>WNFI01335839.1_pt1 | contig 15673 bp, 12 predicted proteins | sample 5400471 | NCBI WGS metagenome assembly WNFI01 (sample SAMN13153348, study PRJNA577476) | soil metagenome | isolation source: 100 cm saprolite on Douglas fir-dominated hillslope | place: USA:California | collected 2013-09-17 | reverse complement strand
CACCTGCGGGATCCAAGAGAGCTTCACCGTGCTCACGACGGTGGGCGAGGTTGCCGCGGGGAGCTTCTCCTACGACGTGAACTTCCTCAACTGCACGACCTGCGCGGCGACGACGGCCGCGGCCGGGATACGTTGTCCTCCCCCCGCGCACTGACCCGAAGTGCGCTCCCTGCCCCGCCGACCGGACACTGGACCAAGAAGTGCGTGGGTGCCCGCCAAAGGAAATAGGACAACGCGAAGGTCAACGATCGTAAACTTGTGGAAACGAAGTCAGACCCCATCATGACGATCGTGGCGGTGATCTGGCTCGCTGGATCGCAGCTATCGTCTTCGCCAAACACACGATCTTCGGCGACCCCTGGGGCTCTCCTGACCTATCGGGGCACTGGCATTATTGGGCATGGCAGGCCGCAAGGGGGATCCTCGTGGGTGGCGGTGCCGGCTTCGTGGAGCGTTTCCGGCGTCATTAACCGAACTGATCCCCTCCCGCCTGACGCGGTCGCTTCCCAGCCCGGAGCCGCCGTGCTACTATCCGAGGTTTAGTCCGCCGTCGAGCGGAGGGAGCCACTCTTGCTACAAACCAGCCGGGTCAGCGGTCTCTTGGTCCTGGGAGCGGTCCTCGCCGCCCCTCTCTCCGCCCAGACGCTCGACCCTCCCGCTCCTCCGGACCTGGGCCGGTTTTTCCCGAGCGACGGCTCGCCCGAAGACGGGCGGCGTACCCTCGGCGCGTTCCCCAAGAACCTTGGCCGCGGCCTGGTGGGCGTCTTCAGCAAGGACAGCCTGGCCCCCCTCCTGATCGGAGCCGCCGCCAGCGGTGGCTCGTCTTTCTTCGACACCCGGACCAGGAGCGCGCTCTCCTCCCCCGCGAGCATCTTCGGCAACGCGGGAGACACGGGGGGGAGCCTCCCCGTGATGGCGCCCATCGCGCTTGGGCTCTTCGCCAGCGGCCGCTTTGTCGGGGATGGCCGCTTCCGGGCCGCGAGCTACGACATCACCGAGGCCTTGATCCTGACCGAGGTCTACAGCGAGGTCCTGAAGAGGGCCGTCCACCGAACAAGGCCCGACGGCTCCGACAACTTCTCCTTCCCCTCCGGTCACACCTCGGCCGCCTTCGCCTGGGCCACCGTGGCCAACGCCCACTACGGGGCGAAGGTGGGGATCCCCTCCTACCTCGTGGCCAGTGCCATCGGCGCCTCGCGCCTGGTGAAGGACAAGCACTACCTGAGCGATGTGCTCGCGGGAGCGACTTTGGGCTACATCGTCGGCCGCACGGTGGTGCGCGAGAACGGCGAGCCCCCCGCCCGGCGGACCCGGGTGGGCCTCGTCCCCTCGACGGACGCCCGGGGGACGGGGGCGGGGGTCGGCCTCTCCGTAGAGTGGTGAATCTCCAGTAGAATAGGGGGTCCTCCCGGCGTCGGGAGGAATGCCCTATGAGCCGCCGGCTGCACGAGCGCCACTCCTTCCTCCGCGAGGCGGAGGTCTTCCTGCAGACCGTTCCTCGCCAAGGCTCTTTCCGGGTGGCCCTCTGCTACCCCAACCTCTATTTCGTGGGGATGTCCAACCTGGGCTTCCAGAGCATCTACCAGATGCTCAACGCCCTGCCCGACGTCCTCTGCGAGCGGGCTTTCCTGCCCGACGACCGGGACCGGGAGGACTTGGAGAGGAGCGGCCAGAGCTTGGTGAGCCTGGAGTCGGGGACCGATCTCCGACGCTTCCACGCCCTGGCCTTCTCGGTGTCGTTCGAGAACGACTACCTGCATGTCCTGCAGATGCTGCGGCTGGCGGGGATTCCCCTCCGGGCCGCGGATCGGGGGAAAGACGACCCCCTCGTGATCCTGGGCGGCTCCGCCCTGTTCCTGAATCCGGAGCCGCTGGCTCTCTTCGCGGACTTGGTGGCGGTGGGGGAGGGGGAGGCGCTGGTCCCGAAGATGATGGAAGCGCTCCTCGGGGCCTCCGATCCCAGGCGGGGCCTCGGTGCCCTGGGAGAGAAGGACGGCTTCTACGTCCCCTCCCGTCACTCCGTGCGCTACCACAAGGACGGCACGGTGGCCGCCTACGACGGCCCCGGCCCCGTCATCCGGCAGCGCGGCTGGCCGGGGCGGATGGCGCTGCCGCAGTCGGTGGTGCTCACCCCCCATACCGAGATGTCCATGAAGTTCATGGTGGAGATCTCCCGGGGCTGCCCCTGCATGTGTCGCTTCTGCTGGGCGGGCTACAACTACCTACCCGTGCGCGGCTTCGGCCGCGGCGAGATCGTGGACCGCGCCCGCGAGGTCCGGGCGGCCACGGGCAAGATCGGCCTCGTCTCCACCGCCGTCTGCGACCACCCCGAGATCGACGGGATCGTGGACGACCTGGCTGGCCTGGGCTACGAGGTCTCGGTGGCCTCGCTCCGCCTGGACGATCTCACCCCCGACTTCGTGTTCCGCCTGGCCGACACCGGCGTGCAGGGCCTGACTCTGGCCCCCGAGTGCGGGTCCGACCGCATGCGCCGGATCCTCAACAAGCAGTTCACGAACGAGGAGATCCTGGACAAGGCCACCTGGATCTTCGAGAACGGGATTCAGAACCTCAAGCTCTACTACATGGTGGGCTTGCCCTGGGAAGAGCACGCGGACGTGGAAGCCATCGTGACCCTGACCGAGGGGATCAGGGAGCGGATGCTGAAGGTGGCGCGGAGCCGGGGGCGGATCGGCCGCATCCACCCCTCCGTCAACCCCTTCGTGCCCAAGCCGGGAACGCCCTACCAATGGCTCCCGGTCCCGAACCCCAAGGAGACCGATCGCAAGCTTCAGTTCCTGCGCCGGGCCTTCGGCCGCATGCCCAACGTGGACGCGATCTGCAAGAGCGTGCGCACGGGTCCCGCGCAGTCGATCCTGGCCCTGGGCGACCGCCGGCTGGGAGACGCCCTGGAGTTCGCGGTCCGGGAGGGTATGGATCTACCGCGCGCGGTCCGGGCCGCCGGCCTCGACCCCGCGTTCTACCTCTTCCGGGGGCGGAGCCCCCAGGAGACGCTGCCCTGGGACGTGGTCGACAACGGCGTGAGCAAGGCCTACTACCTCCGCGAGCTGGACAAGAGCCGGAAGGAAGCGCTCTCCCCCCACTGCCCCGAGGTCCAGGGGTGCATCCGCTGCGGGGTCTGTCTGGAGACGCCCAACCCCCTCTACCGCCTTCCCGAGAAGTGGAAGGCATTGGGGACTTCGCCTCGCTACTTGAAAGTCGCCCCCGCGTCCTAGCGCGTCGCGCATGGCTCCCCAACGCACTCCGAGCACGTCCGGATTCGCGGCCGCCGAGGTCGCCCTCGTTCTCGCCACCCTCCTTCTCTTTGCCTTGGCCGTGTACCTGGCCTCCGAGTTTTGGGCCACCCCCCAGGTGGCGGGGGTCTTCCCGGCCCCGGCCCGGGAGACGGTCACGCTGCGGGGCGCCCACTTCTCTTCCGAGCCGGGCGGCAACATCGTCCTCTTCGGGGACAAGGTGGGGCGGGTGCTCCGGGCGTCTCCCACCGCCCTCGATGTGGAGGTGCCCGACTTCGGGCTCTCCGGGGCCGGACAGCTGAGCGTGCCCGTCCGGGTCCTGGTGGGCGACCGCTCCTCGACCGGGCGCGCCGTCACGGTGGCGGCGCCGCTGGAGAAGGCGGCCCCCCCCTCGCCGCCCCCCACGGTCGTGGCCACCGCGCTCACGCCCGCGGCGACGCCGTCCCCGGAGGCCCCGCTCCCGTCCCCCCCCGCCCCCGAAGAGAAGACCGCCCGGGCTCTCCCCAGCCCCAGCCCCCCCGGGCCCGATCTGAACGCGATGCTCGACGAGGCGGATAGCACGGCCAAGGGCCGCAAGTTCGAGGCCGCGGTCCAGATCTACGACGAGGTTCTCAAGAAGGAGCCCGAGAACGCGCGGGCCCGCACGGGGCGCACGACCGCCCAATCCGCGGTGGCGTCGCTTCAGAAGACCTTCGCCTCCGGAAAGACCGCGGGGGAGGGGCGCGGGGCGCGCAGTGACATGAAGGCTTTCGACGTCCGCGAGGTCTCGGTGAAGAAGCCGGCCGAGGTTCCGGGCCGGCTCGAGTTCGAGGTGATCCCCCCTCGGCTGGCGGCCGGCGACGCCTACAGAGTCAAGGTGTTCCTGCAGAACGAGGGGAGCAAGGGCATCAAGGTCGCGACCCTGAGGGTATCCAGCGCATTGAACGGGGCCCGCTCCGACGCCGCGGTCCCGCCCCCCAAGGTGGAACTCGCCCCCCGGGAGCGGGCCCTCCTCTACGAGGAGGCGGGGGTCTGGCGGGATGGCGTCACGTCCTGGAGCCTGGACGTGCAGGTGGGCTCGGGGCGGGGCGACACCTACCGGAACCAGATCTTCTGGAAATAGGACCCGCTGAATTTTCTTGAACCCTCCGTGGGGCTCCAAGCGTCTTAGTGGGTGGCGCGACCAGGAGAAAGGATGTCCCCTCTCATGCGTAAGGGACTCATCGGTATAGGTGTCGTGGTGCTTGCGGGCGGCGTGTCCGTCGCCCTCTACAGTAAGTCCAACTCCCAGAAGGACAAAGGCTGGAAGACGGTGGCCGTCACCCGCGGGCCGGTGGTCGAGAAGGCCCTGGCCATCGGGGCCATCAAGCCCAAGCGCGAGATTGCGGTCAAGAGCAAGATCTCGGGGATCGTGAAGATCTCCTACCGCCAGGTCGGGGACAGAGTAGCCGCGGGGGACCCCCTCTTCGACATCATTCCCGACCCCACCCCCCTCGAGCTCACGGAGGCCCGGCGGGAGGTCGAGAGCTCCCGCAACGTCTTCGATCAGGTTAAGAAGAAGTGGGACCGGAACAACGCGCTGCGCGACCAGGGCATCGTCTCCAGCCAGGACTGGGAACAGACGGACAAGGAGCTGCAGGAGGCGCAAATTCACCTGAACCTCTCGTCGGAGCGGCTGGCCCTCGTCGAGAAGGGGCGCGTTCACTCCCAACAGCTCAACGTGGAGTCGATCATCCGCGCCCCCATCGCGGGGACCGTGCTCGAGCTGCTCGTGAACGAGGGCGACCCCGTCGTCCCCCTCACCTCCTACCAGGCCGGCACTGCCCTCACCAGCCTCGCCGACATGTCGACCCTGGTGTTCAAGGGCACGGTGGACGAGATCGACGTGGGCAAGCTCAAGGAAGGAATGCCCGCCCACATCAAGGTGGGGGCCCTGCCCGAGGCCAAGGTGGAGGGCAAGGTCTACAAGATCGCCCCCAAGTCCAAGACCGCGGAGGGGGCCACCCTCTTCGACGTGGAGATCGAGCTCCTGCCCGGCAAGGACGTGGTCCTGCGCGCGGGCTACTCCGCCAACGCCGACATCGCGGTCCGCGAGAAGGCGGACGTGCTGCAGATCCCAGAGCGGCTGGTGACCTTCACCGAGGGCAAGGCCACGGTGGAGATCCCGGGTCCGGGCGATGCGGAGCCGGTCAAGAAACCGATCAAGGTCGGCCTTTCCGACGGCATGATCGTGGAGGTGGCGGACGGCTTGCACGAGAAGGACTTGGTGGTCGAGCGGCCGCCCAAGAAGATCGAGTAGCCCGCCGGCGCTCTGATCGAGACCCCGACCATGACGTCGCTGTCCTTCCTCCGGCAGATGCTGCAGGACGTGCGGCACCAGAAGGTGCGCACGGTGCTGACCCTCTTCGGGATCACCTGGGGGACGGTCTCCGTCTCCCTGCTCGTCGCTTTCGGGGAAGGCCTGGAGAAACGCATCCGGAAGAACCAGCACGGCTTGGGCGAGAACATCGTCATCGCCTGGCCGGCCCGAACGTCGATCCCCTACCAGGGGCTGGGCAAGGGCCGGCGGATCCGGGTCAACGAAGAGGACATCGAAGTGTTGAGGCGGGAGATCCCGGAGGCAACCTTCTCCGGGGAGCACGAGCGGAGCAAGAGCGCGTTCCGCCACGACCGGGTTCGGATCCCCCCCCAGATCTCCGGCAACAACCCCATCTTCGCGGCCATGCGCAACATCATCCCCGCCTCCGGCGGCCGCTACGTGAACGACGTGGACGTGGACCGCCGCCGGCGGGTGCTGTTCCTCGGCGACAAGCTCAAGCACGATCTGTTCGGCGATGGGGAGGCGGTGGGGCAGACGGTGATGATCGACAACGCCCCCTTCGTGGTGATCGGGGTCATGGAGAAGAAGGCCCAGGACTCGAGCTACAGCGGCCGCGACCAGGACAAGGCCTTCATGCCCGAGACCACCTTCAACGGCTTCTTCACCGAGCACTACGTGGACGACTTCATCTTCCAGTCCCGGGAGGAGGGGCAGGTGAAGGAGGTGACCCGCAAGGTCTACGAGGTCCTGGCCCGGCGGCATCAGTTCGATCCCAAGGACAAGGAAGCGATCGGAATGTGGGACACCACGGAGGCGGAGAAGTTCTTCCGCGTGTTCTTCGGCACCTTCCGCGCCTTCCTGGGCATCATCGGCTCCTTCACCCTCATCGTGGGGGGGATCGGCGTCTCCAACATCATGTACGTGGTGGTGGAGGAGCGAACGCGGGAGATCGGGATCAAGCTGGCGGTGGGGGCCAAGCCACGCTTCATCCAAGGTCAGTTCCTGACCGAGACCCTGACCCTGACCGCGGTGGGGGGGGCCCTGGGCTTCGTCGTCACCCTCCTCGTCATGGCCGCCTTCCCCAAGAGCCTCGACGAGTACATCGGCACCCCCGAGGCCTCGCCCTTCGTCATCCTCACCACCGCCACCCTGCTCGGCCTCATCGGGTTCGTGGCCGGGTACTTCCCGGCCCGGCGGGCCTCAATGCTCGACCCCGTGGTCGCCTTGAAGCTGGCCTGATCCATGGTCTCCCGGGCCGAAGTCTTGATGGTGTGGAAGCTCTTCCGGGCCGACGCCGCCCACAATCGCAAGCGCATCACCTTGACCGTGCTCGCCATCGCCTGGGGCACGCTCTCCATCGTGCTCCTCCTCTCCTTCGGGGAAGGGCTGAAACGCGCCTTCCATCGCGGAAAGCTGGGGATGGGGGAGGGCATCGGGGTGGTGTGGCCGGGGGCGACCACCCGGGCCTACCGCGGCCTTCCTTCCGGCCGCCCCGTCAGCTTCGCCGACGAGGACGCGGAGCTGCTCAAGGCCCGGATCCCCGAGCTCCAGTCCCTGAGCCGCGAGTACTCCCGGCGGCGGGGCCTGACGGTGGGGACCAAGACCGTCAACGCCCGCATCCGGGGCGTCGACCCCTCCTTCGGGGAGATGAGGAATCAGGTCCCCCAGGCGGGGGGGCGCTTCATCGACGAGCCCGACCTGGCGGAGAAGCGGCGGGTCGTGTTCCTGGGCGACGAGCTGGCCCAGGACCTCTTCGGCACCCAGGACGTGGTGGGCAAGACCGTCCTCATAAACCAGTCCAGCTTCCTGGTCGTGGGCGTCATGCAGAAGAAGATCATGATGGGCATGTACAGCGGGCCCGACAAGGGCCAGGCCACCATGCCCGCCACCACCTTCAAGGCCACCTACTCGGATGCGACCCTCGGAAACCTGGTCTACAAGCCGCTCCGCCCGGACCTGGGCGACCAGGCCAAGGCCGAGATCTACCGGATCCTGGGGGGGAAGCACCAGTTCGACCCCGACGACACCCGCTCCCTCGGGATCTGGGACACCCGCGAGGATCAGAGGCTGACCACCAACATCGCGCTCGGGATCCAGATGTTCCTGGGCGTGATCGGCGCCCTGACCCTCGGCGTGGGGGGGATGGGGGTGGCCAACATCATGTACGCGGTGGTCAAGGAGCGGACGCGCGAGATCGGGGTGAAGATGGCGCTGGGGGCCAAGGCCCGCCAGGTCATGGCCCCCTTCATCCTGGAGGCCCTGCTCATTACCGTGCTCGGAGGGTTCCTGGGCACCCTGGTCAGCCTCGGCCTCATGGCCGGCATCGCCGCCCTGCCCCTGAAGGGCGAGGCCTTCGAGTTCCTGGGGCGGCCCACCTTCTCGCCTGCCATCGCCGTCGCCACCTCCACCATCCTGGGCACGATCGGAATGCTGGCCGGCTACTTCCCGGCCCGCCGCGCGGCCGCCGTCAACCCGGCCGTCTCCCTGAGGTACGAATGACATGATCCAGATGAGAGGGATCCGCAAGGTCTACAGCATGGGCCGGGTGGAGGTGGAGGCGCTGCGCGGCATCGACCTCGACATCGGGGGCAACGAGTACGTGGCGGTGGTGGGCCCTTCCGGCTCCGGCAAGTCGACTCTCATGAACATCCTGGGCTGCCTGGACACGCCCAGCTCCGGCGAGTACGTGCTCTCCGGGGAAGCGGTGGCGGGGCTGGACCGCAACCGCCTGGCCGAGATCCGGAACCGGCACGTGGGCTTCGTCTTCCAGAACTTCAACCTCCTTCCCTACGCGAGCGCGCTCGAGAACGTGGAGCTGCCGCTCCTCTTTGCCGGCGTCTCGGCCAAGGAGCGGCGGGAGAGGGCGGAGGAGATGCTGCGGCGGGTGGAGCTTCAGGACCGCATGGACCACAAGCCGACCGAGCTCAGCGGCGGCCAGATGCAACGGGTGGCCATCGCCCGCGCCCTCGTCAACCGGCCCGCCATGGTCCTGGCCGACGAGCCCACCGGGAACCTGGACTCCGGCTCGGGCCAGGGGATCGTGGGGCTCTTCGGCGAGCTGCACAGGGGCGGCCAGACCATCCTCATGATCACCCACGACCAGGCGGTGGCCCGGGTGGCCTCCCGGATCATCCAGATCCGCGACGGCCAGATCGTGGAGGACCGGCTGGCCGCGGCCTGAACGCGGCCCCAGCCAGACTGGACGGGAGCACAACCCCGCCTTCGGCTCCGGGTCTCGGATCGCGATTGGCGGCATCACTAAGGACGCGCCGCGACGGAAAACGTCGCCCGCGTGGAGCGCTCCGGCTCCATCCTCGGCGAGGATGGGGGATTCCTGCCGAGGGTTCCTGTCCTTAACCCGTCTCGACGGCTCAGGGCTCCTTGGGCTTGGGCGCCCGGCTTCCATTCCACAGCGCCAGGAGGTCCGGCGAACCCTGCGAGCGGATCCCGTTATCGGTGAGGATCTCCTCGGTGGCGGCCATGGTTTCCTTACGCGGGAAGACGAGGCTCTCGGCTCCTCGTCCCGCGAACTCGAACGTGACGAACTCGTCGCGGAGGTCCCGTAGCACCTCCACAAGTTGGCGGAGGCTCCCGATCTTCGTCCCGTTGACCGCCTTGACCACGTGGGTGATCGGGTTCGAGTAACCCTGGGCGAGCTTGTGGGGGAAGGGCGGCGAGGACACCACCACCAACTCCTCGCCCGCGAACGCGGGCCGGTCGCCCCCGCGGGTTACGAGGGGGCTGCCCCCGAAGCTCAACCCGGGGAGCCAGCTGCTCTTGTTCTGCCCGCCCGCAAGCGCGACCATGAGCTGGGTGGTCGCGGTGGAGAACACCAGCGGTCCATACACGAAGTACGGGGGGTAGTCGGCTTGCAGATCCCGGATCAGCAGGGGGCGCTTGGGCGACGCCGGCAAATGGATGGTCAGCTCTTTGCCGCCGCGCCAGATCGTCAAGGGGACCTTTCCGTCCTTGGCGATCTTCTGGACCAGGTACCGGAAGCGGACCCGTAGCCCGCCCGCGAGCTCGACCATGCCCTGGTCGTCGATCGGCGTGTCGCCGATCTTGGAGATGACGTCCCACTTCTTGAGGGGATAACCGGGGTCCGCGGAGTCGGGCTCGTTCACCACCATTCCCTTGATCGACCGGTCGAGCTTGAGAAACGTACGCAGGCCCTCGTTCTCGAGGGTCTGCAAGTTGTCGAACAGGGCGGGCTTGCCGTCGTACCGGCCATCGGCGATGTCAGCCAGGAACAGCTCGATCTCTTCGCAGGGGATGATGTAGCCGATGTTCTGGGCGCCTCCGAGGTGGCTGAACACGAGGCCGATCATCTTGTCACCCACCACCGCGGGGCCCCCGCTGTTCCCGGGGTTGATGGCGGCATCGATCTGAATCCGCAACCCGGAGACCGGCCAGTTGTAGGACGTGAACTCGATTCGCGAGACGATGCCCTTGGTGATCGATAGGCTCGTCCCGCCCGTGGGGAAGCCCAGAGCGAGTACCGAATCCTTCACCGATGGCAGCGTGCTCGCGCGTTCCAGCGGGGCATGCGTATCGAAGAATCCCGCGTCGTCCAGCTCGAGGACGGCGAGGTCAATCCCCGGGGCCAGCGCCTTGACGCGGGCGGAGAGCTTGTCGCCGGCGTGGTTGCCTTGCACCTGGATCTGGCTCGCGTAGCGGACGACGTGGGCATTGGTCAGGATGCGCTTGCCGTCGATCACGACCCCGCTGCCCACGATCTCCCGCGGCGTCTGCTTGGCCCACGGCTTGAACACATCGGGATCGCGCACCGTCGCGAAGACCCGGACGACCGCGTTCTCGACGCGCGTGCCCGCTTCGGCGGTGCCGGCGGGGGGCGACTCCTGCCCAGTCTCGGCAAGGGCGGAACCCAGGCCGGCCGCGGCGGCGGCGAGGAGGAGGATCGCCAGGCGAACGGGAACACAGGCGAGGAGGCGCATGACTTCTCCGGGCAGGGATTCTAGCCCAGGGGGGGCCGCCGTGCCACGGAGTTACATCCAATCTGCCCCTTCCGCGGCGGGGCGGTCAGAGTTTGAGGGGCAGGCCGCCGATTAGGCCTGGGAAGAGGACCGTCCACCCGAAAGCAGACGGCTTGACGACAAGGAAAATGGCCGGCGGGCCCTCTTGACCCTCAGCAGCAGCCCGGCCCGCAGCCCACCGCAACCGACTCCGGAGCCGCCGCCCCCGGCTGCAGGAGGAGGAAAGATCCCTGGTAGGGATCGTGGGAGAGCTTGGCCAGGGTGTCGGTGCACACCTCGAGGGCCTGGCCGCGGGGGAAGAGGTGGCCCTCCTCGTCCATGACCGAGGCGTAGGGGCCGAGGTAGACGGCGCGGTGGCCGAGGAACACGCAGCCCGCCGTCTTGTGGAACTTGTACCCGCGCACGGTGAGCGAGTAGAAGTTGTACCCCTCGACTTCCTTCCAAAATTCCTTCTTGAGGACCGCGAGTCCGTAGAAGCCGGCCTTCTCCAGCTCGGCCAGGAACTCGTCCTCGGAGAGCGCCCCGGAGATGCACTCGCCCCACAGGTGAACGTTGACCTTGAGGTGCGGGGGAAGAGCCCGCTCGGCCACGATGTCGGAGACCACCATCCGGCCGTGGTCTTTGAGGATCCGCCACATCTCGCGGAAGACCTTTTTCTTGTCGGGGGAGAGGTTGATCACGCAGTTGGAGGTGACGAGGTCCACGCTGCGGTCCTCGGCGGGCACCTCCTCCAGGTATCCCTTGCGAAACTCCACGTTGTCATAGCCGAGGCGGTCGACGACCCGGCCCTTGTTCTCCCCGGCCACCCCCAGCATGGGGTCGGTCATGTCGATGCCGATGGCCCGGCCGGAGGGCCCGACCTTCTTGGCCGCGATGAACACGTCGATTCCCGCTCCCGAGCCGAGGTCCACCACCGTCTCCCCCGCGCGGACGCCGGCCACGCTCATGGGTCCGCCGCAGCCGTAGAAGCGGTCGATGACGTCCTGGGGGATGTGGGCGATGTCCTCCCCATCGTAGCTCACCGGACAGCACAGGCCCGCCTGGGGCGTCTCCGCGGCCTGGCCGTAGAAGGCTTGGACGAGGGCCCGTGGCCTCTCGAGGTCCACGCTCAGCACGCAGTTGGAGTGGGAGGTGCGCACGGGGGCGTAGGCCTCGAGGTCCCCGCCGGGCGCGCAGGCCAGGTTTCCCTCGCCCATGGCGTGGTAGATGACGGGGGCGTTGTAGCCGGTGTCGGTTCGGTGGGCCCGCCGCCCCTCCCCGGCCAGCGCAAACATGTTGTCCGTGATGAGGCCCTGGTAGAGGTCGCAGTAGGGGTCGAGGTGGTCGAACGCGCCGTGGCCGCTGGCGGCGGTCTGGCCGAGGCCGTAGGAGTAAGAATGCTCCAGGTCGCCCCCCCCGCACAGGAAGCGGAACTTGCACACGTTGCACACGGGCTTCTCGGCCACGGTGAGGCCCCGCAGGCGTCGGGCCACGTCGGACGCCTCGAGGAGGCGCGCGAGGTTCCCCCCCGTCCAGCGCCCCAACTCCAGGGCGTCGTACTGCACGGTGGCCGCGCTCGGGTAGACCCGACCGTCGGCGTACACGCACAAGCTCTCCACCGCGGCATTGGAGAGATCGACGCGCGAGCCGGGGGCGCCGTTGACCCGCTGGCGGTAGGACTCCACGTTGTCGATGAGAACGCCGAGGCGAGCGGCCTCCTCCTGTGCCCGGCGCACCTGCTCGTGGAGTTCCACGGGGGGCGGGAACGACCCCCTCGAGTCCGCCCACCGGCCCTTCTGGTGGACCCAGATCAGGTGCCAGGCGGCGGCGCCCAGCTCCTTGACCAGGCGCACCATCTCGAGCATCTCCCCCAGGTTGTCCCGGGTGATCACGGTGGATACGGTGGGCGCGAAGCCGGCCTCGACCAGTGTCCGGATACCGTCCCGGATCCTGGGATAGGTCCCCGCTCCGCGCACGGGGTCGTTGGTGGCGGCGGTGGCGCCGTCGAGGCTCACCTGCAGGTGGAGGCGCTCAGGGTTCTGCGCCCGCAGACGGTTCAGGACCGCCCCCTGGAAGAGGACCCCGTTGGTGAGGACGCGGAGCTCCCGACCGCGCGCCTGGGTCACGCGCTCGATGAGTTCGAACACGTCGCGGCGGTAGAACGGCTCGCCCCCCGTGAAGTAGAAGCGCTCCGCCCCTAGGGCGTCCGCCTCGTCGATGAGGGCGAAGAGGCTCTCCGGCGCCATCCCGCGGTCGCCCTCGGGGCCGGAGCCGACGAGACAGTGCTCGCAGGCCAGGTTGCAGGAGTTGTTGGTGTGGATCCACAGCTCTCGAAGGCGGGGGTTCAGATGGCGGGCGCGGCCGGGGTAGGTCGCGGGCGCGGGCGGCTCGGGGGACGCGAAGCCGTGGCGGGCCGCCTCCCGGACCAGCCGGTCGACGTGCAGCCAGGCCTTGGCCAGCTCGACCCCCGGTTCGCGGGCGTAGCGGGAGGCCACCTCCTCGAGAGTCGTGCGGCCGTCGAGCCAGGAGAGGATGCGCGCGCCCCTGGCGTCGGTGGCGACCCAATTGGGGGCCTGGGGGTCGAGGAGGACCACCACGCCGTTGCGCTCGAGGGTTACGTGGGGCGGGACGTGCCAGAGGGCACGGTCGGTGACGGCCTGCAAGTCCATGGGTTTCCTCACTGAATGGCGGTGATGCCCGGGGCAATGAATGCGGACGCTTCGTGCGCGACCGAGGCACTCGCCCTCCGCACGGCGGGACCCTCTCTGCGGCTCGGGATGACCACCGTCATCGTGGTCGTGGCCGGCTCGACGGTAGGATACCCGAGCACGCTTGGTCCGTGGGGTGGTGATTCACACCCCGGAGGAGGGGAGCGCCGGGCGGGTGGAGAAGCGAAGGACTCTGGAGATCGCTCACGAGAAAGACCCGAGCGCGCCCCGCAGTCGAGTCAAGCCGGTTCGGATGCGGGTTTTGATGGTGCCGAGGGGCGCGCCGACTCTCCGCGCGATCTCCGAATGGGTGAGTCCGTCGTAGTAGGCAAGCTCCAGGGCCCTCCGCTGGTCGGGGGGGATCCCGTCCAAGGCCTTCCGGACCGCGATCCCGTTCTCGCTCCGGGGCCGCTCGCTGATGCCCATGATAGCAGCATGAGGATCCCCCCCTTGCTCGCGGCGTGCCACGCGCCGCCTCAATCTGTCGATCGCACGAGTGCGGGCGATTGCGCACAGCCACGCCAGGGGAGTTCCGCGCAAAGGATCGAAGCGGCCGGCCTGGCTCCAGACTTGGACGAACACGTCCTGAACTACCTCCTCGGCGTCGCAGCGGTCCCTGAGGATCCTCATGGCGAGCCCTTTAACCGTGTTCGCGTAGCGGTCGTAGAGCTCGCCCAAGGCGTGACCTTCCCCGCCGGCCAGCTGACGCAGGATCTTCTCCGCGTCTGAGGTCAACGGAGGTCACCCGCGGTCCGTAGGGTCGCTATCCTGGCCATCAACAGCCGCTGGAACGTATCCACGTGCGCCGGGTTCTCGCTGACGAGGGCCAGGGTCGAGTCGCCCATGCGGACCATCCGAACCCGGTTGCCGCGCGTCGTGGCGGCGTAGGCGTCCGCCAGGCGCAAGCGGCGCGGAATCAGAAACACGGAGAGGTGACTCTCTGCGGACGAGTAATAGACGTGGGCAGCGAAAGTCCCGTCGGGAAGCGGACAATAGCGGCCGCCCAGTAGCTGGAGTCCCCCCGCGCCCGCGGGCAAAGAGGGCATGGACGTGCCTTGGCTCTCGAACCATGCCTCCACGATGGCGGGGTCGCTGCTCCACACCAGGGCCGGGACCTTCTTCTGGCCGAAACAGTGCGCATGGTCGCGGGAGACCTCCCAGGCCACTAAGGCCGGGCTGCCTCGGCCGAGCAGAGCCAGGGCCATGAGGCCCGCGGCCAAGGGCAGCAGCCAAACTCCGCGCCGCCGAGAAGGCCGGATGCGGCGGCGCAACTCGCCTTCGAAGCCGGGCCGTGGCTCCGGGGCGGGCAGAGCCTTGAGACGTGCTCGCAACTCTCGCTCCGCCGCGGCCTGCCCCTGACACACCGGACAACCGGCGACGTGCGCTTCGACGGTGGCGAGGTCCGGGCCCTCGAGGAGGCCGTCAACGTAAGCCGTGACCCGCTCGGGATCGCAACTCACCTCGTGCTGCCTCCCAGGGCTTGCCGCAAGAGCGCACGCCCGCGATGGATCCGCGACATTACCGTGCCCATCGGCACCTCAAGGATTCGAGAGATCTCCTCGTAAGAGAACTCTTCGATGTCGCGCAAGAGAACCGCGACCCGAAATGATTCGGGCAGCCGCGCCAGCGCGGAGGCGATGTCTTCGCCCCCGCTAGCCAGCTCCTCCTGGGGCGGAGGAACCGCGAGGGTGTCTTCGAACAGCTCGACCGCCTCCGGCCTTCGGGCCAGGCGCCGGAGGGCATCGGTCCTTACACGCTGGAGGATCGTGTAGAGCCACGCGCGTATGTTTGTGCCGGGCGTGTAGCGGTCGAAGGAGCGGTAGGCGCGCAGGAAGGTCTCCTGCACGAGGTCCTCCGCGTCGTAAGGGTTGCGGGTCATGCGGTAGGCGATCCCGTATAGCCGCCTCAGGTAGGGGAGCGCCTCTGCCTCGAATCGTTCTTGGCTCACGCGTGCGGGGCAGTCCCTTGGAAGGCTTAAACGTCCGCTTCCCGCTCCGTATTCCCGCCCCCCCCATAAGAGATGAAAGCCCAGGGCTTTCGACCGCCTCGGCCCGCCCCCATCTCTCGGCGAGTGGGCAGGTTACGGCCCCTTAAGCCCACCGGGCCCTGACCAGGGTCGGTTCCTGTCCTGTGGCATCCTGACCCGCCCGCATGCCCGCCGCCACGGCCAGGACCCTGAGGCAAGAGCCCGTGGAGCGACGCGACCGCCGCCGGGGTCTTGGCGGAGGCCGCGGGAAGAGTGAACGGCGCTCTCCGACGCCGACGGTGAAGCCCGAGTGCCTACTCCGCTAAGGAGACTTGAGCGTCTCGTCGGGCAGGCCCGTGAACCCCCATCGTCTGAGCATGTGCGTCCAGGAGGCCAGGTTTTGGCGAGAGACACGCACGAGCTCCATGGGGAGCGTGGGGCGAACGCTCTTGCCCAAGAGCACCTTGTCGACA
>WNFI01672611.1_pt1 | contig 15674 bp, 14 predicted proteins | sample 5400471 | NCBI WGS metagenome assembly WNFI01 (sample SAMN13153348, study PRJNA577476) | soil metagenome | isolation source: 100 cm saprolite on Douglas fir-dominated hillslope | place: USA:California | collected 2013-09-17 | reverse complement strand
TCTGCGCAATGGAGTATAGGAGCCCAGGCAGCCAGGCCGAGCCGACCGATGGCAGATTCGTCAGGTAACGAGCAAGAGGTGCTCCGGCAGATTGCGAAGGGCAATGAGCAGGCGTTTGCCGCGGTGTACGAACGATACCAGGGACCGGTCTATCGGTTTGTACTGCATATGAGTGGCAACAGCGCGACGGCGGAAGAGGTCACGCAGGAAGTGTTCATGACGCTGATCACCAATTCGAAATCGTACGATCCTGCGAAAGGTTCCCTCGCCGCCTACATGTTCGGAATCGCCCGCAATTTGACTCGCCGGTGCATTGCGGATTCCCGTCTGGATCTTCCGCTCGACGAGCATCTTCTTGGGGTGGAGGACCATGAGCCAGCGACCAGTCTGGATATCGTGGCTGAACTCAGTAACGCTGACATGTTGGAATGCTTGCGCAATGCCGTCCTCGCCCTCCCTGAGTCTTACCGCGAAGTAGTGGTGCTCTGCGAACTACAGGAATTGAATTATGACAGCGCCGCAGAATTGCTGGGCTGTCCGGCGGGAACCGTTGCATCAAGGTTGCACCGGGCCCGAGCAATGTTACGGACGAAATTGAAGTGCCTGCAATGCGTGAAATAAACCAATCCGACAGCAAGCTCAGCGAAGCGCTGCGGCGCATGGCCGCCGCGTCAGACAATTCTGCCCCGGCAGCGCTGGGTGACATTTTGATGCACCGCTTTCGCAAGCATCACGCGCGGCGGCGCCAAATAAGGTTCAGTGCAGTGGCTGTTGCTGCCGCTGCTGCTCTGGTCGCCGTAATCGTCAGCACCAAGCCAGCGACGGTCATCGGCCCGCAAATGAGTCCGCAGAACATCGCCGGCCGCCAAGCCGCGGCTCCGATTCGTTCCCTGCAGCCTTCGCCCGCTTCATTGGGAAAAAGGGCGCACGCGCGCCAAAGACACAAATCGCATCGGGCTCCGACGGCTGATTTCAATGGTTTTCTGGCCCTCAACTCCTATGATCCCGGTATGACGACAGGGCAGCTCCAGATCGTGCGTCTGGAGCTGCCGGGAGCCGACCTGCGGCTGGTAGGCGCGCCTGTTTCGGAAGATCTGGCCCGGCGTCGCGTGCTTGCAGATTTTGTTGTGGGGCAGGACGGCACGCCCTACGCAGTAAGGTTAGTAACGTCTTCAAATTAGGAGAACAAACGTGATGAAGCGAACTCTGGTTTTGATGCTCTTAGCATTCTCAACACTACTCCTTGGCTTCGCCCAGACAGTGGTGGTTAACACCGATGGGCCAGTTGCTGGGCCCGGTCTCCACGTTACAGGGGACGTCAGCTACGCAGTCTCAGGTCAGTTGCAACAGCGAACAGAAGCCGGCGTCGCAGGAGGAAACGTTATTTTTAACGGCGAACCCCTCCTCTGGGCAGAGTCGGGACATCCTGGCGCTGCGGTAAAAGGCGCACCATATTCGGCGACCGCCGTGACTGAGGTGACGCAGGTGCTTGGCGACGGCAACCGCATCGTGAACAAGAACAGCAGCACGCTCATGAGAGACAACGATGGACGGACGCGGACGGAGGAGACCATGGGCCTGCTCGGACGACTGCCCGTGGATGCTCCAACGATGATTCTGATCAATGATCCCGTCTCAGGAAACTCTTACACACTAGAGACTCGATCTAAGACCGCACACGTGCTCCACTACGGCGGCCGTCCGGAGACGCTGGCATTTGAGAAATTCAAGACCGACATGAAGATCCATACCGAGAGATCGCAGTCAGAACTTAAGCAGATCAACAGAGAAGATCTCGGCTCGCAAGAAATGGAAGGCGTCGTCGCCCAAGGCACCCGCACCACGATTACAATCCCAGCAGGTCAGATCGGCAATGAGCGTCCCCTGCAGATTACCAATGAGGTTTGGTTTTCACCTGATCTCAAAATCGTTATTCTCAGCAAACGAAATGACCCTCGTTTTGGCGAGACTGTGTACCGCCTGACAGCTATCAACCGGGCAGAACCTGATCCGTCTTCCTTCCAGGTCCCCGCCGGTTACAGCCTTGATTCTTCAATGCCGCGAATTGAAAGAAGGGCGATCCCAAGAGAGTAGTGCGACTATTGCCTCCGCCGGTTGTGAGGCCGGGCTGATGCAGCCGGCCTCGTCAATTTCCATCCTCAGGTTGTCAGACTGCTCCCGTGTGCATTCATCGAAACTCCAGCGTTGTCAGCAACGCCGTACCCACTTCGAACCGGCAAAAAATGACGACTCAACACATGCCGGTTATTTTGGATTTGGTAGTGGCGCAGGCTGTTCAGCAGGCAGCTCCTGAGCCTTTCGTTGTTGAGGTTCCCCGGCAGGCTAAACTTTGCAATTCTTCGTCTGATTCTTCGGTCAGCGGCGGAGGTCGGTAGCTCGACGCCCTGAAAATTGTCGAGCTCCCCTGCAATCAGGTCCGCGATGGCCCCCGCATTATCTTCCTCAAAGCGGCGCTCAGCCAGAGCGAACTCTCGCATGCCTGGACTCCAGCGTGCCAGCCCCACGCGCTTCTGTTGTCCTTTTCTCAAAGTCTCATCAATCTCTGCCTGCCGTTCGGATGAGGGTGTGAACGCCGCCAGATCGGGCAGCCTGGACGGAGTTTCAAATACAGTCGTAAGCGCACGCAAAGGCACGGTCTTGAGCCACTTGGTCAGATACAACGCGGTTAGAAGATGGGCCGCAACGCCCTCGAGAGACAGGATGGGATTCGATCCCAGGAGATCTCCACCGGAACGATTTCTTCGCTGGTGATAGTTTGCGACTCCAAGTTTGATGCAGTCGAGAAGGCGTTTCCAGAAACGCGGGCCGAAGAGGTACGAGTAAGCGCAGCTCAGGATGCTCAAGTGCTTGATCTCGTCTCGCACAATGTTCCGGACCAGTATGTGGAGATCGCCCGTTGCGTGCGCTGCCATGACAATGTAACTGGAACTCGCATTCCATTCCGAGGTCTGCCGGTTGATGATGTGGAATATGGCGTCGTGCTCGTCAGCCGTCACGTCCATCGGTTGGTTGGGGTTTTCCCTGCTCGGTGATATGTTCACCAGGCGCGCGATCATGCGAGCGAATGCATTGCTGTGCCGCCGTTCTTCGGCGCACCATGCACTCTCGCACCATGGCAGGCGGTGTTCAGCGCTGTATCTGGCCTGCTCCTCGTTCTTTCCCATGAAGCGTCCGAGTGCCGGCAGCAGAAACCGAAAGCCTTCTCCGCTTTGTTGCGTGTAGTCCATGATGGGCTCCTCGCTTTCCATCGCGAAATTCATCATGAACGCCACGGAGCAAAGTCTTCGCGAACGATCCGGTGGATGGTAAGCAGCGTCTTAGGCAGCCATATTGCCTGGCGAAGGATTGACAACCATCGCCTAGCCCTGGACGGCGCTGTGGGCCGGTATCTTTGCGTTGGGGTCAACGGCCGGTTGGGTGCCGCTGTTGGTTTTTCGCTAAAGCTGTCTTCGCTTGCTGTATTGAGCATGAAAGCCTCCCGTCGCAGTGGCGTCCTTGCAACAAACGAGCCTGCAGGACCGCCGTTGGCGATTCCCATTCAACGTAGAGGCGTGGAGTGAAGCTCTCAAGCGGCAAAGGGCGACAGGGCGCGGCATTGCAGAGCAACTAACTGCCAGTACCGAAATAAGCGTGCGGCTCAGCGGCGGTTGTCGGTCAGAGGTTCTGGATGGATAAGCACCTTGAAGAGCTCGGGCGCTTGTTGCTTGAATCGGATCTCGAGGGCCGTCGAGATGTCGTGCACCCGCGAAAGTGGCAGATCGTCTGGCATGGTGCAGTGGCATGACATGTAGACTTTGTCGCGGACGCGTTTGATCTCGACATCGTGCATGTCCAGGATTTCCGGAAACTCCCGCAGGACCGGCCTCAGCTTGCGCTCGAGTACCGCGTCACGCTGGACCGGGTTACCCGATTCAATCGTGGCGGGTTCACTTTCAATATGCGTCAGGATGGTGGAGATTTCCGGAATCTCGCTTCGCATCTGGCTTTCGACTTGTGTGACTTGGTCGTGCGCCTGTTTCAGGTTAAGATTTTCATCCAGCTCCAGGTGCTGCTCCACGTGCAAACGTCCGCCGAGGTCCTGGACACTGACGTCGTGGACCGTGAAGTTATTGCGGAAGGCCACTGCGCGGATACGGTCAAAGATGTTCTCCTCACCGGTCTCGCGCGGTACTGAATGGATCACGACGTCACAGTCAGGAAGAATCTGTTTCACAGCGGCCGTGATATCGGCAACTACCTGGTCGGAGCGCTGGAAAGTCACATTGCGCGCCAGACCCACAGTGAGGTCGGCGAAATAACGGTTCCCCGCTCGCCGGATGCGGGCGCGATCGACTTCAATGACGCCGGGAATCCGGAGCGTCACTTCAATCACGCGACTGCGATAACCCGCTGGCGCCGCGTCCAGCAGGGCGTCAATCGTCTGGTGCGCCAGCCGCCAGCTCACATAAACGATCACCACTGAGACCAGCAGCGCGGCAACCGGGTCGGCTTTAAGCAGCCAGGGTATGTCCGCACGCCGGCCAATCCAGACAAGTGCCAATCCCAGCGCGACCACGCCACTGGAAAGAATGTCTGTGCTGAAGTGCAGTGCGTCAGCCTCTAGCGCCTGGCTGTCATATTTCAAGGCTATCTTTTTCAGCGCTCGAGAGCGCCACCAATCGGTTGCCATGGAAGCGAACAGCACGGCAAATGCTATCCATGATGGTTCAATGTGTGTGGAGTGGTGTCCGTTAAGGCGCTGGACCGCCTCCCACACGATCCAGACGCAGGTCAGCAGCAGAAGACCAGTTTCGATAAACGCCGAAAAGTTTTCCACCTTGCCGTGTCCATACTGGTGTTCGGCGTCGGCCGGCTTGTCGGAAACGCGTACCGAGAGCAGCGTGATGAATGCGGCAATCAAATCAAGTCCGGAATGTGCGGCTTCAGAAAGAATACCGAGGCTTCCCGTGGAAATGCCGACCAGCAGCTTCAAGACGGTTATGGCTGCCGCCGCAAGCAGCGAGTTCAGCGCGACCGCACGCTTCTCCCGGCGCATGCTTTGCCACAGCGGAATTGACTCGGTGGAGGACATCGAGCCATTGTCTCAGTTTTTGTGCAACGGTTTCCACCACGCATCTTCGGCAAAAGAGCTCTGCCACGCGACGGCCCCGCTGTTTATCCTCTATATTTATAGGGAGGATGGTGTCCATTGATGATTCGAACCCTGCTAACTCTTGCCCTGGCCGCGGCTGCGATCACGGCGCAAGCACAAACCACAAGTTCTGGTCCGCAACAGCTGCCCACACTGCGCGATCGTACTCCGCAACAGCAGCCCGAAGCGACCACAAATGTTCCGGCTACGGATCCGGTCATCACCATTACCGGAGTCTGCGAAGCCGCGGCGGCTGATCCAGCGTCCTGCAAAACCGTCATCACCAGGGAGCAGTTTGATCGCATGGTCAGCGCTCTCAACAGCGGTAAACAGTCCATTCCCCAGTCCGTGCTGCGCAATCTGGCCCAGCACTATGTTGAACTCCTGGCTTACACGCGAGCAGCGGAAAAAGCCGGCTTGCAGAACGATCCCAAGTTCACGGAAATCATGCGCGTGGTGCGCATGCGCACACTGGCAGACTCCTATGCGCGTACGCTCGAAGAGAAATACCGCAATCCTCCGGAGCAGGACTTGCAGGCTTACTACAGCCAGCACACGCACAAGTATGAGGAGCTCTCACTGAGCCGCATCTTCGTTCCAACGCAGAGCCAGTCGTCATCGAACGGTGAAGACTGGGAAACGCGGGCGATGAAAGTTCTTGCCGACATTCGCGATCGCGCAGCCAAGGGCGAAGATCTGGATAAGTTGCAAAAAGAAGCCTACACAGCGCTGGGCGTTACCGTTGCTCCGCTAAGCACTTTCATGGGCAAGAAACGCTCGGGAATGATGAACCCGCAACAAGACCAGGAACTTTTTGCTTTAGCGGTTGGCGGCGTATCCAAGGTTGACCATGAAGCCGCGGGCTTCATTATTTACCGCGTTGACGGTAAAGATACCCTTCCGTTTGCGCAGGTCAAGGATGAAGTCGCAAAAGATCTTTTCAAAGAGAGGTTTGATCGCGAGGTGAAGGCGATTATGGCCCCGGTCCACGCCGACCTGAACGGGCAATACTTCGGCGCGGAACCCACACCTTCCGTCGCTCCCTCACTCCAAAAACTGGTCCCGCCAAAATAAACGATGTCCGAAAAGCCGACAGTGTTGATTACAGGAGTCTCAGGAAGCCTGGGACTCCGTCTTCTTGACCAGTTGCAGGAGTTTCGCGTTGTGGGAGCGGCCCGGCATGAGCCGCCGGCCCACGCTAATCTGCTGGTCTTCGAGAAACTCGATTTGGCGGAAGAGCGTTCCTGTGAGCAGTTGCTGGCGCTGCTTCGTCGCCACCGCCCTGAAGCACTGGTCCATCTCGCCTTTTGTTCCGACCCGATACGTCCCGACGATCGGGACCGCGCCAGGATGTGGCAAGCCAATGTCGCGGGGACAGGCCGAGTGATCGAAGCTGTTGCTGAGCACAACCGGAGCCTCGGTACGATCGATAAGTTCATTTATCCCAGCAGCGCCACTGTCTACGGTCCAGAGGCTCCCAAACCAGTTTCAGAAGATAGCCCGCTCCAAGTGCAGGCGTTTCCTTTTGCCCAGGACAAGAAAGAAACTGACCTCGCAATCCAGTCCCGCGCGCGCAGCCTGCGTGATTGTGCAACCTACTTACTGCGTCCGCAGGCATATTCGGGGGCGACCGCGCACAACATCCTGATCGGCAACTTTCGCGGAATACCTCAGCGGCATGGCCGGCTGGCCGAAAGGTTAAGACGCAGGAATTCGCGCCTTTCCGTGCTGCTGCCGTCAGGCGATCAGTACCTGGAGCACAAATCACAGTTCGTCCATCTAGATGACGTGGCGCGCCTCATCGCTCACATCCTTCGACGCAAGCGGAGTGATCGCAAGCTGAGCGTCATGAACGTGGCTGGACGCGGCGATCCGTTGTCGCTCAGAAGCTGCCTGCAAATCGCGAAGGCCGGACTGAAGCGCGTTCCCGGCCGGACCATTTGGAAGCAATCCATGCTTCGGCTGTGGGACCTCGGTCTCTCCGACGTTCCGCCGGAAGCTCTTCCCTTCCTGCTCGGATCGCTCACCGTGGACACTTCCCGCTTACGCATCTTCCTTGGAGAAGAGTACCGGAGCGTGATTCACTTTACTTCGCAGGAAGCGCTCGCGGAGACGTTCGCCGACAGCATTGCGCCCCCGGAGCTGGCGATCGGAAAATAATGATCTGCCAAGACGTTATGCTTGCGGTTTCCTGGCCCGATAAAGCCCGGCTATTCCAAACGTGTACGGCTTCCATGTTGGGTTGGAGAATCCCACAGCTTCCATCCGGCGCAGCATCTGCTCCGGCGCTGGAAATTTGTGGACCGACGCAGGCAGATATTCGTACGCGCCGCTGACGCCTGAGATCAGAGCGCCCACACGCGGCAAGACCCGGCGGAAATAAAATCCGTAGAGCTTCCCCATCAGGCCGCCAGGTTCACTAAAGTCAAGGATGCCGGCTTCCCCATCCGGTTTGAGCACGCGCAAAATCTCGCGCAAACCCGCTTCATAATTGGCCAGATTGCGGAATCCAAATGCTGATATCACCAAGTCAATGCTGCGGTCCGGCAGGGGCAACACTAGGGCGTCGGCTTCCAGTGGTTCAATCCTCTGGCGGGAAAACTTCGGGGTCCCGTGGCGCAGCATAGGATGGGAAAAATCGAGTGCGAAGATACGCGCCTGTGGCCCGGCTCTTCGCAGGGCCACAGACATGTCTCCAGTACCGGCGCATAGATCAAGTACACAAGCCTCTGGTCGAGAGAGGATGTGTCCAAAAGCCCTTGCTGTGCGACGCCACCACAGCCGGTCAATGTTCATGGAGAGCGCATGATTGAGGAAGTCGTAGCGTGGCGCGATCTCGTCGAACATCTGTCGCACCGCGCGTGCGGCGGACTGCTCATCGACTGCACCGGCTGGCGTGGCGCCAGCACCAGTTTTGATCGACTCAGACATGATTTGTGATTGCGGTTATCGAGCGGTAAACGACCTCACCGGGAACGTTACTCACGATCTTCACCTTGCCGATTTTCTCCGGAAGAACGAAATGAAGGTTGCCGGAGATGGTCTTTTTATCTGCTGCCAGGCGCGAGACGATATCCTCTGTTCTTACTGCGATCGCGGGCAATGGGCCGTATGCGACCACTGCGGCTTTGATTCGTTCGGCTGTCTTCGCCGAGCACACACGAACGTCGCGTGCGATCTCCGCCGCGGCAATCATTCCCCAGGCAACAGCCTCGCCATGCAACAATTGAGAATATCCGGTCGCCGATTCAATGGCATGGCCAATCGTGTGTCCATAGTTGAGAATCCGGCGCAACCCGGACTCCTTCTCGTCCTTTGACACCACCTGCGCTTTCACTTCGATTGCGGCGCGAATAATGCTCGTCATTGCATCGCGGTCCCACTTAAGAATATTCTCGACGTTGTTTTCCATGATTGAGAACAGCTTGTCGTCGCGGATCACCCCGCACTTCAACGCTTCAAAAAGTCCGGAGCGGAACTCTCTTTCGTCCAGCGTTCTCAGGAGCTCCGGATCTACCAACACAGCTAGCGGCTGATGGAAGGCGCCTATCAGGTTCTTTCCGGCGCGAAGATTCACTCCAGTCTTGCCGCCGATGCTGGCGTCCACCTGCGCCAGCAACGTCGTCGGAATCTGGATCACCGGGACCCCGCGCATGAACATAGCCGCAAGAAAACCTGCGCTATCGCCGATGACCCCGCCGCCAAACGCCACCACAACCGATTTGCGATCGGCGCCTGCGTTGACCATCTGCTCGGCCAGCAGCTCCACCGTTGCCAGCTTCTTGGCCGGCTCGCCGTCATCCATCTCCAGCACATGGTAGGTGAGCTTGGCGGAGCGCAACGAGTATTCCAGGGCCTCTCCCCAATGCGCCCTGACCCTCGGCGAAGTGACAACAAGTACACGGGAATCGCGCTGGGGCAGGACGCGGCGAATTTCTCTGCCGGCATGACGCAGTAATCCCGCGCTGAGGATAACGTCATAGCTGGTCTTACCGGGTTTTACCTTGATTTTGTTCACTTCTTGAAATCATAACTGATGGCGGTGCTCTCTTCCGCCCGGCTGCCAATTTCGCATTACCGCTTGCCTTTGTTACCATTTTGCCTTCATGAAGAAAGTGCCAGACTTGGTTGATTTCATTGTGGTGGGCGCGGGTGTCGCCGGCTTGCGCGCTGCCATTTCCCTGGCTGAAGCCGGCAAGGTCCTGGTTCTCGCTAAGCAGGAATTGACCGAGTCGGCGACGCAGTACGCGCAAGGAGGCATTGCCGTTGCCCTGAGCGACGAAGACGAGATCAGCCTTCATCTGCAAGACACCATCAATGCCGGTGACGGAATTGTGAATCCCGATGCCGCCCGCGTTCTGGTGGAAGAAGGCGTGGACAGGATCAACGAATTAATTGAATGGGGAACGGAGTTTGACCGCCACGGCACAAAGCTGACATTCACGCGCGAAGCGGCGCACAGTCGCAGCCGCGTGCTGCACGCGCATGGAGACTCCACGGGCCGTGAAATCGGCCGGGCCCTGCACGCCAAGGCTTCGTCGCTCAAGAACATTTTGTTTTCAGAGTTCGAGTTCACCTCTGGCCTCTGCCTGGATTCAGGCCGTGTCTGCGGAGTGGAACTGATATCTGCCAGGGGCGGGCCTCACCTGGCGCAGAGCTCGGCAGTCTTGCTGGCAACCGGCGGCGCCGGGCAGATCTACGCCAACACTACCAATCCTGCGGTGGCCACCGCCGACGGTGTCGCCATGGCTTTTCGCGCAGGCGCGGAAATCAGTGATATGGAATTCTTTCAGTTTCATCCCACTGCGCTCTATGTTAAGAATGCGCCGCGTTTTCTCTTGTCGGAAGCACTACGTGGAGAGGGCGCCGTACTGCGCAATTCCGAACTGCTCCGCTTCATGCCCAAGTATCACGAGATGGCAGAGCTCGCTCCCCGCGACGTAGTTGCGCGCGCCATAGCGCACGAACTCGAAGTCTCCCGCATGAAAGACCCGGTCGTCTATCTGGACATGACACATCTCAAAGAAGCCCACATCAAAGCGCGTTTCCCGCGGATTTACGAGACTTGCCTGAAGTACAACGTGGACATCACAGTTGACCAGGTCCCTATTCGTCCTGCAGCTCATTACCTCATGGGCGGTGTGCGGACTGACTTATTTGGACGGAGCAGCCTTCCCGGACTCTACGCCGCCGGCGAAGCGGCATGCACCGGTGTCCATGGGGCAAACCGTCTTGCCAGCAATTCCCTTTTGGAAGGCCTGGTCTTTGGGGCGCGCGCCGGAGAAAGCATGCGTGAAGAATCAAGTGGCCCGGCCCATCTCCAAAAGAGTTCGGGAAAGAACTTCGGACCGCCAGCCGCGGATGTAGAGCCTTTCATCCAGGAAATTCAGCAGCTCATGTGGAATAAGGCGGGAATCGTTCGCTCCGGCCAGAGTTTGCGAGAGGCCCTGCAGCAATTGAAGGCAGCGGAAACACGACTGCCCGAGGCTGCATCGCGCCGGTCCTGCGAAGCCGCGAACATTCACACCGCCGCGACGCTCATCGCGCGCTCGGCCCTCGCCCGCGAGGAAAGCCGGGGCGCCCAATATCGCCTTGATTATCCCGCGCGCATCGATGCCAGGCTTAAGAAGCACTCTGTGATCACCGAGAAGAATGTACGCTTTGAGTAGGGATAAAAAAGGCCCCGGAAATCTCCGGGGCCCAACCAAACAGAGAGGGCGTACACCAGTTTTGCGGACCTTTCGCCTAAAACGAGCGGACCGTTTCCGGCTACGTCATCAATCACAGGGAGTAGTATGTCGTCCAACGATATCGCTAGACGACATATTTCGTGGCATCAGGCTAACACTGCCGAATCTCCCATTGCAACACCAAAAAAAGACTGGAGCGCAACGACGGACTTTCAGCGGCCCGCTACGCCGTTCGCTTTTGCGGGAAGATTACCGAGGCCACGACGGACACGGATAGGACACCGGCGATGACCGTTAGCGCGATCCAGGTCGGGATCTCGTACCTTATGGACGCAAGCATCTTCGCACCGATGAACATCAGCACCACAGCCAGACCGTAGTGCAGGTGATGAAACAGCTTCATCATTCCCGATAGAGCAAAGTACAGCGAACGCAGGCCGAGAATTGCGAATACATTCGACGTGTAGACGATGAATGGGTCCCGCGTAATTGCAAGCACGGCAGGAATCGAATCGGTGGCGAAGAGAACGTCGGTTGTCTCGACTACCAGCAGCACGACAAACAACGGCGTAGCGAAACGCTTTGCCCCGTCCGAGATGAAGAATTTATTTCCGTCGTAGCTTTCGCTCACAGGCAGAAATTTGCGAGCGAGGCGCAGTGCCACATTGCGTCCGGGATCTACTTGTTTGTCCTCGCTTTGGCGGGCTAGCTGAAGCCCGCTATAAATAAGAAATGCTCCGAAAATGTACAACACGGGATGAAACCGTCCAACCAGCGCCACTCCCGCCCAGATGAACAGACCTCGCATAATCAGCGCGCCAATGATTCCCCAAAAAAGAACTGTGCGCTCTTGCTCAGGAGGAACTTTGAAATAAGCAAATAATAGAATGAAAACAAACAAGTTATCTACACTGAGCGCTTCCTCTATCAAATAGCCCGTTATGAACTCCAGCGATTTCCCCGGGCCCATCCATCTGTGGACCAGCAATGCAAAGCCGAACGCAAGCCCGACCCATACCGCGGTCGCCAGGAGCGCGCTCTTGAAACGAATGACGCGGCCACCGCGGCTCCAAACCGCCATATCGAGAAATACCAGGACCAGAATGGCCGCGTTGAAGATGATCCAGAAGGTTATCGGCATGGTTACGGCAATCTGGAGCCTTGGCTGCGTACTTCGCTAATGAGTTTTCTCATGTCACTGGATTAAAGACCAAACCAGCAAAAAGTGGAAGTGGAATCGAGGTGAAGACGCTTCAGTTCACGGCGCTTTTTTTGCGCTTGCGGCCGGCAGTCGGTCGGCGTTCGCGTTCAGAAGCCGGATCGTTTCGAGAATCACGTCTCCCGAGATCTGCAGGCTCGCAGGACTGAGCTTATCAATAGTGTCTTCAGGGGTATGCCAGAACGCATTGCCGTATCCATAGTCGAAGTCGATCAGGTCCGCCACCGGCACGCCTGCCGCGGCAAAGGGCGTGTGGTCATCGCCAACGGGAGAGGATGTGGCGAAGAAATGCGACTGATATCCCAGACGCGTCGCCGCACGCAGCACTAAATCCTCAAGCCACCATGTTGAACTCTCATCCCGGCGGATGTTCAGGTCCTTATCGCCGATCATGTCTGCCAGAATAAAAGCTTTCAGATGGCTCATGGTGCCGTCCGCCTGCCATTTCGCCGCCAAGTGCCGGCTGCCGTAGATGCTGTCTGTGTCCGTCCACTCCTGAATTGCCTCTTCGCCGTCCAGGAAGGCGAGCCAGACGCTATAGCCCTCGAGTTTCTTGCCGCGAAGTTGGTCCGCAATCGCCAACAGCAACGCGGTGCTCGACCCGCCATCGTTCGCGCCTACATAGCTCGTGTGCCGCAGAGGATAGTTGGTATCAATGTGCGTGCCAAGTACGATGATTCCATCTTTGGTCCCGGGGAATTTCGCAATTATGTTCCGCATCGGGATTTTGCCGGCCGGAGTATCTGCTACGAAGGTGTCCTCTTCTACCTGCTCGCTCTTCAGTTTGTTGTGCAGATATTGCCCAATCCGCTCCTGGCCCTTGCTGCCGTCCCAGCGCGGGCCAATCGCAACGATATCCTTTAGATACTTCCAGGCACGTGCCGGGTCTACATGCGTTGCGGGACCGCTGGGTTCAGCCGTTAACGATGGCGTATTTTGCGCTGGAGATTGGGTCGTCTGCGCTTCGCTGGAGGGCGATGCGTTCTTGCTCTTGTTACAGGCGAGCGCAATCGCGCCAAAAAGGAGAAGCGCAAAGGACCGACACATTTGTCGACGTAACGAACGTACGCCAGCCTGCATCGATTTTCCCTCCAGGTCACTGAATGCTAAAAGGGCTGCCTACTCTTTGCCGCCTGACTCACGCTTCTCTGCCCTCTTCCGCCGCTGTTTTGGATGAACGAACCAGGCAATGCCAATGCTCAGGATGTAAAGCACAATCATCGGTGCGGCATAGATGGTCATGTTCATAATGTCGGTCGTCGGTGAAAGCACCGCCGCAATGATAAAAAAGGCCAGCACGGCGCCTCGGATGTGTTTGAACAGAAACTTGGCGTTGACCACGCCCATCAACGCCGCAAAACCGATCACAATTGGTAATTCAAAAGTCACGGCCAGCCCAAGGATCATGGTGAGAAATACTTTGGTGTATTCGTCAATCGTGATTTGTGCGTTAAGCCCCTGGCCATACGTGCCAATAAGCAAATCCATCGCGACGGGAAAAACGTAACGATATCCAAAGTACCCGCCCGCAACGAATAGTCCAACTGACAAGAAGAGGAATGGCAGAATAAACCGCTTCTCGCGGCGGTAGAGACCGGGAGAAATAAACTGCCAAATCTGATACAAGACAACCGGACAAGCGATGAAAATACCCGCCATCAGCCCAATCTTCAGATACATGTTGAAGGGCGAGAGCGGATTCAGGTAGCTGAGGCCATGATCGATGTGGTATTTCTTGAAGACCACGAGGATCGGCTTTTCCATCAATGGGTAAATCTTGTCTTTAGCGAACCACCATCCCACACAAGAACCCGCTGCCACCGCCGCGACAGAATAAATGATGCGTTTGCGCAGCTCTTCAAGATGCTGCAGCAGACTCATGGAACCCAGTTGCCGTTGTTCTTGTTTTTCTTCCGGTTCTGCCACAGTCTCAGGCATCGTAGTCATGGTCCTGCGGGAAGTTCTTGAGGCGGTCGGTCAACCGGCTCAACGTGGTGGAAATGGAAGATTCAGCCTTGTTCAAGACTTCGCCTGCCGGCGCCAGCGCCTTGGTGGTGTCCTCTTCCAGTTCAATCTTGCGGATCTCTTCGTGGATCTGACTCTGGAAGTCGGTGCTGGCGCGCCGAAACTCCGCCATGAACTTGCCCATCTGACGCGCAATCTCCGGCAGCTTACGCGGCCCAAACAGAATCAGGGCCAGCAGCATAATAAAGAGAATCTCTGAAAAGCCAATATCCATAAGACTGCTTCAATGATACAGCAGGATTCCTCTGCTGGGTTGCCCAAACTCTCTTCCGAGGCTGCTCATAATTTTGTTGCAGGCACGTTTCGCTCCGACCGAAAACCCGCAGCCAAGGCGCATTAGTCGGCATCTTAAGAAAGTGAGCACGGCTTCCGGACGTCCGGCCCACGCAGCGGGCTTAGTTCGAGTTCAACGCAAAAGGGATTAGATTCATGCCTCCCAGCACTCGTAAGTCGGTTTTCTTTGTTCTCTTTATCATTCTTCTGTGTGGTTCGCTCAGCATCGGGTTCAGCCAAAGGGCCGGCACCGAAGCTCCACTGTCGGCGGACACCGACGTTCGCGACAATCTCCGTCAATTCTCACAAGTCTATGCCGTGGTTGAGCAGAACTATGCCGAGCAGGTGAATCCCGATAAAGCGGTCTATAACGGCGCCATTCCCGGTATGCTCCACGCGCTTGATCCACATTCCAACTTCTTTGACCCAAAGTCCTACTCCCTGCTCCGGGAAGAACAACAGGGTAAATATTACGGCGTAGGCATGCACATCGCTCCGCGCAATAACAAAGTCATCGTTGTTGCACCCTTCGCTGGCACGCCGGCCTACAAAGCAGGGATTCGGCCCGGGGACGTGATTATTGCCGTCGACGGCAAGCCGACGGAGAACCTGAATGCTGGCGACGTCGCCGATCTTCTGAAGGGTGCCAAGGGAACTCCGGTTCACATCACGATTCTGAGGGAAGGCTCAGAACATCCACTCGAATTTCATCTGGTCCGCGCTGAAATTCCGCGCTATAGCGTCGATCTAAAGTTTGAAATCCGCCCTGGAATCGGATATATGCACATCAGTGCGTTCAACGAAACCACGGAACGCGAAGTAGTTGAAGCACTGGAGCAATTCGGCGATCTGAAAGGACTGATCCTTGATCTCCGCGGCAACCCAGGCGGCTTGTTGAGTGAAGGTGTGGGTGTAGCCGATAAATTTCTAAAGAAGGGACAGGTTATTGTCTCTCATCACGGCAGAAGTTCGCCGGAACGGCTCTATCGTGCAGTACACGGGAATGGTGGCCAGGAATATCCGCTGGTCGTACTAGTGAACCGGGGTACGGCTTCTGCGGCTGAGATCGTGTCTGGTGCGATCCAAGATCACGACCGCGGCCTCATCGCCGGTGAGGTCACGTTCGGCAAGGGCTTGGTGCAGACCGTCTATCCCCTGTCGGAAGCCACCGCACTCGCGCTCACAACCGCCAAATACTACACTCCAAGCGGGCGGCTGATTCAACGCGACTACAACGGAGTCTCACTCTACGATTACTATTACAACCGCGATCAGGAGGGCAGCGCTCCACCAAAAGAAATAAAGCTAACCGACA
>WNFI01297094.1_pt1 | contig 15674 bp, 12 predicted proteins | sample 5400471 | NCBI WGS metagenome assembly WNFI01 (sample SAMN13153348, study PRJNA577476) | soil metagenome | isolation source: 100 cm saprolite on Douglas fir-dominated hillslope | place: USA:California | collected 2013-09-17 | reverse complement strand
CGACGACGGTCAGGTGCGCATCGATGCCGCCCGCGCGCGCCAGGAGGAGCGCGCGCAGCAGGTCATACAGGCCCTTTTCGCGCGCCAGCCGCCCGACATAGACGAGCCGCAACGGGGCGTTCGGATCCGACCGCCGCGAAGGCAGCCCGGCGAACGAGGCGCAATCGACGCTGTTGGGAAGCGCGACCACGTGCTGCCGCGGAACGAATGCACGGTACGCCTCGAGCTCCATTCGCGCCAGGACGACGATCACGTCCGGAAGCCGCAACGTGAGCCGGAGGAATTCGGTGAGGATGCGATGGCGATCGAAGAGCCGCTGCGGCAGCGCGCCCCCGTGCACTTGATAAACGATCCGCGTGCCGCACATCCTGGCCACCATCACGTAGACCAGATCGCGCCAATAGCCGCGCATGTCGAACGACGTGTTCATATGCACGATCGCCACGCGACGCAGCACGATCGTCGCCGCAAGCAGCACGGGACTCGCCGCGAGGCGCGCGAGCCGGCCGAAGGCTCCCTCGCCCCGCCCCTCGCGACCGACCTGGAAATGCACCAGCCGGAACTTCTCCGCCAGCCGCGAGGCGAAAAGCAGGTTCAGGTGCGTGCTGACCCCGCTCATCGCTTCGCGGCACGGACCGAGCAGAAGCGCCACCGGCTGCTTCACGGCGCCCCCACCCGGCTGTGGCCGTTCAGGGAACGACCACGAATGCGTCGATCAGAATCCAGGCATCCCGCGACAGCAGATTGCGGCCCGAGACCTCGATCGTGAACGCATGGCTTCCCGCGGCAAGGCCCCGCGTGGAGTATGTCGTGTGCTGGGGCCCTTCCGTCTGGGCATAGGTATCGATCTCCGCCGCGAAGGCTCCATCGACGTACACCCGCGCGATTCCGGTCTGGGGTCCGCGAGCGCCGATCCAGTCGATCCCGGAGCCGGTGAAGGTGAGAGTCGCCTGCGCACCGATCGTGTTGGACTCCGCGGTGGCGCCCTGGTTGTAGGCGTGGTCGCGGATGCCCAGCACCCATCCCGCGCCATAACTGATGGACGGATCCGTTTCCTGGACCTGGATTCCGGAGGATGCGACCTCGAATGCGTCGACGACCACGAGATTTCCGAATGACGCGGGATTCTGAGTGCCGGTCGAGGTGATGGCGAGCGTGTGACGCGCCTCGGCAAGGCCCGTCGCCGTGAAGACGGCGGCCTGAATCTGCTCCGTCGACGAGTACAAGTCGACGTCGGCGACGAAATTGCCATCCAGGAAAACGCGGGCGATTCCGCTCTGGTTGCCGCGGGCACCGATCCAGGTAACGGCGGAGCCGGTAAAGGTGAGCGTGGCTTGAGCGCCGGGCGTTGAAGTGAGCGCGGCGGCTCCGGCGCTCCAGGCCCTGAGCGTGCTGTCCGACGTCCAACCCGCGGTGAAGGTGACGTCGGGATCCGTTTCCTGCAGGCGGGAGACCGCCGGGGCCGGCACGTCGAACGCGTCGACGACGATCATTGGCGAGGTCGAGAACGCATTCTTCGTCCCCGTCACCTCGACTGCCAGCTGATGCGTCGTGTTGGCGAGTCGCGTGAGCGTGAACATGGTCACGCGCACTTCCTCGGTCCCCTGATACGTATCGACATCGGCCACGAACGCCCCGTCAAGGTACACGCGCGCAATTCCGGTATGGGCGTTGCGTCCGACGATCCAGGTAACCGACGGCCCGCTGAACGTGAACGTCGCTCGCGCACCTGGCGTCGCCGACAGCGCGGCGGTCCCGCCGCTCCAGGCCCTGCTGGTATCGCCCTGCGTCCAACCGGAGGTGTAGGCCACCGACGCGGCGGTATCCTCGAAGCGCTGCGGGTTGGGCGAGGGGGGTGGCGGAGGCGCGTTGGCGACGGTGATCGCTACGGGGTCGGAAGTGTAGCGGATACCCAATCCATCACGCGCGACCGCCGTAAGAGTGTGCGGGCCATCGCCCGTGGTGGTCGTATTCCAGAAAATCGAGTAAGGCGCAGCGGTGTCTTCGGCGCCGAGATCCACGCCGTCGAGCCTGAATTGCACGCCCGCGACCGGAATCGACGTGCTGGCGCTCACCGCAATCGTGTTGCTCGCGGTGGAGCCGGAAGCGGGCTCGGTCACGGTCACCACCAGGCCCTGCCCCAGGACGACTCCGCCGGGCAACTGCGCCAGGGCGGGCCAGGTCAACCCGAAGACCGACAGCAGAATCGCGAAGCAGGCGCGTCGACCGAGTTTCATCATGGAACGATCTCCTCTATCCGGCTCACGCAGAAGAAGGCGACTTTAATATTCCGATTTGCGGCTTTCGCGATCGCGGCGTAGTTCGATCGGAGCCTGGTGCATCGCGCACGTCCGGGGGCGCGAGCGCGGCCACATACCACTCGATCGAGCGGACCAGGCCCTGCCTGACTCCCCAGGACGGCTGATATCCGAGCAGGCGGCGGGCCTTCTCGATATCGGCCTGCGAAGAGCGCGGATCCCCGTGGCGGAACTCCCGGTAGGTTGGCGTAAGGGACTGCAGGCGGGCATGCCGCAGCGCGAGCAACGATCGAATGACGCCGAAGAGCTCGTTCAGCGTCGTGCGCTCGCCCAACGCGACGTTGTAGACCTGGTTGAGCGCCGCGGCATCCTGGACCGTGGCCGCCAACAGGTTCGCCTGGACGACGTTGTCGATGTAGCAGAAATCCCGGGTCGTTTCCCCGTCGCCGTTGATGAAGACCGGGTCGTTGCGGATCATGCTCGCGATCCAGGCAGGGATCACCGCGGCGTAGGCTCCATTCGGATCCTGGCGTGGTCCGAACACGTTGAAATAGCGCAAGCCGATGGAGTCGAAGCCGTAGCAGCGCGCGAAGACCTCGGCGTACAGCTCGTTCACGTATTTGGTCAGCGCGTAAGGCGACAATGGCCGCCCGATCCGCGTCTCGGCTTTCGCGCTGGAACGGTCGTCGCCGTAAGTCGCGCTCGATCCGGCGTAAACGAAGCGCGACACCCCGGCTCCGTGCGCGGCGACGAGCATGTTCAGGTGCCCGGCGACGTTGTTCTCGTTGGCGCCGATCGGATCTTCGATCGAGCGCGGCACGCTCCCGAGCGCGGCCTGGTGGAGGACCACATCCACCCCGCGGCACGCCTGGCGACACTTGTCGAGCGAGCGAACGTCGCCCTCGATGAAATTGAGATTCCTCCCGCGGTGGGTTCCCACCGCTTTGATCACCTGGGTGAGGTTGCTCCTGCGCCCCGTCGAGAGGTTGTCCAGGCCGATCACCGTCTGGTCGAGCTTGAGGAGACTCTCGACGAGATGGGATCCGATGAATCCGGCCGCCCCGGTGACCAGCCAGGCGCGCGGCCGGCTCCGAATGTCTTCCTGCGCTTCCTCGTACTCTCGCACCGGTCCGCTCTCCCCTGGGTTGCGGAATCGATCGCCAGCGCCGATCCCGACATTTCCAGTTGGAAGTGTCGTTATCGAATATGCAGCGATCGTTCGCCCGGCATGGTCCGGTCGGACTGCCCCAGATCGAGAAGGACCCGCTCATAGCGGTCCACCATCTTTCGTTCCGAGAACCTCGCCGCGGCCGCCGCGCGCGCCGCCCGCCCCATCCGTTCACAATCCGTCCGGCCCGCGAGGATCGCCAGCTTCTCGACCAAGGCATCGGTGTCGCCCACGGGAAAGAGATAGCCGTTGCGACCGGGCTCGATCATTTCCGCCGCGCCCCCGACGTCCGAATGCACGACCGGCCGGCCCAGGGCCATGGCCTCGATCGCCGCCATCGAGAACGCCTCGGTCAGGCTGCACAACACCACCGCGTCGCAGGCGGCGACGTACGGACGAACGTCGCGCTGCAATCCCGTGATCACGACATCGCGCTCGATTCCCAGCGTCCTGGCGCGCGCTTCGACCGCTCCGCGCATCTCGCCGTCACCGATGAGGAGCGCGCGTGCCGGGATGCCGCGCGCGCGCAGCGCGGCGACGGCGTCCACCAGCTGCACGGGGTTTTTTTCGGGCCGCAGCACCGCGGGCAGGCCGATCAGGTATTCGGAGTCGCCAAAACCAAACTTGCCGCGCAGGATTCGCCGCTCCCCGGGATCCCGCTGCTCGGCGAATTCGTCCGTGTCCACGCCGTTGTAGATGACCTCGATGCGCCGCGAGCGCACCGCGCGGCGCGACCAGTACTGCCTCTGCCGCTCGCAAACGAACACCAGGCAATCCGACGTCCAGAAGAACAGCCGGTAGACCATCATCTGCAACCACTCCTTGACGCCCAGCAGCCGGTTCGAGTGATACGTGACCACCAACCGGGCGTTCACGCGCGAAACGCGAAGCGCGATCGACGCATACATCAGCGCGTAAGGATTCGCGGCGACGATCACCGACGGCTTGATCTTCGACAGGTGGGCGGCAAGCGCGGCCATGGCGCGCCAGTCGAAGTAGCGGGCCGCATCGAGGCAACGCGCGGTCCCGCCCTGGCGCAGCCGCAGGCGGTCGATCAACCTGGGATCGTCCGGCCTTATGGCCACGGCGTGGCACTCGTGGCCCCGCTCGGCCAGGCGGTTCATGAGGCTCACCGCGTGACGCTCGGCACCGCCGTGCTGGAAGGATCCGATGACGAAGACCACGCGCAGCATCGCCATGCCCTAGCTTCCCGGCCGCGCGCCGCGAAGCGCGGCGAGCCAGGCCCGGCCCGTCACCGATTTTCCGGCCATCAAGGCATAAGCGACCGCCATCACTGCTCCGCCGGCAATCACCCGAGCCAGAGGTCCGGCCGCGGCGAGGAAGCCATCCGTCACGGCCCACGCAAGCGCGGCGGCGAGAGCGGCGAACAGCATCGATGCGCCGAGCGCACGCCAGTCCTGCAGGCGGCCCACCGGAATTCCCGTTTGGCGCGCGACGCGCGCGAGCGTGGCGATGCGGTCCGCGAGAATCGTCGCCACCGTGCCCACCGCCGCCCCCGCCAGGCCGAAGTGGAGCGCCGCGATCCAATTGATCGCCACCGAAACCACGAGCGAGACGGCGTTCAGCGCCAATACGAACGCGCCCAGCCGCAGCAGCAGCGTGATGCTGGCAAGCTCCACCACGAGAGCCGCGAGTCCCACGATGTAGACCCGCATCACCGGAGCAGCGTCCACATAAGTGCCGGTGTAGACGAGGACGATGAGCTCCTCGGCGAAGACGAAGGCGAACGCGAGCAGGGGATAGACGAGCATTCCCACCATCGTATTGGCGCGGCTGTTGAGCTCGAGCGTGGCGGCGATGTTTCCCGCCGCCTGCAGCCGGCTCATGCTCGGAAGAAAGGCGTAGTTGATAGACATCCGGCACAGATTCACCAGCGGCGCGAGAACCGCCGCGATCGAGAAGGACGCGAACATGCCCAGGGGAAAGAGGGCAGCGGCCACCCACTGATCCGCCTGCGCGCGCAGGCCGTACAGGGCTCCCGAGACCCCGAACGGGGCCGCATAGCGCAACTGCTCGGCGAATGCACCCCAGCGCACGATCGGTCCGCGCAGGCCATGGTGCTTCGCCACATAGCCGAGCAGCAGCGCCACCTTGAACGCGACGAACGCGAGGAGAACCATCAGCACCGGACCCAGCTCCCGCGTAGCCGCGGCGACCAGCGAGAGCGCCACGGCGCGCAGCGTCGCGAGGCCCACGATCGCCTTCGCCTGCCATGCGATCCGCTCCTCGATCGTGGGCAGCAGGTCGAGGAGCGAGGCGGTCACCCACAGCAGCACGAACGCGGGCACCGCGGCTTCGTGCGCGGCGAGGCCGCGCATCTTCTCCGGCAGCCAAGGGTTCCACGCGCTCACCGCCCAGCCGGCCAGCACCCCGCAGAGCGCGAGATAGAGCAGCGTCTGGTTGATGTAGAGCCGCTTCGTCGCGCCATCCGACCGCGGCAGATAGTAGTAAAGGGTCGCCGGCATCGCGAGATTCGTGATCGCCATGATCGTTCCCACCGCGAGCCACAGCAGACGGTATTGGCCGAAGTCATCGGCGGCGAGGCAGCGCGCCAGCACCACCGGCAACAGGAATTGAATGGCGAAGTCGAAGGCGTTGGCGGCCCCCAGGGAAAGCGCGCGCCGCCCGAGCTCATGGGCGGCCGGCACCGCACCGTGCGGTTCGGCTTGCGAGCTCACGGAGCGCTCCGCGCCGGGGAGCTCGTCTTGCGCGCGAGCTGACCGTACATCACCCCGATCGCCAGCCAGACGAAGACCTGCTCGGGCTTCGGGGTGAGGCTGCTGTCGGTGGCGGCCGCGATGAGGAAACTTGCCAGGCCCGCCTTTGCACCGAGAAAGAATCCGCGCATCGCGGGACTCACCTGCGGATCGACGCTCAACGACGTAAAGCCCTTCCAGACGTGCGCGAAATACGCACACAGCAGAACCAGGCCGGAAATGCCCATGTCAAGGAGGGCCTGCAGGTACGCATTGTGGGGATGCGTCACTGCCAGGATCGTGACCCCGGGCCCCTTGCGCATGGCTTCGGACCACAGAATCGAGCCGAGACCATGGCCGAGGATCGGGCTCTGCAGCACTTCGGGCAGGAGCGGCAGCCAGATTCCCTCGATGCGCCCGGCGCTGATCGCGTCAGCGCCGCTTCCGTACCCCGCGCCGATGCGGTCATAGACGGCCTGTGGCAGCAGGAACAGCGCCAGGGCCGCAAGAACCGCGAACGACACCAGCGTCTTGACGTTTCGCCGCCAAATTACGAACAACAGATTCACCACGGCGAAGCCGATGAAGGCCCCACGCGAGAACGTGAGCACCAGGGCCACGATCACGAGCCCCATCGACGCGGCGAGCGCCAGGCGGACCCCGGAATGCCTCGACTCGGCCCAGGTGAACAGCAGAAGGGCATACGCGACCGAGTAGAGGCGTCCCAGGTCGTTGGCGTGCAGGCCGAGCGGTGAAAGGAACCCGCGCGCGCCGCTTCCCGCGAGCTGGGCGAGCCCGACGCCGGACCACCAGACGAAGAGGACCGCCATCGATCCCATCACCCAGACCGAGGCGAGCGCCGGAACCAGGAAGCGCTCCGGACTCTTCGACCGGGCCACTGCGGCCCCGACCAGCAACGCGAACATCACCATGAACATCGGCTTCACCACCAGGTCGCGGAAATAGTCGGCGACGGATCGGAATTCGATGATCTCGCTCATGAAGAGTGCGGGCGGGATCTCTGCGAAATGGAGCGAGCCGAGCGCGCCGGCAACGAGGATGGGAACGACATACAGCCAAAGCAGCGGACGCGGCATGAAGCGGGCGAGGCCCCCTCTGGACGCGCCGCGGAGCAAATACGAGACGAGCGTGCCGACCAACAGCGGATTCAGCGGGTTCAAGCCCGTGATCCCGAACATCGCATGCGGGAAGAATTCGCTGTTGGATATCGGCATCAGCAGGATGAGGAGCACCACGCCGATGCGGAAGTCGAGCAGGATGAAGATGCAGCCGAGGACCGAGACGAACAGGTACAGGGCGTTCAAACCGGCGACGGCGACGAGGGCTCCCCAGAAGGCGCCAAGGCCGGCGATGCCCGCGAAGACTGCCCGCCGATCCAGTGCCAGGGACATTCCGGCAACCGGGCTCAAAACGCGTTGAGCACCGAGCCGACGATGCGCGTGCCCGTCGCGTTCAATTCCGCGATCACGCCCGTGGTGTCGGCGAGAGGGGTGTGATCCTTGCGAGCCAGCAATATGGCGCTGCCGGCGCGCATGGCGAGGCTCTGCGCATCCGCATATGGCTTCGCCGGCGGCGTGTCGAAGAGGATGACGTCGAATTGCGCTTCCAGCCGGCCGAGCAATGCGGCAAACGCCGGACGCAGCAGCAGCTCCTGCGGATTGGGAGGACGCTCACCGGCCGGCAATACCGCGAGCGGCCCGAATTCCGGAAGCCGCACCACCGCGTCGCTATCGGCGCGCCCCGAGAGGACCGCGGAGAGCCCGCTTCCGTCGGGAATGTTGAAGATCCGATGCTGGCGGGGAGCGCGCAGGTCCGCGTCGATCAGGAGAGTGCGTTCCCCGAGCTGCGAGAACAGCACCGCGAGATTGGCCGCGACGTAGCTGCGCCCTTCTCCGCAACCCGGGCTGACGACCGCGAGCCCGCGGCGGGTCTCATTGGCGAGGGACCAGCGAATCAGGAGCTGGGTACGCAGCGCCCGCAGTTCTTCGGAGCGAGGGTGAGAGGGCTCCCGGGCGACCACGAGATCGATGCCGATCCCGCCCTCGAGCGCCGCCGCGAGCACGAGATGGTCGCGCCGCGCGTGAGCGCGCCCGGATCCTTCCAGCGGCAGGACATTCTCCTTTGCCTTCATCGCCGAGCGCCTTCAGCCGGTGCTCGGCAGGGCGTACGTGGCGCGGCCCAACCGAGTGAGCCGGCGCGCGGGCCTTGGCGAATTCAGCACTGCGAGCAGCGGGACGTTCGCGTCCCGAATCAGGTCCCCCGGCGAGCGCACCCGGCGATCGATGATTTCCATCAGGAAGACGACGCCGAGGCCGAGCATGGTTCCGACTACCAGGGACAGGATCACGTTGAGCACCAGCTTCGGGTGCGAAGGGCTCCCCGGCACGACCGCGGGATTCAGCACGGTCACGTTGGCCTGGCTCGCGCGGCTCTCGACCTGGCTCACGACGAAGCGCTGCATGGCGGTGTCGTACGCCCGTTCGGCCGATACCACGTTGCTTTTGAGCACCGTGAATTCGTTGCGATTCTCCTTCAGCCCGAGCAGGCGGCCGCGCTGTGCGGCCATCGCCCTCGTGAGCTCGACCTCGCGCCGGCGGCCCTGGGCGGCCGAGGACTCGATCCCATCCACGATCGTCCTCATCTCGGCATCGAGCCTTTCCCGCAAGCTGCGATTCTCGGACAGCTGGCGCTGGTATTCAGGGTGGTTGATCCCGTACTGCATCGACATTTGCTGCAGCTTCGCTTCCGCGTGCAGGAGGTCGGACTTCAGCTTCTGGATGAAAGGGCTGTCGATCACATCCGGCAAGCGCTCCGGCGATCGGCCCTGGGCGAGGGTTTTGCGCGCCTGCGCGGCGCGACCCTCCCATTCGAGCGCCTTGCCCTGCGCCCGCGTCGCCTCCTCCGACAGGGCCGCCAACCGGGCGTTCTCGACGTCATAGCGCTCATCCGACGAAACGATGCCTTCGCGCTGGTGATAATTCGTGAGCCTCGCCTGGGCATTCTCCAGGCTGGCCCTCAAGCTCTTCAGCTGCTCGTCGAACCACGCGGCCGCTTCCCGCGTGGGACCGACTCGCAACTCGAGCATCGTGTCGGAGTAGGCCCTGGCGAAGGCGTTGGCGACCTGGGCCGCGACGCGCGGATCATCGGCCGTGCCGCTCGCCTGGATGACGCTGCTCTGGGACGTCTCGACCTTGAGGTTCCTGAGCAGGCGTTCCGCGAGCCAGTCCTCGATTGACTCCCCGCCCTTCGCGACCTTCGCGTAATCCTCCCGTGCCGACGCTTGCTGCGCGAGCTTGAGGTCCTCGACCACCTTGCGCGCCACTTTCCTGCTGGCGAGGATGTCCGCCTGCGTCTGCAGATAGTTGAGCCGCTCCTGCGGAAGTACCAGGGGACGCAGGGCGTTGCTCAGCGACTGCTCATCCTTGGCGTCCACCAGCATCGCCACGGTTGCCTTGTAGGATTTCGGGAGCAGCAGGCTCGCCAGCGTCGCGACCAGGACCGTGGCCAAAAGCACGACGGCGAATGCCCCAAGGCGCCCGCGCAATGCGAGCAGGAATTGTTCGATGGTCACGGCGCTAGAAAAGGCGTTCGGCCACGTAGATCACGTCGCCGGGCTCCACTCGATCATTCAAGCTCACCTCGAGCTTGCGCACGGCGCCGTCCGCGCGCCGGTTGACCTTGACGCCGCGCTCGGTGCCTCGCGGCGTGACGCCCCCGCCCACGGAAAGCGCTTGCATGACGGTCATCGCCGGCTCGAGCCGGTAGGCCCCCGCCCTCTGAACTTCCCCGTAGATGTAAAAGGTCGGCGCGCGCGGCACGAAGATCGTGTCACCGGCCTCCAGCTCGATGTCCTGTGAAGATCCGCCCGTGCGGAAAATGCCCGGCACGTTGATTTCCATGGTCCGTGCGTTGCCTCCGCGATGAAGGACGAGCGTGATGTTGTCGTCTCCCGCGGTGTTGATCCCACCCGCGAGAGCGAGCAGGTCGGTAAGGTTGGTGCGCACGCCGTCGAGCGCATAGCGCCCCGGGCGCGCGACTTGCCCCAGGATCGACACCTGGCGGCTGCGCACGTCGACCACGTTCACGCTCACCTGGGGATTCACGACGAACTTTCCCCGGACCAGTTGCTCGGCGATGCGCGCCGCGGCCTCCTGCGCCGTCAGTCCCTCGAGAGCGATCTCACCGATCAACGGAAACGCAAGGGTGCCCCGCTCGGAGATGCGCGCTTCCGTAGCGAGATCCGGGCTCTGGAATACCGTCACGCGGACCGAGTCCCCGGGTCCCAGGACCGCGCGCGATTGCGCGAAGGCCTTGTCCGAGGCGGCCATGACGGCGAGGCATAGCAGCGCGGCGAACCATCGCACCGCGCTCGGCGAGCTCGGGAATCGGTGCTTCAGGGGAGGGGTTGTCTCGGCGGTCATGTCGCGACCATTCGCTTGGGCATCGGCCAACGCTAGCCGCATCGCGTGGCGGGATCGTTTTCAGCCATGAGCCGAACGGATCATCCCGTGCCTGGACACGCTGTCGTCAACGCGCGACGTGTGACCGGGAAATACTCGACTCAATGTGCCGGATCGCGCGATCGAAGCCTTCCCGATCAGCGCATCGCGTCCGTTTATGGCCTCCAAACAGGCCTCGCTGCAGGCGTGTCGCCAACGCGCGACACGTGAACCGCGTGAACCGCGAATTCGCGACGCAATGTGTCGAATTGCGCGCGTGAATCGCGCCGATATTTCGCCGGCGCGTCACCCCGATTGTGTGAATTCCTTCACAGTCGCCGCACGTCGCGAGGGCCACTGTGTAGCTACATCTGTAACTTTTCAACTACACGGACACGCAAATGCTCACTCGCCTTCCACGCTTGTATTCCCGAAATACCGCTCGCGCCATCGATGCATCGGCTCTCGCACTCCTGATCTTCGGCGCCGCCGCGCCGGCCGGGGCGCAGGTAATCACCGCGGATCCCGCCGCGCTGCAATTCCAATGCACGTTCGTCAACTCGCCGAATGACTGCGGCTTTTTCGAGCAATCGCTCGTGCTGCCGCGGGCCTCCGTCGTGAGCGGCGTTTCGCGCGACGGCACGACCAGCGTTCGCCTCCACACCGAACCGGGCGACAACAACGTCGCCGGCAGCGGCACCGCGGAGCGTGACGACCTATCGCTTTCCCAGGCCGCGACCGGCTGCTACGCCGGCCAGGAGCAGTGGTGGGCGCACTCGATCCTCTTTCCCGATGACTACGTCGCTCCCCCCGCACCGACTCCGGGGAATTGGACCTGGGGCGTGGTCTTCGATTTCCACAACACGACGAACGGCGGCGGACAGGCCAATTTCCAGATCAACGCCATGCCCGACGGCCTGAGCTTCCAGGGCTATGCGGGAGACCCGGCAAATCCCGTTTCATATACCGCGGCCATCGGCCCGACGGTGAAGAACGTCTGGTACGACTTCGTCTATCACGTGAAGTGGTCGTCCGGCAGCGACGGTTACTTCTACGCATCGGTCAACGGCGTGCAGAAGCTCGCCTACACCGGGCCGACCCTCTACGTGAATCAGGGCTGCTACCTCAAGCTCGCCAACTATCACACGCCGTTCGGCCTGGCGAGCTCGGTGATTCACGATCGCGTGTTGCGCGGTTCGACCGCCGCATCGGTATCCCCGCCGGCGCCCCCCTCGCCGCCGGTCGTGCAACGCCGCGTCGCCAGCGACTTCAACGGCGACGGCAAGTCCGACATCCTGTGGCGCAATCCTCTCACCGGGCAGAACCTGATCTGGTTCATGAGCGCAACGACGCTCTCCAGCGCCGCCTCGATCGTTACCGTGGCCGATCTCAACTGGAAGATCGCGGGCGTGGGCGACTTCGATGGCGACGGCAAGTCCGACATCCTGTGGCGCAACGCCGTAACCGGGCAGAACGCGATCTGGCTGCTGAGCGGTGCCACGCTCGTGAGCGGGCCGTTCCTCGCGACGGTGGCGGACCTCAACTGGGTCATCGCAGGCGTCGGCGATTTCGACGGCGACGGCAAGTCCGACATCCTGTGGCATAACAACGCCACCGGGCAGAGCCAGGTCTGGTTCATGAATGGCGGTACGCTTACCAGCGCGGCCACGCTCATCACGGTGTCGGATGTCACCTGGAAGATCGCGGGCGTGGGCGACTTCGACGGCGACGGCAGAGCCGACATCCTGTGGCGTAACGACGCCACCGGGCAGAACCAGGTCTGGTTCATGAACGGTGGCACGCTTGCGAGCGCGGCTGCGCTCGCCACGGAACCCGATCTGAACGCGAAGATCGTGGGACTGGGCGATTTCGACGGCGACGGCAAGCTCGACATCCTGTGGCGCAGCAGTGCCACCGGCCGCAACCAGATCTGGTTCATGGACGGCGCCAAGCTTTTGAGCGGCGTCGCGGTCACGACGATGTCCGACTTGAACTGGAAGGTCGCCGCGATCGGCGACTTCGACGGCGACGGCAAGTCCGACATCCTGTGGCGCAACAGCGTCACCGGCCAGGACGCCGTGTTTCTCATGAGCGGCGCGAACCTGACGAGCCTTGCGTTCCTCGCTCGCTGATCCCGGCAGCGAAGGTGCCGGGCCGGCCGCTTCCGCGGCCGGCCCGGCACGCGTCCGGCGCCCTAGATCGCGATCCTCACGCTCACGAAGACGACGTTGACCCCGTAGTCCGCGAACTGAACATTCGAGGTGCGCGCCTCGTGCTGCGCGCTTGCCTGAAGCGTCACTTGGCGTGAAGGCCGGTAGGACAGGTTCAGCGTCGCCGACCTCACGCGATCGCTGCGAGCGGGTGCCACGCCGAATGCCAGCCCCGGGTCGCCGAGGTAGTCGCGGATGCCATGCTCCAGTGTCGCGGACATCTCGACCATCTCCGTCGCCTTGAGCGTCACGCGTAGCGTGAATCCCTTGAGCAGGACAAAGCTGGAGCGAATGTCCTCGTATGCGCTGATGTCCTTCTGCGCGACCGCCGCAAGGGCCAGCTTTCCGGTCGGCTTCCAGTCGTACTGGACGCGAAAGGTGTTGCCGTCGAAGTCGCGCTGCGGCAATTCGTCGTAGCGACGGCTCAGGCGGTCGGCGCGCGCGCTGAGGCGCGAGGCGCCCGTGGGGGTCCACTCGCCCACGAGGCCCGCGCCGCGCTGGCGATACGCATTGGCGAACAGGCTCTGCGAGACGAACTCCTGGTTCGGGAGCCGTCCTTCTTCGGCGCGCAAGCCGATGCCGACCGAATTATCGGCCGGCGTGACGTAGCTCAGCGCGAGATTCGCGTCGGCGATCCTCACATCGTTGATCTGGCGCGCCGGATCGCTGTTCGCCTGCTCCAGCCCCGCGATCCCGCCCTGCACTCGCCAGCGCGGAGTCGCCAGGACGGTGCCGTTGAAAAACGTCCTGCGCAGCCTGAGGTGATCGGGAGCCCTGCCCTGGATGTTCGCGAATGATGCCAGCGCGAGGCTTTCCTCATAGCCCAGCTGGCCGCTTGCATCGCTGCGCAGCTGCCACGACCAGACTGCGCGTGCATCGTGGCCGGCGAAATCGAGGTCGGTGAAGCGGCCGTAGCGGTCCCTGTGGTGCGTGTAGTCGAGCTGGAAACGCTGCAGGCTCACCGGCAAATCGACTTTCATTCCCAGCGAGAAGGTGCGGAAAGTGTCCGCCTTCGACGCGGAGCGGATCGCGGCCGCCGGATCCAGGTCTCTCGAGATCCGGAATACATTGTCGTCACGGGTGATTTTCTCGTCGGCGAACAGCGTAAGCACGTCGTCCCAGAGCGCGCGTGCCGGCGTCGTGACAAGGACGGACCCCGCCATGACGATGGCGGCGATCACGCGTCGACGCCGCGCGAAAGACGACAGGATCAGGACGACAAGCGGCGGCGCGCGATGGCGACGGCGCCGAGAAAGCCCGCGAGCAGCATTTCCCACTCTCTCGACCCCGCATCGCCTGCCCGATCCTCGTCAGGCGAAGTGTCGCGGCCGGCCGAGGGGTATCGGGTCAGCCGCGAATCGTCGGCCCGGGCGAGCAGGGTCACCGGCTTCACGAACCTCACGTCCACGCTTGCATGGCGCAACGGGGGGGGCTCGTGCCGCGCAATCGCGTTGGCATCGCTCGGCGCAACGGCCACGCCGACAGCGCCCGCCACGCCCGTCACGGCAAGCACGGCGGCGATCGCCTTGAATCGTGCTTTCATTCTGCGTCACCTCTCACAGCTTGATGATGCGTAGCGCCAGGCCCTTGCCCACCGCCTGCGCGCGGTTCTGGACGTTCAGTTTCCGCAGGATCTTCTGCACGTGGTTTTTCACCGTGAGCGGGCTGATTCCCAGGATGGCACCGATCTCGAGGTTGCTTTTCCCGAGGTGGATCCAGTTGAGGATTTCCTGCTCCCTCTCGGTGAGAATACGCCGCCCTGCCGGGGCCGCCCCTTCGCTCTTGGCGGCCCAGCTGATCTGCAACCTCAGCCACGCCAGATGCAGGAACGGCACCAGGATCTCGGCGAGGCGGGCCTGCTTCGGACCGATCGCAGGATAACGATCGGCGAAGAGGAACAGGCTCGCCAGCTTACCGAACGCATCGTAGGTTCCGTGCGCAAGCACGCGCTCGGCGCCCGCGCGGCTCAACTCGCGCGCCAGGGCGCCGCGGGTAAAAGGGCCGCCGGGGCCGGCGTCGCAAATCACCGGCTGAAAGCGATTGTCTTCCCAGGTCTTGACGAGGTGCGGCACCAGAGTCACGTCCTGGCGGAACGCATCGCAGAAAGGCGCCGGCTCGAGCGGCGCGGCGACGATGGCGTCGACATGAAACGACTCCTGTCTCGCATTGCGCACCGCGCAGATCAGGACCTTGTGCTTCACCAGGTTCTGCAGCAAGCCCTGGGTCCAGGTGAAGAACTGGTGGCGGGTGTGCACCCGCAGCGACGCATCGAGGTTCAGCATCAGCGACTCGAGATCGAAACGATCCAGGAGCGACGCGTCGCCGGAGGTCGCGCTCGCCTGGGGTGGGGGGTGCGGACTGCTGCGCACCGCCATGATCTGATGGCCGGTTTGCATAGGCTCCAAAGAAGTCACGGCACTATGCGCGGCGTAAATGAAATTCGCGTGAAACGGCCCGCGCGGTACGTTCGTAGTTCATTGGAACTATCCGGGCGTGCTGTCAACGTCTAACGTCGCGGGTAACGTCCCCTACGACGCGGCACGTTGCAGGGATTTCCCGACACTCGACTGCGGCCGCTCCAGGGTTCCAATTTGCTCGCCGTACACGAAACGCATCGGCTCCTCCTCGACCACCAACTCGCACCGGCCGCGCTGGTGCGGGTCGCGCTCGACCCGCTTGTATCGGTGGGATCCTTGCTGGTCTCGATCTTCGCGCTCAAGGGATCGTTCGAGGGTCCTGACCTGATCCTCGCCCTCATCGTGTTCTCGCTGACTTTCCCCGGAAGCTCACCCAAGGCGGCGGGCGCCGGCTCGATCGCGACCGAGGTCCTGACGAATTGGCTGCTGATCGTCGCGCTGCTG
>WNFI01105476.1_pt1 | contig 15674 bp, 18 predicted proteins | sample 5400471 | NCBI WGS metagenome assembly WNFI01 (sample SAMN13153348, study PRJNA577476) | soil metagenome | isolation source: 100 cm saprolite on Douglas fir-dominated hillslope | place: USA:California | collected 2013-09-17 | reverse complement strand
CACCACGCGCGCCGCGGCCAGGAAGTCCTTGACGTGGGCGGCCTCGGTGAACCGCAGGCCGCCGTACTTCACGAACGGGATGCCGCGGGCGGACAGCTCGACCTCCAGGACGTCGCTGTGGTGCGCGGCCCGGACCAGCACGGCCTGGTCCCGCAGCTGCCGGCCGGACTCGTGGGCGTCCAGCACCCGGGCGGCGATCTCGCGCGCCTGCGTGGCCTCGTCGTGGCAGCGCACCAGCTGCGGGGCCGGCCCCGCCCCGCGCAGCCCGGTCAGCTCCAGCTCGAGTCCCTCGGACTGCGGGCGGACCGCGTTGGCCAGCCGCAGCACCGAGTCCCTGGACCGGTAGTTGCGGACCAGGCGGACCACGCTCAGGCCCGGGTAGGCGCCAGCCAGCGCCCGCAGGTGCCCCGGATCGGCGCCGCGGAACGCGTAGATGGCCTGGGCGTCATCGCCGACACAGGTCAGCCCGCGCCCGTCCGGCCGCAGCAGCCGCACGATCTCCGCCTGCACCGCGTTGACGTCCTGATACTCGTCCACCAGCACGGCGTCGAACAGGCCACGCAGGGCCGGCCCGGCCGCCGGGTCGGCCAGCGCCGCCCGCCACAGCAAGAGGAGGTCATCGAAGTCGACCAGCCCGTGGCCGCGCTTGTGGGCCACGTAGGAGCGGAAAAGGCCGGCCAGTTGCCCGGTGAAGTCGCGGCACCAGGGAAAGCTGCTCGCCACGACCTGCGCGACGGTCGTCTGGGTGTTCACGCAGCGGGTGTAGATGTCGGCGCAGACGGCGGCCCTGGGTGCCCGCCGCTCGGTACCCACCAGGCCGTGATCGGTGCGCAGCACGTCGAGCACGTCCGCCACGTCCGCCGGGTCGATCACGCTGAACGCGGGCGGCAGCGAGAACGACTCGGCGTGCGCCCGGATGATACGGTGCGCGATCGCGTGAAAGGTCCCGCCGCAGATCCGCTCGTCCGGGGATCGCGTGCCCGGCTCCCCTCCAAGTGCCGCCGCTCTCGACACCACGCGGGCGAGCATGTCGTCGGCGGCCCGGCGGGTGAACGTCAGCAGCAGGATCCGGCTGGCCTCGACTCCCTGTGCCCGCAGCCAGGCGGCCCGCGCCACCAGCGTTCCCGTCTTGCCGGTCCCGGCGCCGGCCAGCACCAGCAGCGGGCCGTCCGCGTGCGTCGCGGCCCGGCGCTGCTCGTCGTTCAGTTCGTCGAGCATGCCTGCCGCTTCGAACATGCACACGAATGTAGCGAGCCCAGATTAAGCAGGCCAGCGTCCGCGCCGGCCTGAGCACCATTCCGGCATAAACTGTGCCGCCATAAACTGTGCCGTCGGCCGTTGCTCCGCTGGCGGCGCGTCAGCGCGAGCGTGGAGGCGGCCACCCGATCATCTCGGCGAAGGCCCGGTAGGCAGCGTAGAAGTCGACGACCTCGTCGGGCGGCAGGCGCAGCGGCTGCATGTGACTGGCGTTGATCCGGATCTCCCTGATCCGGCCGCGCGGATCCACGTCGATGACCGGCCGGGTGGCGCGCAGTTCGACCCTGGCGTCGGCGTAGGCGAACGTCACCTCCGTGGTGGCCAGCACCGTGAACGCGGCGGGGTCGCTGGCGCGCAGCGAGGCCGCCGCGTGGAAGCCGTCCACGAGAACGGACTCGCCACCCTCGGTGGCATCGGTCAGGCAGTGCACGACCTCCAGCGTCAGCGGGGGATCCCGGAACGGCTGGGCGGTGCGCGGCGTCATCGCCCGGCTCGTGAACGCCTCGTTGGGCGGCACCTCCCCGACCTGTACGTCGATGAGCGGCCCGCGCTCGGTCTCCCGCACGAGGCCGATGCTCTGCGCCACGGCCAGGACCGTCCCCGGCTCGCGGGGCACATCCCGGAGCACGACGAAGCCGTCACGCAGCACCGCAGACAGGCAGGCCTGCTGGTGGGCTGCCTCGGCGCGGAACAATGGCCAGGACCCCTGCGGAAAGGCACGGGCAATCTCGTCCGCGGACCATAGTCTCTTGGCGTCCTCGGTGCGCGTGTCCTCGCCGTTCAGCGCGTCGACCGAGGACCCGCCGTCCGCGTTGTCGTCCTCGTTCGCGAATTGGCTCAGCCAGCCGACGTCAAAGGTGGCGCGATGGCCATCGGGACCGAACACGATCTCGACCCGGCCGCCCGACCGGCGCGCCGCGCTCACCGAGACTTGCCGCGGCAGATCGGTGATGCTCACCAGTCGCTCGCCGTTTCGGGGATCCAGGCAGATCGCACACGGGCAGTTGGCGCGTAGCCAGATCGCGGGCAGCCCGAACAGCGCGCGTCCTGCCCCGGCCCCAGGCGGCTTGGCATTGGCCGGGTATCCGGGACACTCCCGCGGATTCTCGGCGTCGCCTGTCAAATCACTCCGCCATCTTCCCGGTCTCGGCTCGCCGCGCGCTCGCCCGGCACGGTGTGCCGGTTTAGCTATCCTTGCGGTAGGACGGCTGAGTCTACTGTTCCTGAAACCAACTCGGCTAGTAGCCAGGTGCGATCGAACGCAACCGGGCGAAAGACTGCCATGTCAGCCCGTTGAGAATGACGGGCTGATCATTACTGATACCCGCCATTAGCGGGACGCGATGTTGTCAGAGGGGCGCAACGTCGTTAGTGAGAATGGCGTGATCGCCCTTCGGCTGGCCCCAGGGGATTCCGGCGAGTCGGACCACGACCGGGCGGGTCAAAGCTTTCCGTGAGCGGGAGCGCGCCCCCGTCGCGCTCAGCTCGGCCCAACCCGGTCGTGGCCGTTGGCGCACGGAGCCCGATGGGGGCCGGGTCCCCTTACGCCAAGCAATCGATCAACCTCGCAGCGTTAGCTTAGCGGATGGTGGGGAGTTTCACTGGACAACCAAACAATCGATTATCCGGGGAACCTTGCAGGGCCGCAGAACCCGGCGAAAGAGGGCGCTAGCTGCCAGAACGCCAGCAGGCCTGGAGGCCGGCCGACACGCCGAGCCAGCCGACTTGGCGGCGGCCTCGGAAGCCGGTATCTGGCTGGTGACAAGCCTTGCAGCGGCCCAGCGATCATTGCCGAGCGGGTGCGGACCTCTGAGGACAATTGTGTCGGCCGGTAGCGCGGGCGAAGTACTGTACGCTCCGGGCATGAAGATTGACCCCGCGTCAGGCTGGCCGCTGTCAGCCCAGCTGGCGCAGCTACTGCGGGAGCTGATCCGGTCCGGTCAGCTCGCCCCCGGTGACCGAGTGCCGAGTGAGCCACAACTGGCTCGCGACCACGCAGTGTCCAGAGACACCGCCCAGCGTGCGCTGGCCATGCTGGCCGAAGAAGGCCTGATAACACGCCGCCGGGGGGTCGGGTCAATCGTTTCGATCGTGGAACCGCTCACCGAGGTGCACGCGGCGCCCGGGGCGCGGATCTCCTCCCGGCTCCCGACGGCCGCCGAGCGCGACGCGGCGAAGGCCGGAATGTGGGTTCCGATGCTCGCCGTGGCCGAGCCCGGCTGGCCCGAGCAGCTCTATCCCGCGGACCGGGTCGTCGTTGTCGTTCCGGCCGAGGACAGGGAACCGGCGGCGAATCCGGCCCCTTCCGGGCAGGCTCCCGACGTGTAGTCTCCTCGCCCCGGCTCACCAGCCGAGCTCGTCGAGCCGCGCGTCGTCGATGCCGAAATGGTGGGCGACCTCGTGGATGACCGTGCGGCGCACCTGCTCGACCACCTGTTCCTCCGTGTCACAGATCGCGCAGATGGCCAGGCGGTAGATGGTGATCCGGTCGGGCAGCACCCCGGCGTACCCCGATGTGCGGCTGGTGAGCGGCACTCCCTGGTAGAGCCCCAGCAGCCCGCGCGGACCAGCGTCGTGCTCGACCGTGACCGCCACGTTGCGCATGAGCCGGCCGAGGTCATCGGGCAGCGAGTCCAGCGCCGCGACGACCATCTCCTCGAACCGGTCGCGTTCCACCCTGATCACGAACCCATTGTCTATGGTGTGCTCGTGGCTGAGCCCCTGCGCCCGACGCCCGCCGACCTGGCGGCGGCCAGGGACCAGACCATCCCCGACGTCACCGCGCCCGGCCTGCGCGTCCTGTTCTCCGGCATCAACCCCGGGCTGTACTCCGCCGCCACCGGGTATCACTTCGCCCGGCCGGGAAACCGCTTCTGGCCGACCCTGTACCGGTCCGGGTTCACGCCGCGCCAGTTCCGGCCCGACGAGCAGGAACAACTCCTCGCCCTTGGGCTTGGCATCACCAACGTCGTCGCCCGCGCCACCGCCCGCGCCGGCGAGCTGACCACCGAGGAACTCCGCGAGGGCGGCCGGGCGCTGCGCGCCAAGGCCGCGCGACTGCGCCCCCGCTGGCTGGCTGTCGTTGGCGTCACCGCCTACCGGACGGCGTTCGGCCACGCCGACGCCGCCGTGGGACCACAGGAGCAGACCGTGGCGGGCACCCGCGTCTGGGTGCTGCCCAACCCGAGCGGCCTCAACGCGCACTGGAACGCGGAGACCCTGGCCGAGGAGTTCGCGCGGCTGCGCGAGGAGGCATCCGGATAACCGGGCCGGGGATCACGCGTCGCACATGGCCAGGAGCTTGGTGACCGTCGCCCAGTTACGGGCCGTCCCGGCCAGGTCGGCCGACCGCCCGCGGCTGCCGCTGGTGATCAGCGCGGCCAGTTCGCTGCGCCCGAACCCGTCGGGCGTGTGCAGGAAGATGGTGCGCCCGATGACCTGGGCCGTGTCTCGCGTGCCGTTCTGCTTCTGCTCGGCCCGCCGCCGGGCGTCCGCCACGCCGCCGGCGACCTCAGGTCCCGGCGTCGCGCTCAGGAACACGGCGTGAACGGCCCTGGGGTTGGGCTCGTCGGAGTACGGGTTGGCGCGCATCGCCTGAGCCAGCTCCCCGCGGGAGAACACCACGACGCGGACCCGGACCCCGAAAGCCGCGGCGATGGCCTGCTCCAGGGCCTCGGCCAGCGCCGCGGTATCGGTTTCCCCCGTGCTGAACACCACGTTGCCGCTCTGAATGTAGGTCGCCACGTCGGCGTGCCCGAGGGAGGCCACGACCTGGCGCAGCTCCGCCATCGGCACCTTGTTGTGACCGCCAACGTTGATACCGCGCAGCAGGGCGACGTGGGTAGGCACATCAGCATCCTGCCGCATCATTGGGGTATACCGAGACGGGGGCATACCCCTGCAGTCGCGACTCCGGGGGTTCGTGACACATGAGCAAGATCTCTCCTGGCGTGCTCAGCCCGCCGCGCGATACGCACGTCCGAAGCCGACCACCGGGAGGTGCTGCGCCGGTACTACGTCGGGGCCCGGGCGGCGAGTCCGACAAGGCCATCGCCGAGGTCTCGGTCGCCTACGCCGAGCAGAACGAAAAGGACTACCGGGCCCTCCTCGACGCCGTCGCGGCCGGGCGCACTCAGGCCGTTATGGGGCTATCAATGGGTAACCCGCGGCCCCGCCTCACCGGGCCATTATTACGGCGCGCGCCGGGGCCCCGGCCCGGACCGCGGGCCGGGGTCGCCTCGCGCGCCCGCCGGCCCCCTGCCCGGCAATCATCCAGCCGACCTGGAAGGCCACCCGCGACGTAGAACGCCGTCATCGTGCCGACCTTGTGGGTGAGCCAGGCGGCCAGCCGGCCGTTGGTCCCGACATACGCGTCGTCGGTCGTCGGCGGGGCCTCGATCCGCTCGGCGGCCCGGGCCAGTATCTCCTGCTCCTCGGCCCGCAGGTCGGTGATGCTGCTCAGGTGCGTGTCCTGGGCCATCAGGTGGTTCTGGATCTGCTCGCAATCGACCAGGATCGCCTCGGCGTCCTCGTAGGTGTGCATGGACTGCCGGTCCGCCGTGCGCCCGAGCACCTGCTGGCCGAGCAGGATGATAAAGATCAGCAGCAGCTGGGCCACGTTCCCGAGGAAGAGCAGGAACGGATACGGGTAGGGATCGAACCCGAGGACCTGCCGGGCTCCGAGCACCATCCAGATCACCGTGACGGCCGAGCAGATGTAGACGGTCCACATCGACCCGATCCGGGTCGTGATCCACGCGGCCAGCCGCTCGTTGAACCCGGCCGGCCCGTCGCCATGGCCCGGGTCACGGGCTCGCCGGGCATGCGCTCTGGGGTGACGGATCTCCGTGTAAAGGCTCATAACGGCGACCCCTCCGTTTCCGGCCAGTCCTGGGTGCCCCGGTCGGCAGGCGCTTCTACAGAAGTATCCGCCGGCGGACCTGGCCCCCCCGGTTCCGGCCAAGGCGCGGGTCGACTCTGGCGTGGGTGCGCGACCTGTGCCAGCATCGGCCGCCTCGCCCTGTGGCGATGAAAAGGAGTTGCACGCAGACGTTCAGGGCGTGAGCACGAGCTTCCCGGGCAGGCCTCCGCGCTCCAGGCGCGTGTACGCGTCGCGGAAGCGCTCGAAGGGCAGCGTCTCGGCGACGCGCAGGGTCAGCTCACCCTTGGCCGCGCGATCCGCCAGCTCGGTGGTGGCATCGGCATCGGGCTGCACTTGCACGGTGCCGGGAGAGATTCCCCGCGCAGCGTCGGGCACCGCCTCGGGGACCGAGGTGACGAACGCGCCGCCGTCGCGGACGCATGCTAGGGCGCGAGACCCGAGTCCGACCGTATCCACGCACGCGTCGACCCCGTCTTGCCACTCCCTGCGAACCGCGGCCTCGAGTTCGGTCCCCGTGCCCACGACCGTCTCAGCTCCCAGCCGACGCGCCACGTCGGCGTCGCGTTCGCGGACGGCCGCAACCACCCGGGCGCCGCGTCCCCTGGCGAGCTGCAGCGCAAACCCGCCGACCATTCCAGCCGCGCCCGTCACGAGCACAACGTCGCCCGCGCTTACAGCTGCGGCCTCGACGAGCAGCCGCGCCGTGAGGCCGCAGACCGGCAGCGTGCTGCCCTCCGGGAAACCGAGGGCTTCGGGCAGCGGCGCAAGGATCGCGGTGGGCACGGCGATTTGCTCAGCGAACGCCCCAACGCCCATCCACGGCTGCGGCACGAAACCCAGCACGCGACGGCCGTCGATGGTCTCGCCGGCAAAATCCCAGCCCTGAACCTGCGGGAATTCGCTCGAGCCGCCCATCGCCGCGAACGCGCCCTCGGTACTGGACCGGTCCCAAGGACCGAGAGACGCCGCACGGACCGTCACCAGCTGCTCGCCATCGCGCGGCGTCGGGTCAGGCACCTGCGCGAGCGTCGCGGTGCGGGCGAACGTCTTCGATATGCATGCAGGTCCTTCCGCGGTGGTCGCGACCTCGGCCCAGCCGCACGTCCCGCACCTTACTGCCGCGCCGGCTCCGGTAGCTGGGAGCAGGCAGCGAGCTGGCGCAGGGCCAGCTCGATCAGGGGCCGCAACGGCACCGGCGGGTCCGCGGCGTACCAGCGCCGGATCGCCACCTGCGAGGCCGCGGTGACCGCACCGGCCAGGATCTGCGGGTACATGTCGGACTCGGGGTCGACCCCGGTCCGCTCGGCGATCGCCGCAGCCAGGGCGTTCTGCATCTCGAAGTTGACCTTGAGGTACTCGCCGCGCATCGCGGGCGTCTGCAGGACGCGCCCGAGCGCGGACATCGTTTCCGGGCTGAATGCCTGATCGGTGCCCTCGTAGTGCTGCAGTACCGCATTGGTCAGCGCCTCCCAGAGCGGCTCGCCGGCGGGCCGTTCGAGCAGCGACACCCCGATCCGCCAGGCCCGGTCGGCGCCGATGGCCGCGAGCGCCTCGTGCTTGCTGGCGAAGTAGTTGCTGAACGTCCGCAGGGCCACGTAGGCCCGCGTGGACGAGGTAGATGTCGTGATCGCCGGCGCCGGCCCGGCCGGGCTGATGCTGGCCGCCGAGCTCCGCCTCGGCGGCGCGGACCCGGTGGTGCTGGAGCGGCTGCCGGAGATCAGCGAGATCCCCAAGGGCAACGGCCTGGTCGGCCAGATCGTGCCGATGCTGGACTACCGTGGCCTGCTCGAGCGGTTCCGCAAGGAGGCCACCTGGGCCGGGCCGATACCGCGTTTCTCGTTCGGGTCCCTGCAGCTGGACTTCTCCCGGCTCGGGGTCAGCCCGCTGCACATCCTGGCGATACCGCAACGGCGGCTGGAGCGGCTGCTCGACGAGCGCCTGCGGGAGCTCGGCGGCAGCATCCGGCGCGGCCACGAGCTGACCGCGCTGTCCCAGGACGACGACGGCGTGACGCTGGACGCGCGCGGGCCCGAGGGCGGCTACCGGCTGGGCGCTCGCTACCTCGTGGGCTGCGACGGCGCGCAGCCTGGTGCGCAAGCAGGCGGGCATCGGCTTCCCCGGCGTTACCTCGTCGGAGATATCCCGCATCGGGCGGGTGTTCCTGCCCTCCGCGGTGATAACGCCCGGCGGCGCCGAGGTGGAGGTGCCGGGGGCGGGCCGGCTGAAGTTCCCGGGGCCGGTCCGCACGCCGCGCCCCGCCTACTCGCTCGCGCCGCTGGCCATGCTGGACCGCAACGCCAAGCCCGGCATCTTCATCGTCTACACCAGCGAGCAGGACCCCGCGGCCTCGGCCGAGGGTGACGGTCCCATGACCCTCGGCGAGCGGCGCGCTAGCCTCCGCCGGGTGCTCGGCGCCGACCTGGAGATGACCGAGCCGCGGTGGCTGACCCGGACCGTGGGCAACAGCCGGCAGGCCGATCGCTACCGGGCGGGGCGGCTGCTGCTGGCCGGCGACGCCGCCCACATCTTCGGGGCGGGCGGCTCGCTCAACGTCGGCCTGCTGGACGCGGTCAACCTCGGCTGGAACCTCGCCGCGGAGGTTCAGGACCGGGCGCCGGGCGGCCTGCTGGACTCGTATCACGCCGAGCGGCACCTGGCCGGCCGGCGGACCATCCTGCAGACCCGGGCCCAGAAGGCGTTGTCCGCCGACGGGCGGGGTGGGGAGGGTCGGGAGGAATCTGCGGCGCTGCGCGAGCTATTTGGCGAGCTGCTCCGCTACCCCGAGCCGCTGCGTCACGTCGGCAAGATCATCCAGGGGTCCGACGTCCGCTACCCGATGCCAGGCGGCGGCGCGCGGCCGCATCCGCTGCTCGGGCGGCTCGCGCCGGATCTCCGCCTGGAAACGGGCGGCGGCGGCACCCGCGTGGCCGAGCTGGTGCGGGCGGCCCGGGCGTGCTGCTGGACTTCACCGCTGGCTCCGCTGTGGCCGAGGCAGCGTCGGCCTGGTCCGACCGGATCAGCGTCGTGGCCGCCCGCTGCCTGGCCCAGCCCGCTCCGGCCGACGCGCTGCTGATCCGGCCCGACGGATATGTCGCCTGGGCCGCCGGACCCGACGCGCGCGACCCGGCCAGCGGACTGATAGAGGCCGTGCGCACCTGGTTCGGTATGCCGGTCACATAGGCTTCCGCCACGGCGTTCCCGCCCTGGAGTCAGTACTCGATCCCTTTGCGGCCGCGGATGCCCTGGTCATAGGCGTGCTTGATGTTGCCCTTGACGTGCCCGGTGTTCAGTAGCACCCGCGAGCTGGCCCGGCCGACGGGCCGCGGCCCGGCGTGATCGACCCTAGTGCGCGCTGAAGACCCGGTAGTTGCCCGTCACGATCGGGAATACCGGGGTCGCTGCCGCATTCGGTCCACAGCCTGGATCGGTCGCGAACCCGGGGGAGAAGTTCAGCTGGTCTGGTCCCGCCGTGCCCGGCTCGCCATTGTCTTGGACACCGATGACGATGTAGCTGCCCGGGAACCAGTTGTTCGCCTGCTGGCGCGGCCCGCCCGAGCTCGTGATCCGGCCCGTAACGTACGCCGTGGTCCCGCCCGCGAACAGGCAGGTATCCGAGCCGGCAGCGAATGTGCCGTCCGGGTAGGTGATCGTGAATCCGCCCTTCAGGCCCGCCGGGGTCTGAATGGCGTTCACGTGCGCCGTGGGGTCACCGAACTGCCCGAGCGTCCCGGTGCCGGTGGCCTGATCGTGGCCCGGGGACGCCCAGGCCGAAGCTGCTGGCGCTGCGGCCCCGACTGCCAGGGCGAGCGTCACGATGATCAGTAGTTTGCGCATGACCATCGGTGTAGCACATCGCAGCCGGGGTCCAGCACTCGACCACCGGCGTGTCGCCCCGGCTCGGACTATGCCGTGCGGCCAGTGGCGGCGCGGCGACCGCCGCGATGGCGGCGATGCCGGCCAGGGGGCGGCCGTGGATGCGGATCTCTGCCACCCGTCCGCCCGGGGTCGAGGCGGATGAACTCGGCCAACTCGACGTCCGGGCCGCCGATGTGTCCGGCCGCGCCGAACACGCACTGTTCGTCGTCGGCCAGCACGAAGGTGCGCTGCCAGCTCTCGAAGCCCGCCAGCACGTGGGCCATCAGCGCCCCGACCTCGCTCTTGCCGCGAAAGGTAACGGCCGTCGCCGGCGAGTGGAACACCACGTCGTCGGCGTAGAGGTCCATGAGGGCCTGGTGGTCGCGGGCTGTCATGGCGGCGGCGATGGCGTCGGCGGTTTGGCGCGGGTTCATATCGGTTGACCTCCTTTGAGGTGGCTTTCTCGGTGCGGCGCTCTGTGTCCAAGGGGTGGTGGGTCGCGTTCCCCCGAAACCGCGCATCAGCAGTCGTGGCTGGACTTCTTGCTAGTGGACCGGCTCGGGTTCGTGGTCGGTGATGGGCGCGTCGTGGGCCTCGGGCATGCCGCTCGCCGCCAAACGGTCGAGGGTTCGTTGCAGGACCACGTTGTCTTCGAGGGTGTGAATCTGGGTCATCTTCGCCCAGCGCATGTGCATGTTCTGCATGAACACGTTGTCGTAGGCCGATCCGTCGGGCAGGGGGGCATGGACCCGGACCCGGGTGGCGATCCGGGTTGCCCATGGACCGCCGGCCACTATGACCTCCTCCACATTGAAGGTCGCGTTGGGCAGGAGGCGCAAGCTGCGCTCCCACCAGCGGCGCAGACCGTCGATGGTGTGGCGTTCGCCGGACAGCGCGTGCTCGCCGTAGAAGCGGTAGCTGAATTCGGGGGCCATCCCGGTGATCATGGGCTCCCAGTTGCCGGCGCTGATCTGATCGAAGGTGGAACGGACCTTTTTGGCGACGATTCGGTGGTACACGTCTCAACTCCATTTCCTCGATGTTGACCAATCCAGGTGACGGCGATCTCGGTCCATCAACAAAACCTCTCGAGCCACGTCGCGCCTGTTGCGTCGCACGCCATCGCGGCCTGGCGTAGCCGCAGGAATGCTTCCTCGCCGGCCGCGGTCAGTTCGACCACGTGGATCCGGCGGTTGTCCGGGTCCCGGCGGCGGGTGATCAGGCCGCGGGTCTCCATGGCGTTGAGGTGACGCGTCAGCGTGGCATCCCGCACCCCGACCGCTTTCGGCCAGTGCGCGTTGGCGGCCCGGCCGGTGGATCTTGAGGTTGAGCAGGATCAGCCACACCGCCAGTGTGCCGCCGACCCGCTCGAGGGCCTCGTCGAACGCCCGACTCACGGTCCGGGCAGCCTGGGTCAGCTGGAGGCCGATCGGGGGGGCGGAATGGTTGCATGCGGCCAGCGTAGCATAATCAATAGATGTCTAATGGTTTGACATCTAACGATTAGCTGTCTACGTTAGTGGTCGAGGGCGACAGTCCGATCACCGCAGAAGGAGCAAGAAGCGATGATGAACACTCCCGCCATCGAGGCGGACTCGCTGCGCAAGGCCTTCGGCGAGGTCAAGGCCTTGGACGGGATGAGCTTCCAGGTGCCTTACGGCACGGTGCTCGGCCTGCTGGGCCCCAACGGCTCGGGCAAGACCACCGCCCTGTCGATCCTGGCCACCGCCCTGCGCCCGGATGGCGGGCGCGCCACGGTCTGCGGCCTGGAAGCGGTCCGCGACGCCGCCGCGGTGCGTGAGGTTATCGGTTTCGCCGGACAGTTCGCGGCCGTGGACGCGTACTTGACCGGCCGGGAGAACCTCACCCTGATCGGCCGCCTCTCACGCCTGCCGCGCGGTCAGGTCAAAGGCCGGGTCCGCCAGTTGCTCGAGCAGTTCGACCTGACCGGCGCGGCCGACCGGCTGGCCCGCACCTACTCCGGTGGCATGCGCCGACGCCTGGACATCGCCGCAGCGTTGCTGCGCCACCCACCGGTGCTGTTCCTCGACGAGCCGACCACGGGGCTCGACCCGGAAAGCCGATTGGGCCTATGGGAATCGATCCGCGACCTGGTGCGCTCGGGCACCACGGTCCTGCTGACCACCCAGTACCTGGAGGAAGCAGACGCCCTGGCCGACCAGATCGTGATCATCGAGTCGGGGCGGGTGGTGGAGACCGGCACACCGGCGCAGCTGAAGTCCCAGTTCGGCAGCGTGCTGTTCACTCTCGGATTCACACAGGAAGCCGACGCCCTGACCGCGCAGAGGGTACTGGCGGCGGCCTACACGCCGGAGCGCACCGGCACGCAGGTGCGGGTGCGCTCCGACTCCGGTTCCGGGGCGATCAGCGAGGTGTTGCGGATCTTGGACGGTCGAGTGCCCGACCCGCAGAACGTCGCAGTGTCCGAGCCCACCCTCGACGACGTGTTCCTCGCCTTGACCGGACACGTGCCCCAAGCCACACCGGAACCGACCCGCCGCGCCCGAGCAGGCCAAGCCGCATGAGTGCCCTAACTTTCACCCCCACGCAGCACAGTCCCGCCGCTCGGATCGGCGCGGCGTTCGCGGACACCTGGGACATGGCCGGCCGCAACCTGCGCACGCTTTTCCGCACCCCGCAGGCCCTGGTGTTCGCCACGTTGCAGCCGGTCCTGTTCGTCCTGCTGTTCCGCTACGCCTTCGGCGGCGCGATCCACGTGCCCGGGGTGGACTACGTCGACTTCCTGATGCCCGGCATCTTCGCTCAGGCCGTGGCCTTCGGCGGGATCGGCACCGCGGTCGGGCTGTCCACCGACCTGCGCACCGGGATCCTGACCCGGATGCGTACGATGCCGATGGCCCGCATCGCGGTGCTGGCCGGACGCACTCTGGCGGATCTGGCCCGCAACCTCCTCGTCGTCACCGTCATGGTCGCGGTCGGGTTCGCGGTCGGGTTTCGCAGCCCGAACGGCGCCGGCGGGCTGCTGGCCGCCCTCGGCCTAGTCGTGCTGTTCGGCTACGCCCTGTCCTGGGCGTTCGTCGCGCTCGGGCTCGCCGTCGGCGACCCCGAAGCCGTACAGGCCGCTGGCGTGCCGATCATGTTCCTGCTCGTGTTCTCCGCAAGCGCCTTCGTGCCGCTGGACTCCATGCCCGGCTGGCTGCAGACGATAGGCGCACACCAACCGATAACGGCCCTGGTCGACGCCGAACGAGCCCTGATGCTCGGCGGGGCGGCCGCGCACTACGTGTGGATCTCCATGGCCTGGAGCGCCGGGATCCTCGTACTGTTCACAGCCCTCTCCGCCCGCCTGTACTCCCGGATGGGCCGCTGACGCCGGGCAGCGACATACCTGTCCGCCCCGCACGTATCCGCCCCCGCAAGCCGACACCGCAGTCCGCGGCGTCGAACCAGCAGAAAGATGCCGCCCATGAAACTCGCCGTCTTCGGAGCCACCGGCCAAACCGGCCGCCAGATCCTCGATCAGGCCCTGGGCCGCGGTCACCAGGTCATCGCCGTCGCCCGCCGCCCGGAGGACCTCGGCCCGGCCCGCCACGGCCTGACCGTGGTGAAAGCCGACCTCGCCGCCGGCACCGCCAACCTGAGCCAGGCCATCGCGGGCACCGACGCCGTCCTCTCCGCCCTCGGCGCCCGCGGCCGCCAACCCACCACGGTCTATTCGGCAGGCACCCGCCGCATCGCCGACACGATGGCCGCCCACGGCGTCGGACGCCTGATCTGTGTCTCCTCCGACGGCATCGAGATCCCCGCCGGCCTGCCCTGGCCGCAGCGCCTGATCGTGACTCAGGTGATCCAGCGCCTGTACCGCCAGCAGTACGCAGACATGATCCGCATGGAGGCCTACCTGGCCGGCAGTTCGCTCGACTGGACCATCGTGCGCGCCCCGCGCCTGACGGACGGACCCGCGCTCGGCGCGACCCGAGACTCCCTGGACGCCGCGATCCTGGACGCCACCGGGCTGCACCGCGCCGACCTCGCCGCCTGGATGCTCGACGCCCTCGACCAGCCTGACACCTTCCACCGCCACGCCCACCTGGCCAGCCCACGCAAAAAGGAGCAGAAATGACTCACACCGCTGACACTTCCACGCACGCGGCCGCTTCCCGCACTACCCCGACGTGACCGGCAGGACCGCCGTGATCACGGCGGATCCCGCGGGATCGGCGCAGCCACCGCCGCCCTGGCCGCCAACGGCGCCGCCGTCGCCGCCATCGGACGCGACAAGAGCTCATGGGCGTTTTGTGACCTGGTGATCGTGCCGATGCCGGATCGGCGGCGGCTCAGCGGCTGAGGCGGACCTCCGCGGTGAACCCCGTCCGGGGGCGCTGGCCAGGCGCCGATCATCCACGCGGATGGGCTGCCTGGGATGGTGGCCATGTCGAAACCGTCCCCGCGCCCGTCGAGGCGGTCTGGCACGCGCTGTCGGATAACGACGCGCGCGACCAGTGGTTCAGCGCGGGCTCGGCGCTCGACGCCCGCGCGAAGTCGCACGAGTTCCGCGTCGGCGGGCACGGCACAGAGGAAGGCCAGTGGCACGGCGGGCCGGAGTCCAGATTCCTGTCCACCTACACCGACATCGTCGACCTGCAACGGATCGTGTTCACCTACGACATGTGGGTCGACGGGCGGCACCTGTCCACGTCCCTCACCACGATCGCGCTGGAGCGCGACGGCGGCCAGACCCGGCTGACCTACACCGAGCAGGGCGTCCACTTCGAGGCCTGGACAGCGTCGAGGGCCGGGAAGAGGGCAGCAGGGGACTGCTCGACCAGCTGGGCTCCTATCTCGCCCCCGGCCTCTGAGGCCCCGTAATCCCGTTCGGCAGCGAAAGGCAGAACTGACCAATGACGATCGTGACAGCACAAATGTCGGTCTCGGTTGACGGCTTCTACGCCGGGCCAATGCACTCCGACATGCAGACCTGGCTCGACGGCCCCGAAGCGGCCGGCTTCTTCCGCGTCACGCGGTGGGCGATCGACGCCGAGGCATGGCGGCAGCGCCTGGGCTTCCAGGGAGGCGAGCACAACACCAACTCAGAGGTCATCGCGGAAACGTTCGAGTCGGCCGGCGCTTACGTGATGGGACGGCGCATGGCCGACGGCGGCGAGTCCCCTGGGGAGCCGACCCTCCGTTCCGCGCCCCGGTGTTCGTGGTCACCAGCCGAACCCGGCAGACCCTGCAACGGCAAGGCGGCACAAGCTTCACCTACATCACCGCCGGCATCCACAGCGCCATCGAGCAAGCCCGCGCCGCCGCGAACGGCAGGAACGATAGCGGTCGCCGGCGGCGGCACGCTGGTCCGGCAGGTGATCAAGCTCGGACTCCTGGACGAGCTCGAGCTTCACATCGTGCCAGTGATCCTCGGGGACGGGATGCGCCTGCTCGACCCCGAACTAAGCCTAGACGCCAAGGAAGGGATCGAGCTCACGGCCGCCCGTGTCATCGCCACCCCCGACGTCACCCACATCCGCTACAAAGTCAACGGCCGGCGCCCGCTCGTCCTCGATAACAGAGGACGAGACGAGGAACCATCCATCGCCTAGTACTACAGCAGCAGCCTGTGATCTTGACCCTGCGTGCAACCGATAGTGCGAGCGCTGGCCGTGGGCCCAGTGCGCAGCGGCAGGGGCAGACGTCGCGT
>WNFI01081004.1_pt1 | contig 15674 bp, 9 predicted proteins | sample 5400471 | NCBI WGS metagenome assembly WNFI01 (sample SAMN13153348, study PRJNA577476) | soil metagenome | isolation source: 100 cm saprolite on Douglas fir-dominated hillslope | place: USA:California | collected 2013-09-17 | reverse complement strand
TCGATCTCGAGGAACTTCGCGCCGAGGCTCTGCACCTGCTCCTTCACGACCGGGCGCGTGTCGAACGCCTCGACGACGGCGCCGAGCCGGCGCGCCGTGGCGATCGCCTGCAGCCCGGCGACGCCCGCGCCCAGCACGAGGACGCGGGCCGGGGTGACGGTGCCAGCCGCGGTCGTGAGCATCGGGAAGAACTTGGGCAGCGAGGCGGCCGCGACGACGACGGCCTTGTAGCCGGCGATGTTGCTCTGCGACGACAGCGAGTCCATCGACTGTGCCCGCGTGACGCGCGGGATCGCATCCATGCTGAAGGCGGTCGTCTTGCGGCCAACGAGGGCGCGCACGGTGTCCTTGTTCGTGAGCGGCTGGATGGTGGCGACGAGGGCGGCACCCTCGCGGAGAAGCGCGATCTCCTCGGCCGACGGCCGCTGGACCTTCACCACGAGATCCGCGCCGAACGCCGCGCTGCGGTCGGCGACGGTCGCGCCGGCCGTCCGGTACGCCGCGTCGTCATGGCCGCTGCCGGTGCCGGCGCCGGACTCCACGACGACCTCGGTGCCGGCCTTCGTCAGCCGGCCGACGGCCTCCGGCACGAGCGCGACACGCCGTTCGCCGGGCACGGACTCTCGCGGCACTCCGACCTTCATCTGATGGCGAAAAGTTAGCAGGTCACCGCGGTCGTCGCCGGGATGGCTAGCGCGAGGCGGTCGCCGTCTTCTCCGCGAGGCCGAGGCCCTGCTTCGCGTCCGCGATCGGCAGCTGCCAGAGCACCGACTGCCAGGCCAGCTTGAACCCGAGGTCGGTGTTGATCCCCAGCATCTGCGCGTTCGTGTTCGCGTTGCCGGTACGGATGTACTTCGCCTGCGGCAGCTCGCGCAGGATCCGCTCGAGCATGACCGCCTTCATCCAGAGTCCGAGCCGGTGGCCACGGTGCTCGCGCGTGACCGCGGTGCCGCCCTGCCAGATGACCCACGGCTGCTTCGGGTCGTACATGATGTCGCTGAAGCCGGCGCCGTCGCCGGTCTGCTCGTCGATCGCGACGAGCAGCCATGCGGTCGAGCCGACCTGTTTGAGCCACGACTCACGGTCGTGGATCTGCTCCTCGGTGAGCTTCCAGTCGCCCATCTTGAGATCGCCTCGCGGCATGTCGTTGATGCCGTTCGCGGCCTGGATGTATGGGGCGATGAGCGCCGGCGGCACGATGTTGTCGGCCCGCTCGAGGCGGTAGCCGGGCGGATCGAGCTTCGCCCACTCCGCCACCTTCGCGCGGTCGACGTCGGCGAGCACGAGCTGGTTCGTCTTCATCGGCAGCCCGGCCTGGGCTCCGATCTTCTCGAGGAACAGGCCGCCGCCCGGCGCGCGGTCGTTCGTCATGCCCATGAACAGCAGCTCCGGATGCTGGCCCTCGGCCGCGGCCACGAGCTCCGCGAAGACCGCGCGACCCAGGCCCTTGCGGCGGTGGTCCGGGTGGACCGAGACCTCGGTCCAGGTGACGTGGGCGTTCTCAGGATCGTTCAGGCTCCGGTTCGTTCCGGCGAAGGCGACCACGTTCCCCTTCGCGTCGCGCGCGCGCACCCGGGCATGCCATTCGTTCGGCGACGTCGCGCGGATGCGCGCCACGATCGCCTCGAGCGGTCGCTCGGGATCTTCGGGCACGACCTCCTTCGACATCCGCTGGAAGAGGCGCGCGAGCGCGAGCTGCTCGTCCTCGGGGAGCTCCGCCGGGGTCACGCGGTCGATCGTGTAGCCCTTCACGTCCATGCCGGAAAGCCTACCCGCCGGCCGCGCCGGGACCATCAACCGCGATACGTTTCGCGCTAGCATCGCGGCTCCAGTGGGGAAGATGCTGATCACCGGCGGCACGATCGTGACGGCCGCCGATACCTACAAGGCCGACGTGCTCATCGAGGGCGAGAACGTCGTCGCGATCGGCGCCGACCTGAAGGCCGGCGGCGCCAAGCGCATCGACGCGAGCCGCAAGTACCTGATCCCGGGCGGAATCGACGTGCACACCCACATGGAGCTCCCGTTCGGCGGCACGATGGCCTCCGACGATTTCGAGACGGGCACGATGGCCGCCGCATTCGGGGGGACGACGACGATCGTGGACTTCGCGGTCCAGGGCTTCGGCGAGCCGCTCGAGAAGGCGCGCGACCTCTGGATGAAGAAGGCCCGCGGCATGGCCGTCGTCGACTACGGCCTGCACATGATCATCCGCGACGTCTCGGACAAGGTCCTGCGCGAGATGGACACGATGGTCCGCGACGGCATCTCGAGCTTCAAGCTGTTCATGGCCTACCCCGGCGTGTTCCAGGTCGACGACGGCTCCATCTTCAAAGCGCTCGTACGGAGCGCCGAGATCGGCGGGCTCATCTGCATGCACGCGGAGAACGGCGGCGTCATCGACGTGCTCGTGAAGAAGGCGCTCGCCGAGAAGAAGACCGCCCCGAAGTGGCACGCGCTCACGCGGCCGCCCGAGGCCGAGGGCGAAGCGACCGGACGCGCGTTCCGGCTCGCGGAGATGGCCGGCGGCGTCCCGCTCTACGTCGTCCACCTGTCCGCGGCGCAGGCGCTCGAGCAGGTCCGGCTCTTCCGCGATCGCGGGCTGCCCGCGTATGCCGAGACCTGCCCGCAGTACCTGTTCCTCAGCTACGACAACTACGAGGAGCCGGGCTTCGACGGCGCGAAGTACGTGATGTCACCGCCGCTGCGCCCCAAGTGGCACCAGGACGAGCTCTGGAAGGGCCTGCAGCGCAACGACCTGCAGGTCGTGAGCACCGACCACTGCCCGTTCTGCATGAAGGAAGGGTTCAAGGGCCTGCCGAAGCAGAAGGAGCTCGGGAAGAGCGACTTCTCGAAGATCCCGAACGGCGCGCCGGGTGTCGAGACGCGGATGGCGCTGCTGTTCGACGGTGGCGTGGCGCAGGGACGGATCACGCCGAGCCGGTGGGTCGAGCTCACGGCGACGACACCGGCCAAGATCATGGGCCTCTTCCCGCGCAAGGGCACGATCGCGGTGGGCAGTGACGCGGACATCGTGCTGTGGGACCCGCGGGCGACGCAGACGCTCTCGGCGAAGACCCATCACATGCGCGTCGACTACAACCCGTACGAGGGCCGCAAGGTGAAGGGCAAGGCGACGACCGTCCTCTCCCGGGGCGAGGTCATCGTCCAGGACGGCAGGTTCCTCGGGAAGAAGGGCCGCGGCAGGTTCCTCAAGCGCGGCGGTCCGCTGCTCCAGACGTGATCGCGGAGCGTCCGCTCGATCACGCCCTGCGGCACAACACCTGGGCCAACGGCGCGATCATCGAGTTCTGCCGCGGTCTCGACCCGGCGACGCTCGAGGCCGTGGCGCCCGGCACGTTCGGAACGATCGAGCGCACGCTCCAGCACCTCGTCGGGGGCCAGCAGTGGTACACGCAGCTCCTCACCGGCGAGGTCATCGGCCCCCCGCTGCGCCGCGATGGACCTCGGCCGACGCTCGACGTCCTCGCGGCGGTCGCGTCGGGGACGGGGGAGCGTGTCGTCGACGTCGCGGAGTCCGATGATCCCGCTCGCCGCATCGAGATGTACGGGGGGCGCCGGTCGACCGTCGGTGTCGTCCTCGCGCAGCTGATCCACCACGGGAACGAGCACCGCACCCAGATCACGACGATCCTCGGCGCGAACGGCATCGAGCCGCCGCCGCTCAGCGCGTGGGCCTATGGTCGGGCGGCGAAGATCTCGGAGGCAGAGGAATGAGCGATCTCTCCGTGCCGATCGACTACGACAACTGGGCGACCGAGAAGCTGGTGCAGTTCTGCGTCGGGCTGACGCCCGAGCAGCGCGCGCTCACGACGCCGGGGACGATGGGCACCGTCGAGGCCACGCTCATCCATCTCGTCGCCGCGAAGGAGCGCTACGCCGCCGCGCTCGAGGGCATCCCGCCGTCCGATGAGGCGATCCGCGAGGCGACGACAAAGGATCTCGAGCACGTCGCGAGCCGCTCGAAGCTGCTCAGCGAGTGGTTCGCTGGCTTCGCGCGGCAGGATCTCGATCTCGACCGCATCATCGAGCGCCGCGCCGCGGACGGCAGCCGGCAGAAGATGCCGATGAGCATCCTCATCGCGCAATTCCTGCATCACGGGAACGAGCATCGCGCGCAGCTCGGCTCGATCTTCGGCGCCAACGGGATCGAGCCGCCCCACTACTCGGCGTTCAACTGGGGCCAGGAGCGCGGGCTGCTCGTTAGCTGACGGGCTGGCGGATCGCGGTCACCTGGAATGCGGGCACCGGCTTGTTCATGCCCTTGAGCTCCAGCTCTCCGGCCGACGTCGCCTCGACCGCGTCCTCGATCGCCGCGTGGACGCGGTTGCTGATGAGGATCTGGCCGCTCTTCGCGGCCGACGACAGCCGGGACGCGAGGATGACGACGGTCCCGACCGCGCCGTAGTCGAAGCGGCCCTCGAAGCCGATCCGGCCGAGCGTCGCGTAGCCGACCGCGATGCCGATGCCGAGGCCCAACTCGTAGCCGCGCTTCTTCCATCCGGACTGCAGCTCAACGAAGCGCTCGCGCATCGCGACCGCCATGCGCGTCGCCTGCAGCTGCGGCTCGGGGATGACGACCGGATCGTTGAAGAAGACCATCATCCCGTCCCCGGCGAAATGCTCGAGCGTGCCGTCGTGGTGGAAGATGATCTCGCCCATCGCCGCGTGATACGCCCGGAGCACCCCGAGCGCTTCCTCGGGCTCGGCGGTCTCCGAGAACGGCGTGAAGTCCCGGAGGTCCGCGAACACGACGGTGATCTCGCGGCGGTGGCCCCCGAGCAGCTCGTCGGCGCCCTGGGACATGACGAGATCGGCGACCTGCGGTGATAGGAAGTGGCGCAGCCGGCCGAGCCGGCCGAGCTCATTCACCTGCTCCCGCACCCGATCCTCGAGCGTCCGGTTCCAGTCGGCGAGCTCGGTGCGCTGACGCTCCACCTCATCGTGATACGTCTTCACGCGCAGCAGCGAGCGCACGCGCGCGAGCAGCTCCGGCTGATCGAAGGGCTTCGCGATGAAGTCATCGGCGCCGGCCTCGATCGCACGCACCTTTTCCGGCAGGCCGCTCGCAGTGACCATCACGACCGGCAGGAAGCTCGTCTTCGGATCGGCGCGCAGGCGCCGGCACACCTCGTAGCCGTCGATCCCGGGCAGCATGATGTCGAGCAGCACGAGGTCCGGCTTCTCCTTCAGGACCTGCAGGAGCGCGTCCTCACCGGTGAGCGCGGTGACGACCTCGAAGCCGTTCGGGACCAGGACGGCCTCGAGCAGCCGCAGGTTCTGCGGGACGTCGTCGACCGCGAGGATCTTCGTCACGATCGGGGACCGAGATACGAGCGCACCTGATCCGGGAAGCTCTTCACCTCGATGGGCTTGGCGATGAACCCATCGAACCCGGCCTGGTCGAAGCGCTCGCGGTCCCCCGTCATCACCGATGCCGTCAGAGCGACCGTGGGGATGTGCTTGGTCCGCTCGTCGGCGCGGATGCGCTGCATCGCGACGATCCCGTCGATACCTGGCAGCTGGATGTCCATGAGGATGAGCGCGGGCAGATGCTCGGCGCTCATCGTCACCGCGGACTCGCCGTCGACCGCCTCGATGGTGCGGAAGCCGTGGAACTTCAAGACGTCGCGCGCGAGCTTGAGGTTCTTCTCGTTGTCCTCGACGATGAGGATCAGCTCGTTCGCCATCACGACTCCTTCAACAGCGGCAACGCGACCGTGAACGTGCTGCCCTTCCCCGGTGCGCTGTCCACGGTAATCGTCCCGCCATGCAGCTCCACCATCCGTCTGGAGAGCGCCAGCCCGAGCCCGGTGCCCTCGCGCGACTTCTCGGTCTGATGACCGGCCTGCTGGAACTCCTCGAAGATCCGCTCCTGATCCTCCGGCGCGATGCCGATGCCGGTGTCGTGCACGGCGAGGCGGACCCGGCCGTTCTCGCGGTCGGCGCGCAGGCGCACCGTCCCGCCGTCCGGCGTGAATTTCACGGCATTCGCCAGGAGGTTCACGACCACCTGCTTCACCTTGCGCTCGTCGGCGACGACCGTGTCGAGCGGCGGCGCGACCTCCAGCTCGAGCTTGATCCCATGGCTCTGCGCCCGCTCGCGCACCAGCGTGACCGCGTTGTTCAGCGCCGCCACGAGCGAGAACGGAGCGAGCTCGAGCTCCATCCGCCCCGCTTCGATCTTCGAGAGGTCGAGGATGTCGTTGATCAACGTCAGCAGATGCGACCCCGAGCTGCGGATGTCCTCCAGGTAGTCGGCCTGCTGCTCGTTCAGCTCGCCGAACATCTTCTGGAGCAGCACGTCCGAGAAGCCGATGATCGCGTTGAGCGGCGTGCGCAGCTCGTGCGACATGTTCGCGAGGAACTCGCTCTTGTGGCGGTTCGCGACCTCGAGCTGGGCCGACTTCTCCTGGATCTCCCTGAACAGACGGACGTTCTCGATCGCGATCGCGGCCTGGCGCGCGAACGACTCGACGAGCTCGATCTCCCGGTCGGTGAACGGCTGGACCTCGATGCGGACGAGAATGATGATGCCGAGGACCAATTCACCACGGAGCAGTGGGACGCCGAGCGCGGTGCGCGCGCCGATGGCGACGACCTGCCGCGAGTCGCTGACGCTCGGGTCGGTCGTGATGTCCGCGATGTGCACGGTGCGCCGCTCGCGGTAGGTGCGGCCCATGATCGACTGACCGTTGATGATGACCTCTGTCGTCGCCTGCGGGCTGGCCACGCCGCTGGTGCCTTGATCCGGGCGCCGCATCGCGACGCTCCGTGATGTCCCGTCTTCGTTGAACTGCCGGATCCAGCCGTACTCGGCCCTGCAGAGCGCGAGCGACTTGTCGAGGACCATTTCGAACACCGGCTTGAGGTCGAAAGCGCTCTCGCTCATCGCGGCGAGCAGCTCGGCCGTGGCCGTCTGCCGCTCGAGCGACTCCTGCGTCTCCTTGAACAGCCGCACGTTCTCGATCGCGATGACCGCCTGATCGGCGAAGACGCGTACGAGGTCGACCTGCCGTTCCGTGAATGGCCGACGCTCGCGACGGCGTAGGACGACGGCTCCGATCGCCTTTCCGTCGCGGATGAGGGGTGCCGCGAGGACGGTGCGTTGCCCGTCGTTCTTCTCCGAAAGCTCCCGGCTCAGCGGGAAGGAGCCATCGGCGGTCACGTCGGCGACGTGGATAAGGCGTGACTCGAGGATCGCCCGGCCACTGACCGAGCCACGATCCACCGGTACGGAGCCAGGCAGCTCGATCGGACCAAAATGTGCCCGTGCCTCGGCGAGCTCGTCACGCACGATCAGCACGGACGCGTCCTCGGCGCCGGTGAATCGCGCGGCGCTCTCGGCGATCGCCTCGAGCACCGGCTGGATGTTCGTCGGCGATGACGAGATGACTCTGAGGATGTCGCTGATCGCCGTCTGGCGCGCGAGCCCTTCCTTCGTCTCGTTGAACAGCCGCACGTTCTCGATCGCGATGACGGCCTGATCGGCGAAGGCCTCGACCAGTCGAATGGCCGACTCGTCGAACGGGCCGGGTGCCTTCTTGGTCATCGTGATCATCCCGTGTACTTCGTCGCCGCGCTTCATGAGCACCCCGAGCGCCGCGCGCACCGACAGCTCTTGGTAGGTCTCGTTGCGGGAGAGGTCGGGGTCGAGCTGGATGTCGGGCACATGCACCGTGCTGCCGACCATGAGGACGCGAGCCCCAAGCAGCACCCGCGCCTCAGCCGGGATCTCGTCTGGCGCGACGATGTTCAGGCCCGTCGTGTTCCATCGGAGGCCCGCGCGATTGCGCTCGATCAGGTGCGGCGGGACGTTGTAGGAGGCGACCAACGTGTCGGGCCCCGTTCCGCGCTGGTAGAGGAAGCCGTAGTCCGCGCGGCAGAGCTCGGCGGCCTTCGCGAGCAGCTTCTCGAACATCGGCTGCAGATCGAACGCCGATTCGCTGATCGACTTGAGGACCTCGCTCGTCGCTGTCTGACGTTCCAGCGCCTCGTTCGTCTCGTTGAACAGCCGGACGTTCTCGATCGCGATCACGGCCTGGGCGGCGAACGTCTTGATGAGGTTGATCTCGCGATCGGAGAACGGTCGGATCTCGAAGCGCGCGAGCGCGATGGAGCCGATGGCCTCGCCATCTCGTAGCAGCGGTACGCCGAGGACCGTCCGCGCGCCGATCTTGAATGCCCGGAGCGTGCCGCCCATCGTCTCGTCGGCCAGGATGTCCGCGACGTGGATGACCTCGCGCTCCAGAACGGCCCGCCCCATGATCTGATCGCGCCGCACCTCGTGGATCGGCCCGGGGGCGAGATGCTCGAGGACCCCGGGGTCGGTGGCGAATGCCGCGACGCGCTTCTGCCCATCTCCCTCGAGCTGGTTCATCCATACCGCATCCGCGGAGCAGAGCCGCCCGGCGTACTCCACGACGATGTCGAACACCGGCTGCAGGTCGGTCGTCGACCGGCTGATGACCTTCAGGACCTCCGCCGTCGCGGTCTGCTGATCGAGCGCCTCTTTCGTCTCGTTGAAGAGCCGCACGTTCTCGATCGCGATCACCGCCTGGTCCGCGAACGTGTGCAGCAGGTCGACCTGCCGTGCACTGAACGGCCTGACCTCGGCGCGGCGCAGGAGGATGGCGCCGATCGCCCGTCCGTCGCGGAGCAGCGGCGTGGCCATCGTCGTGCGCTGGCCCGCGATCTTGGCCTTCGCGCCGCCGATCGGATACTCGTCCATCTCGGCCTGGATGTCGGCCACCTGGATGGTCTTGCCCTCGACCATCGACCGCGTCGAGACGGTCGTCCGGTCGATGACGAACGGTCCTTCGGGCGGCGGCATCGCTCCCGCGTGCGCCCGGACATCAAGCATGCCGTTCTCGACGATGCCGACGACGGAGTCCTCGGCCGCGCAGAAGCGCCGAGCGCTTTCGGCGATCGCGTCGAGCACCGGCTGCACGTCGGTCGGCGAGGTCGAGATGACCCGGAGGATCCCGCTCACCGCGGTCTGCCGCTCGAGGGCCTCATGCGTCTCGGTGAACAGGCGGACGTTCTCGATCGCGACGACCGCCTGCGCGGCGAAGGTCTCCGCGAGGGTGATCTCCTTCGCGCTGAATGGCCGCGTCACGGTCCGCACGAGCGTCACGATCCCGAGCAGCTCCTCGTTCTTGATCAGCGGAACTGCGACCGCCGTGCGAGAGCCAAGGGCTCTCATCCGAGGACCCGCGGCCGTCGGATCGGCGTCGATGTCCGGAATGTGGACCGACGCCCGAGACTGCTCGACCCTGACACTGATCGTCGGCAGCTGGACTTGGGCGGAGGCCACCCGCTGCTCCCGGGCGACCGACGTCTTCGTGCGAACCTGCTCGTGCAGCTCCTCGGAATCGCCGTGGTACGCGGCGTAGAAGAAGAGGCCCTGCTCTGGGTCCAGCCGCCAGATCCAGGCGTGATCAGCTCCACAGAGAATGGCCGCTCGGCGAACGATCGCATCGAACACCTCGGTCGCGTCCGACGTCGTTCGGCTGATGGTCGCCAGCACGTCGCTCGTCGCGGTCTGCCGCTCGAGGGCCTCCTTCGTCTCGGTGAACAGACGCGCGTTGCGGATCGCGATCGCCGCCTGCGCCCCGAATGATTCGATGAGCCCGACCTGGTGAGCGGTGAAGCTGCCCGGCTCGGTGCGGTTGACCCGGATCACTCCGATCGCGGCACCGTCGTAGAGGACCGGCACCGCCAGTCGCGACAGCTGCGCGCGCGGAGCCTTCCATCCCTCCAGCCATTGCTCGAAGCTTTGGCTCACGCCAACGAGTTCCCACGCCTCCCGGGTCGCCATGTTCGGCACTTGAAAGGTCTGACCCCGCTCGAACGCCAGCCGGATGAGACCAGCCTCCTTCACCGGGAAGCGGGTGCCGACCGTTTCGCGCGGCGATGAGCCGGCAATGGCTTCTGTCGTGAGGTGGTCCCCGTCGTGGCTGTAGAAGTACGCGGCGTCGGCATCGCAGAGCCGGCGCGCTTCTTCCACGATCGTCTGGAGGACCGGGTTCACATCGTCGCGGGTGTCGGCGATCGCGCGGAGGACCGTGCCACTGGCCGTTTGCCGGTCCAACGCTTCCTTCGTCTCGTTGAACAGCCGCACGTTGTTCAGGGCGATGACCGCTTGGGCCGCGAACGTCTCGAGGGCCTCGATCTCGCGATCGTTGAACGGCCGGACCTCGAGTCGGCGGAGCGTGATCGTGCCGACCGCGGCGCCGTCGCGGAGGAGCGGCGCGACGACCGCCGAGCGCGAGCCGACGGCTCGCGAGTGCGCTGCGCCGGTGGGGAAGCGCGTGTCCACCTGCGAGTCGCCGATGGCGATGGTCTTCCCCTCACGGAAGGCGTAGGAGTTCATGGAGGTCCCGTCATTCGGGTAGCGCAGCTCGTTCACCTCTGGCACCGCACCGCTGTGCGCGGCGAGCCGGAGTGCGTCCCCGTCGGGGAGCATGACGGTGGCATCCTCGGCCCCGCAGAACCGGCGAGCGCTCTCGACGATCGCGTCGAGGACCGGCCGCACGTCGGTCGGTGAGCTCGATATGACCTTGAGGATCTCCGCGATCGCGGTCTGGCGCTCCAGCGCCTCCTTCGTCTCGCTGAAGAGCCTGGCGTTCTCCATCGCGATGACTGCCTGGCCGGCGAAGGCCTCGACGAGCGAGACCTGCGTGGGCGTGAATGCCTCGACACGCTTCCGGCGCAGGACGATCACGCCGACGATGTCCCCGGCGCGGATCAGCGGCACGCCCAGGAGGCTGCGGTCCCCGGTCCGTGAGGCGGTCGCCCGTCCGGCGTCGCCGTAGTCGGGATCGTTTTGAAGGTCGAGGATCTGGGTGCTGCGTCCGCTCATGAGGACGCGACCGATGATCGTCGAGCTGTCCTGCCGCGGCGCGGTGGCGTGATACGCGGCGTCGCGGATCTGGCGGTCCGAAGCAGAGCCGGAGCTCGCGAGCATCTCGACTGTGCCGTCATGGAACCGGGCGAGCGATCCGCTTTGTGCGTCGCACAGCCGCATCGCGCTCTCGATGACGGTACCCAGGACCGGCGCGAGATCGAACGCCGAGTTGTTGATCGCGTCGAGCACGTCGCTCATCGCGGTCTGGCGCTCCAGCGCCTCCTTCGTCTCGTTGAACAGCCGGACGTTCTCGATCGCGATCGACGCCTGATCGGCGAAGGTCTCGATCAGCTCGACCTGCCGAGGCGTGAATGGGCGAACGGTCGAGCGGCGGAGCACGATCGTCCCGATCGTGCGGCCCTCGTTCTTGATCGGAACGCAGAGCAGACTGCGGGCGCCGCTCGCGACCTGCTGCCGGCGGGCCTCGGCACCGAGCTCGGGATCGTCGAGGACGTCGTCCACGTGGATCGTCCGGCCTTCGAGGTACACGCGGCCGGCAACGGTGCTGCGGTCGATGACGACCGGCCCCTGTCGGATCGCAAACCATTCGGCGGGAAGGTTCCAACCGGCCGCGACTCTGTACTGGTGCTCGCCTTCAGCGAGATTGACGCTGGCCCGGTCGGCGTCGCAGAGCCGCGCGGCGCGTTCCACCACCGCGTCGAAGACCGGTTGCACGTCCGCCGTCGAGGTGCTGATCGCTTGAAGAACCTCGCTCGTGGCGGTCTGGCGATCGAGCGCGTCCTTTGTTTCGTTGAACAGGCGAACGTTCTCGATCGCGATCACCGCTTGATCAGCGAAGATCCGAACGAGCTCGATCTGTTTGTCGGTGAACGGGCGTACTTCGGTGCGGCGGAGCAGGAGCGCACCGATCGCCTTGCCCTCGCGGATGAGCGGCGCCGACAGAGCGGTGCGGTGGCCCAGCTCCTTCGCGGTCGCATGCCCGCGCGGGTATTCGTCCTCGCTCGCGAGAAGATCCGCGACATGGATCGTCGCGCGGTCGACGATCGAGCGACCGCTCACACTGGTGCGGTCCACGGGATACGGAGCGATACGCCAGTTGATATCGCCGGCCGTGGTGCGCGGATGGATCATCCCATCCTCGACGAGCACGACAGTGACATTCTCGGCACCGCAGAACCGCGACGTGCTTTCGGCGATCGCGTCGAGGACCGGCGTGAGATCGCTCGGCGATGCCGCGAGGATCCGCAGGATCTCGCTCGTCGCGGTCTGGCGCTCGAGCCCTTCTTGCGTTTCCCTGAGAAGCCGTGCGTTCTCCATCGCGACAGCGAGCTGGTCGGCGAACGTTTCGATGAGCGCGATCGTCTCCTTGCCGAATCCGCCCGGCTCGTTGCGCGACATCGTGAGCACGCCGATGGCTTCGTCGTCGCGCACGATCGGGACCGCCATCCGTGTGCGCCGCTTCTCGGCATCGAGCAGCTTCGGCTCGGCGAAGGCCGTGTCCGCGTAATGGAAGCGCTGGCGGCTCAGCACTGCGCGGCCCCAGATCGATCCCGGGATCGGCTCCATCCGCTCCCCAGGCTTCACCGGAGTGTCGCCATGCGTGGCTCCAACGACCCAGCCGTCGCTCTCGCGTCGGAGGAACGATCCGTTCTGCGCGCCGGCAAGACGGACCGTCGTCTTCACGATCAGCTCGGCCACCTGGTCGACCGTGGCAGCGGGATCGGCCAGCGCCTTCATCACCGCGCTGACCGCGGCGAGCTGCCTCCGTGCGTCGATGTCGGCCGCCGGAACGGCTGAGGGCTTGGCGACGGCCTTTTTCCGGGGAGCCGGCTTCTTCGCCGGTCCCTTCGGTGGCGCCTTCTTCTTCGCTCCCGCCCTCACGATGTGGCCAGTATCGGCGTCGAGCGCCGGTCCGGGCTAGCCGTGTCTGTTACCCGAAGGACCGGCGGGAATTGCTCTTCGCAACGCGGGCCGTCGCTCCTACGCTGTGCCGCGGACGGGGAGGGCGAGCTTGGACATCTGGCAGACGCTCCGTGAGCGCCTGGACTACGCGTCGTTCGTGCCGGCGGTCGTCGCCGACATCGAGCGCGCCGACCTGCGTCGCCGCGACGGCACGCCCTACACGATGATCAAGAACCCCCGCGGCGACGGCGGCGCGGGCCGGTACCTCCATCTGGACAAGCCCGATGTCGAGCTGTTCGAGCTCATGGATGGCCGGCGGACCATCCAAGAGGTCCTCGTCGCGAACCTCGAGCGCAATGGCGTCTTCGCGCTCGACCGCCTCGCCCGGCTCACCGCGGCGCTGCGCGCGAATGGCTTCTTCGGCGAGGAGCCGCCGGTGCTCTACGAGAAGCTCGGTATCAGGAAGGCGATGCGCGATCCGATCACGCGCGCGTCGATCTTCCTCAAGAAGCTGGTCATGTGGGACGTCGCTCGCTGGTCGAACGCGAACGGCGTCGTCGACGCGATCTATCGCGCCGGCGGCTGGCTCGCGTTCACGCGGCTCGGCGCGTCGCTCATCGTCGCGTTCGGTGTGTACGGCCTCTGGCTGTGGTCCCAGGAGACACGCGATCCGGCGATGCAGCTCGCGAAGATCCAAGGGTCATACGTCGCCGGGATCCTCGTGCTCTTGGTGCTGCAGATCGCATCGATCTCGGTCCACGAGGCCGGTCACGCGCTCGCGATCCGTCACTACAAGCGGCACGTCCGGCGCATCGGCTTCATGTTCTTCTACCTCTTCCCGTGCTTCTACGTCGACTCGACCGACATGCTCCTCGGCACGCGCAGGCAGCGGATCGTCGTGTCGCTCGCCGGTCCGTTCGCCGGACTCGCGACCGCGGCGGCCTGCGCGGTGTACGCCGCGCTCAATCCGGGCACGTTCGCCGGCGAGCTCGCGTTCAAGGCGGCGAGCATCTTCGTGTTCCAGTTCATCTTCAACCTGCTGCCGATCCTCGAGCTCGACGGCTACTACGTGCTCGTCGACGCGCTCGATGCGCCGTTCCTTCGCCAGCGCTCGATGTGGTTCGTCCGCACGGCCGCCATCCGCAAGATCCGCGCGCGCGCGAAGTGGACCGGCGAGGAGATCGGCCTCGCGATCTTCGGTCTCGGCGCGATCGCGACGTCGCTCATCGCGCTCGTGTTCTCGATCCTCATCTGGCGATCGCGCATCGTCATCGCCGCGCGGGAGCTCATCTCCCTCGGGCTGATCGGCCTCGCGCTGTTCGGGCTCCTCGTCCTCGTGTTCGTCGGCCCGCTCATCGTCCAGATCGTGGCGCGCGTGGTCGGCATCGTGAAGACGAGCATCGGCCTCGCGAACGCGCGCACCGCCGCCGCGGCCCAGCGCGAGCTCGGCGCGCGGGTGGCGATGCTCGCTCGCGTCCGCTTCCTCGCGGGCCTGCCCGGGCCGGCGCTCGCGGCGCTCGCATCCCACCTGCGCGTCGACCGCGTCGATGCCGAGCACACCGTCTTCACCGCCGGCAGCGTCGGCGACCGCTTCTACCTCGTGCGCTCGGGCCGGCTGCAGGTGATCTCGGCTGAGGGCACGGTCCTCCGCGAGCTCATCCCGGGCGACGGCTTCGGCGAGCTCGCCCTCCTCGACCGGACCCCCCGGACCGCGACGGTGCAGGCGCTCGAGGCGGCCGAGCTCTGGTCGCTGGGGAGCAGCCACTTCCAGCGCTGGGTCCGCGACCGCTACGAGATCGCCGCCCGCATCCGCGCGGATCAGGGGGAGCGGGCAGGACTGGCGAAGCTCCCGTTCTTCAAGGATCTCGAAGGCAAGGAGCTCGACCAGATCGCGGCCCGGCTCCAGGCGCGCCGGTTCGAGGCGGGCGACGTCGTCGTCCAGGCCGGCGAGCAGGGCGGCGGCTACTACCTGATCCGCGAGGGCACGGCGGACGTGACGCTCCCCGACGGTCGGTTCGTGCGGACGCTCGGACCGGGTGACGGGTTCGGGGAGCTCGCCCTCATCTTCGGCATTCCGCGGACCGCGACCGTGACCGCGAAGGGCCCGCTCACCGTCGGCGTGCTCAGCCGCCCGGACTTCGCGACCCTCGTGACGGCCTCAGGCGAGAAAATGCGTGATTTCCGGGCCAGAACGGGCCACTATGTCGGAGCCGGCCTCGGCGGCGCGGCAGCTGGGGGAGCGTAGGTGGATTGCTGGACTTGCGAGCGGCCGGCGCTCGCAGCGTGCCGGTTCTGCGGGCGGGGCGCCTGCCGCGAGCACGCGAAAAGCCACCCGTTCGTCCTTGACGTCTACCGCGGCGCGAAGCATCAAGGGTTGCGCGCGCTGGTCGTCGAGGACGCCGTCCACTGCGGGGTCTGCCGCCCCCGGAGCGAGCCGGTCGACATGCCGGAGCTCGAATAGGGAGGAACGGCTGGGGGAACGTTGTCCAGAGCACAGTGGGCGTGTGCCGGCGTGTATCGAGCGGCCTCGCGGGCGAGCGCAGATTCCTCCCAACACACCACGACCAACAGCGGGGAAAGAAGGAGCAAGGCGATGGCGAGCAAGAACCTGGGGGCAGTGATCCAGCGGGCGATCAGCGACGGGGCGTTCCGTCGCCAGCTTCAGTCCGACCCTGCCGCGGCGCTCCGCGGCTTCAACCTCACCCCGGACGAGGTCGCTGCGATCCGCAGCGGTGACTCCGGCAAGCTGATGTCGCTCGGCGTCGACCAGCGCATGAGCAAGGCGTTCTCGGTCTTCGGCGGCACGGGCGCGTCGGCCCGGTCGACCCTCGCCGACGGCACGGCCTCGGCGGGCTCGTCCGCGGTCATCGACGGCGGCACC
>WNFI01080782.1_pt1 | contig 15676 bp, 8 predicted proteins | sample 5400471 | NCBI WGS metagenome assembly WNFI01 (sample SAMN13153348, study PRJNA577476) | soil metagenome | isolation source: 100 cm saprolite on Douglas fir-dominated hillslope | place: USA:California | collected 2013-09-17 | reverse complement strand
CACTACCAGGATTGACGTCAAGGTTCAAAGCACCGAAATTAAGACCCATTCCGCTGCTAACCTGATCAAATGAGGATGGCGGAGTTGGGATGAAGTGAGGCTGTTCAGCTCTGTTGACGTTTGAAGAGGGGTTTGAGGTGCCAACGTCAGTCGGCAGGTATGGCGTCGGAAAAGACGGTTGACCAGCTCTTAATTCCAGGGGACTAGAATCATCGCCGATCGGGAGCGCCTCCGCCCCTGTCCAATTTGCGACCGAAGGATGAATGGTTTGCTGATCGCAAGGGGATGAAATTAAAGGATCGGGAATTAAGGAGTATTGATTATTAAATTGCGGACTTGGGTCATCAAAATCTGCGAGGTCAGATCTCGGACTGCCGAAAGCCGAAGGAGACGAAAGAGGTGAGTTGGCTCTACTGGAGTGAGATCGCCAGTCATGGAATTGACCCGTTGCGTCTGCTTTCAAGATGAGTCAGATTAGTCAAATAAGGCCGCTGACATAGTCTCACCATTGTCCATCTCTGCAGGCGACACAAGCAGCTGAGGTATGGGTGAATGCGATGAACTATCAGCTGAGAGCGGACCGGTACTGACTGTGAATGAGTCAGTTTCGGGAATATCACAAGTTGATAGAAAGGAATGCCTACAGCCGCCAGGATGTAAAGTTTGTTGCCGGGATATGCCAGTATCCACAGATCCAGCGCCCCTATGATGGGTCGGGTGGTAGTGGGGGTCGGGATAATGGTCAAAAGCACGCTCCCTTGGAAAAGATGACAACGAGCGAGACCGCTGATGACGATGGGCAACAGAATGCGGGGATACTAATAAAGATTTCAGTGCTCCAATGCACAACTGCACGAAGATGCGAACGGGAACTTACAGAGAGTATTCGGATCACTATATTGACCAACGCCAGGTTGAGGATACGGAGCGCTTCGGGCACTCGGAGGGTGATGATTGACCGGATCGAGTCTAAGAGAAGGTCGAGGCGACCGCGTCACCTCGCTGAAAGAACGATGTAAACTCGGGCTCCCCAGGGGTGGTCCAGCATTGGATGGAACCGTTGATATTTGAGAAATAGGCGAAATATGGCCCTGTGAAATGCTGGTGCGGAGGCTTCTGAGGCCCAAATCGGCCTGCGGTGGTGCAGTGGAAGGAGAGGCGTACGACGTATCTGAAGGATGCGAGACAAGGAAGCTGTATTCAGAGAGATCAAGGGGTTGGACACCAGGATTTCGATTGCTTCGTTTCGCGTTCCACTCTTTAATCTTCTCCTTCAGTTCTTTGACTTTGGCCTTGTTCTGAGAGCAGAAAGACGTTCAGTTCCTAGAGGGCAGGAGCTGATAACGATTCGCCTTAGTACCTTCTGCATCCCCTTCGGTCTCTGGCCTGGGAATCCGAGACAAATGACATTGAGGGACTGGGGCGAGGGTCAGTGGTGGTTGACTAGGACTGGGGAGGCCTTCCGAAAGGAGCGCTTACAATGCATTCTGGGCAGCACTTAGGTTCTGTAGCCGGTAATGGTCCCGAGCAAGGCTGTCAAGTGATAGTCTATCATAAGCCCCATGCAGAAATGCATTCAACCATCCAAGTGTACCTTCTTCCTCAGCCGACAAATGATACATCCTTCTCGTGAACGCTTGTCTCGGGAGCCTCGAGATGAGTTGCTGATCTCTCTCTCAAGTGTCGATTCCATGGTAGAATCCGATTGAATGAAGGTTGGATAGGGGGACGAGGAGCAAGGTGATGCTAGGGAAAATGGGGGAGCGATGCTGAGCTAGATGGGCTTAACTAAAGAGCGGGATATACGTCTGTCGATGAAGCAATCCGAGGTGATAATGCCGGCGTCTTATACCGCTTTCGCGCCTATGTGGACTTTGGCACCGCCTCTGTCAAAGATAGAATTTCTTTCCATATAAGGTACCAACTATAATCATTTCACCTCATATGGCGAGAGCTGAAGGAGATTGGTTTCTGCAAGGCGATGCACTTCTTTTCAACACACTATATGACTACGAGTGAACATCCTTCGCTGTCAGGCGGCGTCACCTACATATCCATCCTCGCTTTCGGGTCGGCTGTAATAAGCGGACGTTAAAGGTATGAGCACGATAATGTATCGTTAGATAATGTTATGCTCTGAAGGCATCCTCTAAGTCTTATATACATGCGTGGGTGGCGACCCGCCACAGACAACAATCGAGCGATATCCCAGACAATAAGTAAGATGGCGAACACGGCGAACAAGTAGCCGCATAAGGCTAAACTACACAAAGCTAAACTGAATGTGCGCCTTGGGCCTCGTGGACCAGCTTGTGTCGCCGATTCGCCACAGGCTCTCAGCGCCAGTAGTCATCAGGGCTGACGACATCAACATCGGCAGTAGCGCATTGCCGATGAAATGAGGGGAGTGTTTGGAACATGAAACACCCAAGAGATGGATACGATGATACTAGTGGCCCTTGCGAAGTTGGCAATGCTTAGGCGCACAAGACGAATGTGCTGTGCTACAGGCTCGAATAAGGCAATAGTAGATGTACATACCAAAGTACTAGATACAGGCCCCGTAATGTTGCAGCTGAAAAAAAAAAGGAATCGACATCCGATACTTATCCTGAATAGCATCAAGCCAGTAAGACCAGGCCTCCTACTTCTCGAGACACGTTCCACCAATCAACAGATGTACGACGATCTGCTCGCTCTCTTCTCGACCAGACTTCTTGGACGAGTCGCATCACCTAGACGACCCATCATATTGAGATCAATGAAGTTGACTTCGAATTTCAGCATTGTGACTCACCTGACCCAAATCACCCATACGATCACCGTCGATCAATTGACGGAATTTCTCAACGACGAAGTTCTTTTGCTCGACTGTCCTTACCATGCTACCAAGGACACACGTGGTGAACACAATGCTTCTGTCGAGGTCCCCCGTATTGACATGATTCAGACACTCGATACCCTGTGTGACACCAGTAGCGATGACAGGAATATCCGGGTATGAACCAGATACGATCGTATGCAGATATACCCTGGTAGCATGGAAGAGGGCAAGAGCCAGCGGCGCTGACTGATTCCCAACGATGGCAGACGTGTCAATGGCTCCATTAGTGGTAACAGCTGTTTTGGGTGACGAGGGAGTGCCAGGCCTAGCATTTAGTGATATCGAATCTGAACCAACATTGGCGGGAGGAGTGACCACTTGGCTTGTGGTATTGGGTTCGGATTTGATCTGAGGATATGTTAATCTGGGACCTGATTCGACCTCCATCGGTAGCGAGAGGAAAGTTGCCTCAATGCGACGTCCTCCATCGCATAGACGTTGGACGTCCAAGCACCCCTTAGACAACTGGTCTTCTTTCCATCCAGCAAGAGCGGAGGCCTCCGCGATTCCCAAAAGTACCTGGCATTCCGTTCCCATCAGAAAGTGGGGTAAACTCGATGAACATGAAACAAACTTGATTATCACAGCCCATGACCTTGGAAAGGTAGATCCCATGGTTATCTTGGCTGGCATCATTGGTCAGGAACCTAGGATAAAAGCGTTGAAGCTTTGGGGAACGCCGAAGACTAGGAGACGACATAATATCGATCCACATAGTAACCTCCGCCAAGAAGGCCGTAGCATGGCTCAGTTTTGTTGCCCCTAAAGAAAGAAGGGGTGAGAAATATCAGACGTACACACCTGAAGGGCAGCATTAACGAGAATCGACCCAAAGCGCGCCAGGTTGTCCGCACCGTCAGGGGGTTGGACTTCGCACCGCCCTTCAGGTGTTGTGAGGCAATTCGAGAAGACGGACCTTGAAGTATGGAGATGGCCTCTCTCTCCAACCAGGCACATGCCATATCAAGAAACGACTTCCAATCGCCTGTACCACCTCGATTGAGAACACATGTAATTCCTGAATAGAAAATGTGACACACAGTTAAGGCCCAGCTATGGGAACTACTGAGGAATATGAATACCAAAGATCGCGGCCATTCCATGACCGTCGTGATGCTTTTCAAATTCGAGACTTTGCTGGAGAAGTTGTTTTGCAAGTGACAATTCGTTCTCGCGTCTTCGTCTTTCCGCCTTGTCGATCTTGACGCCAGGTTCTCGTTTCTTGAAACAATCGAGTGCAAGGAAATCTATTGCACAAAGGGGAAGGTAGAAGAGCGGAATAGACAATAAGGGCGGTTGTTCAAGGAGAAATGGATGAAAGAAAGGTAAATCCATCTGTCACAGCTATCTCAAGATGCATTTTCTATCTTACGTCGTGTGATCTTTTGAACGCTCTTATTACTCCACATAGTCTGATAAAGCTCTCGAGCATACTCCGATTGCGTGAACCTACGCTCATTCGGCGGTGCATCCGTTCCCCAAGCAACGAGAGTCTGGTCCGTGAAATCATCGTATTTGCGAATATCGCTCAAGGAAGGTGTTTCATTGGCTGGAGGATTGCTAGGAGCCAGAGAGACTTTGAAAGTTGAAGTGGTTCCACCAACGTCAACGATAGCACCACCGCTGTTCCTGGAGTTTGGTGTCACTCTGGCGAGGCTATTGCTACTGCGAGTCTTGGGATCCAGCTCCGTCTCGGATTCGCTCTCGAGTTCATCATTGAGATCCTCTGAGCCACCACCACGCAAGAAGGACTGTTGGTAGGCAGCTGGGTTAGGATCGGCTTTGATTGTTGAGCGGGAAGCGGAGAGATGGCCCGAGCCACTAGCAAGGGACCGAGACATATTGTGAGCAGCTGAGCTAAGATGGTGATGAGGAGGTGGCAAGGCTGGTGCTCCATTTGACCCCTGCCCTGAGTGACGTCCATCAGGAGAGCCGGTACCATCATTCATTGGCTCATCCTGGAGCTCATCTCGCTCATCCGAGTCCGACTGGCTCGCCCAGGCGAAGGCTTCCTCTTTACGATTCTGGCGACGAGCACTGGAAGTAGGATTCCGGGGTTTGGACATATGAGGTACTATTTGAAGGGGCTCTGGGACTTCGTCACCATAGTATTGCGCTAAAGATAGGCGCCCGCCTATTCACCAGAATTTCAGCCCTCCAAAATTATCCGATGGTGATCGATAGCACGGACAACGGTTACCTTTCGAACGCTGGGATCCTCTTTCTGCTAACCAACATCTAATTTCCTTCTTGCAAGCTTCTAACTTGGCATGATCCTGCATGCAGTATTATTTGAGCCCTTTCTGCTAGCTTACTCTTACGTGAGACACAGAGGCCTCGTTACCTTCATCCACGCCGGGCGCTTCTCTGCATATCCTAGGCACTCGATACTTAGACGGCTGCAGGCTTCACAAGTCCCCTCAGCATCTTTCAGTTCGGTGCATTTCTGAGGCGTACTAAGCTCGCGGAAAACGGAAAACGGAACATGACTGCGCACCTTACGCCGTATGCGACAGGTGAGGCAACCATTCCTGGACCGGGACATTTTCTCCTTTTCTTTCTTTTCATAGGGCATATGGCGGGGGACCATTGGCAAGTCAGTGGGGGAGGCGGACAAACGAGACATGGGGAAACTTGAAAAAGGGAATTAGAAGATGGGAAGATGACCCGCTATTATATCGATTCCATTCAATTCAAATTAGCGCTGATAACTAAACGCCCCTCGCTTGCGGTGTAAGCGCGCGCTGAAGTACTGTCGCAGATTGTCTCCACAAGCATACCGTAGGAGTCGGAGCTTGGTGTCCATTTTGCCCAACATGTACAGAAACAGTAAAGACCTAATACTAGGGAAAAGAACGGTGGGGCCGCGCGCTAATTGTTGGCTTTTCAGTCACAGGTTGTCCAATTTTAGGTAACTTGGATTCGCTTGGTCACACTAGTGAGAAGCTCCTAACAGGGACCGGTATCTTTGGGTTGTTCAGGTGTGTGTATTCACCTGCTACTTTTCGGATGGCGACAGAAAATGTCCATCACACTAGCTCCTCCTCACATAGGCCCCAGACTACCGAAGTGGAAACAAGGCGCGCTGCCTTTGGCGGTTTCGGTGATGGCCCTTAGAATCACCCAGCCTCATGTTGGGCACCTCCAAAATGGTTCTCTGATTCAGTTCGCGGAGATAAGCGCGCGCGCACGTTTGATTCGCCCTAGGTTTCTCCTTTTGGCTCTACAGAATGCGATATCAGCTTGTCCTCAAATTATTATCATTACACAAGCCCTTCCATCGCGTCGCATCGCGGGTTTCTTGAAGTTGGGCACTCAAAATGACGCAGGCATGAGCAGTTATCGGGGCCAGGATCCTCTTTCCATCCCAAAAAAGATGATCACGGCCTTACGTATGAATTCAGTGCAGACATTTCTGAGGAATCAGGAAATGGTCTGGTTATGAAATCATGAGAAGCGATAGTGATTGTCTTATAAGGCAGCTGGAGCGGAAGATATTCTGCTTCCAGTGAATCGACCCACATGTAGGGGCGCTTCCCTTTTTCCAGGCGCTTACCTGAATTGAACAGTACGCCTCAAGGCATCACTGGGATAAGCAGGCCGCGCGTAGGCCTTGCTGACTTGCATCAAACTTGCATCATTTTATTATCCGGTTCAGCTGCGCGTACCGTGTACGAATCCCCTGGGGCCAGCGTCTGGGTGAGAGAGAGCAACGTAACCATATTCGATCTTTGTCATGAGAACCATTTGTCCATCAGTATTATGCTGATCAAAGAATTAGGTGATCTTTCAATAATGCGACGATTTCCAAACGAATCTGCACAGCCCATCCAAACTTGTGCAGAAGCATGACGCCGCGATAGGGTGCATTCTACAGCTGCATATTGGTGAGCTTACTACCGCCGCCCGCGGCACGGACTCCGTTTCTTCGCAGGAGAATTCTGGATGCTGGTGTCATTACGAGATACCGAATAGTGTTCAATACGAAACATTTGTCGAATTCGATGCGATCACTGGTAGGATCCCTCACAACCTCGGAAAGATGAAGCTCAGGGGCTCGCTTTAACGCGCGCCAATTTAGTGCACCCCTTGCACGTGAGTCACGGTGCCCCAATTTGGGGTATATACATAACGGAGTTGGCCGTTTTGCTGTATTCATACAAGAATTAGTAAGCGCAAGAATCACGTGTTTTCCTAAAAACCGGAAGTGAGAAAATACAACCAAAATTATTTGAGTCCGCCATCTTCCAGACCGAGACCAACATGAAGATGCCGTTCGTTTTGCTGCTGCTGTTCTTGATGGATTCAGCACTACTCAGCACCATCAAGGAAAAGGAGCCGCTCGCCAATTCCACTGTATGGATCACCCAAGCATGTTGTGATGTTGGACAATGCGGAATTTCAGTTGGACCTTTTGACGCTCAGTCTATTGAAGAGTTATCCTGATCGACTTACAGTATGGTTATAGGTGGAGGCGCGATTCCCATCAGGGATTTTGGTCATCGTTGCTATGGACGTGCCGCTGTGGCAGCCAGCAATATGCCAGCATCTTATGTACGTTGTGCATGCTCCTCCTGAGTTTTTGAAATAATAATAATCCGCCGCCCATTCCTCCAATTGTTGGTAATCATTGTTTCCTTTACTCAGTCTCTGCCGACCTAAGGCGAAAACTGGGATGAGTGATCCACGGGAACAACAATTTGAGGTTGACGATATCGGCTATGCTTCAGGTGCTGGCATGGTATGATAAGACTTCTCGTCCAATCCCCTATGCTCCATTCACAATAGCTACTGTGACATTTCCTTTTCCCTCTGACGCGCCCAATGCCTCTCAATACGCCCCACCGGCTCACTCCGCGCACCGGCACTGAACATGCCGCGTCCTGCACTAGCACCTGGACTCACAAGAAGCCATCCTGTGCATGATTGAAGATTCTCGACTCAGTACAGCTGATGTCTTAGCCGACCAACTTGCTTTCAAGAATCCAAGATGGTCAAGTTCAAACACAACCTCGAGATTATTTGGAGATCTCTCGCGACTGAAACGCCAACACGAGTACTATCAAAGCACCACTCGGCCAAGAAACCGAGTCAATTGCAATATGTTCTATTCCCATGAGATGTAGTTTTGGGAGTGTCCTCATCGCAAATTCATTTTAATGTATTCCAACGTCTCTAGTTACTTTTGAAATGATGTATTTTTTTAATCTCTTTCCCATCACACGACCTCATTCCTTTTGCTAGAGGGATTCCTATCAAACATCATCCGATCATCAGCACCTCCGTGGACGATGTTCGCGGTCAAATGTAACTGAATCTGGGACTTGATCCTTGTTCGGATTCAACAATGCCTGGCATTGGATTGCTTCGAGGGGCTTAAGATCACTGGATCCATGAAGGTTGACAATTATCTGTGCTTCTGTTGTCGTGCCAGGAAGTCTGCCTGTTCTCGTCATTTGGCAGGCTGTTCACCTTGAGGTCGTATGTTGTTGGCTCTGATTGTGTTAGATATCGCACCAGATTGCTCATCGCTTCTTCAAATGATTATAAGACTGGTCCTGCCTCCCGAGCCTATTTTGAAGGCTGTGTGAACGTCCTCTCCGCAAACGGACTCTGTGGCTCCTATGCGAACCTTTTTCTTATCGTTGCAATGTCCACCTCTGTGCCGCTTATCCTCCGGTCTTGCCTGTTAAGTGTCATTTAGGCGTGTAGCGCCTTTCTGACCAACGTGTGATAATCCAGAAAGTATATTGAGATTTTGCTCTATGGCCTTCCTTGGATGGCAAGGTTTCGCGGCGGTATGGCTATGCCTTCAACCGTGGCCAAACCGGCTTGCAGGCTGGCGGTTAGAAAGGAATGCATCGCTAAGTCAGTTGGCCCAAGATGTCTCATGATCACTTCTTTTTCTAACAATTTCCGGTTCCAGAGTAAATGCGGAATGCGGAATGAGACGGGGCTGCCATCGGAAACACTTGTGGCTGTTACAACTGCTCTTATACCCTCCAATCCATGACAAGGTACCCTTCGTATACCTCTCCCTAGCGTCAGGCACCGTTGTTCTCGCCGGCATACGCCCTTCGAAGTTCGCGTTACTTACTGTACTGCTCTTTATCAGAGCGGTATTCTGCTCTACCGCGCGGACGCAACGCATATATAAAGGGGCAAGCTTAGTTCACATTACCTTATTTCCAGTGCCTCCGTGCCATTCTCACCACTTTATGCACCGAACTCGAACCGTGCAATCATGACCACAAATGGTGGAAGGAAGGAAAGGACTAGGCGTGGATGCCTGATGTGTCGATTGAGGCGCAAAGTTTGTGGCTCTACACCGCCTCCATTCTTTCCAGTCCATTTAACGTTGACTACCTTAGTTGTGCAAGCCTCCAGTTTGTGATCGAGGTCCTTGCCAACATTGTTCTGATTTGCAGATCAAGTGTCCAGAAGGCTACGGGGTCCGGAGGCCTTCCACAATGAAGGCAAGTACGCCTTTGCGCGCCCATGCCTACCCGTCCTGTTGACCAGCCGAGTGAATTATAGGAGTTCGGATCCACAGCATCTAAGATAAAGGAGATCGTCAAGAAGCGGACCACTCAGATGCGGAGTAAGAGGGGAAGGGAACTGATAGGTGATAATAAGCTGGACCTCTTGGATTTGATTTGGCCTCAAGACTCTGGTGCGCCTGCCTCGTCGCCCGCAGCGCCTATCCCGGTCTTGAATCGATCTCCAACTTCACACTCTCCGATCCCTCGGTTATTGGGTGCCAACTCAACCGCTCAATCACCCGTCGATCCGGGATCCCTTCCGGCCCAGCAGGACAGGATTAGTGGAATCACTTCATTATTCCCTCCAGCTCCGCCTCGGACTGCTGAGGCGGTACCCGGTGGTGCGTCATTATCACCATGAGTCAGGTGCCTTAATCCTCATTAATTCGGTCCCTCCTAGATACCGTCTCCATGGACATTTGGCAGCCCGCCGAGATCCATGTCAGTAGCGAAGGGCCGTTCCCAAGTTCTCTTCAAACTGACCTTCAGGGACTGGGTGTGAATGCACCTAAACGCCCTTTGAGTCCTATGAGGTTCAATATGCTGCTCTGGCCTGGTCGTACTGTCAACCCTCGGGCGCTGTCAATGCAGCTCTCACGAGGTACACACAACGACTGCGAGGCACCACCAACGGCAGGGTCGTCGAATGCCTACGGTAACTGGAGATATGACAACCTCGGACGGGATTAAGCGAAGACTAGAAATTGTGCCCGGCCGCTCAATCTCTCCAATACAGCTCCTTAAGTCCTCTCTTCTTTATAGGTTCAACAATCAACACTCAAACCCGCTTTACACTCTCCCGCAGCTCAACTACAATACAATATCCTATTTCTATATTCTGAGCTTAGAAGTCTGGGGCGTCAGGGATGATCCCAATAAGCTGCACGTGAAGCCATCCTTGGTTTGAGCTTGGCTCGTATCGGTTTGCTTCCTTCGTCTAATAATGTTGAGGGAGACGACGCCATCCTCCATTACACTTACTCTTCTCATTTCTGGAGGCTTCTTCCCGGTGACCTTCAACCAGGTGAAGTCTATATTCTATGTCTCTCGCCATGCTGTCACGCATCGCATTTCTTCGTCGACACTACGCAGGTAGTACTCTTTCCACCATTTTAAGGAGGACACTCGTTACAAGTCGAGTTTTTATGATCGTTCTGGCTAATGTTCATGTACTATGCTCGTCTTTGGATTCGGGTGTCTAGCGGTGGAATCATCCTCATCTGTACCAATTGTACGTACCTTGACGTATGTTGTTATGTTATTGCCTTTGATTTAAATAAATAATAGGTCGGACTTGTGTAGCCAGGAACACTGCACAAGTGTTGATTAGCGGCTGAACCTCGGAAAAATTGCAAGCTCAATCAGATACGGAGCTTACAGGCTTATTCCAGTTGAGAAAATTCTGCAATTAGTGCATCACAATGCATGTGTGATGACTGCAAGAGGTACAATTGATTATGAGACTCCAATCACAGCAGGCAATTTCTGATGTTTGGTATCAAAGAATTGAAAATTCCAAACCAGTGTTGGGAGGCACAAAACAACTGGCTTGAAATTTTCGATTCTTCAAACATCGGAAATTGCCTGCTGTGAATTAAATCGGAGGCGGGTTTCTCGGCACGACCCGTTTCCAAATTTGGTAGCTCTTTTTGGCGGAGCACCATTCCTCGGGGGTTGGGATTTTCACCCAGTTTTTTGCCTTCAGAGATGTCCTTATCAAAAAATGCTAACGACAAAGGTAATTCACTAACTGAAACTAGCATTTAATGATTATGTACATGCTCATGCAAAAATAAGCGAAGTTGCTATCCTGCCCGATTGGGCCCATTTGGACGGTCCGTTGCCTTATCGTCGCGTGGAGTCGCAGACTGGGTGCGACGGTACGAAGTTTCGTCGCGAGGTGCGTTTTTACTCACCGGTACCCTCCAAAGATATAAGGAGGGCGTCGTGTTTAGGACTCGAGTCCATTTGATGCATATCGCATCGATGGCTAGCGCTTGTCGTGGGGCACCATTCCTTTCGAGTCCGAATTGATAATTTACCGGAGTTTGGTCAGCCTCCTAAATGACCCCCCTTAGAGCCGGCCTAACATGGTCTCAATGTCGCACGGAAGCGCGTGCGACAGTGGGGCTACCCTCAAAGTCGCGTCGACGAGCGATCATCTAAGTTCGACTCGTCCGAAAGGAAACCTTAAGGGGTTGGACCCCTGGCTGGCCTGAAATAGAATCCCAACGTCGCACGTACTTGTGCACGTGTGCGACGCGGCCATTCGCAAGATGCAGGCTTATCTTTCTACTTGGTAACATCTCTGGATATATGGATTCAATTGTCTGAAGAGGGAACGCCATTTGGGCCCGTTCGGAACAAAAGCATTTCATTATCTCAATTTTTCAGAGGTTGGGTTCAGATGAAAAAAACTGAGAAAGCGTTTATTGTTCAGAATGAGAAAATTCACTAGCAAGGAATACAAAGAATAGGAAGTAAGAATGAAAAACAATTGGAAATCATCAAGACACAACAAATGAAGAGGGAAAAAAAAAGGTGGAGAATGGGGATGGTGGAGGGTAATGCTGAGCAACGATAAGCGAAGTCGTAGTACGTAGAACAGAGAAAGAGAAATATATACAATCTGATATAAGAAAGAACCAAAGATAGAAACCAAGCAAACAGCTGAATGTCCGGGATCCTACTTACCGAAGGTAACCAAAGATCATCACCGACGGTAAGAGACACTTACAATACAGTGTGACGCGAGTCAAGATCTTGATACGATGGTTCTCGAGAACACTAGACCACACATTGCATGCGGCGGACGCGGAGAGCATGAGATCGGGGTAGGTGTACGTGGCTAATCAGCACATAAGCGCAGTGCATGCGGCGGATGCGAGTTTAAAAAGAGTGCGTACGATAAGGACAAAACGGATTAGTATCCGTGAAAAGTTCGACGGCACATTTAATCTCGTACCTCCATTAAATTCCTACACAATATTTCGAGTATTAGTATAAACGCTGATGAGTGGGAACGTACCATTGGTTTCCCTCTCCACCGAATCTAGTTTTGAATTTGAATGCAAAACAAACATCCTATTGCGATTCTAGATACATGCCATGTGTAGGGGGTGCTGCCGCGAAGCCGGCCTTGAAAGATATTGAAAAAATATGCAACCGACAGCGATTATGAATGCTTACTTCCTTCTGGTGTTCTGGATGAGAAGCTGAGGATTGGATGATGGGATCAGTCTGACCTGAGCTCACTGCTTCTCAATGTGAGCAAGATTTCGCACTTAGTCTCAATGACTATTCGCTCATTTGTAGGTGTCATAGACATGGCTGGCAACTAGTACTTAAGTTTCTCCCTAAACCGAACTGATACTTCGGTGATGACAAGGAAATGACCTCGCATATACCATCTCTCATGCAACTGTGTGGGTATTGACCTTGTGGGGCTTGAACAAATGAATATCCAAGCCAATTGGGTCTCAAGTGCAGCCTGCATCCATGTTTTCCGAGTGAGCTATCGTACAGCATTGGACGAGGTGTTGAGATAGTAAGGCTAAAAGAATCGATCTAATGATATGACGTGAATGATTTATCAGCGCTGAGATCGGAATTTGTTTAATTAAACGGTACGGACCGGAGTATATCTATGTTGGGCAGAAGAATTTGGGTCACAGAGCTGAAACGTGGGTTCGAGGACATAGAGTACTCTAACGAAGCTGCTGGCTTCTTCTCAGCGTGACTGATGCATTGCAGTGGTTTGATTGAGCCCAAGAAGTTTATGGTACCACGTTATTGCAACTTGAAACATGGGCACAGCATATCCGCCTTAGCTAACCAGGCCGAGATGAAAGCATGAGAAACAGCGAAGGAGCATGCGATAATTAGTTGTCAAGATTTCAAACATTGGAGTTAGAGGCTCTATCGATGGCGGAACAGAATGGAGAACACTGGGTAGCACTGCAATTCCATGAGAGGTGATGTTTATTCTCAAGTAATTGATCGGCGCATGCGCGCGCATCAGGGCTGTTGAATGAGTTCGAGTTAGATCTGGAAGATAATACAGTCGTTCTATTTCTGTAGACCCAGGAGGATCGTCGATCAAAGTTTGTTGAACGCGTACGAACATCAGATGGTCCTGGTGACGGGAGGTATAGTGGGGCATCTTCGTTGGATGCCAAGGTACCGTCATTAAAATACAGCAGAGGCACTGCATGCAACGTCTGTCTCAGTTGTTTCAAGCATCGAGAAGTTTTGAATCTTCATCAAGGGACGCAACTCTTCCTAGAGCTTCGGTTTCAGCCTCCTGGAGTTAATCCCTTGGTCAAAGGATTCATTTAGACATCAGGAAAGTAGGGGGTGAATTTCCTCCTCATGATATATATGACGACAGTTGATAGCGGAGAGGCCTAGTCCTTAAACTTCGACATTGCAGCACCAACAAGCTTAAGAAGCAACGTGGTGAAAACCTGGTATCCGCTTCTACACGCAGTTATCGCCGTGAAGTTGGAATGGAATGAAATGAAAAGTCAGCGGGGTGTGTCTGGGCGCTTGTTATAATGCTGCTCTGGGGGAGATGAGTAAAGACCATTGCGGAACACGAACACCGTGAGAACGAGATTTGAGGTCGTTCGCGGTCATGTGACTGTCAGGGTCCACGGCACGGACAGTGTTCAAGGTAGCTTTTGTTGCCATCAGAGACGTGCGGGACTGCTGGAACCACGCTGCTGTTGGATAATGCCCACGCTTTAAAGGCCATACATTTCCGGAAGGCTAGGGCGAGGATTGCCTTGCGGTCTCCGCATGTCCATTTCAGCTAAAATACTGCCCACACGACCCTCGCACCATATATGCACGGTCGCCTCATCCCCTGCTCCCCATCCGCATCGTGTCCCATAACTTGCACTAGGCATCTGTATCTCCCTTGCTCTTTTCCATACCGATCACGTTTGGCGACGTGGAGCGGCGTTTTGCTCTCTCTGGCAACCGTCCACGCGCTCTGATTCGTGATTCGATCATCTAAGCTTCACGAGTAAAGGACATTCTGCTATTAGCCTACTCTCTCCTAGGACACGTCGACGCGATGCATCTGGAGCAGCCTGCTCGTCCTTCACTCGTCCCGAGGGACTTCTATGAAGTTCTCAATGTATCACATCATGCAACTGACTCACAAATCCGAAGCGCTTATCGCTTATTGGTACGCGTCGCTACATTCGACTGGATCTCAACGTTCTTTTAATCTCATTTTGATGAACAACAGGTCCACCAATGGCACCCCGACCGCCATGTGACAAACAAAGAAGAGAAAGCAAGACGTTTCATGGAGGTAAGGCGTTATGTAAAAAGATAGGTGTGCCAGTGGAAGTGACCAACTTGACATTTTCAACAGGCCCATGAAGCCTACATGGTCCTTTCGAATCCCGATAGTCGAGTATTGTACGACGCCATTCACGAGAATCCGGAGCCATCTCCAGTAGAATTACCACCTGGTAACCCTATTAATCCAGATCCCTCCTTCCCTTCCACTTCTCGTCCCACAACTCCAACCCCGTATTCATCCACGGCACATCCGAGTGCTCATCCCTCGGTGGGCGCGAACTTCCATGGTCAGTCCGATCTCGACAATGCCACAGCACGAGATGCGTATTCCGTCCCACCAACTGCGGATTACATTCCACCTACTCCATTCACACAGTATTATCGGGAACATGTGCCCGAGCACCCACCTGAGACTCCAACAACTCCAGTCCCGCAGACCATAAAACAACAGACAGACGATCAGGGTGATGACTCAGGAACAAAAACGACCGAAGTGACCCCGAAAGCCGCACCAGTGGGGCTGCCTGAGCAGCAAAGTAGGGGAGAATCGCCAGTTACCGAGAGACGAGTTGAGACACAAGAAGCTGAGAACCCCCCGGAGACGCCACTGACGGAAAAGCCCGCCGATGCAAATGCTGGTGCCACGTTTCAGCAACCAGAACCATCGAGCGAGTTGTCGGGGTCGAAGGTCGTTGAGCCAGTGGCTGATCCACCTGTGGATGAGATTCAAAGGGGCTCTACGACGCCCGAGGATCCCGTAGGCAACTCCGAGTTGGAGGAGACTGACCCCATCAATGTGTCGGCGGATTCGGAAGCGGTCAATGAAGCTGCTGCAGCTGCGGCGGCGTCGACTAACGTAGTAGAGCCGACACCAGAGGAGTCTACGTCGAAAGACCCTACTACCGCTGAGAATGACGCTCAGGAGCTTGCTTCG
>WNFI01466051.1_pt1 | contig 15678 bp, 14 predicted proteins | sample 5400471 | NCBI WGS metagenome assembly WNFI01 (sample SAMN13153348, study PRJNA577476) | soil metagenome | isolation source: 100 cm saprolite on Douglas fir-dominated hillslope | place: USA:California | collected 2013-09-17 | reverse complement strand
CAACTTAACAAGCCCTAATGTAGTTGTCGTGGTGCGTTGGGATGAGCAAGTTTGGAAGAAATATCGCAGCGCGGAAATGGTAAAACTATCCCCATTTGAGGCTGAGATTCACGCCTGTTACCTTGAAAAGACAGATGATCCGCCCCTACAGATTTCGTGACAAGTTAATGTACATTCACCCAACGATAAATCACTAGTTTGCCAAGGACAGCAGTAAACGAGTGATTAGAAACTGAGTATGAATCAAAAGGGGCGCAGCATTCACTGCACCCCTCGCGATATTTTGAGCTTTACCGCAGAGACTAGCGATCACCTGCCAGGCCGAGCAAGCCCATTTGCAGTTTCGGCTGACGGGCTTTTTCCTCGTCCTTGCCGAACCGGATGATCTCGCCGCTGTCGGTGATGGCTTCCACCGCGAGGCCCAGGCTTTGCAGTTCCTTGACCAGTACACGGAAGCTAGCCGGGACGCCTGGCTCCTCAATCGGCTCACCCTTGACGATGGCCTCGTAGGTCTTGACGCGGCCCTGAACGTCGTCGGATTTGACGGTGAGCATTTCCTGTAGCGTGTGCGCCGCGCCATAGGCTTCCAGCGCCCACACTTCCATCTCACCGAAGCGCTGACCACCAAACTGCGCCTTACCACCAAGCGGCTGCTGTGTGACAAGGCTATATGGACCAGTCGAACGGGCGTGAACCTTGTCTTCGACCAGGTGGGCCAGTTTGAGCATATGGATAATGCCCACTGTCACCGGACGGTCAAACACTTCACCCGTCTTACCGTCAAAGAGCTTTTGCTTACCGTAGATCGGTGCTGGCTCCCCGGTGCGCAGGAAGACGCGATTAGTATGTTCACGCAACACGTCGCCTGTCAATTCGCGCGGAGTCGCCTCGCCGGAAGTTACCTCTGACCAAACTTGCAGTGCAACGTCGATGGCATAGGTATCGCGCCGATCACGTTCATCCAGGGTCACACCTTCCGTCTGGAACACCAGCGCGTCTTCGGGATTGTAACCCTTCTCACGCAGCCATTCGGCGAGTACAGCCCGCCGGGCATAGACGTGTTCGAGTGCCAACCGCTCCTGATCATACAGCTTGTTGCCAGCCAGCCACTGATCGATATACAGACGGCGCACTTCTTCGTCGTCTTCCAGCGATTCCTCGTCGTAATCCTGAGTCTTGATCCATTCCCAGGCACGCTCGGTAATCTCAAACCAGGCGCGGTCAATTAACCAGCCACGGCCCAGTTCAGCTTCGATCTCACGCTCATCGGCCCCATCGAACACGGGTGTAATGGCCCGGAAGCCGAGGCGGTCCGCCGCCCAGCCGAGGTGTGTTTCCAGCACCTGACCGATATTCATACGTCCCGGCACGCCCAACGGATTGAGGATGATGTCAATCGGCGTACCGTCTTCGAGATACGGCATATCTTCGATAGAAACAACCTTCGAGATAACGCCTTTGTTCCCGTGACGGCCTGCCATCTTGTCACCCTGCGTCAGCTTACGCTTCTGCGCCACACTGACCCGCACCAGTTGATCCACGCCAGCGGGCAGATCGCGGTGCTCTTCGCGCGTGAAGATTTTAACGTCAACAACCTTGCCCTTTTCGCCGTGCGGCAGCCGCAGCGATGAGTCTTTCACTTCACGGGCTTTTTCACCGAAGATGGCCCGCAGCAGTTTTTCCTCCGGGCTGAGTTCCTTCTCGCCCTTCGGGGTGATCTTGCCGACAAGGATATCGTTCGGGCCGACTTCCGCGCCGATGCGCACGATGCCGAACTCATCCAGGTCTTTGAGGGCTTCCTCACCGACATTCGGGATGTCGTAGGTGATCTCTTCTGGGCCGAGCTTGGTGTCGCGGGCTTCGACCTCGTGCTTCTCGATGTGGATCGAGGTGAACTTGTCGTCGCGCAGCAACTGCTCGTTAATTAGCAGCGCGTCTTCGTAGTTGCCACCTTCCCATGACAGGAAGGCGCACAGTACGTCGTGACCCAACGCCAGATTGGCGTGGACTGTCGATGAACTGTCGGCAATCACATCGCCGCGCTTGATGTGCTGGCCCTTGCGGACCACGGGGCGCTGGTCGATGCAGGTGGACTGGTTTGAGCGCGTATATTTGCGCAGCTTGTAAACCCGGTTGCCATCAGCTTCGCGGACGACCACTTGCGCACCCTGCGAACTTAATACTTCACCATCTGTCTCCGCAATGAGCACCTGCCCGGAGTCATAGGCAGCCTGATCTTCCATGCCCGTGCTGACAATCGGCACGTCCGGCTGAAGCAGTGGCACGGCCTGACGTTGCATGTTCGATCCCATCAGGGCACGGTTGGCGTCGTCATGTTCCAGGAACGGGATGAGCGCTGCCGAAATACCAACGATCTGGCGTGGCGCAACGTCCATATAGTCGATGCGATCTGCCGAGGTATCCAGGAATTTCTGATGGAACCGAGCGGAGATACGCTCGTCAGTGTACTCGTTCTGCTCATTGAGCTTAGCGTTAGCCTGCGCGATCATGAAGCGGTCTTCTTCGTCAGCGGAAAGATATTGAATCTCCGGGCTGACAAAGGCCTTGACCGTCACTTTCTCAATGCCTGCCTTACGCATCTTCTCTATCAACTTGGCGTCGAGCTTCACGTCTTCATGAACAATGGTCTTATCGTTGGCGTCTGTCACGTCCTCGCTGGTTGTGCGACCCGCGAGGCGTTCATCACCGATGGGTAGTTCGCGGATGACAAGGCGATAAGGCGTTTCGATGAAGCCGTACTCGTTGACGCGTCCATAGCTTGCCAGACGCCCGATCAGGCCGATGTTCGGACCTTCTGGTGTCTCGATTGGGCAGATACGCCCATAGTGGCTATGGTGAACGTCGCGGACATCGAAGCCAGCGCGTTCACGCCGCAGACCACCAGGTCCAAGTGCGGACAGTGTACGCTTGTGGGTTAGTTCGGCTAACGGGTTGGTCTGTTCCATGAACTGGCTCAACTGGCTGCTGCCGAAGAACTCACGGATCGCGGCGACAATGGGCCGGATGTTGATCAGGGTGATGGGCGTAATGTTTTCGGTTTCACGGATCGACATGCGTTCGCGGACCACACGCTCGGTACGACGCAGGCCAATACGCAGTTTATTCTGGATCAATTCGCCAACAGTCTTGACACGGCGATTGCCCAGGTGGTCGATGTCGTCCGGTTCTGCCTGACCATTGTTGATCTGGATCATACGCTCGATCAACTTCACCAGGTCGTACTTGGTGATGGTGCGGACCGAACGCGGAATATCGTTATTCAAACGCAGTCGCTGGTTCAGCTTGTAGCGGCCCACACGCTCCAAGTCGTAGCGGCGCTGGTCGAAAAGCTGGCTTTCCAGATAGGTGCGGGCGTTATCAAGCGTGGGCGGGTCGCCGGGACGCATACGCTTGTAGAATTCCAGGAGCGCAGCTTCACCAATGGTATGCCCTTCTTTAACGTCCCACTGCGGCTCCATCTTGATTGTGCCCTGGAGGTACTGGTGGTCCGGGTTGTTATCGACATCTTTGTAGATGGCGAGCAACTCTTCGTCGCTGCCATTCTTGATCGGTGACAGGTTGTCCATGCCATCGCGCACGGCGGCTAACGCACGCAGCAAAATTGTTACGGGAATAGTGCGTTTGCGGTTGAACTTTATCGCCAGATAGTCGCTCTTGCGGGTCTCAAATTCCATCCATGCGCCGCGATCCGGGATCAGCTTGGCGTTGGAGAGGAGGCGGCCCGTGGTGCGATCCTCTTCGGCGGCGAAATACACGCCGGGAGAACGGATAAGCTGACTGACAACAACACGTTCAGTCCCGTTGATGATGAACGTACCGTTCTCAGTCATTAGCGGGAAATCACCCAGGAAAATATCTGAGGTGACGACTTCATCGCCCGCCTCGCGGTTGACCAGTGCCACACGCACGTACAGCGGGGCTGCATAGGTCATGTCGCGTTCGAGGCAGATGTCCTCTCCGTACTTTGGCTCCTCGAACCAATACTTGAGGCCAAATTCCTCAGTTTCCGGACCAAAGCCGGGAAAATACAGCTTGAGGCTTCCATTGAAGCTCTCGATAGGGCTGATCTCACTGAATAGTTCGCCCAAGCCTTCCTCACGGAACCAGTTGAAAGAATTCAACTGGACTTCAATCAGTGAGGGCAGGTCATGGACATCGTAGGTACGCGCATAATTCTTCGTATCTAGTCGGCGCTGCATAACCACTCCTGAACACTAGAAACATGCTGATAGTGAGGTTTGAACCGGGGTTGGTCATTTGCCTCATATAAGAACGGGTCGGGATTTTGGAGAGTCATCAAATGGGATTCCTGCGAAGTTGCAGTATACCATAGCTCTCGCAAATGTCAAGCACTTTGCGCTTAAAAAATCGAGCGGCGCGCCAAAATTACCCACTCTGGACCAACACCACACCGAACAGCACCAATCCCGCACCGACAATTAGCCAGACGGTCAGTGGCTCACTGAGAAAGATCACCGCCGCGATCCCGGCAATCACTGGTTCCAGGTAGGTATACACAGCGGGTCGTCCCGTGCCAAGCACCTTGACGCCGTGATTCCAGATAACATAGCCAACGCCAATCGACACAATGCCCGAATAGCCAAGCGCCAACAACAGCGAGGGGGTAAACAGCGACCAATTAACCCTCCCAAAGTCGGGTACGGCAAAGAGTAATTGGAAAGTCGCGCCCCAGAAGATGATCCAGAACGTGATCGCGGGCGTCGGGCTGCGCTTGTACGGCTTGTATGACAGAATCGTGGACGCGGCCCAAATCAACGATGCGACAAGCGTTAGCAGATCGCCGAGCAGGGTTTTGCCGCCTATATCAATTGATTTGCCGCCCAGAATGACAACCGCGACGCCGAACAGAGCTACTGCGATGCCTGTCATCCGGCGTTGGGTGAAGCGTTCATGGCCCCGCAGTGTGTTGAACAGCACGACCCACACCGGCATGATGGTCAGAATTAAGCTGCTGTTGGCAACCGTTGTAAGGCTCAGGCCAGTCAGAAAGGCGAGTTGGTAAAGCGCGTTGCCCAAAAATGCCAGACCAATCAGAATGGGCCATTCGCGGCGCGGCAAGGTGAGCTTGTAGCCGTTGGCCTTGAAGAGCAACCCCATAACGACTGCGGCGGTAGCAAAACGAAAGCTGTTGAAGACCATCGGCGGCAGCACATCCACCGCTGATTTGAGGATGACGTAATTTGTGCCCCAGATGAGCATCAGCACAAACATCCACAGATCCATGATGGAGAACCGGGGCGTTGCTTGGATCATAGCTAAATTTTCAGGTCCAATATTCAAGGTGTGGTGGCAGTAAATATACCTGATTTGGGCCGCCCATTCGGACTGTTACAAAATTAATTGCCGTTCGCATCGCAACACCTCCTATAATGAAAATGCGTAGAAGGCAACGGAGTTATTAGGATGTACGTGCCGAACGATTCCCTCGGACAGAAGCTGCACACTTACGGACTCAGCTACCTCGAAATATTTCGATTGTGGTTTCTCGGTGGGGTCGTGATCACGCCGATTGTTGCAATCGCCGCATCCGCCAATCCGCTGGCTCCGTTGGGGGCGGTTATGTTCTGCCTGATCGGGTTTTGCGTCCACCTCGTTTTCCTTGAGATGAACCCCAAACGTATTACCGTTTATGAGAGTGGCATCAATTACAGGGTTGGCAAAGAGGAACATTCGTGGCGCTGGGAACAGATTACCGATATGACAGGCACGCGCCACACCTTTCGCGTCAACGGCATCCCCGTTCTACGCTATGGCGAGAACGTATTTCACGTGGGACACGAACCTGCCTTTGCCGTCAGCCACAAGACCGCCGAAGCCTCGCGCCTGGTGGAGTTCATTTTCATGAAAATGGCCGAGTGCCAGTTCCCACGCTATGAGCAACAAAAAGCAGCAGATCATGTGGGCCGACGTTGCCGCATTTCGACTCAAGGGTAAAGCGCTACATGTCAAACCTTATGGAAATACCAAAGAGATAAATCTAGGACGGATCCAACCGCCGTCAAGCTATCTGATCCTCGGCACAATGGACCGAATATTAGATACCCACGCATTTGCCAATTTGCAGCAGACCCATCTCCGAGGTCCGATCCGCTGGCTGGGAATCCCGCGCACTGCGGTTCTCGCGACGCTGCTCGTCGGCGCTATCTTTGCGGTGATTTTTGGTGCGGCGCTCATCTCGGACCAGTACAACACAGCGCATGATAAAGCTGAGCGTGACGAACTGGTAACTCGTTTTGGAGCCGACATCAACACATTGTGCGGGTCGGCAAAGGAACATCCTGATGGATCGCTATCCAGCATCGCAACTCACTATATCGTTGTCAATGCGGACCGGGACACTATCTTTTCGTCGTTTCAGGACGCCCTGGATAAATCCAAAGTGGCGACATCGCGCCAGGATTTGACAGCGGTTATCTGCCTGCACTCAAAGAGTGTCGAGGTCGAACGCTGCGACTATGGCGCTAATGGCAAGGCCGATTGGCACATCAGCCGCATCCAGGAAGGTTACGATATTTCAATCGTTGATGTCGCTACAGGCAAGACCTTTGCGTCTGGCGCTATTGGCGGGCCACTGCCGGGCGACTGTCCCGACAAATCGAGCATCGGGGACAGCGATATCCACGGTTCACCGCCAACGGCAGATAAGCTGCTGAAGTGGTTGCACGACTTGAATGCCGCGCCCGCAACATCCGCATAACGTGCGGCTAAGCGTGGCCCAGGACTGGATGCGGCACATACGGCGCTTCGAGCGTCGCCATTTCCTCGGCTGAAAATTGAATATTGAGCGCGGCGATGGCCTCGTCAAGCTGGTACATTTTGCTCGCGCCGATGATGGGCGAGGTGATTCCGGGTTTGTGCAACATCCAGGCCAGCGCGATCTGGGCAGGTTTGACGCCGTGCTGTGCGGCGATCTCGGTAACGCAATCCAGGACATTGAAATCCGTGTCCTGATAATACATGTGGTGGGCAAAAGCATCGCTCTTTGAACGTGCCGTTTCATCATCTTTAGCACGGGTGCGATTACCTGCCAGGAAGCCACGCGCCAGCGGACTCCACGGGATCACGCCGACGCCTTCGGCCTGACACAGCGGGATCATCTCGCGTTCTTCCTCGCGGTAAACGAGGTTGTAGTGATTCTGCATCGAGACGAAGCGTGTCCAGCCATGGAGATCAGCCAGATAGAGTGACTTGGCGAACTGCCACGCGTACATGCTGGATGCGCCGATATAGCGGGCTTTCCCGGCACGGACAACATCGTTGAGCGCTTCTAAGGTTTCCTCAATCGGTGTATCGCCGTCCCAACGGTGAATCTGATACAGGTCTACGTAGTCAGTTCCCAGGCGACGCAATGAGGCGTCGATACTTTCCATGATGTGCTTGCGCGAAAGCCCTTTCTGGTTGGGACTGTCGCCCATCTGACCGTGTACTTTAGTAGCAATTACCACCTCGTCACGTTTGGTAAAATCGCGGATGGCCCGCCCGGTGATTTCCTCACTGACACCAGTAGAATATACGTCCGCCGTATCAAAGAAATTGATACCAGCTTCCAGCGCCCGCGTGACGAAAGGACGGCTCTCTTCCTCTTCCAACACCCAATCACGCCATTTCTTTGAGCCATAGGTCATCATGCCCAGGCAGAGGCGCGATACTTTTAAGCCCGTGTTCCCTAAATTGACGTACTGCATGTGCGCTCCTCACATAATTTGATCTGCTTCCTCCTATAAAGATTAACAACATCGCGGCCTGAACGGTAAGTGACATTTGATAGGCGCAATTTTTGTCTGAACAGGCTAAAATGACATTTATTAAAATTGTTTCACACCACTTTCAGGCAATCGGTGTTACATCATCCGATAACCATATCAGTAGGGGGATCGTCAGGAACATGGACATTTTCGAGAAGGTCAAGCACTTCACACAGGCCAAAGAAGCAATGGAATTGGGCATATACCCCTACTTCTTGCCGCTGCAAAACTCCGAGGGGACAACGGCAATCTTCGAAGGCCATGAAGTCATCATGATCGGCTCTAACAACTATCGGGGGCTGACCACGCACCCAAAGGTTCGGCAGGCCGCCATGGACGCGATCAAGGTCTACGGGACAAGCTGCACGGGCAGCCGCTTTCTCAATGGAACACTTGAACTGCACCTGGAACTGGAGCGACGATTAGCGCGTTTCATGGGCAGCGAGGCCGCGCTTACTTTCACCACTGGCTATCAGGCGAACGTTGGCACAATATCGGCGCTGGTGACTAAGGGCGATTATGTGATCTGCGACAAAGAAGATCATGCCAGCATCGTGGATGGCTGCCTCATGTCGTACGGGGAAATGCGGCGTTTCAGCCACAATGATGTGAACAGCCTGGACACGATGCTAAGTCGTTTGCCTGTCGAAGCGGGCAAACTGGTGATCGTCGATGGCGTGTACAGCATGGGCGGCGATATTGCGCCGCTGCCAGAGCTTGTCACGATTTGCAAGAAGCATGGTGCGCGGATCATGGTAGACGATGCGCACAGCATCGGCGTTCTGGGCAATGGGCGTGGGACGGCAGCCCACTTTGGCCTGGAAAACGAAGTTGACATCGTGATGGGGACATTCAGCAAGAGTCTGGCGTCGGTTGGTGGATACATCTCCGGCAATGCCGACGTGCTGCACTACGTCCAGCACCATGCGCGGGCGCTTATGTTCAGCGCCAGTCTACCCCCTGCAAACGCGGCAACCGTTCTGGCCTGCCTGGACATCATTGAGGCCGAACCAGCAATTATTGAGCAGCTTTGGGACAATGCCGAGTATATGCGGACAAATCTCAAGCAGTTGGGTTATGACACGGGCCGCAGCAACACGCCGATTATCCCGCTTATCATTGGCGATGACGTACGTACCGCGTTGGCATGGCGTGCGCTGGCAAATGAAGGTGTGTATGCCAATCCCGTTGTGCCGCCGGGTGTGCCCGCGCATATGAGTCTGCTGCGTACCAGCTATACTGCTACTCATCGTCGCGAACACCTGGATAAAGCGCTGCACATCCTCGAAGAAGTGGGGCATCGTCTCGACCTCATTCCCCCGGCGGGCGAAGCACACAAGGTCACGGCAACGCAAGCCGATATCGGCTGAGTCTCGCTCAGCGATGAATCACCGGGCTGGATACGTTGCGACTATGTATTCGACCCGGTGATTATGTTCAGTTACCGAATAACAGATGCTCACGATTTCCCCGGTCATCGTGCCTGAAACTGATATCGTTGTTGGACTTCTGACCGAGGCAGCCTTATGGTTGCAATCGCGCGGGCTTCCGACGTGGAATCCTGACACACTTTTAGCATTAATGAGCGCGGCTGTGCAGCGTGGCGAAGTCTATCTCGCACGTATCAATGATCAGCCAGTGGGCACGGTCAGCATTCAGTGGTCAGACCCGATGTATTGGGGAGAACGCCCTGACGACGCTGGCTACATTCATAAACTCGCTATCACGCGGGCGGCAGCCGGACAGCGGATTGGCGTGCAACTGCTCTCCCGGGCCGAGCGGCTGATTGCCGATCAAGAGCGACCCATTGCGCGGCTTGACTGCCACGCTGAAAACCCGACGATTAACCGCTTTTATCAGGCCGTAGGCTATCAATTACGCGGCAATGCTACTATTCGTGGCGTTCCTCTTAGCCTCTATGAAAAGCGTATCCTGCCCGCGTCAGATTGAGTGCTTGCCACTTTGCTATACGACAATGGATTCCTCATTGTCGTCGTTTTTCTTTATCCATCGGAATTGCATAATTCAGGGCATCCGCCAGACTGCGCACCGGAACCGCCTCGATGCCGGAGGGTAGCGGATCACCGCGACGCACCGTTTTTGGGATCAAACAGCGCTTGAAGCCAAGTTTAGCGGCCTCCCGTAGACGCGCGGGGAGTTGAGCCACTGCACGCAGTTCGCCGCTCAATCCCACCTCGCCAATAATTGCCAGATCAGCCGGAACGGGGTTATCCCACACACTCGATGCAATGGAAAGTGCAATCGCAAGATCAGCGGCTGGCTCATCGACGGTCATGCCGCCGATCACATTCACGAATACATCCTGATCTGCCAGCCGCATCCCGACGCGGCGGGTAAGCACAGCAGTCAGGAGTTGCAAGCGGTTGAAATCTACACCGTTGGCGGTACGTCTCGGATTCGGATAAGCGGTCGGGCTGGCGAGTGCCTGGACTTCGACCAACAGCGGGCGTGTCCCTTCCATCGTGACGACAATAGATGAACCCGACGCCGTGACCAGCCGCTCCGCCAAAAACGCCTCGGATGGGTTAGTAACCTCGACCATACCCACGCCACGCATCTCGAACACGCCAACCTCATTCGTCGCGCCGAAGCGATTTTTGACGCTGCGCAGCAGACGATAGGCATGGAACGGATCGCCTTCGAGATACAGCACCGTGTCCACGATATGTTCCAGAACACGCGGACCTGCGATTGCGCCCTCTTTCGTGACATGTCCTACAAGAAACACACTAAGTCCGGTTGTTTTTGCCAGCATTTGCAGCCGTGCCGCACATTCCCGCACCTGCGAGACTGTTCCAGCAGATGAGGGTTTATCGTCGCTGTAGGTTGTCTGGATCGAATCGACGATCAATAGGGCTGGCTGGATAGTCTGCACATGTTCCATGATCGTTTCGAGACTGGTTTCTGTCACCAAAAACAGGTCATCGGCAACGAGGCCAAGCCGCTCCGCGCGCATCTTGATCTGACGGGCGCTCTCTTCGCCGCTGACATACAACACCCTGCCGACTGTTTGCGCAAGCAAGATAGACACCTGAAGCAGCAAAGTTGATTTTCCTATCCCTGGTTCACCGCCTACCAATAGAATGCTGCCGGGCACGATGCCACCGCCTAGCACGCGTGAAAACTCCTCCATCGGCACTGGCATACGAGGGGCCTGCTCGGTTGAAACATCGCTTAAGCGCCTCGGTGTGGAACGGAAGGCTGACGGCAGTGCATTCCGCGTTGCCGATGCTGCTGTTTCTTTCGCCTCGACAACTTCTTCCATCGTGTTCCACTCCCCACACGACGGACATTTGCCCATATACCGCAGAGAGCGCTTACCACAATTCTGGCAAACATAAAAAGTTTGTGTCTTTGCCACGGAATACTGATCCTTCCAGGTCTCAACAGCAGGAAATTTGATAGCTCCACTAGAACGTATGATTATACCCCTTGTGCAGAAAGCCTACCGCTTATACTCTTAGAAGGCGCGCCGTTAGTGAAAAGTAGCACTAGCTTGACAAAACAACCTCATCGGCAGTAACATGCAGGTTGTGCGTAGGCTCTGCAATGGTTAGAGTTCGGTCCTCAGCCCAGGGTATACAATCGTGGGCTTTTTTGCCGCTTCTTACCCAGCGACCCCGCGCCAGTTTAAAAAATGCGATAAGGAGCATTGGGGGATGAATAAAAAGTTATATGTGGGCAATTTGCCCTACAGCGTTACTGAGCGTGACCTGCGGGAGTTGTTCGAGCAGGCCGGCGAGGTAACAGAGGCTGCGGTGATTACGGACCGCGAGACTGGGCGCTCAAAAGGATTTGGTTTTGTAGAAATGAATACACCTGAAGACGCCACAAAAGCTATTACCCAATTTAATGGGCACACTTTGAATAATCGTCAGATTCAGGTCAGCGAAGCCCGTCCGCGTGAAGAACGCGGACCCCGTAGCGGCGGCGGAAGCCGTGGCGGGTACAGTGGTGATCGCGGAGATCGCGGGGGGGACCGTGATAGCTACGGCGGCGGAAAGCGCCGAGACCGCTTCTAAATCAACACGATAAATATTTGAATAATCTAACCGCCGGACAGTGACTTTAACTGTGCGGCGGTTGTTTTGTTAGCCTATTAGCTCAACTACCGCGCCAGATGACCTCAAAGCCGCTGCCATCACTGGTAAGCGTTGTTGGCTGCGCTTTAAGCGTGCCATTTGCGGTTGCCATGATCAGCGCCCTGTGCTGCCAATTACTGCTCGTGATGGGACCCGTATGACCATTTACGGTTGCTGTTGCACTGCCGATCTGGATCGTTCCAAAATCTGCCAATGGCAGCACCCCTCGGCTAGCTGGAGCCTCAACTATCCATTCCGCCGAACGTCGCCGTGCGCCCTTATCAGTGCGAGTCGTGCTGAAATTTTGCCCCGTCGTGACATCCGTTATCGTCATGGTGAACTGATTGCTACCCGTGTATTTGACGTCCGCCTTGATGACGTGGCCCGGCTCAATCGGCAGCTTCAGCAAATTGCTAGGCGGTCTGGGGAACATCTCATACCACGGATAATAGAGCGCCCGTCCATTCACACAATCCTGCTCAGTCCCAATCTGCTCCACCGTGCGGTCAGTGCTGCCATCAATGCCGATCCAGATTGCCGCGTAGGTATCCTGCGCGCCACAGGTAAGAGATGGGACAACCCATTGTGCGGATACATCCGTCACCGCGCCGGATTGACCTTGTACGATATAACCCGCCCAGTTCTCGGACGGCGTTCCCGTCGAGACAGCGTGAAGGTCACCCAGGGATTGCGTATCCACTGTACTACTGGACTCAGGGGAATTTGGTGCCGCTGGAACGAAAAATGCGTTACATCCAAGTATTGCCGGAACAATTACTACTGCCAATGCCAGCAAGATCGTCGAAAATCTGAGAAATACAACTCGGTTCATATTGGTAATTCATCTTACATCCGTCACAACCTGGATTGTGCCGCAAATTTGTAAACTGCCTGTAACCCAACAATAGAAATCTCATAGAGTTCCCCAAAGAAAACAAAACCCTCGCCGAACTGAAATCGGCGAGGGCCGGATAATACTCAAAAAGGATACTACAGTTTATGTGTTCTGCCGGGGTGCTCTGCGGAATCCAGTGGTCACGCCAACCAAAACCACACTCAGGGCGTACAGGGCCACCAACATGATCGTAATCACTATCATCGTCAGCGGGTCAACCGTGGGCGTGATGAATGCCGCGACAACGGACGCCGCGACAATGGCGTGCCGCCAGTAGCGCAGCATCGAGCCTGCCGTCACAACGCCAAGTTTGCCGAGGATGAAAAACACAACTGGTGTTTCGAAGGCAGCGCCATGCCAGAATAAAACCGACGTGATGAAGCTAATATAGTTATCGGCGGAATAGTTGACAGTGAAAATGCTCGACTCAAAGCCTTTGAGGAAATTGATGTAAGCAGGCACGAGCAAAAACCAGGTAAAGGCTACTCCAATAAGAAAAAGAGCCGTGGTTGCGGGGAGAGCATTCAGTACCCAACGTCGTTCTTTACTCGTCAGGCCAGGCATCACAAACATGAATATCTGATAGGTGATCATCGGACTAGCCAGAATCGCACCGAGCAGCAGCGATACCCGGAAAAACACGACGATAGAATCAACCGGATCGAGGATAATGAGAGTGCCACCGTAAGGACTCTTCAGGTAGTTAAGTACCGGGTCGGTAATGACCACGGAGACCAGCATCCCGATTCCTACAGCTAGCACCGCGCGGAACAGCCGAACACGCAGTTCCTCGAGGTGCTCGAAGAAGGACATTGCCTTCCCCTCACCATCCTCATTAGGGTGCAACCCAGTTTCTGGAGGACTTATTTTGGTAGCCATGAGTCGTACCGCTTATTCTCCTCGTCAGAATTCGAGGTTGGTTGCGCTGGCTCAGTCGGCGTCGTCGGCTCTGGTGTCGCATTGATGATCTTGTTGGCCTCGCCCAGAATATCGAAGCGACCCTGAAGGTTCAGGTCTTTGGGCAGTTCGAGATTAGCGTCAGCAAGTTCCTTCCGGAAGGTGTCAAGCGTTTGCTGCCACATCTCGCGCAGCTGCGCCGTATATTGCCCAAGCACATAGGCCCAGCGGACCATACGCTTGGGGCCAGCAAAGACCAGCATGATCACAAAAATTACTACCAGTTCTGGAACACCAACACCTAGTAAATTCATGCAACAGCTTCCTTACACTGTACTACCCGTCGCGCTTGGCAGCACAGCAATGATAAAGTGTTAAATTGAAATCCACAGGGATTACTTGGTCTGTGGCTCGGCGGTCTTGTCTTCTGTTTCAGGCTTCTTTTCGCCTTCGAGACCCTTGCGGAACTCGCGGATAGCTGTGCCGAGTTCACCGCCGAGTTTCGAGACGCGACCCGCCCCGAATAACACGACGACGATCAGCAGCACAATGACTAGCTCTGGTAAATTAAAATGAGGCATTTTTTCTCCTCGTGGGTTTAGCCCACTTCTCACAGGTCTGCGATCCATTACGCATCGCAGCAGGCTTTCGGATTTAAAAGTCGTGAGTCAATTGTAGCATATGTAAGGGATTTGCATAGGAGTCGTTGCATAATAATGCTTGCCAGCCGGGCAAAAGTAAGCGAATATTCACGGTCGAAAGTCCGCAACCAATGAACACTTATCAGATTTCCCGCGACTCCTTACTGGCAGAGATCGTGACCGCGCTGTCTAACGACGAGCGGTTTGTCGCGGCGTGGCTGACCGGTAGTTTAGGGCGGGATGACGCCGACGCGCTGAGCGATCTGGACTTAAATGTAGTTGCAGCAACCCAATATGCCGAGACACTGTGTGACCGTCCACAGCAAGTCAGCGCTGGAACAACTGCTCAACGCTTGGCACTCATTAGCCGCTTCGGTCAACCTGCTGTCATCCACGAAAATCATCACAACGCGCCGATGGGTGGCACATTTACTTTTGTCCTGTACCGCGACTCCGCGCTGATGGTTGACTGGATTCTGATCCCCGAATCAGCGGCCCAACGTCCCGCGCAGTCCCGGTTGTTGTTCGACAAAATTGGGATCCCGATTTCTGCGCCGCCCGCACCAGAATCGAATCAACAGCGAAACGCCGCTCTCTCAGAGCGAGTGGCTTTTTTCTGGATGATGTCGGCAGTAGTTGCCAGGTACATCGCCCGCCGTGATACTGTTCAGGTTCAATATTTACTCGATATGCTTTATCGTGTTCACCATGACATTGAGCGACTGCTAGCTGGCGAAGCCGAGAAGTACCATCGAGGATCAATGCTGTCCGGCTTGCGGATCACGCGCGAAGAACAGATCGCGGCAGTAAATGAACTTGGTGAAAAGATGCTGGCGCTCATGCCAGAAGTCGTGGCTTTAGGCGGACATATACCGGAATCGCCAATGGCTACAATTACTAATCTGTTGAATCTCAAATAGATGCGCTCAGGAGTCCCCGTTTCTTGAACCCACTCATTCTACAATTTCGCCACTGGCTCAGGATACGCGGTTGGCACGATATCATTTTACCGCTGGCATTCTACACATTGATAGCGCTGGTGATCACATGGCCGCTTATCACACAGATTTCCACACACCTCGCCGGGCCGGAATACAGCGACAGCATGGAATATGCGCGGCTTGGCTGGTGGGCACACTATGCGTTGCAGCACGGCCTTAACCCCTTTTACCAGAGTTTGTTTGGCTACCCCAATGGATTTTTCAACGCGCAGCAATGGTCGCAACCGCTGATCTATTGGCCTATAACACTGCTCGAATTCGTCTTCAATTCGACGGCAGCCTTTAACATCTGGCTGCTGCTCGAAGTGATTCTTAGCGGCCTTACCGCCTACTGGCTGTGCCGCGAAGTGCTTG
>WNFI01181092.1_pt1 | contig 15678 bp, 13 predicted proteins | sample 5400471 | NCBI WGS metagenome assembly WNFI01 (sample SAMN13153348, study PRJNA577476) | soil metagenome | isolation source: 100 cm saprolite on Douglas fir-dominated hillslope | place: USA:California | collected 2013-09-17 | reverse complement strand
TTCGTTTTGCGCGACATGGTACCATTGAACATCGTATATGACACCGCCGCGTCGCCGCTCCTTTATGAGCCGCGCATATGGCAGGAAATGATCGGGGCGGCAGGATCGGAGAAAATCATTTTCGGTTCGGACTTTCCGCTTATCCTCTATCCTAAATTGGAACAAGAGCCCTCGTTTGAACGGTTGATCGAAGAAGCGCGCCAATGTGTTTCAAGCGATGACGCGAAACAGATCCTCAGATCCAACGCACAACGCATCCTGCGTGTGTGACCGCTTTAGGGGTGTTTTCGAAATAAATATCACAGCTATTTCTACTTGTGGAGTTCTGAAGGACTCGCGCAAAGACGCGCCGGCCCACCTTCCTTGGCTCCTGTTCAAATTAATTCGGTTCCGGCTTTGCGCCTTCGCGCCTTTGCGCGAGTTATTTCAACACCACCCCTAACCCGCGATCAATGTCGCGCGGTGAAGTTCCACGGACGCGTTGGCGAAGGCGGCGCGATACTCCTCCAAACTGCCAAACGTTTTCTGCGAGAGTCGGCGAACGCCGAATGAAAACTCCTGCCGCTCTTCGCGAAAAGGCCAGGGATTGAGCGCATAGACCGAATCGCCTCGCGGGGTGCAAAGAATTTCCTTGGTTCCACCCGAGCTCACCGGTTGCGCATGGCGAAGCGGCCGCGGTTGCTCATAATGAACACAGATCATCAGGGACAAGCTATCGCAGCACTGCAAAAACTTGAACGCCGCATCCAGATTTTGCTCGGTGGCGAGCGGTGCCAGCTCCGGATCGCTCGAGCGAATTTGTTCGACGAGCTCTTTTTGGCGATTGCGCTGAGATGCGATAAAATCGGCGTGCAGTTGTTGCTGCTCAGGCCGAATTGTTGTGATGTCAGCCTGGTCGGCGAGCAAGTTGACCGTGTGTTTTGAGACAATGATTGCCGCGAAACGATCTCGCGAAGCCACCGCTTCCAGCGCTTCGCCGCGCACTTTCAAATAGGCAGGCAAGTCGATTTCTTCGAACGCGGAATATTTACCGACAAGTTCACGAGAAAATGCTTCGGGCTTGCCTTGTTTCGTGGTGAAAGGCTGCGCATCGCGCGCCATCCATCCGTCATCGTGGCAGTACACCGCCTCGCGAACGTGTTTGAAAGGCTGCGGTTGTGGAAAGAGGGCGTTGCCCCATGCGTCTGCAAACTGACCGGCGAGGTGGGCGTGGTGGGGATGAGAGACGAGCAACCAGCCGTCATTGGTTTCAGTGCGAATCATGGAATTGCGGCAAAGCAGGGGGTACGCCTCAGGTCTTTGCAAGTGCCAAGACGTGCGTAAAAACACGACTGTTACACAAAGGGGCCACGACTTGCATGCCGGTTGTAAGGCCTGATCCTAGGGCGAGCGGAATTGTCAACGCAGGCAGACCTCCGAGGCTCACGGGGCGTGTGAGCGTAAGGAGGCGTGCGCGATTCGTTGGAGTGCAATCCGCTTTGATCAGGGCAGGGAAGGGCGTTGCGGGTAAAATTAAAAAGTCGTAATGTGAAAAAAATTGCGACCACGTCGCCTGTACCTGGGTTCGTTTTGCTTCCGCTTCCGCGATTTGGGCCGCAGTCCAATGGCGTGCCCGGTCGATTCGTTGCCACACACCGGGTTCGTAGCGCTCTTTGTATTTATCCAACCACGGCTGGTGAACCGCAAAAGCCTCCCGGCTCTGCAATACGTTGTAAGCGTCAGGCGAACCCGTGAATCCCGCAATAAGTGCGTCGCGCGTAGCCACGTCGGCCGTGGGCGCTAGCGAGTTGGCAGCGGCTTCGTACGCTTTTACTAGCGTGGTTTCCGGTTCTACATTCCAGCCGTCGAACCCGATGAAGCATCCGCGTGGTGTGTCCGTCGAAGTGTTTGATCCAACAAGAGTGGTCAAAGCCGTCGTCATGTCTTCCGGCGTGCGTGTAAACCAGCCCGCCGTGTCAAACGACGGCGCGAGAGGAAATCCGTCCGCGATATAGGGATGGTGCGGCACCATCCGGAATCCGTAGATGCCGCAAAATGCCGCTGGCACGCGGATCGAGCCGCCTGTGTCGGTTCCGATGCCCAACGGCACAACACCCGCTGCAACGGCCGCGGCCGAACCGCTGCTTGATCCTCCGCTTGTCCGCCCGGGAAAGCTCGGGTGATCGACATCTCCGGAGTGAATATTTTCTCCGGTAAGTCCGTAGGCAAATTCGTGCAGGTGTGTTTTCGCAGCGAATACCGCGCCCGCAGTTCCAAGGGCTTTAACCACGCTGCCATCTTTTGTCGGAGTCGGCCGTACGTCTGACAAAAATGACCCACCCGCTCGCGTCGGCAGTCCCGCCACATCGAAAAGATCCTTTAGAACATAAGGAACACCGGCGAGCGGTTTACCGCTTTTGACTCCGCTCGCGAAGGCGTCTATTAAATCGGTTTCTTCCGGCAGCGTCGCAAAAATGGCGTGTCTCTGTCCTGCACTGAAACGCGCTACTCGACGCAAAAACTCGCGAGCAGCTTCATGGGAACTGCGTCGGGCCAACGCCTGCCAATCGGCAAAATTCATGTGCGAACGTTAAAGAGGCCCAAGCCCGCTACGTCGACCGGAAAACGCGCAGATCGCTTGCATGAAAAATTCTTAAGTGGCAGGATGTCTGCTTATTACATTTATGCCTATGGAAGAATTCGTTAAGCTGTCTCCTGAACTGATTGCCGAATTAACAGCGGTAGCAGGAAGCACGAATATTCTGACCGATCCGGATTCAGTCGAAACCTATTCCAAGGATTTTTATTGGTATTCCCCGATTTTAAAAGCGAAGTTGGATTCCAAGCGGGCTGACGCCGTGGTCAAAATTACCAATTTGGAGATGCTAAAGAAGGTCGTTTCACTCTGCTATAAAGCTGAAGTACCTATCACGCTTCGAGGCGCCGCCACAGGCAACTATGGGCAATGCGTTCCGCTTTATGGCGGCGTCGTACTCGATCTCAACGGCTTCGATCGTATCCTTTCGCTGGAGGGTGGGGTCGCGCGATGTGAACCCGGCGCCAAGTTGGGTACCATCGAAAACGAGGCGCGCAAGGTGGGTTACGAATTGCGTTGTTATCCGTCGACGTGGGTTAAAGCCAGTATCGGCGGTTTCGTCGGGGGCGGGTCTGGCGGGATAGGCTCGATCACTTACGGCGGGATTCGCGATGCCGACAATGTTAAGTCCCTCACGCTCTTAACTGTCGAGGCAGAGCCGAAGCTTATCCGTCTGGAGGAATGCGATACCATCAAAGCCCAGCATACCTATGGCACCACGGGCATCATGGTAGAACTCGAGATGAGGCTTGGTGTGAAGCGTTCCTGGGATCAGCTCGCGTTTTCGAGCACGTCGTTCGACGCGCTCCTCGATTTCACCGCGAATGTGGCAACCGACGATCAAATACCCAAGCGTCTGGTAACACTACACGAGTGGCCAATTCCGTCTTATTTTAAGCCGTTAAAAAAATGGCTGCCCGCGGATCAGCACGTCACTTTTCTCGAAATTGAAAGTGGAGCCGCGAGCGACGCCGTAACGGCGAAGGCGGCCGCGGCCGGGATTTCAATGTGCCATTTTATACCAGCACACGAACCCCGCCGTTCACCGATGTTATCCGACTATACGTGGAATCACACCACGCTCTGGGCAATTAAACAGGATCCTACGCTCACCTACCTGCAATCCGGCTTTGGAGAAAACTATCGCGAGAAGTTCAAGCTGCTCCGGGCAAAATTTCCCGACGAGATTTATTTCCACCTCGAGTTCGTGAAAGGGAACGCGAAAATGGGCGAGCGCTTTAGCGCCGCCGGTTGCGGTGGAATTCCCATCGTTCGCTTCAAGGGCGCAAAACGTCTTCAGGAGCTTATCGACTACTGCACGGAAATCGGCGTCTTTACCGCAAATCCACACACTTACTTTCTCGAGGAGGGTGGTCGCCACCCTGAGATCGCGAGCAAGCGCGCCCTCAAGGCGGAGGCAGATCCTCGCGCGCTTCTTAACCCAGGAAAGATGAAAACGTATCCGATCAATCCGTTCGCCAAAGAACCCGCCAGTGTATGAAGTTCGAAAGGCGCAAAGACGGTTTGCTTGAATTTAACGAGATGAAAATAGCATGGAATTGTGCGAGGGTTTCGCATTTCGCGCTATGATCGGTCACGGACTCGAACGCAGTTTCCACGGCGTCAATTACCGGCCTGGCGTCGGCGCGACGATGCGGGATGGAATCAAATTGGTGGCGGACATCTACGAACCCGCAGGTGCGGGTCCGTATCCGGTTCTGCTGATGCGCCAGCCTTACGGGAGAGACATTGCTTCGACTGTGGTGTACGCCCATCCGACGCATTTTGCCCGGCAGGGCTATATTGTTGTTATCCAGGATGTGCGCGGCCGCGGCGATTCAGAGGGAGAGTTTTATCCGTTTCGAAACGAAATCGACGATGGCTACGACACCGTCGCTTGGGCGGCCTCGCTGCCAAAAGCGAACGGTGAAGTCGGCATGTATGGTTTTTCGTATCAGGGCTCGACCTGCCTGCTGGCCGCGATCGCGAAACCGCCTGCACTTAAAGCGATCGCGCCGCACATGACTGCGTTCGATTTGTACTCAGGTTGGTTTTATCGCAACGGCATCCTTCAACTCTCGACCACGCTGGGCTGGGCCAATCAGATGCTGCGCGAAGACGCCAAACGCAGCGGCGCCAAAGGGAGCTACGATGCCTTGGAGGCGTCTTGGCGCAACACAGGGGCCATGAGCTATGCGATGCCCCTCACCGCCGTAAAACCCATCGCCAATTCGGATCTGCCGACCTACGGAAAAGACTGGCTGGGTCACGAGACTTATGACGGCTACTGGGAGGCTCTCGATCTTCTTAAACGAGCCGATGAGTTTGATCTGCCGATGTTTCATATCGCGGGCTGGTACGATACTTACGCGCGCGGCTCGATGGACGGTTTCAAAGCGCTCCAAAGACGCGGAAATCAGCTCCTCGTGGCTGGACCATGGGTTCATATACCTTGGGGAGAGCGTACCGCAGTAGGCGATCTTGGCTCAGCCGCACGAATCGGCACAGATGATCTCTTGATCAAATTTTTCGACGCATGGCTGAAAGGCACAGGCACGCCGCCAACAGGAGTTGAATATTTTAGCATGGGCGGAAATGCATGGCACTCCTCCTCGGTTTGGCCGCCTTCCGATGCGAAAGCCGTAAGCTATTATTTGTCATCTTACGGACGGGCAAATTCCCGTTTCGGTGATGGCAAGTTGCACCCAGGCGAGCCGAGCGGCCCTGAGGATATGTTCAACTACGATCCAGAAGTTCCGGTGCTCGCTCCCGGCGGCAATGCGGGCGGCGGAACGGCGTTCGGGCCGGCCGATCAGTCTTCGGCTCAGCAAGGAAACAATCTTCTCGTTTATACGTCGGAGCCATTGCACAACATCCTCAAAATCGTCGGCCAACCCTGTCTCACTCTTTGGGTGGCATCCTCGGCACCGGAAACGGATTTTGTGGCCAAACTCACGAAGGTACTTCCCGATGGGAAAGCGATCTTCCTCACACTCGGTGCCGTTCGATTGACCTCGGGTATCGCGCACAACGGAGCGACTAAATTGGAGATTCCTCTCGACGACATTGCGGCGACGTTCGAGACCGGCACGCGCTTACGGCTCGACGTGGCCAGCTCGGCATTTCCGCTGCTGATCCGCAATCCCAATACAGGCGCATCGCCTGCCGCCGTCTCTTCACCGTCGGAATTCAAACGCGCGCTGAATATTGTTTACCACGACGCGCAACATCCTTCTCAGTTGATTGTTCCGATCCTCGCATGATTCAAACACGGCCTGCCTTTGTTAAGTTCAAATCCGTACAAAAGCGTTACGGTCAGGGCTCAATCATTTTAGATGACATCAGTCTAGACGTGGAGAAAGGGGAGTTCGTCAGCCTGATTGGCCCGAGCGGTTGCGGCAAATCGACGCTACTCAAACTGATTTCCTCGCTCAGCCCGGTCACTCAAGGAGAGTTGCTGGTAGATGGTATCACTCCAGATAACGCCCGCGAAGAGATGGCCTTCATCTTTCAGGAGGCTACGCTTCTCCCGTGGCGCACGGTGACGCACAACATCGAGTTACCTTTGGAAATTAGAGGAATGGCTCCCGCAAAACGCGAGCAGATCGCTGCGAAAATGCGTGGACTCGTCGGCTTGGACCACGTGCCGGATCACTATCCTCGCCAGCTTTCCGGTGGCATGAAAATGCGCGTTTCCATTGCACGCGCTCTATCGCTCTCTCCCAAAATCCTTCTCTTGGACGAACCCTTCGGGGCCCTCGATGAAATGACGCGCGATCGTCTCAACGAGGAATTGCTGGCCATTCGTGAACAGCAAAAGTTCACGGCGTTTTTCGTCACTCACTCCGTTGCAGAAGCGGTTTTTCTTTCCAGTCGCGTAATCGTGTTGTCCGCCAACCCGGGCCGAATCTACAAGGACGTTCCCATTAACTTTTCCTATCCTCGCACAGTTGAAACACGCGAATCGCAGGAATTTCAAAGCGCTGTCACTGAAGTATCCCGCATCCTGCGCGCGGTTAATCCGAATCACCCATGACCAAGCAACTTAAATGGTTCCTGCCCGTGCTAACGGGCGTGTTCATGCTTCTGATCTGGTACGGAGCCAAAAGCCATTTCGAGATCCGTGACTTTATTCTTCCGAGTCCAACGCAAATTTTAAATGCCGCAATTTCCGAACGAGCCACACTCTGGGAAGCCGCTCTCACCACAATGGAAGGTGCGGTGTTGGGTTTTCTGGCTGCGGGTACGATTGGATTTCTGATGGCGATGGTGATGGGACTGGCTCCGGGTTTTCGGCGGAGTTTGTATCCGTACATTCTCGTTCTGCAGATGACGCCCGTGATCGTGTTCGCGCCGGTGCTCGTCATTTGGCTGGGGCCCGGAATCAAGTCCGTTTCAGTCATCACGTTTTTGATCTGTTTTTTTCCGGTGGTGGCGAACACCACCCAGGGGCTCATTTCGGTCGATAGGAATATGACCGATCTATTTCGAATGCTCAATGCGAGCCGACCTCAAGAAGTCTTGCTGCTGCGCGTGCCTTACGCCTTGCCTTACTACCTCACAGGATTGCGGATCGCGGGAAGCCTCGCGATGATCGGAGCGATTGTCGGCGACTTGTATGCGGGCAATTCCGCGGGCGGCACAGGCGGACTCGGCTACATGGTCATCTTGTATAATTCGCAACTTAAGACCGCGGCTCTGTTTGCTTCGGGTTTTATTGCCTGCCTTTGCGGATTTATTTTCGTCTCGACCGTTTTGCTGCTCAACTGGTTCCTTCTTCATAAATGGCACGATTCGATTGCCAAATCGGATACGTAAGAGGAAAAGCATTTTTGTATGAGAAGACTTTGCATCCTCCTCCTGATTTTCACAGTTGTCGCCGGTTGTGCCAAGAAAACCGAGACGACCACGCCGCCTCCGTCTTCGAGCGCAAAGCCCAAGTCGCTGACCAAGGTTTCATTCCAAACCGATTGGCATGCGCAAGCGGAGCACGGTGGTTTTTACCAGGCCTTGGTCAAGGGCTACTATAAAGACGTGGGGCTCGACGTTGAAATCCGGCAGGGCGGTCCCAACACGCAAGTCCCGCAGCGCGTTGGATTGGGGCAGGCCGATCTCGGCATGCTTACAAGCGATGGCGTTATTCTTTACGCGGCACGAGGCTTGCCGCTTGTCATGGTCGCCGCGTTCATGCAAAGCGATCCCCAGGCAATTATGGTTCACGAAGAGAGCGGGATCACCGATTTCAGACAGCTCGACGGCAAATCGATTATGGCGGTCCCAGGCTCTACCTGGATCGACTACCTGCAGAAACGATTCAACATAGCTTTTAAGATTATTCCGTCCAATTTCGGTCTAGCCCAGTTCTTGGCCGATCCAGATTTTGTTCAGCAATGCTTTATCACCAACGAACCGTACTACGTGAGCCAAAAAGGTGCTCATCCCCGCGCGCTACTTATTTCAAATTCGGGTTGGCGTCCTTATCGCGGGATCTTCTCAAGTCCGGAGTTTGTGAAGAAAAATCCTGAAGTGGTGCGAGCCTTTGTGGCTGCGAGTCTCCGTGGTTGGGACGATTATATTAAAGGCGACCCCACGCCTGCGTACACTCGCATTCACGAGCTGAATCCGGATCAGATGACCACGGAATTCATGAGCTACTCGCGCAACGCGTTGATCGAAAACAAACTCATCTTGGGTGATCCGGCGCGAGGAGACAAACTCGGCAAGATCGATCTCAACCGCATCGCAGAGCAAATTAAGACGCTGGTCGATTTGAAGATCATGGACAAAGCGATGCCGACGGAATCGGTTGCCACGGTTCAATTTTTACCCGCCGATTTAAAATGAGAGCAGTGATTGGGTTTGTGCTCGGCGCCCTGCTGGGCTGCGCTCCGCTCCAGGCTCTCACATTACATCACGAACAGGCCGATCCGTCCGATTTACGGGTGACTGGAATTTTGCCTGATGCGGCGGAAGGCGAAGTTCGCTTCGTACGTTATGAAGACATCGCCGCGCTTCCGACATCAGAAGTCAAAGGCCGGCCCGAGTGGCTGCACGAGGAGCACACCTTTACCATTGTCTTCTTCCGAGATTTTATCCGCGCCCTCGCGCCGCCTGCATCCGCCGACTTGATGCTGGTCAACTGCGGCGATGGTTATCAGGCGAATTATAGTTTCGATTTCATCGCCACCTACAAACCATTCTTCATCGTAAAGATCGATGGGAAGCCGCCGTCGGAATGGCCCGGCAACGCAAAAGGAAACCGCGGACCCTATTATGTTTCTGTTTCGGAAAAGATCGTTCCAGCGTATGCTCAACTGTTGGATGGCGACAGCAAACGACCCTTCGGTGTCGCCGAGGTAAAACTCGCAAATGCAGCGAAGACGTTTGCACCGCTTTATCAAGGTTCGCGGGCGCATGGTTCGCCTCTCCTTATCAGGGGACGCGAAATGTTCATCGATCATTGCTCGAGTTGCCACGCCACCGCCGATGGGAGTTTTGGCGGCAAGGTCTCGAGTCGTCCGATCGAGATTCTCTCAGTCTTCGCGCAAAACGCGCCCGACTATCTGATCAAGCAAGTGACCGACCCGAAGCAGTTCGATCCAAAGTCAAAAATGCCCGCGCATTCACACTACACAGAAAAAGAATTCGATGCCCTCATCGCTTTTCTGGCCGCCAAATAGAGATCTGGGGCGGCAACAAGGGCGAAACGAATTTGGAAACCACAGAGACACGGAACAATGAATGAGTTGCCCACGGAACATCCGGAAATCGGAGCAGAATCACAGAAGATAGCAGTCAGAAATAGATTCGGTCATTCGGCCTCCGACATCTGACCTCTTCCGATCCGACCTCCGTGTCTCTGTGCCTCTGCGGTTAAAACATCTGTGATTGGTCTTTTTCCTTCGATCTGTAATTCGTCGGCGCTTTTCCGCTTTGCGTTGGACGGCCTTTGCGCGAGACTTTTGGCCTATGTCCATTGAAGCCAAACTTGCCGAACTCGGTCTGAAACTCCCTGATCCACCGGTTGCTGGTGGAAATTATCTACCCTTCGTGCGCACGGGTAATTTACTTTATCTCGCGGGCACGATCAGTTCGTTCAACGGCCAGATGACGCACCTCGGCCAAGTCGGTAAGGAGCAAACCGTACAAACCGGTTATGAATCGGCCAAGACCTGCGCGCTGAACTCGCTCGCCAACATTAAGGCTGGCGCCGGTTCGTTGGACGCCGTCAAACGATTCGTCTACGTCGGCGGATACGTTAACGCTGTCAGCGGCTTTGCCGACAGTCCTGCCGTGATCAACGGAGCCAGTGATCTCTTTGTCGCTCTTTACGGCGAAGCCGGCAAACACGCCCGCGCTGCGGTTGCTGTCGCCGGTCTTCCCAAAAATTCCACCGTCGAAGTACAGGTCATAGTAGAGCTCAAGAGCTAAGTCGACACCGCTTGTTCGGTAAACAGAAGCGCATGGCCGAAAAATTCGTCGGCCATGCTTAGTTTTGTCCGTCAAAAGCGATTTGATGGGAGCAAAAGGCCGCTGGCCTGCTTCTTCCGTGACTCTGCAGGCCAGCGGCCTGCGCTCCCAGGACAGTCGGCGGGAAGCTTCAGGCGATAGGATCGGATTTAAGCCACAAAAGATCGCAAAGAAATAGTCAGTGCCGGAAACCCCTCTATGAGATCTTTGGGATCTTTTTGTGACGACCATTCCGATTCTGCGGTTTTGCTGCGACGACGGTGTGCCCGCAGGCCGTTGTTCACTTCGGAAAAGAGAGTCTACATCTTCCGTCGTTCCAAGATGAGCTTTGTCCGCAGCTCAGCCAAACTCGGCTCCAAACCAACGGGGTATTCATGAGGATTGAGCAACCGTTTGATGCTGGGGTGCAAAAGGGCGAGCTGCTCCTGAGCACGCTGACGAATTGAGGCCAGCGTCGGCTGAGTGTAGATCAATCGGCCTCCCCTAAACACCGGAACAAGCAAGTCCTCCGTTTCCGCTTCGGCCGAAATCCCTTTTCGACGCGTAATGTCCGCCGGATCTACAAGTGAGCGAGCGTCGCGCGGTGAGGTTTCTTCATCGAAAACCATGTCGCCAAGGAATTGTTTGTATTGCTTAAACCGGCGGACCTGCAGAACCCCCGGAGTTGTGACCTTCGTGGACTGCTCGGACAGCTTTATCTTATGCTCCCATTTTTTTCCCGGCTCGCGCATGGCTGACATCTTATAGACGCCGTTCAGAGCCGGATCATCATAACCGGTGATCAGTTTCGTGCCGACGCCCCATATGTTTATTTTCGCACCTTGGAGCTTCAGGCTGGTGATGATATGCTCGTCGAGATTGTTGCTCGCGACGATTGCGGTATCGGTGAAACCGTCGGCATCGAGAATCTTTCGGGCTTCGATGCTCAAGTAAGCGAGATCGCCGGAATCCAAGCGAATTCCAGCCAGGCTGTGGTGCCGCTCGCGCAAACGCTTGCCCACTTCTACGGCGTGACGAACCCCTTGCAAGCTGTCGTAGGTATCGACGAGAAACACGCAGTTGTTTGGTAACGCTTCAGCGTAAGCGAAAAACGCCTCAAGCTCATCCGCGAACGACATGACCCAGCTATGCGCATGTGTTCCTCCAACCGGAATTCCAAAAATCTGACCAGCGCGCAGGTTCGACGTCCCATGACATCCGCCAATGTAGGCCGCACGGCTCGCGGAGAGTCCGCCGTCGATGCCTTGTGCACGCCGCAATCCAAATTCCAAAACCGGTTCGCCTTGCGCGGCGTGACAGATACGCGCGGCCTTGGTTGCAATCAGCGTTTGAAAATTAACGAGGTTCAGCAGTGCGGTCTCGACAATTTGGGCCTCGATGATCGGTCCCGTCACGCGGATCAAAGGCTCGTTCGGAAAAGCAACGGTTCCTTCTGGAATTGCATCGATGTCGCACGTGAAGCGGAAATCGCGAAGATAACCAAGAAATCGAGAATCGAAGAGCGGGGTTCCATCATTTCCTTTGAGCGTGGCGAGGTATCGTAGATCGTCTTCGTGGAATTTCAGGTCAGACAAAAAAGAGATGACGTCGCTGAGTCCTGCGGTGATGGCGTAACCACTCTGAAAAGGGGCGTCCCGGAACGCCAAGTGAAATACCGCTTCCTTCTGATAAGTTTCCGATTTCCAGTAGCCATAGGCCATCGTGAGTTCGTACAGATCTGTCATCAACGCGCCGTCCGAAAACCGGGCAGAAACCGAAGCTGTTTTCATTATCTAATAGGCCTAGCGAAAACCATCTCCGATGCAAAACATCGGTTTCAATCGTCAGAACCACTGAAAGGAACGCAGAGGGCTCGGAGGGTCAAAGAGAGGTCGCAGAAAAATCTAGGCGTTCCCTGTGTTCTACGTGATCTTTCGTGGCCAAATTTTTTTTCCCTCCCGACCTTTGTGTTTAAAAAGGTCTTGCTGAAAAATGACATTTTGCAGGAGGGCGATACAGAGAATAACCCATGATGGGTGTTCTTCTGTTATCTGTTTTCTGACCTCCGCCCTCTGGCCATCCGACCTTTACTTTCTGCCGCTCAATCGAACTGTATGATGCCGGCGTCGGCGCGCCCTCAGGAAAAAGGCATCACACACTAGATCCTCAACCCCTTCGCGTTTCCTTTCCAAGGAAACCTGCTTTTTATGAACACGTCTCCTTTGTTCACGAAAACTTCCATTGCTGCATGCCTCTGCTGCGCTCTGACGGCGCTCACGCTGCACGCTCAGACGCGACCGGCCGACGCGCCGGCTCCCGATGTGGTGCGAGTGACGCCGATGAGTTTGCCAGAACCGGCCGATCCAAAACTTCCGTCCGTATTCCTGATCGGTGACTCCACCGTTCGGAATGGCCGGGACGACGGACAGGGCAAGGGTGCCGAAGGACAGTGGGGGTGGGGCCATCAGATTTCGGAGTTTTTTGACGCAGGGAAAATTAACGTCGTCAACCGAGCTGTCGGCGGTCTGAGCAGTCGCACGTATCTGACGGGTAAATATTGGGAGCGCACGCTGGCGCTCATCAAACCGGGTGATTTTGTCATCATGCAGTTCGGTCACAATGATGGTGGTGCGATTAACGATGCGTCGCGAGCTCGAGCCTCTATCAAAGGGGTGGGCGAGGAGCAGGAGGAAATCGATAACCTCCTCACCAAAAAGCACGAGGTGGTTCACAGCTACGGTTGGTATCTCCGCGGCTATATCAGAGAGGCCAAAGCCAAAGGGGCGACACCGATTGTATGTTCGCTCGTTCCGAGAAAATCGTGGGATACCAACGGCAAGATCAACCGCAACCGGGGCGATTATACCGGTTGGGCAGCGGAGGTGGCGAAGCGAGAGAAGGTGCCGTTCATCGACCTTAACGAAATGGTTTGGGAAATGATCCCCTCGCAACGTTCTTCTCTCCAAAGGCGGAGAGCGTAGCGTCGGCCAAACCGGAATAGTCCCCGGCATACCATGTGTTATACTCGGTTCCTTTTAGTTGCAGCCGCACTGTGCTTTTGGCCGCTCCTCGCTCTGCACGGACTAGAAAAACCGGATATTACTTATAAGGTATTTCAGTTTCCCGCGGACAAAATTCCCCGCATCGATGGACACATCGACGACTGGGACATGGTGCCGGAAAGTTACGTGATCGGCACCGACCAGCTCAGCGACGACACAAAGAAACATCCTAAACCGGATCCCAAGACACTGGACGTGCGCGTACGCATCGGTTGGGTGAAAGGACTCAATCGCCTCTACTTCCTTTACGAGGCCTACGACAACTATTGGGATTTTTCGCTGCCCGGTTTGCACAATGATACCTTCGAAATCGTGGTCGATGGCGATGCTTCCGGCGGTCCGCTGATCGATAAGGGTCATGCCGAATTCTGGACGGCCGATCGCGTTGGAAAAGCAGCTGCCGCTAAAGACGATCGCATCAGCATCGACGAGGCGCATTGGGCGATTCACGGCGTACACGCACAGAACTACCACATCTTCACTCCCGCCGTGAATAAAGACTGGTGCATGGCGTGGGGCGCTCCGTCGTGGATCAAGGAGTTCCCCTGGGCGAATGCGGCTTACTCCTTTGATTTTAAGCCCGGTCAACCGGGGAAACTCATCCTGGAATTTTGGATTACACCGTTCGACTACGCCGGACCCGAAGGACCGCAACGCGCCGTCGAGTCGGTCTTGCGCGAGAATAAAATCATCGGACTCGCTTGGGCCATTATCGACTACGACGACGTCAACGCATCGGGAAATAACGGGTTTTGGAATCTCTCCCCACAACACACCATGTACGGAAACGCGTCCGAGTTGTGCGCATTCAAACTTATGCCGCTTGAACGCTCGCTTCGAAGCAAAATCGAAGCGCAATGGAGTTTTCAGGTGGTCGACATGGAGCGTCGGCTCGTCGCTTTCAAAGACCTTTCCGTCGGCACCGTAACTTCTTGGAAATGGGACTTCGGCGATGGAGCGACGTCCACGGAACAGCATCCGCAGCACGGCTATGAGAAGCCGGGAAATTACGTCGTCGTTCAGGATATCGAGGGACCTGAAGGGAAATCACGCCGATCGAAAGTCTGGGACGTCCAGCTGCGCTGACGTCAGTTTAAAATTCTTTTACCCCAATGAAACTGACTGCTTCACTGACTCGCGTTCTGAGATTCGGCTGGCTGGCCGGTGCAATGCTTAATTCTGCCTTGTATGCACAGAGCCAAACGGATTTTCCGCTTCCACACTTGGAAAAGCGCGGTGAGGCAACGCAGCTCATCGTGGATGGCAAGCCTTGGCTCATCTTGGGCGGGGAACTTTCCAATACGGGCTCTTCCAGTCTGGAGTACATGGCACCGGTCTGGCCCAGAATGGTGCGGCTCAATCTAAATACGGTGTTAGTGCTTTGGTTCGGCAGTTGGAAAAATGGTTTGTCGAGTTTTGCACCCGCATGGGTGAAGGAAAATCAAGAGCGTTTCCCTCGATCGCGACTGCGCAGCGGTAGGCCGGTGGAGGTGTTGAGTCCGTTTAACGACGCCAACCGCGACGCCGATGCGCGCGCGTATGTAGCTTTCATGCGGCATCTGCGTGAGGCGGATGGCCAAAGGCACACCACGCTGATGATCCAGATGGAAAACGAAGTCGGCTTGATCGGAGACTCGCGGGATCATAGCCCGGCGGCAAATGAAGCATTCAGTCAACCCGTGCCGCAGCCTTTGTTAGATTATCTGCAAAAGAATCGCGCCACACTGCGGCCGGAGCTGCAGCAATTATGGATGACCGCTGGCGCAAAAACAAAAGGCTCGTGGGCGGAGGTGTTCGGCGCGGAATCGGCGGCCAATGAACTCTTCATGGCTTGGCACTATGCGCGCTACATGGATCGTCTCACTGAGTTGGGCAAGACCGAGTATCCCTTGCCGGTTTTCACGAACACCTGGATTGTGCAGCCGGAAGACAAAGAACCGGGCGATTATCCGAGCGGAGGTCCGGAGCCGCTTACTTTGGATGTCTGGCGGGCGGGCTCACCTCACATCGATATGAATTGCCCTGATATTTATCTGCCCAACTTTGCCGAATGGGTATCGCTTTTTCACAACCGTGATCGGGCGATCTTCGTGCCCGAGTCACGCGGAGACGCGGCCGGTGTAGGCAATGCATTTTATTGTATCGGCCAGCACACGTCAGTGGGCTACTCGCCTTTCGGAATCGATAACAGCGCCCGTCTAACTGCCCTGCGTCCGGATGGTAAGTCGAGTCCGGTTGATCTGGAAAACACGCCATTGGCAAAAGGTTACTCGGTTCTTCGGCAGATCACGCCACTCATTCTGGAACACCAAGCCAAAGGCACGATCGCAGCAGTATCGCTCGACACGAAAAATCAAAGCCAGGATATCACGTTGGGCGAGTACACAATCCATTTCGACCTGCGGCGAAACCGCCGCAACCCGACGGAAGTTCCCGCATTCGGCTATGGAATGGTTCTCGCGCTCGCTCCAAACGAGTACCTCGTGTCGGGCTGTGATGTACAGGTGACGTTCAGTACGCGCGCATCAAACAACGAGATTGTCGGCCTGGCTTCAGTCGAAGAAGGAACGTTTGTCACCGGCCAGTGGCAGG
>WNFI01112698.1_pt1 | contig 15679 bp, 14 predicted proteins | sample 5400471 | NCBI WGS metagenome assembly WNFI01 (sample SAMN13153348, study PRJNA577476) | soil metagenome | isolation source: 100 cm saprolite on Douglas fir-dominated hillslope | place: USA:California | collected 2013-09-17 | reverse complement strand
ATAGCCTTTATGTCGCCCATTATTCTAGAGCTGTTGGTTCTCGGTTTGGGATTGTTCCTCCTTCTATTTGAGGCATTCGCCGAAAAGCAAAATCGCGACCTGGTCGCTTGGCTGGGCATTATCGGGTTGGTCGTGGTATTTTTGCTTTTGCAGTTTGGTAAAGTTTCGAGCCACAGCGGCGTAGCCGGCTATACTCAGGATGCCGCCGCTGTTTTCTTTAAGAAATTCGTGGTGCTGACCACGATCGTTATCCTGGTGATGTCGCTTGACTATGCCGACACCCTCCGCGCTTTCGTCCATGGAACATCGCTGCAGGCCGGTCTGGGAGAATTCTACTCCATACCGATACTTACTTGCGCAGGAATGATGTGGATGGCTTCGGCCACCGATTTTATCTTGATCTTTGTATCCTTGGAACTGGTCACTGTCTCTTTCTACACCCTCGTCGCTTTCATGCGGAAAAATGCCGCATCCTTGGAAGCAGGAGCGAAATATTTGATTCTCGGTGCGTTGTCGACCGGATTTTTTGTCTATGGTGTGACCTGGATTTACGGAATTACCCGCCACACCAACTTGGCAGATATCGGTCAGTCGCTCAGCTCGATTCCGGCAGGTAATCTGCACGGTTTGTTGTTTGGCGTGATGTTGGTCGTGGTTGGTCTCGGATTCAAAGTGGCGGCAGCGCCGTTTCAGTTTTGGGTTCCGGATGTCTACCAGGGCGCACCGACTCCGATCACGGCGTTTCTCTCGGTGGGATCGAAGGCGGTCGGATTCATCGTCCTTCTGCGGGTCGTTGAAACCTTCCAGCGTTTACCGGCCGTTGGCGATAAATTGATTGTGGCGATGGTCGTCTTGGCTGCTGCGACATTGATCTACGGTAATTTCGCGGCTCTACCCCAAACCAATTTCAAGAGGCTTCTTGGTTACTCGAGTATCGGACACGCGGGCTACTTGCTTATGGCCGTAGCGAGCGTCGGTGCTTTCGATGCCGGCTTGGCGGTAGTTGTCTACCTGGCGGCCTATCTCTTGATGACTCTGCTCTCGTTTCTTATTTTGATCATCGTCGCGAAGCATTCCGAGGGCGATGATATTGCCCACTTCAATGGTCTGGGAAAACGTTCTCCTTTTCTCGCTTTTGGTCTGCTCGTCGCCATGATGTCGCTCTCCGGTATACCGCTGACCGCCGGCTTTTTTGGTAAATTCCTGGTGTTCAAGGTCGCGTACGAATCACAACAATTCCTGCTCCTGGTACTAGGCATCATCACCGTGGGTTGCGGATTCTACTACTATCTAAAAGTGGTCAGGGCCATGTACTGGCAATCCGCAGCCGGCAACAACTCGGTGATCCCGGTGAGCCGGCTCTCGACGGTGACAATCTCCGCGCTAGTGCTTCTAATTTTCCTTTTCGGCATATTCCCTCAGCTCGGTCTTGGATTGCTCGGCTGACTCAACCCCAGTGCGAGTCCCATCGAAAGGTCGTTTCTCCTCCTCTTGCCCTCGGAAGACGGAGTGGCGCTGAGACGAGGAGGGAGCCGATCGCAAGCCAGATGAACCGCCTGAACAATCGTTATTATCGATACTGCGACTCCTTGATCTGAAAAACTTTACATATTAGATAGCGTTCGACTTTCGGCCTGCTACCCTCAGTGGGCCGGGTCAGAAATCGCCGGACCTTTATCAACCGTATGCGAATTCTTCTTGCCATCCTGCTGCTCTCACTGTTGCAGCCTTTGGTCGCAGAGGATGGTCAGCCATACGGCCAATGGACCTTCGATTCCAACAAGCCGTCCACTCCATCAATGTCGCCGCACGCTGACGACCAGGAAATTTACGGAGTGATCAACCAAATGGTAGCACTATGGAATGCTCATGACATTGAACACTACTTGGAATGCTTTTGGAACTCGGACAATCTCTTGATTGTGTCGGACGGAGAACAAATTCTTGGCTGGAATAACCTCCTAGCGACCTATCAGCGCAGTTATCCGAATCGCAACGAAATGGGGGTCCTGACTCTCGAACGGGTGAAGATTCAAAGCCTAGGTCCTGATTTGGCGCTTGCTCTGACTTGGTGGACGATCCGATGCGGCGGCCGCAACTCCTATTCCACCGACACCTCCGTTTTCCGGAAATTTCCAGACGGCTGGAAAGTCGTGACCGATCACGCCACTTTTATTACGCCCTGATTCCTAGCCGAAATGCTACGACTCCGGCCGGAATCAAGGAGGCGCATCCTAAGCCAGGCCACACGGATGGATCGGCCCCAACACCGCCAGGCCACACGGATGGATCGGCCCCAGGACTGCTAAGCCGCAGGGATGAATCGGGCCCAGAACCGCGCTTTTGTAGGTAGAATCCGTGAACGGAACAATTATCGTGCGTCGATCACCTTGGTGATCGTGCTTGATCATAGACGGCCCTAAAGGGCCCATTGCATTAGCGCTACAAACGAGCGCACCAATTGATAACAAACTGAGCAACAGTTTTTTCATAGCGCTGCCATTGTAGGCGCAGAACTTCCGGTTTGCTTGCCAAAATTGAGAATAGCGCCACAAAGGGGTTTTGGTTTCGGTGCAGTGCTCCAGTCCTTTTCTGCTGCGAAAGCGCTTGCGCCAGTTATCATAACTCTTTATTGATGTGTTCTCACGTGTTTGACTGCACCATTCATGAGCTACCTTTACAGGAGCGACCGCGAGAAAAACTATTATCGCGCGGTGTTTCTGCGCTGAGCGACGCTGAACTAATCGCCATTCTACTGAGGACAGGGACTCGCGGTACCAACGTCATCGCGTTGGCGGAACAGCTCTTGCAACGATTCGGATCATTTGCCGGTCTCGCTCGAACTCCGGTCCTGGAATTAGCGAAGGTAAAAGGTATCGGCTTAGCGAAAGGAATCCAGCTGTCTGCGTCATTCGCGGTCGGAGCTCGCCTCGCGGCAGAGCGGATCAGGAATGAGCCGATCGATAACCCGCAGACAGTTTACGATCTGCTGGGGCCAGAAATGCGTCTTTTAGACCGCGAGTCCCTGCGAGCCGTGCTACTCGATGCCAAGCAACGGCTCATCACCGTGCCAGAGATCTCGCTTGGAACTCTTAACGAAAGCCTGGCTCATCCTCGAGAGATTTTCAAAGCCGCAATCACGCATTCCGCATTCTCGTTCATTCTCGTTCACAACCATCCTTCCGGAGATCCTTCACCGAGCGAGGCCGACGGCAGATTAACCCGACGCGTCGCCGAAGCCTCAAGAATCTTGCAAATCACGCTACACGATCATGTAATTATCGGGACGCCGCGAAACGGCAGTAGCGGGTATTTCAGTTTCAAGGAAGCCGGAGTGATCGCCTAGAGGGACGCACGGGAACGCCGACAACGCCGACAACGCCGGTGGCGCCGGGAACTAGCGCCGGGAACGCTGATTGGTAGCAGCGACTAGCCTGTCCGACATAGTCTCGATGTTTATGGGGTTGCATTGCTTCGTTAGGACGATGTCGGATCCCCTCTAGCAGCTTGACTCGGCGACACCGCAAAATTCAACCGAAGCTGCTCGCGTGGCGCGACCGTAAAGCGCAGTCGCCAGCGTTATTTCTTTCGATACTGGTCCTTCGCGTACTGGATAAAACGCGTGACCATTTCGGTCACCGGTCCTCTCCGCCAAGCAATTCCGTATCGAATCTTTGGGCCGACCGGCTTGAGCGGCACAAAATTCACACCTGGGGCTGGCAGCCGGCTGATATGTTCCGAAAAAATGGAGATGCCGAATCCCGCGGCAACATACTGGACACCGGTGCGCGCCCGATCCACCTCCTGCACAACTCTGGGCGTGAAACCCGCCCGGCTAAACAAACGGGATAACCAGGCCCGGTAGTTCGGAGAATTCTTACTGGATGTAAAAATAAATGGTTCATCGCGGAGCTGCGCGAGAGAGACCGAATCCATCCTTGCGATGGGATGATCGCTAGGTACCCCAACCATTGGGTCTTCTTCCGTGATGCATTCAAGTCGGAGCCCTGGCGGCGGTTTTCCATCAATCGGGCCAACCAGTCCGATATCCAGAGTGCGCGCAAGCAGCGCTTCCATTTGCTGAGAAGGCACCATCTCCGCTAACGTGACCTCAACACCCGGATGCTCCACTCGGAACCGCTTCAGCACTTGTGGCATCCACTCGTGGCTCTGAGCACCGATAAAGCCGATCGCAAGGGAGGCAGCATCACCTCGACCTATCCGGCGGAGTTTTCGTCCGGCATCTTCCAACGTCCGGAAAACTTGATCGACTCCGTCTAAGAAGATTTTGCCGGCTGCGGTGAGTTGAACCTGACGACTATTGCGCTCGAACAGAGCGATGCTGAGTTCCGCTTCCAGATCTCGAATTTGGGCGCTCACTGCGGATTGAGCGACGTGGAGGAGCGACGACGCTCGGGTAAAGCTCAGTTCTTCCGCGACGGTTTTGAAATAGCGTAGATGTCGCAGCTCCATCCTCAAATATAGATTGATCCGGAGGAACAGGCTCCCCTCGCGGCGCCGGCGTCGTGGCAAGACCGGTGGCGTTTCCAAACCTAGGTGCCGGGCGCGCCCAAAGCGTCGCGATGCCGGCGCCGCGAGGGGAGCCTGTTCCTCCGGATCAATCTATATTTGAGATAGGAGCATGCGCAACCAGCTATTTCACTTATTGATCTGCGCAAATTAGTCTGGTTGCACTTATGAGACTGTTGGTCCGTTCGCATTCCCCTCAGGACCAAAAGAGTTTCGATTCCCACCATCTCAGGTCTCCAGCAGCCGGCCTGAAGATGGGCAACCCGCGGAAAACTGGACCCGGTCAGGCCGAGCGAAATAAATGGATATCGCTCCTGGTGTTGCTAGTCGGGCCTTTTCTCGGGGTTATTGATTTCTTCATCGCCAACATTGGCATCCCATCGATCAAGAACTCTTTACACGCGGGATTCAGCGAAGCGGAGCTGATCGTTGCCGGATACGGTCTCACTTATGCCGTCTGTCTCATCACCGGAGGCCGGTTAGGTGACATCTTTGGTCGAAAAAAGGTCTTCATCTTCGGAATGGCAGGTTTTACCGCCACCTCCGCCTTCTGCGGCTGGGCTGGGGATGCCGGAACGTTGGTATTTGGCCGACTGCTGCAGGGATGCGCCGCAGCGGTTATGTTTCCTCAAGCACTCTCGTTCATTCAGGTCAATTTCACCGGTTCGGCGAAGCGCCTGGCCTTCAGTATTTACGGGACCATGATTGGTTTCGGTTCGATTGTCGGCCAAATCCTGGGTGGTTTCCTGATCCAAGCCAATCTGTTCAATCTGGGTTGGAGACCGATTTTCCTCATCAACCTTCCACTTGGACTCGTCACTATTCTGGCCGCGTCTCTCAGTCTGGGTGAATCGAAGGCCAAAAAGGCACCCGGCGTAGATATCATCGGAACGATATTGCTTACCATCGGGTTGTTCCTGTTTTCATTGCCTTTCATGGAGGGCACAGATGCTGGCTGGCCACCATGGGCATGGGGCGCCCTGGCAGCCAGCATCCCCCTGCTTTGGGCTTTCTATAGATTCGAGTGTCGCTGCTCGCTGGACGGAGGTTCGCCGTTGGTCGAGCCGCGCCTGTTCCAGGACCGAGGATTCATGGTTGGAATTCTAGTCACTTGCATTTACTTCGCGGGACACACTTCGATGATATTAGTGCTCAGCCTGTTTTTGCAGTTAAGCTTACGATTAGATCCATTTCACGCCGGACTACTGCTGGCTCCATTCTCATTCGGCTTCCTGGTAGGATCTTCTTTTTCTGGCAAGCTCAACGGCCTTCTCGGGCGGAACTCGCTGCATCTGGGAGCTGGGATTTTGGCGATCTCTCTTGTTTGCCTGTCGATGCAGGCCAACGCAAGCCACGGCCAGGCTTCCCTCGCTTTTGTTTTCATCTGCTTTATCTATGGAGTTGGCCGCGGGCTGGTTACTGCTCCGCTTTATAATACGGTACTCAGCGGAGTACCGGCGCGAGACGCCGGTTCCGCTGCCGGAGTTGCCTCGATGGCGCAGCAGGTGGCTAATTCTGTCGGTATCGCGGTGATAGGCGCTATCATCTTCTCCGCAATTCCTTCCCATGCCACGCCAGCAGACTACGCTCATGGCTTGGTAATCTCGAGCTTAATCAACCTGGTCCTTCTTGCTGTCGCGTCGCTGTTGTTGCTGTTGGTTCCAAAAAACCGCGGCCGTGACGTCGCCACGGTCGACACAGCAATGGCCGAGGCCTAAGAACGCCGATAACGCGCGGGATGCGCCGTGAACGTCGTATTGGTGATTGCTTATTGGTCAAGCGTGACGAGCCGTTTTGCGGTTGGCGGCGGTTCCGGCGGTTCCGGTTGCTGCTGGCGTTCTCGGGCATTTGACCGCTATTTCGCGAACCGCGCGGTGGCGACCGCGCTCAATGGTGCGTTTCGCTTGATTCCTTACGGCCAGGTATTCCCGGCCCGGTACGCGTTTGACTTCGGTAGGATCCCGTAAACATCGGGACTACGTCGGACAACCTAGTCGCCGCTACCAAAGGCGGTTTGGCGTTTACCGGCGTTACCGGCGTTTACCGGCGTTGTTTCTGTCGGGGATACATTTTATTAATCTGGAATGATTCACCCGAGCGCTATTGTCGATTCACGTGCCGAACTTGGGCCAGGGACGAAGATCGGACCCTATGTGGTAATCGAAGGCCCCGTAGTCCTGGGGCCGAATAACGAAGTCCAGGCGCATAGCATCCTGACTGGAGAGGTTCGGATCGGAGCTGGAAACCTGATTGGCTATGGAACTGTCATTGGAGGCCTGCCGCAGGATCTCGGATTTGATCGCAATTCGTCGACCCGGATCGAAATCGGAGACGCCAACGTGATTCGCGAACATTGTACCATTCATCGTGGTACGAAGCCCGGGAGCGCTACAACTGTCGGTTCCCACAATATGCTGATGGTCGGGGCGCATCTGGGACATAACTCGCAAATTGGAAACCATGTCATTCTGGCCAACAACGTATTGCTTGGAGGCTATGTCCACGTGGGCGACCGGGCGTTTCTGGGCGGTGGCGCGGTTTTTCACCAGAGCATTCGGATCGGAACGATCTCAATGGTGGCCGGTTCCGCCGCGATTAGCAAAGACATCCCTCCTTTCTCGATCGCGGTCGGAATGAACAGCATTGTGGGAATCAATACCGTCGGTCTGCGCCGGGCAGGATTCGGTTCGGCTTTACGGACTGAGGTAAAAAAAGCGCACGAACTATTGTATCACTCGGGCATGAAAACCACTGAGGCGGCAGCCCGTGCAGCAGAAACAAGCTGGCCGGCACCGGTCCAGGAGTTCTGGGATTTCATTCGATCCTCTCGACGCGGTATCTGCGCGTTTGCGCGATTCAGCGACATTAAGGAAGATAGCATCACCGGCGTAGATTAGTGGGCAGAGGCGACTAAGAGCTTGGTCCGTCATCGCTTTCTCGCCACCACGCCCGTTAGTTACCGTCGCTTTTTTCGCTTCCCAAACCGCGCGATTCGGTACAATATCGGCCAAACTCCGACAAAAGGCGGATAGGTTTTGTCGTAAAATCGGACTCAATCCCCCAATTCTGGCAGTTTCACGACAATGTGGATTTTGCAGATATTTATTGACATCCTTTTGGAAACAAGAACTTTCCGGGCTTTATGAAATTGTTCCACCCGCTCTCGGTGGGATTGTCGTTCTTGGTTGCAAGTTGCGCTTTCGATGACTTTCACAACAAATCTGCGACATCCATCAAAGGCTCGCATAAAGCCGTCCAGGTAAGGACGACCGCATATACTCATTCTGAGTCCGGCCATCGCCGCTATGGCAGGAACAATGCGGTGGGTACTCAGCTGGCGGCGGGCGGATGCAACAGTGCGGCCGCCGATTGGTCGAGGTTCCCGCTTGGAACAAAGTTCAAGATAGTGGGGCAAAACCAGCTTTACGTCATTGACGACTACGGCTCTGCCCTGGTGGGAAAGAACACGATCGACCTTTATATGCCGACTCGCGGGATGATGAAACGCTGGGGCGCAAGAGATGTGATGATCGAGCTGCTTGAGCTTGGTTCTTACAAAGAAAGTCTGAAGATTCTTCGCCCGCGATGTCGAGCCGCCTATATCCGAAGGATGGTGACTATTCTTCAATCCAAAAGCTAGCAACCGCCGGTAGGCGGCCGCCGCTTTTTTTAGAAGCCTCACCGCACGACCTCTCGCTTTTTCGGCTAGGCAGCCCACAAAATCCGGCTAAGCTCACCGCCTGTGAATGTATTCGTCACCGGCGGGGCCGGTTACATCGGGAGCGTCTGCGTTGAGGAGCTTCTCAACCTTGGACACGTAGTCACTGTCTTCGATAATTGCTCGGAAGGCCACCGGCAGGCGGTCGATCCGCGCGCTCGATTCATCGCGGGAGATCTATGCGATCCGGAGTCGATCTTTTCCGCAGTCGGCTCGACCGGGCCAGAGGCGATTATGCATTTCGCCGCAAAGGCGCTGGTTGGCGAGTCCATGGAGAATCCGTACAAATATTTTCATAACAATGTTTACGGCGCTCTTAACCTGCTGCATGCGGCGGTTGAGGCAGGAGTGAAAAGCTTCGTCTTTTCGTCTACCTGTGCCACATACGGTATCCCGGAACGCGTGCCAATCGACGAAGAGACACCGCAAAACCCGATTAACCCGTATGGAGAGTCGAAACTGATGTTCGAAAAGATCCTGCGGTGGTTCGATCGAATTCACGGGATCAAATATGTGGCCCTTCGTTACTTCAACGCAGCAGGAGCTTCCGAGCAATTTGGCGAACACCACCGAATAGAGACTCATCTGATCCCGCGAATACTCGCAGTTGCTCTTGGGCATGGCACGCACGCGGAGATATTTGGTAGTGATTACCCCACTCCAGATGGCAGTTGCGTCCGCGATTACATCCATGTCCAAGATCTCGCCCAGGCTCATATCCTGGCCCTTTCCGCGGCCGAAAGCGGCTATTTCAACTTAGGGACCGGGGGTGGTGTCTCCGTTTGCGAAGTCATCGAAGCTTGCCGCCAAGTAACCGGGCACAAAATTCCGTTTGTGCAAAAGCCACGGCGACCGGGGGATCCTCCGCGGCTGGTTGCAGCATCGGCGAAAGCCAAAAAACAGCTGGGATGGACACCGAAATTTCAGGATATCCACGAGATTGTTAAGAGCGCGTGGGCGTGGCACGCCAAACACCCCAACGGGTATACGGACTAGAAACGGAGGACAAAGGCTAGCCAAGCCGTTTACCGCTTCGCATCTAGTCGTCTGCGTAAAGGTTTCTCCTTGCTTTTATGGTTTAGCCGCGATTCGCTGGATTCATTTTCAATGCGCTGATCTCTCCCATGTCTGGCCGGCTAATCGCCTTCTCTCTTTTGCTTTTGTTTACGGCAATCTGTCGCGCCCAAGAGGACATTACGCAGCTCCCGAAGTTCGGCGAATTTCCGGTCGAGATTACGGCCGGCGAAACCAAATTTGAAGGCGGGATCGCCATTGCCCAAAGAAATGTGGTCATTCATTACGGCGATGTGGCGATCTACTGCGAATACGCTGAATACAATCCCGACACGCATGATGTGCTGCTGAAAGATCACGTCCGCGTTTATCGGGGTGATTATGCGTTTGTTTGTGATCGAGCCGTCTATAACCTCGAAACCAAAAAACTGGATGCGGTCATCTTCACCAATGCCACATTATATGTCGGCACAACGCCGGTCTTTTGGTTCCCATACCTTTACCAGTCGCTGAACGACGAATTTTCGATTTTACCGAGCCTTGGGTACAACAACACCTACAACGCCTTCTTGTTCACCCTGATCAAATTTCCGGTGAACGACTATACCGATGCGACTCTACATCTTAACTACAGCACGTTGCGGGGTCCCTCGATTGGGTTGGATCTCAAGTATAGTTTTGGCGACAACGACGAGAACTACGGCAGCTTAAGGACTTTTTTCATCAATGACCAGGAGCCTAACCTGAACGAGACGTCTTTGGGACGACCGCCGATTAGTCCCGGCCGCTACCGGGTCAGTTACGAGTCGCGGACGTTTCTCACAAGCGATATCTCCGCGGTGGTCGAGGTAAACAAACTTAGTGACGCGTTTCTGCTCCAGGATTTTTATCCGTTCGAATTTGAGACCAATCCGCAGCCGGACAATTTTGTCGAGGTCATTAAGAAGGGCGAAGCCTACACGCTGAGCGGTTTCGTTCGTTACCAAGTGAATCCTTTTTTCCAGACCACCGAACGACTGCCGGAATTTTCTTGGGAAGTGGCTCGTACACCGTTCCTAAATTCGCCGATTTTTTATGAGGCTACTACGACCGCTGGCTACCTGCGCGAAGCATTCGCGTCTGGCTCGCCAAATCCTGACTTCGCCTCATTTCGGTTTGATACATTCCACCAGTGAAGGAGCCGGAACGCGGTTTTTGTTCAATGCCGGCGTCGAAGCTTCTTTCAAGTTGTCGCGGCCCTACGAAGGGGTTCAAATCCGATGGCTGGGCTTGGACGGATTACGTCACGTCATCCAACCGTACACTAATTTTTCCTGGGTTTCGAACCCAACGCTCAAGCCAGGAGATATTCTGCCTTTTGATCGCTTCATTCCAAGTACTCAGATACCGCCAATCGACTTCCCCCAATTTGTCGCGACCGATTCGATTGACCATGAGACCGTCTGGCGACTCGGTCTTCGAAATCGTCTGCAAACCCGACGCGATAATCAGACCATCAATTGGCTAGAGGTTGATAACTATTTCGATATCAACTTCAAGAATCCGTATCAGCCAGGTCACTACTCCGATTTTGTCACCAATGTCCGGTTCGGTCCGGTACCTTGGCTCTCTCTAGTTGTAAATTCGCAGCTGCCGGTTTTCAACAAGAACCAGTTCTGGGAAATCAACACATACCTTTCTTGGACCGTCACTCCAAATATCGATATCTCGTTAGGCGACCTTTACCTGGATCACAATCCCAACTTCCCGAATAGCCATCAGATTTTCCTACAAACCTACTTTCGCCTCAATGACAACTGGGGATTCAGCATTTACGAGAATTACGAGGCTGAAATCGGCCGCTTCCAAGAGCAGCGGTATATCATCCACCGCGATTTAAGCAGTTGGGTCGCCTCTTTGGGGCTAATTACCCGGAACAACGGCACCGGCAAGCAAGACGTCGGCATTCAGTTGATTTTGACACTCAAAGATCTGCCCCGGTTCGGCCTACCGGTCGATCTGAACCCCGGAGGATCAGGCTTCTGAGTCGGTAACCAGAGCTTTCGCTGGACATTGAGGCAATCGTCGTTATTGGAACAGCTTTGATTCAGACTCCTTATGAAAATTGCAATTATTGGGTCCGGTTACGTTGGGTTGGTCACCGGCGCTTGCTTCGCTGAGGTGGGCCACGAAGTGATCTGTGTTGATAATGACGAACGAAAAATCAAAGCCCTCTCGAACGGCAAAATACCGATCTACGAACCTGGTCTGGAACAGCTGGTTCTGCGGAATGTCTCGGCGCATCGGCTGCAATTTTCCGGCAGCATCGAACAAGGAGTCGATAACTCTCAGGTCATATTCATCGCCGTTCCAACCCCTCCTCAAGCCGACGGCAGTGTGGATTTGACTTACATCGAGCGGGTCGCTCGCGAGATTGCTTCGGTGCTCAAAGAATACCGGGTGATCGTCGACAAGAGCACTGTGCCAGTGAAGACCGGAGAAAAAGTGGCCGATACGATCCGGCGGTACAACAAAGTGAATGTCGACTTCGATGTTGTCAGCAATCCTGAATTTCTTCGCGAGGGCTGCGCCGTTCCCGATCTCATGGAACCCGATCGCATTGTGATTGGATCGAACAGCGAGCGCGCTTTGGCGATTATGAAAAAAGTTTACGAACCTTTTATGGCGCCAATCATGGTCACGGATATCAATAGCGCCGAGTTGATCAAACACGCGGCCAACTCCTTTCTTGCGCTCAAGATTTCGTATATTAATGCGCTGTCTGCAATTTGCGAAGCGAGTGGAGCAGATATTGAAAAAGTTGCCGATGGGATCGGAGCGGACAAACGAATCGGACGCAGCTTTCTCAATGCCGGTCTCGGATACGGGGGGTCTTGTTTTCCGAAAGATATTGCCGCCTTCATCGCGATTAGCGAACAAATCGGCGAACCTTTTCATCTCCTGCGAGAGGTCCAGAGGATAAATCAGTATCAGCGCGAGCGCTTCGTAAAGAGGCTACGCGACACTTTATGGGTGCTAAAGGAAAAGCGAATCGCAGTTTGGGGTCTCACCTTTAAACCTGATACCGACGACGTGCGGAACTCGGTCGCGATTGATCTCGTAAACGATCTTATTCGCGAAGGTGCTCAAGTGACGGCCTACGACCCTAAAGGCAACCAAAGAGTCCAGGAACTTGCTCTTTGTCCAGGAGTTCATCTGGCCGATTCTGCGCTCGAGGCAGTACAAGGTGCAGAGACTTTAATTTTAGCAACGGAGTGGCCCGATTTCGGCGACGTGGACCTCACCGAGGTACGCCGCCGGATGCATACACCAATCGTTTTCGACGGACGCAATCTATTCGACCCGGCAACGATGAGAGATCTCGGTTTTCAATATTACGGAATCGGGCGTCCGTTGGCGAAGGCTATTTCTGGTTAGGGCGTTATTGTTCCAGTGATCGGGGCGATGCGGCGGAACCCGTCATTGGTCCGGCTCGACGGGCGTGTCGACAAAGGCTCGCTCCATTGGCAAAACCGCCGCGGTTAGCCCGCAAATCTCACCGGGTCATACGCATCCCCACGCTTATTGCGGGCTAGCCGCTCCTCAAAAGCGGTGGCACCGGTTGAATTTTATGGAACCTTAACTTTTAGCATCCGGGCCAACGGAGGGGGAAGAATATTTTGTGCGCGTTTATGGCAGCCAGTAATCCTCGCATCTGTTGTTTGAAGGCGCTGCAGCGCTGGGAATCCAGCCGGGAGTTTGCCGACGGAGTCCTGCACCGAACGCTGGAACAATCCGATCTTCCGCTCAGCAATCGAGCCTTTGTCACCGAGACTTTTTACGGAGTAATCCGCAATCGTACGCTGTTGGATTTTGTGATCCAAAGATTTAGGGCAAACAAACTGGATGCCGCGACTCGCCAGGTCCTGCGGCTTGGTTTGTATCAGCTCTACAAAATGCGGATTCCAGCTCATGCCGCGGTCTATGAGACTGTAAATATTGCCGGGCCGGCCCGAACCTTGGTGAATGCCATTCTTCGGAAATCGATCGCTGAAAAAGAGGCGGTTCTGGAAGAGCTCGAAAACGCACCGGTACATGTCCGCTACTCCCATCCGGAATTTCTCTATCTCAAATGGCAGGGAGCATTGGGTGAAACGGAAGCCACTCAACTTTGTGCCTGGAACAACCAGCCGGCCAAGATTTATGTCCGGGCCAACGAACTTCGGGTGACCCCGGGCGAGCTGCTGCATAGCTTCCCCGGCGCGAAGCCCTTGTTCGATCGGGAGGACTGTCTCGAGGTCGAACATCTTCCGTCCGACTGGATTTCGGCCGGCGTGGTATATGTGCAAGATCCGAGTACACTGATTCCATGCGAGCTGCTGGCCCCGAAGCCTGGTGAGCGAGTACTCGATGCGTGCGCCGCTCCGGGTGGGAAGACCTGCTACCTTGCGCAGTTGATGCAGAACCAAGGGAGACTGTTTGCCGGCGACTACGAACCTATACGCCTGTCTCGTTTGCAGCAAAATCTCGTCAGGTTGGGAGTAACAAATACCGAAGTGATCCTGGTAGATTGGTTAAGGAACCCGCTTCCAGCCGGAAGTTCCACGTTTGATGCAATATTGGTGGATGCGCCCTGCTCGAATACCGGCGTGATTCGGCGACGCACCGACGTGCGGTGGCGGCTCACACCTGATGATTTTCGGAGAATGTCTCATTTGCAGCTCCGCATGGTCGAGAACATCGTGCCGTATCTACGCCGCGGAGGACGCATGGTTTACAGCACTTGCAGCATCGAACCGGAAGAAAACGAGCAGGTAGTCTCGCAGATTCTCAACCAATTTCCCGGGCTAGTCTGCTTGGAATCGCGCAAAGTCGGACCGCTCCAGAACAATATGGACGGGGCTTTTGCGGCACTTTTTCAAAAGGACTGAAGCCGATACTCGATGGGTTCAAACTGTCGCTTTTTGACGAATCACGCAATTGTTGGCGTCGAGCAAAATCACATTTGGTTGGTGACTTGCCGCCTCCTCAGCATCATACCAACCAAAGCTCATGATAGTCAGAATATCGCCCGGTTTCCCAAGATGGGCGGTTGCCCCGTTTAACTCGACCAAGCCACGGCCCCTGGTCCCATAAATCACGTAGGTTTCGAACCGCTCGCCATTAGTCATGTTGCCGACCAAGATTCGTTCGTGCTCTTCCAGACCCGCCTCGTCAGCGAGATCCGCTGAGATCGTGATACTTCCTTCATAATTCACGTCGGCCCCCGTAACCGTGGCGCGGTGGATTTTCGATTTAAGGAGAGAAATGTGCACAATAATGATCCTATCTGCTAATTGCGCGGTGTCATCTTCGGCAAAATCGTAGTTTTTATTTTGCCGCCATTGGGTCGAGCTCGCACCAGGCAAACATTCAAAACCGCGACCGCTCTAGCCGCAAACTCCCGGCAAGTCAAACGCCAGCTGTGACGCCGGACAACCGGGTCCGCGTTAAGCGCGACCGCATTGATTTGAAATTGCTTGCAGAAGAACAACGTGCGGCGGTTATGAAATTCCTGTGAGATCACAGTCAATCGGGAGAAGCCGAAAACCGATTTCGCACGTATCACCGAATCCAATGTTCGAACCCCGGCCGGGTCCTCGAGCAACACTTCTTCCGGCACGCCTCGCGCCATCAGCGCTTCACGCATCGCCACTGGCTCATTGTACCTATCGTCGCGGCAATCTCCGCTGAGAAGCAGCACCTTGACCTTACCGGCATGAAACAGCGCAGCAGCGGCATTCATTCTAGAAACGAAGTAGCGATTCGGAAGCCCGCTGGCGAGCACCGGCGCAGTTCCAAGTACGAGAGCGATTTCGCTGGCCGGTATTTGCTCAACGGAATCGAACAGCGGAAACCCCCCGGCACGAGAAACCCACCAGTCGCACAAGAATATAAAAAGACCGACCCCGCTGAGATTAAGCAGAATCATTGCGAACAGAGAGCGGATGCACAATTTGCCAAATCGTTCGCGAAGGCAGCGGGAGTATTTTCCGATCATGAACGCAATATTCGGATGAGGCCTTGTGGCAAATGAACTGCCGATCCGCAGATTGAGACGAGAGAGCAGAACATGCGCATTAACACCACTAAGTTCGCAGCATCAGAGCTTTTTGGAGTAATAAGCAAGAAAAGCCCGAAATCGCTGAACTCCGATCTCCGAGAACTGGCAAATAGAAATCAATTGCCTTCGACAATTTCCGACAGAATAGAACGCAACGTTCGGAAATGCCATTGGCCAGGCACTACCGCCTCGCCACAAGCAGCGTAAGTCAGCTCTGAACCTAGGCGGGCAAACAGCAGCCTGGATATCTTGCCCAATGGTCCCATCCCCATCGCTGCCACTCTGATCCGGGATTGGTTAACGAGGAAATTGCCGATTCGAACCATTTCCTCCCA
>WNFI01685301.1_pt1 | contig 15680 bp, 15 predicted proteins | sample 5400471 | NCBI WGS metagenome assembly WNFI01 (sample SAMN13153348, study PRJNA577476) | soil metagenome | isolation source: 100 cm saprolite on Douglas fir-dominated hillslope | place: USA:California | collected 2013-09-17 | reverse complement strand
ATGCCGCTCGTCGAGATCGTGCGGGCCATCACCACGAGCGACCAGACCGTCGCGACGCTGCGCGAATTCGTGACGTCGCTCGGAAAGACCGGGGTGGTCTGCAAGGACACGCCCGGCTTCATCGTGAACCGGCTCATGGTCCCCTACCTCCTCGGCGCGATCCGCGCGCTCGAGCAGGGCGTCGCGACCGTCGAGGAGATCGACACCGCGGTGAAGCTCGGGCTCCGTCACCCGATGGGGCCGTTCGAGCTCATCGATTACACCGGCCTCGACATCAACCTGCATGTCGCGAACGTGTTCTTCGACGAGTTCAAGGATCCGAGCGTCGCGCCGCCGGCGCTGCTCAAGCGCATGGTCCTCGCGGGCCGCCTCGGCGCGAAGGCCGGTCGCGGCTTCTACGAGTACGACGAGAAGGGTCAGAAGAAGCCGTCGTCGGCGAAGTAGCGGATCTCCGCAAGGCCGCGGTCTGGTGCGCGATCGCGGGGATCGCGCAGCTGCTCATCGTCGCCGTCGGCGCGGTCGCCTACCCGTACCTGTACGACGTGCTCGTGGCGATCGGCTACGGCCTCGCGTTGCCCGGCATCGCGGTGCTGCACGTGCGCCACATCGCGGTGCGCCAGAGCGGCGCGTTCCTGGCCACGATCTCGGGCGGCGCGGTGGTGGCGGTGGGGATCTCCGGCGCGGCGAACCTCGACGTGCGGCCGGCCGCGCTCTTCGTGCTCGGCCTCTGGTGGTGGACGATCGGGAAGATGTGGGTCGAGACCGGCGTGCTGCCGCGCGCGTTCGGCTACGGGACCGCGACGCTCGCCATCGTCGCCTTCGTGCTCGTTCCGCTGGACGCCGTCCTTGGCGAGCGGTACTTCACCGCCGGGCACACGATCCTGGGCCTCTGGCTGATCGTGCTCGCGTGGAATTTCGCCCGGCTGGGCCCGGACTGATCAGCGCTCCGCGCTGAGCCGGACGCAGCACATTCCTGGCTGCGGGTCGAGGTGCGCGTCGATCCCGGAGGCCTCGAGACCTTCGAGCACGCCTTCCGTGAACGACAGGTTCATCCCGCACACGAGATCGCGATGGGCGCGGGCGAGCGCGTCGAACGGGCAGTTGCGGAGCCGGATCGTGCCGGCCGGGGCCTCGTCGGGCTCGAAGCCAGAGCCCTCCAGGATCGCGACGGCCACGCGCAGCGACGCGCGCCCGCTGCGCCCGCGTGAGACGGCGCGGGCCTCGGCACCGAGACGCTCGCCGAGTGTGCGCGCGGCCTTCGCGACCTCGCGGCGCGGATCCTTCCCCCGCGAGCTCTCGATCGCGGCGGCGAGCAGCTCCGCGAGCAGCTGGTAGCGACGCTCCGGCAGCGTGACCTCGAGCTTCCTCGCCGACCGGCGATAGAGCTTCGACGGCCGGCCGGCCCCGGGCCCGGTGCGACCGCCGAGGCGCTTGTAGCTCGTTTCGAGGAGCCCGGCGTCGACGAGCCGGTCGAGATGGAAGGCGGCGTTCTCGCGGGTCGTGTCGGCAGCCGCCGCCGCGGCCTCGCGGCCGACCGGATCCGGCTGCCGCGTGACGTAGCGGTACAGCGCGCGACGCACCGGGTCGTCGAGCAGGGCGATCGCGGCGATCTCGCTGGTCAGCGCGTCGGCCATGCCGTTCAGTCTAAGAGGCATTCCCGCTAGCGAAAGACTTCACACAGGCGAGCAGGCCACCCAACCTGAAGGGGACCGTCACGGTCCGGTCGGACGGCTGCGGTACGCGACGACCTCCACGCGCTCGACCGTGATGAGACCGTCCGAGACCATCGCGTCCAGCTCCGGGAGGATCGCGCGCAGCCTCGCCTCCTCGTCGACGATCTCGATCAGCATCGGCAGGTCCTCCGACAGCCGGAGGATCCGGGTCGTGTGGAGATGCGCGTTCGCGCCGAAGCCCGCGTAGCCCCGGATGACGGTGGCGCCGGCGATCTTCCGCTCGCGAAGGAGATCGAGGATCGCGTCGTGGAGCGGCCGCCCGTTCCATTGATCGCGCTCGCCGATGTAGATGCGCGCGAGGAGGGCCTGACCATCGATCTTCATGCCAGCGCCCGGCCGAGCACCAGGCCGGCCACGACCACCGCGACGCCGAGCGCGGCCGAGCCCAGCAGGTTCGCGACGCCGAGCACATAGCTGCCATCCTCGATGAGCCGCCAGCTCTCGAGCGCGAGGGTGGAGAACGTCGTGTACGCGCCGATGAAGCCGATGAGGATCGGCGCGCGGATGGGCGCCGGGAGCGCGCCGCGCTCGACGGTGAGGGAGAACAGCAGTCCGAGCAGGAACGTGCCGGAGAGGTTCACCGCGAGCGTGCCCCAGGGGAAGGTCGCGCCCGTGCGTTCGACCACCCAGCCGTCGATGACGTAGCGGGGCGATCGCGCCGAAGAATCCACCGATGCCGACGAGCACGATCGTCACGAGCGGACGATAGGCCCCGGGCTAGGCTGAACGCATGCGCGCCCTCGTCGTTCTGGACGGTGACCCCCTGGGCAGCGATGCCTGGCTCGATGCCCTCGCGACGCACGCGGACATCGTCGTCGCGGCCGATGGCGGAGCGCTACGGCTCGGTAGGGCGGGTCGACGGCCGGACCTCGTCGTCGGCGACATGGATACCCTCGGCGCCGATGCCCGGCAGGAGCTCGCGCGCCACGGCGTGAAGCTGGAGATCCATCCGAGCGAGAAGGCCCAGACCGACGGCGAGCTCGCCCTCGACGCGGCCGTGCAGCGCGGCGCGGACGAGATCGTCGTCGTCGGCGCGTTCGCCGGCGCGCGGCTCGATCACATGGTCGGCAATCTCCTGCTCCTCGCGCACGAGAACTTCGCGGCGATCGACGTATCGCTCGTCACGGAGACGGCGACGATGCGTTCGCTCCTCGGGCCGGGGATCCTCGAGCTCACCGGCGCTCCGGGCGACTGGGTCACGCTCGAGCCGCTCTCCGAGGTCGTGCACGGTGTCGCGACGTTCGGCCTGCGCTACCCGCTCCGCCACGAGGATCTGCTGCGCGGATCCACGCGCGGCGTGAGCAACGAGCTCACCGATCGGCGTGGCAGCGTCGAGGTCCGCGACGGCCTGCTGCTCGTCGCGATGACGGCCCGGCGGTCGGTAGCATCACGCTGATGGCCGTGAAGACGAAGCCCGGTCCAAAGGCGCAGCCGCGACACGAGGCGCTCGGGCTCACCCTGGACGACGCGACGGGCATGTACCGGGCGATGCTCCTCACGCGGATGCTCGGCGAGCGGATGATGCAGATGAACCGCATGGGCCGGGCCGCGTTCGTCGGCGTCGCCGACGGGCACGAGGGCGCCGAGGTCGGATCGGCCTGGGTCATCCGGCGGGGACACGACTGGGTCCATCCGTATTACCGCGACGTGGCCGTCGCGCTCGTCCTCGGGCAGACCGCGAAGGACCAGTTCCTCGGGGTGTTCGCCAAGGCGACCGACCCGAACTCCGGCGGGCGGCAGGTGGTGAACCAGTTCAGCTCGCCCGAGGCGAACATCGTGACCGGCTCGGTGTGCATCGCGACGCAGTTCCCCCAGGCGGCCGGCATCGCTCTCGCGATCAAGGTCCGCAAGGAGGATCGCGTCGTCTTCACCTATGGCGGCGACGGCGCGACGAGCCCCGGCGACTTCCACGAGGCCGTGAACTTCGCGGCGATCCACAAGCTGCCCGTCGTCTTCATCATCGAGAACAACCTGTTCGCGATCTCGACGCCCACGTCCAAGCAGATGAGCGTGCCGAACGTCGCGGACCGCGCGGCGGGCTACGGGATCCCCGGCCTCATCGCGGACGGCACCGACGTCCTCGACGTGTACGCGAAGACGAAGGAGGCGGCCGATCGCGCGCGGCGCGGCGACGGCCCGAGCATCGTCGAGGCGAAGTGCTACCGCTACCAGCCGCACAGCTCCGACGACGATGACTCGCGCTACCGCTCGAAGGACCTGCTGAAGGAATGGCAGGCGAAGGACCCGGTCGACAAGGGCAAGTCGTACCTGCTGGCCCAGGGTGTGCCGCAGGCCGAGCTCGACACGATGCGCGCCGAGATCGGGGCGGAGATCGAGCGGTCGATCGACGAAGCGGAGGCCGCGCCGGATCCGCGCGCCGAGGATCTGCTCGAACACGTGTACGCGAAGGACGGGATCCCGGGCGGTACCCGCGCCTAACCCTTGATGCGCGCCGGCCCCGTCGCGATCCTCGTCCTCACGATCGCCTCGTGCACGGCCACGCCGCCGGTCGTGGCCGCCCCGACGCCGTCGCCGACGCGCGAGCCGGGAACGATCGCGGTGACCGCGCTCCTCGATCTCTCCGGAAGCCGCGGGCCGAAAGGCGACGCGCAGCGCGGCGCGATGCAGCAGTTCGTCGACGCCCAGCGGGGATCGCCGCGGGTGAAGCTCCATGTCGTCGACGTGGCGGGCAGCGACGCGAAGCTGCTCCTCGAGCTCAAGCGCTCCGCCGACACGGGCGACGCCGACGCGATCGTCGTCGGCGTACCGGCGATCGCCGACGAGACGCTGATCGCGGCCGTCGCGCTCCTCGGGCGGCCGGTCCTCTTCACGCTGCCGCTCGCCGAGCCGTCCGGCCCCGGCGCGCGCTGGATGTTCGGGCTCGCGCCCGCGCCCGACGCGGTCGCGCGCGCGCTCGTCGACGCACTGCCGTCCCGGAGCAGTCCCGCCGCGGTCGTCGTGGCCGGCACGCTCGTCTCCGGTCGTGAGGAGCTCGCGCTCGCATCGACGTTCCGCGGCGACGCGCGGCCGATGCCGGTCCTGCTCAGCGCGGCGCCGGATCAGCGCGATCCCTTCATGCAGCGCGTCCGGCAGCTCGCTAGCGGCGGGACGCCCATCTACTACACCGGGCCGACCCTCGGCTACCTCGAGCCGCAGCGCCTGCTCCCCGACGCGGGTACCGCGGCGCTCCTGCTGTCCTATTTGACGGACGCGAACGACGCGGCGCGGCTCGGCGACGCGACGGCGAGCGCGCGCTGGCCGGCCCTGCGCAAGACCATCGGCTCGGCCCTCGGGACCCACGCCGCGAGCGCGACCGATGCGCTCGGGCTCATCGCGGCGAGCGTCGACCCGTCCGGTGATCCGGAGCGCACGCGGCAGCGGATCGAGGGCGGTACATTCGCGGGCATCGCGACGACGTACACGTTCGCCCCAGCACGCCGCGCCGGCGCCGACGCGCGCGAGCTCGCGCTCGCCGCGTGGGAGAACGGGCGGGTCGTCGCGGCCCGTCCGATCCCGGCCGCGAAGTGAGCGACCTCGCTGGCCTCATCTACGACTGGAACCGCGACGGCCGCGTCGCGCGCGCCGACTACCGCGACGTCGAGCTGGACGATGAGACCCTCCGCGACGGGCTGCAGGGACCATCCGTCCGCAACCCGCCGCTCGACGTGAAGATCCGATTGCTCCATCTCATGGACGAGCTCGGGATCGAGAGCGCGGACATCGGGCTGCCGGGCGCGTCGGCGCGGGCGCGCGACGAGATCGTGGCGCTCGCGAAGGAGACGAAGACGCTGCGGATCACGCCGAACGTCGCGTGCCGCACGCATCCGGCGGACATCAACGGCGCGATCCAGGCCTCGGTCGAGTCCGGCGTGGCGATCGAGACGTGCGCGTTCATCGGGTCGAGCCCGATCCGCCGCGTCGCCGAGAGCTGGTCGATCGACACGATGCGCACGCAGGTCGAGGAGTCGGTCGCCCTCGCCGTGAAGAACGGGCTGCCGGTCATGTTCGTGACCGAGGACACGACACGCGCCGATCCCGAAACGCTCGTGACGCTGTACGAGACGGCCATCGCGGCGGGCGCTTCCCGGATCTGCGCGTCCGACACCGTGGGCCACGCGACTCCCGAGGGCGTGCGCAACCTGCTGTCGTTCATGCGCGCGGACATCATCAAGGGGCGCGCGGTGAAGCTGGACTACCACGGACACAACGACCGCGGGCTCGGGACCATCAACGCGCTCGCGGCGACCGCGTTCGCCGACCGGGTCCACGGGACCGCACTCGGCATCGGCGAGCGCGTCGGCAACGCCTCGATGGATCAGCTGCTCGTGAACCTGCGGCTGTGGGGGCTCATCGACACCGACCTGCGGCCGCTCGTCGAGTACAGCGCGCTCGTCGCGGAGCACTGCGGGATGCCCATCCCGGCGAGCTACCCGGCGCTCGGGGAGGACGCGTTCCGCACCGGCACCGGCGTGCACGCGTCGGCGGTGGTGAAGGCGCTGCGGAAGGGCGACCGCGCGCTCGCGGACTCGGTGTATTCGGGTGTTCCGGCGTCCGTCGTCGGCCGCGAGCAGCGCATCGAGGTCGGTCCGATGAGCGGCGAATCGAATGTCACGTTCTGGCTCGAGCATCGCGGCATCGATCCGACGCGGACCCGCATCGAGCGCATCATGGCGGCCGCGAAAGCCTCCGATCGGCTGCTCTCGGAGGAGGAGCTGCGGGCACTCGCGCGCCTAGACTGAACGCGGTGGATGTGCAGCACCGGATCGTGGCCGCGAGGCCCCTTCCGGGCGTCGACCTCGAGAAGATCGCGCGCCGCGCGCCCGCGAGCGAGCAGGCCTTCAGCTCCGCGACGATCCGCGGGACGGCCCTGATCTTCTGGGACCGCTCGGGCCGGCGGCCGGGCAAGAAGCTCGACGCGATCGACACCGATCAGATCACCCCCGCGAAGGACTGCGTGTCCGAGACCCTCGACACCCTCGACGAGCGCTGGAAGGCCGGCTCGTTCCGGTTCCTGATGCCCGACTTCCGCGCGCGCGTGCACGCCGGCCAGACCTTCGTCATCGCCGGCGATCGCTTCGCCATCGGCAGCTCGCGCGAGATGAGCCCCGCCGGCCTGAAGGCCGTCGCCGAGGAGGCCGGGCTCGAGCTGGTGATCGTCTGCGGCGACAACATGGGGGACATCTTCCGGCGCAACGCGTTCAACCTCGGCCTCCACGTCGTCCAGTCGCGCGCGGCGGTGGACGACGCGCAGGACGGCGACACGTTCACCTTCGACCCAGCGAGCCGGCGGCTGGTGAACGAGACGCAGCGCAAGACGTACGACCCGAAGCCGCTCGCGCCCAAGGAGGAGGAGATCCGCCGCTCGGGCGGCATCGTCGCGGCGGGCCGCCGCGAGCTCGCCGCGTCGCTGCGGCGCGCGCCGAAGATCGAGTGGCCCGACGACGAGACCGCGCGGCGGATGACCGCGACCGAGCGGATCGTGTGGGCGCACCGGGTGGACGACGATGCCGAGGCCGTCCCGGGGGCCACGCTCCGCGTGTACGCGGATCTGCTGCCGGCATCGGATGGGACCGCGCCGTTCGCGATCCATACGTTCAACCAGATCACCGGCGGGGACGCCATCTACCCGCGGCAGATCGCCATCGCGAACGACCACTTCGTCTTCACCCGCAAGGACGCCGACGACAAGCAGACCGCGATCGGCAAGGCGTTCGCGGACAAGCTCGGCATCCGCAAGCCGTATTACGCGACGCCCGGCGATGGGATCTTCCACTTCTACTTCCCCGAGCAGGGCCTCGTGCATCCGGGCTCCGTCGTCGCGGGCGCCGATTCGCACTCGCGCGCCTACGGCGCGTATGGCGCGGTCGGCATCGGCGTCGGCTCGACGACCCTCGGATTCGGCTGGGCGACGGGCTACGTGTACCTGACGCTGTCGCCGGCGCGGCCAACACGATCGCGAACATGATGGCCGAGGGCGAGGCCCAGAACGGCATCTTCGCCGCCGACGAGATCACCGCCGCGTGGTACCGCGAGAAGGGCATCGCGCTTGCCTACCCGCTCGTCCAGCCGGGCCGCGACGCCCACTACGAGATGGACGAGACGCTCGACCTGTCGACGATCGTGCCGATGATCGCCAAGCCGTACTCACCCGGGAATGCCTTCGCGGCCGACGAGGTCGCGACCGAGCGCCTGGGGTTCGACAAGGCCTACATCGGCTCGTGCACGAACGGGAGCTACGACGATCTGCTCCAGGCCGCGCTCGTCATCCGTGACGCCCGGGCCGGCGGGCACACCAAGGCCGCGACCGACTTCGTGGTGTTCCCCGGCTCAGGCTCGGTGAAGGACGCGATCGAGCGGCCCGAGGCGCGGCTCGCCGGCGAGTCGATCGGCGACGTGCTCCGCTCCGTCGGCGCGCAGATCCGGATGAGCTGGTGCGGACCGTGCTTCGGCCAGGGCGATGACGCTCTCGAGAAGGGCCAGCGCGCGATCACGTCGTTCAATCGCAACTGGCAGAACCGCATGGGCGAGGGCGGCGAGGGCTATCTCGCGAGCCCGGCCGTCGTCGCCTCGTCGGCCCTGCTCGGCTACATGGCCCCGCCGAGCGAGCTTGCCTTGAAGTGGGAGCCGAAGCGGCATGGGATCTAAGGCCGGCGACATCTCGTTCCTCGTCGCGGCGGTCATCGCGGTGGTCGCGTTCGCCCTGATGATCGCCTTCGGCAGCGGCGGGCTCACCGTCGCGACGGCGTCCGCGTCGGCGTCGCCGATCGCGTCCACGACGGCGCCGTCGTTCTCGCCCCTGCCCTCGATCTCCATCGCACCCTCGCTGACGAGCACGCCGGCCGCGAGCAGCGCCGCGCCGACACCGAGTCCGGCGCCGAGCGTCGTCGCGACCACGCGGCCGCCGACGCCGACGCCCGCGCCGAGCGCGAGCCGCTAAGCCCGTGCCTCGCGGAGCGACCACCCGAAAACGCGCCCAGCGCAACTAGTGCGCACTGCGAATCGCCCGTGCCCGAGCAGTCGAAGCATCCGCTTGTGGTGCTCGCTGACATCAGGGAGGCGATGGAGCGACCCGGCCTGCGCGTCTGACTAATGACCATGCGGGTCTAGATATACTCGCCCTTCGTTGAGCCCGTCATCTTCAGAGCTCCCCACCAAAGCCGAGCAGGCGGCCGAGAAGGCCGAGAACCTGCCTGCGTTCAGAGGAATAAAGCTCCTGCATGTCCGCGACGAGGTCGCCAAGGTACTCTCCCTAATTGGCCGCGGCGGGATCTTTGAGCAGTACACCGCGCACGACATCAGTCACATCGACAAGATGCTGGCGATGCTTGACTGGCTGATACCCGACGACACGGCTCGCGACCTTCGGCCAGCCGATTGGTTGCTGATTGTGCTTTCAATCTATTTCCACGATCTCGGCATGCTGGTGACCACAGATGAATACACACTCAGAGCCTCCTCCGGATATCTGGAATTTCGCGACAAGGTGCTGTTCGCGGGGGAAGGCGGCCGCGACTACCAGTCAAAGGTCGAACAACTTCCTGCGGAAGAGGCTGACCGTTTTGTCTATCAGGAGTTCGTGAGGCGGCATCACGCGTCACGCATCCGCGACTGGGTTGATCCGACCGCGACACCCAATCCCGCAATGGCAGAGTCAGTCGCCGAAGTGCGCAAGCTGTTGGCGCCCTTGCCGGCCACCTTCAGGCGAGACCTGGGCCTCGTCTGCGAGAGCCATCATCTCGACGACCTCAAGGACTTCACGAAGTACCGCGTGTCCCAGCCATACGGCGACAGCGACGCAGAGACGGCCGACGTTCAGTACGCAGCGCTAATCCTGCGAACAGCTGACCTGCTGCACATGACATCAGACCGCACGCCTTCGGTCCTCTTCCGTCTGATAAATCCGACCGACCCGCTGAGTCAGGAGGCGTGGGCTAGGCACCGCGCCGTGACGCGAGTGAGGTCAAAGTTCGGACGCAATCGAGAGGGTGAGCCGGACGAAAACGTCCCGCGAGACACTATCGAAGTTTTTGCGCACTTCACCTCGATAGATGGCTTCTTCGGTCTCACGTCGTACCTCAACTATTGTGGACAGCAGCTGCAACTGAGTTTCGAGTGGCGCCAGCTTGCGGAACGCTCACAGGCCGCGGTCTTTCGTTTTCCCTGGCGCTACATAGACGACTCCAACATTCTCACCGAAGGATTCCTGCGGGAGACGTTCGAGTTCACGTTAGATCAAACGAAGATTCTCGACCTCCTCACCGGCCACACGCTCTATAACGACACCGGCGTCGTCCTGCGCGAACTGATTCAGAACGCCATCGATGCGGTGCGCCTTCAAGAGCAACTTGATCTCGACAGTGGCGCAGCTGCGTCATCGGGCCACGTCCGTGTGAAGTGGGACAGTGGCAATCGCCAGCTGACGGTTGAAGACGACGGTACTGGCATGACCCAGTCGGTAATCGAGCGCCACCTCCTGAAGGTCGGATCCTCTCGGTATCAGGATCCGGAGTTCATCAAGGAGCACCCAACATTTTCCGCGATTAGCCGGTTCGGAATCGGCATTCTGTCAGCTTTCATGGTCGCCGACGATGTGGAAATCTGGACGTGCCACCAAGATGAAGCGCAGGCGCGCCAGTTGTCGTTGCGATCCGTCCACGGGAAATACCTGGTACGACTCGTAGACAAACGCAGCGCTGAACTCGATGGAATCAGACCGCACGGCACCCGCATTCAACTCCGGGTCCGCGCGAGCGCAGAGATCAAGGATGTCGCTGACAGTGCGCGAAGTTGGATCGTGGTACCGCGGTGCAGTGTTACAGCTCAGGTTGATGAGGACGGGCCGCAGACAATCGGCTTCGCATCTGTCACCGAGGCCCTTGAGGCCACGCTACTGGCCAACCGGTTCAGGACAGGCCGAGATCTCAAGGTGCTCGAGCGCACGGTCGACGGCGTCAGCATGGCGTTCGCAGTCAGGTGGGATGAGTATTTTGATGAGTGGTCGTTCATCACGATGGAGCGAGACGACGAGGCCATTAGGGCTGAACTGGGAGTCTGTGTCGAGGGCATCCGGGTTCAGTTCCGCACACCGGGATTCGAGCGAAACACGATCTACGCCATCGCGAACGCGACAGGACCAAATGCTCCGAAGACCACGGTCGCGAGGTCGGGCTTTGAGTCCAATGCTCAATTCGACCGGCTGTTGTCGTCGATCTACGAGATCTACAGCAGCCATGTCGGCGCCGAGATGGAGTCTCTCTATCGCGACCGAGGTTTCTCACTCACGTGGGCAGCAGACTCCGCTAGGTACCTTGTTAGTCCGCTTTCTGGCTCGAGGTACGTCCGAGATAGCGCGATCGTTACCAGCCAGTCTCTGCTCGAGGCCGAAACGAGCAAGATACCGATGCTCGTCATTGAGCACGAGGGCATACGGAGCGCGACCTCCGCGACAAACCTCGCCAAAGTCCCTCGCTTGGCCACGATCGATGCCGCGGTCATGCGTTCCAGCGAGTCGCTGCTTCGCGAGGTGAGAGGCGAGTCTTCGGTCGGCAGCATCCTCCAGATGCTCAGCGGTGGTCGCGTCAGCATGCCGCCCGACCCAATCCTTTGTGACTATCGCCGCGGCAATCCCATCGAGGACGCAGCGTTCGTCGGAAAGGAAGTCGACGCCCTCACCGTCTATCCCGAACAACGGCGAGTCGACCTCCGGTGGGTGCAGCGAACGTCACCTGCTCGTTGGCGATCACTTGAGGTGCCACCCGACTACCTCTCGCTCCGGCGGCCGGGACGTATTTCAAACGAACATGGTGGGATGGAGGTGCTGGTGGCGCGCAATGTGATCGCTCTGAACGGTTTGAAGGCCAATCACTCCGTCCAAAGCCAGGGCACGTTCTACGTACCGGATGCCACAGCCTTGGCGGAATTCCTAAATCCGGTGCTCGATACGATCGAGGGCGTCGGCATCTCGAAGATTCCCGAGGGGCTCTTCGTACTTGGAGAACTGATCAAGAGCCTACTTGGGATCGGGCGCGGCGTCCGGAATGGCGCTGACTACATCGAGTCGCGGATTCGGCGGCACGAACAAAACAGTTCCCTATCTGCCCCGGGCATTGATGCACAGTTGGGAACAATCGTGAAGTTGGCGGACCTCGCGTTGCTACTCGAGCGGGACGTCTGGCGAACGTTCAATCCAGCCGCATGGAAGAGAAACGTCGACGAGGAACGCTTCTCGTACATCCTGGAGTAACGCGCCAGCGACGTGCTCAGCCCTCGGGTTTCTCCACCGCGCGAAGGCTGGTCGCGCGCACGACGAGCCCCGCGATCGCGGGCCAGAGCCCGCGGCGCAGCCCGAGGACGATGACGATGAAGATCGCGCCGGTGACGACGCCGGGCGCGTCGCGGAAGACGTCGGACGTCGAGAGGGAGTCCTTCAACAGGACGAAGACGCCCGCGCCGAGGATCCCGCCCCACAGCGTCCCGAGCCCGCCGAGCACCGTCATGAGGACGACCTCACCCGACGTGCTCCAGTGCAGGAGCTCGAGCGACGCGAAGCGCTGGCCGAGCGCGTACACCGAGCCGGCGAGCCCCGCGAGCGCGGCGGAGAGCACGAACGCGATGAGCTTGTACCGGGCGGTGTCGTAGCCGAGGGCCTGGGCGCGGGCCTCGTTGTCGCGGATCGACACGAGCACATGTCCGAACGGCGAATGGACGATCCGGTACGCGGCGAGGTAGCCGAGGACGACGAGCGGCAGCGCCGCGTAATAGAAGGACATCGACGGACCGAGCGTGAGGCCGGGGAACGTCCGCGGGATGCCCTGCAGCCCGTTCTCGCCGCCGGTGATCGGCCGGGCCTCGTTCGCGAGGTAGTAGAGCATCTGCGCGAACGCGAGCGTGACCATGGCGAAGTAGATGCCGGTCCGCTTTAGCGAGAGATACCCGAGCGGGACCGCGAGCGCGGCCGCGGCGGCGATGCCCGCGAGCACCGCGAGGGGGTACGGCGCGCCGAGCTCCCGCGCGGCGAGCCCGGCCGCGTAGCCGGCGACGCCCCAGTACGCGGCGTGCCCGAACGAGAGCAGCCCGCCGAAGCCGAGGAGCAGGTCGATGGCCATCGCGAACAGCCCCCAGGTGAGGATGTTGAGGGCGAGCACGGGATAGAGGACCCGCGGGAGGGCGAGCGCGGCGACGAGCGCGACCGCGACGATGACGATGACGCGCGGCTGGAGCCTCATCGGGCCTCGAGCGAGCCGAACAGGCCGCTCGGCCGCACCATCAAGAGGACGGCCATGAGCGCGAAGGCGACGACGCCCTCGATCGCGGGATCGAAGATCGCGCCGACGCTCGAGAGCACCCCAACGAGGAAGCCACCGACGATCGCGCCGGCGATGGAGCCCATCCCGCCGATCACGACCACGGCGAACGTGAGGATGATGAGCTCCGATCCCATGAGCGGCGCGACGTTGCGCATCGGTGCCGCGAGCACGCCCGCGAGCGCGGCGAGCCCGAGGCCGAAGCCGAACATCGGCGTGATCCAGCGGTCGACGTTCACCCCGAGCGCGCGGGTGAGATCAGCGCGCTCGGTCGCGGCGCGCACCACCATGCCGAGGCGGGTGCGCTCGATGACGTACCAGACCGCGATCGACGCGACGAGGCAGAACCCGACGACGAACAGCCGATAGGTGGGGTACGTGACCGGACCGAGGGCGATGCTCCCGGCGAGCTCGGCCGGCGTCGCGTACGGCTGGCCCTGCAGTCCGAATCGCAGGCGCATCCCGTCCTGGATGACGAGCGTGAGCCCGAACGTGAACAGGAAGCCGTAGAGCGGGTCGAGCCCCGCGAGCCGGCGCAGGAGCACGCGCTCGAGGACCATGCCGACGAGCGCGATGGCGACGGGCGCGATGATCAGGGCGGGCCAGAAGCCGACGCCGAGCTGCTGCAGCAGGATGTACGCGATGAACGCACCGAGCATGTAGAAGGCGCCGTGCGCGAAGTTGACGATCCGCATCATGCCGAAGATGACCGCGAGGCCGAGCGACAGGAGCGCGTAGAAGCTCCCGTTCACGAGACCGTTGAAGAGCTGGACCGCGAGGTAGTCCATGGGAGGCGCGGCGCGCCCTCACCCGAGCGGTGGGGCGCGCCGCGTCAGTCCTCTGCTGCTACTTGGGCATCTTGCAGCCGGTCTCGGCGAGGGGCCGCGAGGCCTTGTCCGCCGGGATCGTGCTGATGATCTTCGAGTAGTCGAAGGCTTCCTTCGCCTCGGCCTTCGACTTGACCTGCGCGAGGAACGCGTCGTGCATGACCCAGTGGTCTTCCGGCCGGATGAGGCCGTTGTGGATGAAGAAGTCGTTGAACTTGTAGCCCTCGAGCGCCTTCACGACGGCGTCGGCCTCGTCGGTGCCGGCCCGCCTGATGGCCTCGAGGTACTGCATCGTCGCCGAGTAGTTCGCGGCGTGGGCGAACGTCGGACGGATCTTCGTCTTGGCGAGGAACTTGTCGGCGAACGCGATCGCCGCCGCGTCCTGGCTCCAGATCCACGGCGTCGTGTACTGGACACCCGCGAAGGCGTCCTGGCCGAGGGCGGTGATGTCGGTGTCGAAGAGCAGGCCGATCGCGAGCTTGATGCCCTGGTCCTTCAGCTTGAACTCGTTGTACTGCTTGACGACGTTCACGAGATCGCCGCCGGCCTGCATCGCGCCAAGGACCTGCGGCTTCAGCTGCCCGGCCTTGAGGAGCAGGCTCGAGAAGTCGCCGGTCTGGTTCGGGAACGGCGAGCCGTCCGAGCCGATGACCGTGCCGCCGTTCGCGATCACGGCCGCGCTGAACGACTTGTTCATGTCCTGACCGAACGCGTAGTTCGGATAGATGATGTACCACTGCTTGCCGCCACCGGCGACGACCGCGGTGCCGGTGCCCTGCGCCAGCATGTAGGTGTCGTACGCGTAGTGGAACGTGTACTTGTTGCACTGCGGGCCGGTGAGATCGGTCGAAGCGGCGGTGATGTTGATGTACAGCTTCTTCTGGTCGCCCGCGACCTTCGCGATCGCGAGCGCGCCCGACGACGTCGGGACGTCGAGGATGATGTCGGCGTTGTTGCGCTCGTAGAACTCGGTGGCCTTCGTGGCCGCGAGCGCCGGGTCGTTCTTGTGATCGGCGGTGATCACCTCGATCGGGCCGCCGAGCGCGTTGTCGCCATACTTCGCCTTGAAGTCGGCGATCGCCATGTTCACGGCCTCGACCGCGTTCTTCCCGGAGAGGTCCGCGTAGACCCCCGACTGGTCGTTGATGACGCCGATCACGAGCTTGCCGTCGGTGAGCTTCACCGCCGGAGCGGCGGTGCCGCTCGTGCCCGTGCCACCGGTGCCACTGCACGCCGCGGCGACGAGAAGGCCCGCGAGCGGGAGCGCGAGGAAACGTCCGAAACGCATGTCCCTACTCCTTCCGATGTCGGCGCTAGATCCCGAGGTGCTGCAGGAGCTCGGCTTCGCGAGCCTTGACCTCGTCGTTCCCGAGCGTCGCGACGATCTCGCCCTGACCAAGGAGATAGTGGCGGTCGGCCACCGACGTGGCAAAGTGCAGATTCTGTTCGATGAGGAGCACCGCCCGGCCCTCCGCTTTCGCATCGCGGAGGATCGCGGCGATCTGCTGCACCAGGATCGGCGCGAGGCCCTCGGTCGGCTCGTCCAAGAGCAGGACTCGGGCACCCATTCGCAACACTCGGGCGATCGCGAGCATCTGCTGCTCGCCGCCTGAGAGCTTGCTGGCCGGCTGCCGCCGGCGCGCCTCCAGCGCCGGGAACGCGGCGTACACGCGGGCGAGATCCCACGAGGAGTCGCGGGCCTTCGGCGGCAGGATCAGGTGCTCCTGCACCGTGAGCGTCGCGTAGATCCCGCGATCGTCGGGGACGTAGCCGAGGCCGGCGCGCGCGCGACGCACCGGACCGAGCGCCGCGAGGTC
>WNFI01201171.1_pt1 | contig 15680 bp, 16 predicted proteins | sample 5400471 | NCBI WGS metagenome assembly WNFI01 (sample SAMN13153348, study PRJNA577476) | soil metagenome | isolation source: 100 cm saprolite on Douglas fir-dominated hillslope | place: USA:California | collected 2013-09-17 | reverse complement strand
CCTCCTCGAGCTGCAGCCGGAGGGGAAGAAACGGATGCCCGCGGCGGCGTATCTCGCCGGCAATCCGCTGCGCGAGGGTGAACGACTCGGCGATTGACCGCCCGCCCTTCAACCTCGATAGATCCACGGCGGATCGCGAGCCCGGTGGGGAGATCTGCGATATTGGGATACCGGTCCAGAGGAGAGCCGAATCATGCTGATCGTGCTGCAGCCCGACATCACCCCCGAAGCCCAGCGCACGGTCGAGGAGCGCGTCCGCGAGCTCGGCTTCGTTCCCCACGCGATCGAGGGCGCGGGCCGCACGGCCATCGGCATCACCGGCAACAAGGGCCCGGTCGACCCCGGCCATTTTCGCCTGCTGCCGGGCGTGGCCGACTGCATCCCGGTCACCGCGCCGTACAAGCTGGTCAGCCGCGAGGTGAAACACGACGACACGGTGGTCGACGTGGCCGGCGTGCGAGTGGGCGGCCGCGACCTGGTGGTGATGGCCGGCCCCTGCGCGGTGGAGAGCGAGGCGCAGATCCTCGCCTGTGCGCGCGGCGTGGCGCAGTCGGGCGCGCAGATCCTGCGCGGCGGCGCATTCAAGCCGCGCACCAGCCCCTACGATTTCCAGGGACTCAAGGGCGAAGGCCTGCTCCTGCTCGGCAAGGCGCGCGCCGAGACCGGCCTTCGGGTGGTCACCGAGGTCAAGGACACCGAGACCCTGCCCATCGTCGCCGAGCACGCCGACCTGTTGCAGATCGGCGCCCGCAACATGCAGAACTTTTCGCTGCTCGAGGCGGTGGGCGACCAGCGCAAGCCCGTGCTGCTCAAGCGCGGCATGAGCGCGACCATCAAGGAGCTCCTGATGGCCGCCGAGTACATCGTCGCGCGCGGCAACAAGCAGGTGATCCTCTGCGAGCGCGGCATCCGCACCTTCGAGACGATGACGCGCAACACGCTCGACCTGAACGCGGTGCCGATGCTCAAGAGCGCCTCGCACCTGCCGGTGGTGGTCGATCCCTCGCACGGCGTCGGCATCCGCAACGCGGTGATCCCGATGGCTCGGGCGGCGGTGGCCTGCGGCGCCGACGGGCTCATCATCGAGGTCCACCCAGACCCCGATCGCGCGCTCTCGGACGGCATGCAGTCGCTCGACCTGCCCATGTTCGCGCAGCTCATGCGCGAGGTGGAGGCGATTGCGCGCGCTCTCGGACGCGGTCTGGCCCCGCGCACCGGCTCCGCGGCATGAAGGCGCGGATCTTCCCGCTGCAAGGCCCCCTGCGCGCGGAGGGGCTGCGCGTCCCGGGCGACAAGAGCATCTCCCACCGCGCGCTCCTGTTCGCCGCGCTGGCCGAGGGCGAGAGTCGCATCGCCGGCCTCGCGCCCGGAGCCGACGTGCGCTCCACCGCGAGTTGCCTCGCGCAGCTCGGGGTGCCGCTCCTGCGCGGCGACGGCACGCCGTGGAAGCCGCCGCCGGTGAGCGACCTGGGCCAGGGGACGCACGGCGAGGCGAAGTTTTCGGCGCCCAGGCGGCCTCCAGGCTCTCTGCCGCTGCCCGCGCAAGACCCGGACATGGGGCCGGACGAGGCCATCGTCGTCGGCAGCGGCCTCGGCGGCCTGCGCGCGCCGCTCGATCCGCTCGACTGCGGCAACTCGGGGACGACGCTGCGGCTCTTCGCCGGCGTGCTCGCCGGCGCGGGGGTGCCGGCGACGCTGATCGGCGACGAGTCGCTCTCGCGCCGGCCGATGGAGCGGGTGGCCGCGCCGCTGCGGAAGCTCGGCGCGCAGGTGGAGACCTCGGCCGGAGGGCGGCCGCCGGTCCGCATCCTGCCGGGGAACAAGCTGCGGCCGGCGGCGATCGATTCGCCGATCGCCAGCGCGCAGGTGAAGAGCGCGGTGCTGCTCGCGGGCCTCTTCGCCGACGGTGAAACGAGCTTCACCGAACCTTCGCGCAGCCGCGATCACACCGAGCGGCTGCTGCGCCAGATGGGCGTCCCGCTGCGCAGCAGCGGGGCCACCGCCACCGTGCGCGGACCCGCGCACCCGCGCCCCTTCGCGCTCGACGTGCCGGGCGATCTCTCCTCGGCGGCCTTCTTGCTCACCGCCGCGCTGGTCGCCCCCGCAGGCAGCTCGATCGCGCTCGAGCACGTCGGCGTGAACCCCACCCGGGCGGGCTTCCTCGACGCGCTGGCGCTCTTCGGCGCGCGGCTGCAGCTCAGGCTCGACGGCCTCGACTCCGGCGGCGCCGGGCAGGACGTGGAGCCGGCGGCGCGGCTTTCGTGTGGAACGCAGAAGCTTCGCGGCGCGGCGCTCGACGAGGAGCTGACCCTGCGCGCCATCGACGAGGTGCCCATCCTCTCCGTCCTCGGCGCCCTGTCCGCGGGGACGACCACCATCCGCGGCGCGGGCGAGCTGCGGGTGAAGGAGAGCGATCGGCTGGCGGTGATGGCGCAGGGCCTGCGCGCGATGGGCGCCGCGGTCGAGGAATTCCCGGATGGGCTGCGGATCGAGGGCCTGGGCGGCACCGGCAAGAAGCTCCGCGGCGCAGTCATCGACGCGCAGAGCGACCATCGGATCGCGCTCGCCTTCTCTGTGGCCGCGCTCGCGGCCGAGGGGCCCACGGAGATCTCCGGGGCAGAGTGGGCCGACGTCTCCTTCCCGGGCTTCTACACGCTCCTGCGCCAGTTCGGGGCCCAGGTCGAGATCGGGCCGTGAGGAGCCTGTTCTGCGTCCTCGGCGACCCGGTCGCGCACTCGCGATCGCCCGCGCTGATGTCGCGCGCATTCGCGCTGCTCGGCGTCGATGCGGCCTATGCGCCTTGCAGGGTCCTTGCCGAGGAGCTGCCCGAGGCGGTGCGCGGGCTCCACGCCCTGGGGGCCCGGGGCTTCAACGTCACCGTGCCGCACAAGACCCGCGTGCTGGAGCTGTGCGATCGGCTGGCCCCGGAGGCGGCCCGGATCGGCGCGGTCAACCGGATGGGCCCGCGCTGCGGCGCTGGCCCTCGCGGGCCCGGCGAACCGCCTCTGGGTCCTGAACCGCACCGCGAGCAAGGCCCAGTCGCTGGCGCAGGCCCTGCGCGACGGCGGCGCCCGCGCTGACGCGGCGGCGCTGGGCTCGCCCCAAGCCGAGGCCGCTCTCGCCGAGGCGAGCTTGGTCGTACACTGCAGCACCGTGGGCATGGGGACCCCCGCGGTGGCCTTCGACGTCGGGCAACTGGACAAGGGCGCCGCGGTGGCCGACCTGGTCTACGTCGGCCCTCCGGGTTCCCGCCCCGGCGACACCGCGCTGCTCGCCGCCGCGCGCGCGCGCGGCCTGCGCACCGTCGACGGCCTCGACGTGCTGGTGCACCAAGCCATCGCTTCCCTCGAGATCTGGCTCGGGCGCCCCCGCCTCGACTCGCTGGCGGCTCCACTGCGCGAGGCGGCGGCAGCGCCTTTTCCCGCGGAGCCCCCATGACCCGGCTGCGCTGGCTCACCGCGGGCGAGTCGCACGGCCCCGCGCTCACCGGCATCCTCGACGGCCTCCCCGCCGGCCTGCCGCTCCTTGCGGAGCACCTCGCCCGCGATCTGCAGCGGCGCAAGGCCGGCTACGGGCGCGGCGGCCGGATGAAGATCGAGCCGGAGGAGCCGCGCATCCTCTCCGGCGTGCGGCACGGCCTCACCCTGGGCACGCCGCTCGCGGTGCTGATCGAGAACGCCGACCACCTGAAGGCCTGGGCGAGCCGGATGGCGATCGCGCCGCTGCCCGAGGGCAGCGATCCGGCGGCACGCGGCAAGGACGTCACGCTGCCCAGGCCCGGCCATGCGGACGCGGTGGGCTCGATCAAGTTCGGCCACCGCGACCTGCGCAACTCGCTGGAACGGGCGAGCGCGCGCGAGACGGCGATGCGGGTGGCGCTGGGCGCGGTGGCGCGGCGGCTGCTCGAGGAGCTGGACGTGACCGTCGGGTCGTTCGTCGCCTCCATCGGCCACGCACACGCGCGCGACGTCCTCGAGTTGGACCCGGCCCTGCGCGAGCTGGCGCAGGAGGACGCCGGGGCGCTCGCGCTGCGCGCGGACGCCTCGCCGATCCGCTGCCTCGACCCGGAAGCGGACGCGAAGCTGTGCGCCGTCGTCGACGAGGCGCGCGGGCGGCGCGACACGGTGGGAGGTACTTTCGAGGTGCGCGCGACGGGCCTCGTGCCCGGTCTCGGCAGCTACACGCAGCGCGACCTGAAACTGGATGGGCTGCTCGCGCAAGCGGTGGCCTGCATCCACGCGATCAAGGCGGTGGAGATCGGCGACGGCTGGCGCGGGGGGGAGCTGTTCGGCTCGCAGGTGCACGATGCGATCGACCGCGCCGGCGCCGCGCTGGCCCGGCCCACCAACCGCGCCGGCGGCCTCGAGGGCGGCGTCACCAACGGCGAGCCCTTGGTGGTACGCGCGGCGATGAAGCCCATCGCCACCGTGCCGGCGGCGCTGCGCTCGGTCGACCTGCGCACTGGAGCGCCCGACTCGGCGCACGTCGAGCGCAGCGACACCTGCGCGGTGCCGGCGGCGGCGGTGGTGGGCGAGGCGATGGTGGCGCTCGCGCTCGCCGAGGCGCTCCTCGTCAAGCTGGGCGGGGACTCGCTCGCAGAGCTGCACGCCTCCCACCGCCTCGCCTGGCGGCGCGCGCGCCTCCTCGAAGGGCACGTCTTCCTCTGCGGCCTGCCCGGCGCGGGCAAGTCAACCGTGGCACAGCTCCTCGCCGCGCAGCTCGGACTGCCGCACGCGGACGTGGACGAGGAGATCGTGCGCGGCGAAGGCCGGAGCGTGGCGGAGATCTTCGCGCGCGAGGGCGAGGCGGGCTTCCGCGCGCGCGAGGCGGCTTCGGTCCGCGCGCTCGCGCAGGGGCCACGCCGGGTGATCGCGCTGGGCGGCGGCGCGCTCGGCTCACGCGCGGTCCGGCTGTGGGTGCGGCGCACCGGGCACTTGCTCTGGCTCTCCGCGCCGCTGGACGTCTGCGTGCAGCGCGCGGCGCAGGGCGGGGCCGCGCGACCGCTGCTCGAGGGCGACGCAGCGGCGCGCATCGCCGAGCTCGCCCGCGTGCGGGAGCCGCTCTACGGGCGGCTGGCCGACGCCCGCATCGAGGCGCGCCTCTCGGCGGCGCAGGTGGCAGAGCTGGCCGCCTCCACCGTGCGCGCGCTCGAGGCGGAGCGCGCCCACGCGGCGCCACCGGGGGAGGAGCGATGAGCCCCGCCCTGCGCAGCTTCGAGGTGAAGTTTTCCGGCGGCGCGCGCACGCTTTGCGCGGTGGGCCCCGGCGCGCTCGCCGAGCTGCCCGCACTCTGCGCGCAGGAGGGGATCTCCGGGGCATCGCAGCTCGTCTGCGACGCGCGCCTCCTGGAGCTGCAAGAGCAGGCCGTGCAGGCGCTCGCGTCGCACTTCGGCGCGCCGCTTCCGCGCCCGGTCAGCGAGGCGGGCAAGTCGCTCGCCGAGGTGGAAGCGATCTGCGACGCGCTGGCGGCGCGCAACCTGGGCCGCGACTCGTTTCTGCTCGCGCTCGGCGGCGGCGTGCTCACCGACCTCGCCGGGCTCGCCGCGGCGCTCTGGCAGCGCGGCATCCCCTGGGTGGCGGCGCCGAGCACCCTGCTCGCGCAGGTGGATGCAGGGCTGGGCGGCAAGACCGGCGCGAACCTGCGCGCCGGCAAGAACCTGGTGGGCGCGTTCCACCAGCCCAGGCTCGTCGTCTGCGACACCGCGCTGCTCGCGACGCTGCCTCCGCGCGAGCGCTGGAGCGGGCTTGCCGAGGTGGTGAAGTGCGCGCTCATTGCACCCGGCGAGGACGCCCATGGGCTCCCCCTGCTCGCGCGCTGCGAGCGCGATCTGGAGAAGGCAGCCGCGGGCGACGCCGAGTCGCTCACCGCGCTGGTCGAGGCGAGCCTCCGCGTCAAGGGGCGCATCGTCTCCGCCGACGAGCGCGAGGGCGGCGCGCGCGCGTTCCTCAACCTCGGGCACACCGTCGGGCACGCGCTCGAGGCGGGGACGCGCTACCTGCGCTTCACGCATGGCGAGGCGGTGGCGCTGGGCCTGCGGTCGGCATTGCACCTTTCCCGCGCGCGGGGGCTGCTGGCGAGCGAGACGGCCGCGCGCGCGCTCGAGCTGGTGGCGCGCCTGCAAGTGGCGGCCGACCTGGCTCTCCCGGGCGAGGAGCGCGCGCGGGCCCTCGACGCCCTCGCGCGCGACAAGAAGGCGCGCAAGGGCGTCGTGCGCTTCGTGCTGCTGAGCGATCTGGGCGCACCGCAGCTCGAGGACGTCGCCAAGGAGGAGTGGGCCGGCGCGCTCGACGCGCTCTTGCAGGGGACGCCATGAACGTGCTGCTGCTCAACGGACCCAACCTGAACCTGCTCGGCGAGCGGGAGCCAGAGATCTACGGCTCGACCAGCCTGGCCCAGCTCGAGGGGCTGGTGGTCGCTCGGGCCGCCGAGCTGGGCATCGTGGTCCAGTGCTTCCAGAGCAACCACGAAGGCGCGCTGATCGACCGGCTGCACGAGGCGCGGCGCTGGGCGCAGGGGGTGATCTTCAACCCCGGCGCGTACACCCACACGAGCTATGCACTGCGAGACGCCATCTCGGCCACCCGGCTGAGCGTGGTGGAGGTGCACCTCTCCGATCTGGCCCAGCGCGAGGCTTGGCGGCAGGTGAGCGTGCTCCACGACGTGGCCGCTCACCGCATCATGGGCAAGGGCGTGCAGGGCTATCTGGAGGCGCTGGAGTGGCTGGCTGCGCGGCCGCCCTCAGAGCGCCCCCCGCAGGGAACGCACTAGCGCAATGGCGGCCTGCACGCCGCCCTGGTGGTGCGCCGCGACCAGCGCGCTGCCCACCACCACGCCGTCGGCGAGGCCCTTGAGCTGGGCGGCCTGCTCGGGCCGTGCGATGCCGAAGCCGGCCGCGACCGGCACCGGCGACAGGGTGCGCAGCTCGCGCAGGCGCTGCGCGAGGTCGGGAGGCAGCTCGGCGCGCGCCCCGGTCACCCCGGTGACGGTGACGGTGTAGATGAAGCCGCGCGCGCTCGCCGCGATCGCCCGCGTCCGCTCGCTGCCGGTGGTGGGTGCGACCAGCGGGACCAGGTCGATCCCCTGGGAGCCCAGCGCATCGCGCAGCGGCCCGCTCTCCTCCAGCGGCAGGTCGGGCACGATGCAGCCCGCGATGCCCGCCTCGGCGGCGCGCGCGGAAAAGCGCGGGACCCCCATCGACTCGATCGGGTTCATGTAGCCCATCAGCACGAGCGGCGCGCGCACCCGTCCGCTTAACCGGCCGGACAGCGCGAGCAGGTCGCTCAGCTTCGTGCCCGCGGCGAGCGCGCGCATCGCCGCCGCTTGCAGCGTGGGCCCGTCGGCGATCGGGTCGGAAAAGGGCACGCCCAGCTCGATCACGTCGGCCCCTGCCGCATCGAGCGCGAGCAGCAGCTCCTCGGTGGCGGCGAGGCTCGGGTCGCCACCCATCAGATAACAGACCAGCGCGGTGCGGCCCTCCGCGCGCGCGGCTGCGAAGGCCGCTGAAAGCCTCGAAGGCGCTCCGGTGCTCATGGCCGCCGCTCCTGCTTCTCCTGCCGCTCGGCGAGCGCGCGGGTGATCGTCGTCAGATCCTTGTCCCCGCGGCCGCTGAGGTTGACGGCGATGATCTTCTCCGGATCGTCGCGCAGCTCCCGCGGCAGCTGGGCCAGCGCTGCGACGGCGTGGGCGGACTCGAGCGCGCAGAGGATCCCCTCGCTGCGGGCGAGGACCTGGAAGGCGTCGAGCGCCTCGTCGTCGGTCGCCGACAGCGCGGTGAGCCGGCCGGTTTCGAGCAAGAGCGACAGCTCCGGGCCGACGCCGGGGTAGTCGAGGCCGGCGCTGATCGAGTGCGCCTCGGCGACCTGGCCGTCATCGGTTTGCAACAAGTAGGACCGCGAGCCGTGCAGCACGCCAGGGCGGCCGCGCGACAGCGAGGCGCCGTGCTGGCCCGAGTCGAGCCCGCGGCCGCCCGCCTCGACGCCGATGAGCTGCACGCCGCGCTCGTCGAGGAAGCGGTGGAAGAGGCCGATCGCGTTGGAGCCGCCGCCGACGCAGGCGACCACCGCGTCGGGCAGGCGGCGATGGCGCGCGCGCATCTGCTCTGCCGTCTCCTCGCCGATGACCCGCTGCAGCTCGCGCACCAAGAGCGGATAGGGATGGGGGCCCGCCGCGCTGCCGATGCAGTAGTAGGTGGTGCGCACGTTGGTGACCCAGTCGCGCAGCGCCTCGTTCATCGCGTCCTTGAGCGTGCGCGCGCCCGCCTCCACCGCTCGGACCTCGGCGCCGAGCAGCTTCATGCGCGCGACGTTGGGCGCCTGCCGCTGCACGTCCTCGGCGCCCATGTAGACCACGCACTGAAGCCCGAGCAGCGCCGCCACGGTCGCGGAGGCGACGCCATGCTGGCCCGCTCCGGTCTCGGCGATGAACCGCTTCTTGCCCATGCGCTGGGCGAGCAGCCCCTGCCCGAGGGTGTTGTTGAGCTTGTGCGCGCCGGTGTGCAGCAGGTCCTCTCGCTTGAGGTAGACGCGGGCGCGCACGCCGAGCGCGCGGGCGAGCCGCTCGGCGGCGAACAGCGGCGTGGGCCTTCCGGCGTAATCGCTGAGCAGCGTCTCCAACTGGGCGCGGTAGGCCGGATCGGCGCGGGCGACGCGAAAAGCCGCTTCGAGCTCGTCGAGGGCCGGCATCAGCGTCTCGGGCACGAACTTGCCGCCGAAGCGGCCGAAGCGCCCGGCCGCGTCGGGCGTGCTGCCGAGGGCCGAGGTGAAGAGCGGGAAATGCGGACTCAGATCCATCGCGGTGCTCCCTTCTCACTCCAGAAGCGCAGCCGCCGCCTCGCGCGCCGCCGCGACGAAGGCGCGGACGCGCACAGGGTCCTTGAAGCCGTCCGGGCCCTCGATGCCCGAGGCGACGTCGACGCCGTCCGGCCGCGCGGCCCGGATCGCCTCGGCCACGTTCGTGGGCGAAAGCCCGCCGGCGAGGAAGATCGGCAGCGCGAGCCGCGGGCGCGCGGCCGGCACCTGCGACCAATCGAATCCCTGACCCGAACCGCCGTGCGGCCCGTCGAGCAGGACCCGCGCGAATCCTTCCAAGCCATCGCTGGGCAGCTCGAGCCCGCCGGGGAGAGCGACGTGCAGCGCGCGGTACAGCGGAACCGGCAGCGAGCGTGGCACAGCGCCGCCGGGCAGCGCGCCGTGGAGCTGGACGGCACTGAGCGGCACCGCGCGGACGGCCTCGGCGAGCTCCGCAAGCGTCGCGTCCTGGAACACGCCGACCAGCGGGACCCGCGCCGGGAGCGCAGTGCGGATCTCGCGCGCCTGCGCCAGCGAGACGCGGCGGCGGCTCCGCGCGGCGAGCACGACGCCGATCTCGTCGGCGCCGGCCTCCGCGCAGGCGACGGCGTCCTCGGGGCGTCGCAGGCCGCACAGCTTGATGCGCAGCGCGCTCACTCGCCCTCCCCGACCAGGCGCGCCGCAGGTGGGATCGCCGAGACCAGCCCGCGCGTCGCCGCCGCGGGATCGGCCGCGGTGGCGAGCGCCTCGCCTACCAGAAGCGCCGAGGCGCCCAGGGCGCAGAGCCTGCGCACGTCGTCTGGGGTGCGCACGCCGCTCTCCGCGACCAGCGGCGCGAGCCCGCGCGCCTTGGGCGCGAGCCGGGCGAACGTGTCCTGATCGACCGCCAGCGTCTTGAGGTCGCGCGCGTTGACGCCGAGCAGGTCGGGCTTGCACGCGCGCGCCGCCTCCAGCTCCGCCTCGTCGTGGACCTCGACCAGCACGGCGAGCCGCAGCGAGGCCGCGAGCGTGCGCAACTCCTGAAGCCGCCCCGGCGTGAGCGCGGCGGCGATGAGCAGCACCGCGTCCGCGCCGTGTGCGCGGGCCTCGAAGATCTGGTACGGCGTGACCAGGAAGTCCTTGCGCAGCACCGGCAGCGCGCAGGCCGCCCGCGCCGCCACCAGGTCTTCCAGCGAGCCGCCGAAGTGGGTGCGGTCGGTCAGCACCGACAAACAGGCAGCGCCGCCCGCGGCGTAGGCGGCAGCGATCTGGGCAGGCTCGAGATCGGGCGCCAGGGGGCCGCGGCTCGGGGAAGCGCGTTTGATCTCGGCGATCAGCGCGGCTCCCCGGTCCCGCGCGGAGCGCAGGGCCTTGACGAAGTCGCGCGGCGGCGGCTGCGCGCGCGCCTGCTTCTCGATCTCCTTGAGCGGCACCGCCGTGGCGCGCACGGCGAGGAGCTGCAGCGCGCTGCCGACCAGCGTCTCCAGATGGCTCTTCACGTCGGTACCCCCGGCGGCGCCGCCGCGTCTGCCTTGGCTTTCTCGGCACAGGAGACGGCCACCAGCGCGTCGATGCGCTGGCGCGCGGCGCCGGAGTCGACGGCGCTCGCCGCCCGCTTCACCGCCTCGGCCAGCGTGGCGCACACGCCGGAGGCCGCCAGCGCCGCGCCGGCGTTGAGCAGCACCGCCGTGCGGCGAGCGCCCTTCTCTCCCTCGAGCACGGCGCGCAAAAGCTGGGCGTTCTCGGCCGCGTCGCCGCCGCGCAGCTCGTCGATCGAGCCGCGGCTGAGGCCCAGCTCCTCGGGCACCAGGTGGAACTCGCGCACGGAGCCGTTCGACACTTCGGCCACCAGCGTCGGTCCGCAGGGCGAGATCTCGTCGAGCCCGCCTTCGCCGTGCACCACGAAGGCCCGCACCGCACCCAGCTCGGCGAGCGTGCGCGCCAGCACCGGGACGAGGTGAGGGGCGTAGACGCCGATGAGCTGCCGCCGCGCGCCCGCCGGGTTCGCCAGCGGGCCGAGCAGGTTGAAGAGCGTGCGCAACCCCAGCGCGTTGCGCACCGGCGCCACGTGGCGCATGGCCGCGTGGTGCCGCGGCGCAAAGAGGAAGCCGATGCCGCACTGGTCGATGCAGGCTGCGACGCCTTGAGGCGAAAGCTCGATCTCGACGCCCAGCGCGGCGAGCACGTCGGCGCTGCCGCAGCGCGAGGAGACGGCGCGGTTGCCGTGCTTGGCCACGCGCGCGCCCGCCGCCGCGGCGACGAAGGCGGCGGCGGTGGAGATGTTGAAGGTGTGCGCCAGGTCGCCGCCGGTGCCGCAGGTGTCGACCAGCCGCTCGTCGCTCACCTCCACCCGCCGCGCGCGGTTGCGCAGGGAGAGCGCGGCGCCGGCGATCTCGTCGGCGGTCTCGCCCTTCATGCGCAGCGCGACCAGGAAACCCGCGACCAGCGCGTCGGGCGCGCCGCCCTCGAGGATCCCGTCGACCGCCTGCATCACTTCGTCGCGCGTGAGGTCATGTCCCTCGACCGCGCGGCGGACCGCATCCTTGAGGTTCATGCGCGCACCTCGAGGAAGTTGCGCAGCAGCGTCTGGCCTTCCGGGGTGAGGATGGACTCGGGGTGGAACTGCACGCCGAAGACCGGCAGCGTGCGGTGGCGCAGCGCCATCACCGTGCCGTCCTTGGTGCGCGCGCTCACCGCCAGCGCCCGGGGCAAGGACTTCTCCTCCACGACCAGCGAGTGGTAGCGCCCGGCGAGGAGGCGCCGGGACGCGCCGCGGAAGAGGACGCTGCCGTCGTGCACGATCTCCTCCGCCTTGCCGTGAACCGGGGCCTTCGCGCGCACGATGCGGGCGCCGAAGGCGGCGCCGATGCTCTGGTGGCCGAGGCAGACGCCGAGGATGGGCACGGAGCGCCGCGAGCCCGCGCCGCCCTGCCCGCAGAGCAGGCGGATCGCCTCGATGGAGATGCCCGCCTCCTGGGGCGTGCAAGGGCCGGGCGAGATGACCAGCCGCTCCGGGGCGCGCGCGACCAGCTCCTCGGCGGTGAGCGCGTCGTTGCGCACGACCTCGGTCTCGGCGCCCAGCTCGCCGAGGCGCTGCACCAGGTTGAAGGTGAAGGAGTCGTAGTTGTCGATGAGCAGCACGCGCGGCCTGCGCCCGAAAGCGCGCGACCGGGTCGCGTGGATGCGGGCCTTCGTCATGGCCGCCCCTCGGCGCGCGCCGCCGCTCCGGCGACGGCCCCGTAGGCGGCGCCCACCGAGGCGCGCACCTTGGCCAGCACCTCGCGCCATTCGGCCTGGGGATCGCTGTCGGCGACGATTCCCGCCCCGGCTTGCGCAAACAGGCGCCCGCCCGAGCGGAACAGCGTGCGGATGGCGATGGCGAGCTGCACGTCGCCGGCCGCGGAGAACCAGCCCACCGCGCCGCCGTAGGGCCCGCGCTGCACGGTCTCCAGCTCGTCGATGATCTGGCAGGCGCGGATCTTTGGTGCGCCGGAGAGCGTGCCGGCCGGAAACGCCGCCGCGAACGCGTCGACCGCGCCGAGGCGGCGGCGCAGCTCGCCGCTCACCTCGCTGGTCAGGTGCATGACGTGGCTGAAGCGCTCGGTCTCCATCAGGCGCGACACCCGCACCGAGCCCACTTCGCAGACGCGGCCCACGTCGTTGCGGCCCAGGTCGACCAGCATCACGTGCTCGGCGCGCTCCTTGGCGTCGCTGCGCAGCTCCGCCTCGAGGCGCAAATCCTCGGCCGCGGTCTCCCCGCGCCTGCGGGTGCCGGCGATGGGGCGCACCGTCATGGCGCCCGCCTCCACCTGCACCAAGAGCTCCGGCGAGGCGCCGAACAGCTCGCGCCCGCCCAGCCGGAGGTAGAAGTGATACGGCGCGGGCGAGGCGGCTCGCAGCGTGCGATACAGCGAGAAGCCGTCGCAGTCGGGCAGCTCGAAGCGCTGCGAGAGCACCACCTGGAAGATGTCGCCGGCGCGGATGTACTCGAGCGCGCGCCGCACGCCCTTGAGGAACGCGCTCTTTCCTCCTCCGAGCGGAACGGGCTCGATCGACGCGGGCCCGCGGCCCCGCACACCGGCGAGCTGCCGCGGCACCGGCGGCGCCGCGGGGACGCAGAGCGCCTGCGGCCAGTGCAAGGACGAGCTCACCTCGCGCTTGCCCACGAAGATCCGCAGCACGCGGTCGGCCAGCGCGCGGGCGCGGGCCTCGGGAGCGTCGGCGCCGTCGCCGCTGCCGGTCGCGACCGCCCAGCAGCGGCCCTGGCGGTGATCGAACGCCACCAGCTCGCGCACGTAGAGGAGGTCGGCCTCGGGAAAGAGCGGGTCGGGACCCAGCCGCTCGGGGATCTTTTCGCAGAACCGCGCCGCGCCCCAGCCGAGGTAGCCGGCGAGGCCGCCGCAGAAGGGAGGCAGCCCCTCGGCCCGCGGCGCCGCCATCGCCGACAACGCCGCGCGCAGCGCCTCGAGCGGCGGCGCGGAGGGTCCCGCATCGTCCGAGACCTGCACCAGGCCGCCGCGGACCGTGAGCCGCGGCGAGGCGGATCGGGGCTGATTGCCGGCGACGCCGACGTAGCTGTAGCGGCCGAGCGCTCCCTCGAAGAGGAAGGCGTCCCCGCCCGGCGCTTGCTGTTGATCGAGGAGACAGAAGACGCCGAAGGGCGTCAGCAGATCACCGGGGAGCTCAACTGCGCTGGTGCGGCTCCCAAAGTCGACTCCGGGTCTCGTGTGCGGTGCGCATGGAGGGGACACTAGCGGGAGGGCGGTCCGAATTGCAATGCAAACCAGCGAGATCGACGCGTGGTACAGGGACGCCGTGAGCTCACCAGCCCGTAAGATCGCCGCGGAGGTGCTGTTGCGCGTGGAGCAGGGAGGCGCCTTCGCCAACCTGGCGCTGGACGGCGCGCTGCGGGCCGCCGGCGCGCTGGAGCCGCGCGAGGCCGCGCTGGCCACCGAGCTGGTCTACGGGACGCTGCGCTGGCAGCCCCTGCTCGACCGGACCCTCGCCGCGCACAGCGACCGCGCACCCGAGGTGCTCGATGCACCCGTGCTGCTCGCGCTGCGGCTCGGCGCGTTCGAGCTGCTCTATCATCCGCGGGTGCCGGCCAGGGCCGCCGTGCACGAGGCGGTGGAGCTGGCCAAGGAGCTGCGCGCGGCGCGCGCGAGCGGCTTCGTCAACGCGGTCCTGCGCAGGGTGGCCGAGACGCGCGCGCCGCCCCCGCTGCCCTCGCGCGAGGCCGACCCCGTGGGTCACGTCGCGGCGCTTCACGCGCACCCGCGCTGGTTGGTTGAGCGCTGGGCGAAGTGGCTCTCCCTGGAGGTGGCCGAGCAGCTCTGCGCGGCGAACCAGGTGCAGGCGCAGGCCGCGATCCGCGTGCTGCGGCGCGAGGGTGCGCGAGCGGCGGCATTGGCAGCTCTCGAGCGCGCGGGAATCGCGCCCGCTCCGGGTCGCTATTCGCCCGATGCGCTTTCGCTCGGGCCCGGCGCGCCTCCCGCCCTGGACCTGGAGGGCCACCAGGAGGGGTTCTTCCAGGCCCAGGACGAGGCCGCCCAGCTCGTGTCGCTCTATGCCGCGCCGCCCCCGGGCGCCCGCGTGCTCGACGCGTGCGCTGCGCCGGGAGGCAAGGCGTGCCATCTGGCGGAAATCGTGGGCCTTTCGGGGCAGGTGGTCGCGGTCGACCTGCACGCGCGCAAGGCGGACGGAATCGCCGCGGCCGCCCGGCGGCTGGGGCTCGCCAACCTCGAGGCGCGCGCAGCCGACGCCACGCTGCCCTTGCCCGGCGAGCCGGAGGGCTCGTTCGACGTGGCGCTCGTCGACGCGCCTTGCAGCGGCCTGGGCACTCTGCGGCGCCATCCCGAGATGAAGCTGCGGCGCACGCCGGGGGACGTGGATCGGCTCGCGGCGCTCCAGGGGAAGCTGCTCGCGCAGGTGGCGAAGAGCGTGCGCCCAGGCGGGCTGCTCGTCTTCGCGCTCTGCACGCTGACGCCCGAGGAGTGCGACGAGGGCGTGCAGCGCTTCCTCGCCGCCCGTCCCGACTTCGCGCCCGAGCCGCCGCCCGAGGGCTGGGCGCTTGCAGCAGCGCAGGCCGACTGCCTCGACGACCGCGGCCGCCTGTTCACGCTGCCGCAGCGGACGGGCACCGACGGCTTCTTCGCGGTGCGGCTGCGCCGGCGCGACGAATGATGCCCTCCGCGTCCGCCCGGTTGGCGCGCGGGCCTGCGCATCGTCCTGCTAGACTGCGCACATGAAGCCGCCGATCCTCATCGCCCCATCCCTCCTCTCCTGCGACCTGGCACGCATCGGCGAGGAGATCCGCGCCGTCGAGCAGGCCGGCGCCGATCTGATCCACGTCGACGTCATGGATGGCCGCTTCGTGCCCAACCTGACCTGGGGCCCGCCGGTGGTGAAGGCGATGAAGAGGGTGGCGACCCGCCCCCTCGACTGTCATTTGATGATCGTCGAGCCGGAGAAATACGTGGACGAGTTCGCCCGCGCCGGCGCGGCCAGCATCACGGTGCACGAGGAGGCGTGCCTGCACCTGCACCGCGTCACGCAGCAGATCCGCGCGGCCGGTGCCCAGGTGGGCGTGTCGCTCAATCCGCACCGTCCGGAGACCGCTTTAGACTACGTGCTCGAGCAGATCGACCTGGTCCTGATCATGACGGTGAACCCGGGGTTCGGCGGCCAGAGCTTCATCGAGGCCTGCCTGCCCAAGGTGGAGCGGATGGCCGCGACGCTCGAGCGACGCAGGCTTCCCGTGCGCATCCAGGTGGACGGTGGGATCGCGCCCGAAACCGCGGGGCGCGTGGTCTCGGCGGGCGCGTCCGTGCTGGTGGCGGGGACAGCGGTATTCGGCAAGCCCGACTACGCGCAGGCCATCGCGGCGCTGCGCGCTGCCGCTGCCGGCAGCTGATC
>WNFI01131824.1_pt2 | contig 15680 bp, 13 predicted proteins | sample 5400471 | NCBI WGS metagenome assembly WNFI01 (sample SAMN13153348, study PRJNA577476) | soil metagenome | isolation source: 100 cm saprolite on Douglas fir-dominated hillslope | place: USA:California | collected 2013-09-17 | reverse complement strand
TGTCGCCGAAAAACCGGGCGCTCGTGGGCGCCGTCTACCTCGGGCTCGTCGTGCTGCTCGCGCTCGGCATGGACGCCGCCCACATCCTCCACACCGGCGGGCACAGCTTCGGCTCCATCTAGCGGGCCCGCAGAGCCGCGTCAGCGACGTGCTTCGCGCACGGCCCGTTCCATGTCCCGCTTGGTCTCGCGGTCGCGGATCGTGTTCCGTTTGTCGTAGAGATCCTTGCCGCGCGCGAGTGCGACCTCGACCTTGGCGTTGGCGCCCGAGAAGTAGATCCGGGTCGGCACCAACGTGAGGCCCCGCTCCGCCACCCGCGCAGCGAGCCGGTCCAGCTCGCGGCGATGCGCCAGCAGCTTGCGCGGGCGCTCGGGGTCGTGGTTTTCCCGCGAGGCCGGACCATACGGAGGGATGTGGACCGAGTAGAGCCAGAGCTCCCCGTCCTTCAGCGACGCGTATCCGTCCTTCAACTGCGCTCCACTCGTCCGCAAGGCCTTGACCTCGGTGCCCTCGAGCACGATCCCGACCTCGAGCCGCTCGATCAGCTCGTAGCGGTAGGACGCGTAGCGGTTCGACGCCACGTCCCCAGCGCCGATCTTGCGCTTGCCCTTGCCCTTGCCCTTCGCCATCTTTCGAGCCTAGCCTGCCGGCTCGAGGTCGACGCGGCCCCGCACCGCGTCGATCCTCCCCACCCGCACGCGCGCCGCATCGCCGAGCCGCACGGTCGCGCCGCTGCGCTCGCCCCGCAGGATCGTGCCCTCCTCGTTCAGCTCCCACCAGTCCCTCTCGGGCGCTCCCGTCTGTCCCCTCGGCGCGTCGCGGCGCCCGCCCCGCCGCCCGCCTCGCCTCGTCACGGCCCCCGCGCCTCGAGCCGGCCGCGCGGGTCGCATCGACCGCACCGGCAACATGCCCTCGAAGGGCGGTGCGCCGTGGTCCTGCTCGCCGGGAGGAGCGAAGGCGATGAAGGCGCCCGCGCCGATCAGTCCCGCGACCTCACCGTCCAGCACCTCGCCCGGGCCATCGCGGCGCAGCATCCGTTCGAGCGCGAAGCACGCCGCGATGTCGTCCGCGTCGCGCTCGAGGACCATCGCCTCGCGCTCCCGTTCTGACGTCCACACCCCGAGCTCGGGCAGGTCCGCCGCGCGCTGCGGGTGCTCCCCTTCGCCGAGCGCCGCCAATAGGGCCCGGTGGCAGACGATGTCCGGGTAGCGCCGTATCGGCGAGGTGAAGTGGCAATAGGCGCTCGAACGCAGCCCGGCGTGGCCGAGGTTGACCGGGGAGTAGTAGGCCTGCTTGAGCGTCCGCAGCACCAATGAGCCCAGCGCGATCCGCCCCCTCCCGCCTCTGCGCGCGACGTGCTCGGCGACTTTCACCGACACCTCCCCGAGCAGCTCGGAGGCCTGCGAAGGTGACATCCGCTCGGGGACCGGCGGCGTGGGAACCTCGAGCGACGCGAGCTGCTCGACGAGCCGCTGCACACGCGCCGGCTCGGGCCGCTCGTGGACGCGGTACAGGCACGGCGCCTTGCGCTCCGCGAGGAACCTCGCGACCGCCTTGTTGGCCGTCACCATCAGCTGCTCGATCAGCCTGTGCGACTCCGTCTGCTGCTGGCCTCGGACCTCGACCACCTCGCCGCGATCGTCGAAGGAGAACTCCGGCTCGGGGGAGTCGAGCACCAGCGCGCCCGCCGACTCGCGCCTGCGCCCGAGCGCCGCGGCCACCCTGCGCGCGACCGCGAGCGGCTCGGCCCAGGGATCCCGTGCCGGCTCGGAGCCCGCGAAGATGCGGTCGACCCGGTCATAGTCGAGCCGCTCGTCGGAGCGAATCAGCGAGCGATAGAACGCGGCCTTCGTCACCTCTGCGCCGCTCAGCTCGAGCTCCACGGTGACGGCGGTTCGCACGAGGCCGGGGCGCAGCGAGCAGGCGTCGCTGGAGAGGGCGTGCGGGAGCATCGGCCCCTCCTCGCCGATCGCCTGGGCCGAGATCGCGTCGTCGAAGTCCCGCGCGCTCACCGGGTCGATCGTGAAGGTCGCGAGATCTCGGAGGTCACGACGCTCCGCGGTTGAGGCCGTCACGCGCGCCGCCGCAGTTCGCGCCTCCTCCTCGACGGCTGCCCCGAATTCCCGTCGCAGTCCGCGGTCGAGCATCAAGGCCTCGATCACGTCGCGGGCGATCTCCGGGCGGCCGATCTTGCGCAGGACCTTGGCCTGCGACCCGCGCCGCGGCTCCGCCACCAGCACGAGGTCGCCCTCCCCGGCGCCGCGGTGTGCGGCACGCGACGAGCGCGCGGGTCCGACGACGACGTTGCCGGCGTCACGGCGTGACCCGGCGCGCGCAGCCCTCGGGGCGAACAGCGGCTCTGCTGTCATGAAGCGGCCCCGCCGCTGCAGCACCGCGACGAGCGGCTCGCCGGGCGGCCGCGGGCTCACCGGAGCTTGGCCGCGAGTGTTTCCAGCGCGACGTCCGCGCCGCGATTCGTATCGATGCCGTTCGCGACCTTCACTTCAGGGGTGATACCTGCCCCCTGCTTGACGCCGCCGCCTCCCAGGTTGCGCCCGTCGGGGGTGAAGTACTCGCCGACCGTGATGTCCAGCGCGCCGCCGTTGGAGAGCGGCTCCTCCTCCTGGAACACGCCCTTGCCGAAGGTGTGAGTTCCGACGACGGTCGCGCGGTGATGGTCCTGCAGCGCCGCCGTGACGATCTCAGCGGCCGACGCCGTGTTGCCGTCGACCAGCACCACCACCGGGATCGACGATCCCCTCCGCGCCGCCGTGCAGCTCGTGTTCAACCGCTTCGCGCACTTCGCCATGGGCGCCCGGGGTGAAGGCGGCGAGGGCGACGATGCCGAGCTTGTGGCCCCGGAAGGTCCTCGTCACGGAGGCGACGACGGGCTCGGCGACCGTCGCCCGCGTGATCTTCACAGTGCGGGTGCTCAGGTGCGGAGGCTTGCCGGCCACGATCCGCAGCGTCACATCGGTGCCGGGACGGCCCTTGATCAGCGCTGCCGCCGCTTCGGCGTCGACCCCCGCGAGGCTCTTCCCTCCGACGCCGACGATCAGTTCGCCGGCCTTCAGCCCGGCGTGCGATGCCGGCGAGGAGTCGAACACGCGGCCGATCAGCAATCCGCGCTTGCCCGGGTCGACGACGACGCCGATTCCAGCGAAGTGCGGGGGCGAGTTGAATTCACGGAATTCCGAAGGTGTCAGGTAGTGCGAGAAGCGGTCGTGCAGGCTGCCGACCAGGCCGGAGATCGAGGCGTTCGCGAGCGTCCCGCGGCCGACCGGGCGGTAGTAATCGTGGGTGATCCGCTCGATCGCTTCGTCGACCACCCTGCTCTGACTGTCCTTCACGAACGCGCTGCGCAGGAACCCCGGCAGGTCTTCAGGGTGCCCGCCGAGGTACAGTCCCGCGGCGAGCAGGATCGGCAGCAGCGCGGCCAGCACGGCGGCGAGCGGAGGTCGGCGCGAGGAATAGCTCGGCATCGGGTCGGGCTAGCGTAGTAGAGGGCTGCTACGCCTCGCCGCAGACCTTCTAGGGTGGAGCCGATGGCAACACTCAGCAGCACCGTCGTGAAGTCCAACGGCCTGCCGATCCACTCGATCGAGCTGCCTGGCACGCGCGCCCTGACCGTGCTCGTGGCGTTCGACGCCGGCGCCCGCAACGAGCGGCCGGAGGAGAACGGGATGGCCCACTTCCTCGAGCACCTGGTCTTCAAGGGTGGAGAGAAGTACCCGCACTACAGCGATGTCAACGAGACCGCAGAGCGGCTCGGGGGCGTGCTGAACGCCTATACGAGCCACGATCTGGTCGCCTTCCACATCACCGTCCGCGCCGAGAGCGCGAGCCCCGCGATCGACCTGCTCAGCGACTTCGTCGGCCGCCCTCGGATCGACGCCGAGGAGCTCGACCGCGAGCGCGGCGTAGTCATCCAGGAGATCAACCGCGCCTACGACCAGCCCTCGACCGTGGCCGAGTACGTGATCGACCGTGCCGCCTTCGGCGACCACCCGCTGGGCCGCACCGTGCTCGGGCCCGCCGAGAACCTGCGCACCTTCACCCGCGACGGGATCGTCGCGTTCCGCGAGCGGCGTTGGGCCGGCTCCCGCGGCGGCGTCTTCCTGGCCGGCAACCTCGATCACCTGCCCGACGAGGCCGAGCTGCAGGAGCGCTTCGGCCGCTTCCCCGAGTTGCCCGCTCCAGATCCGTACCTGGCGGCTCCGGCCTTCGCGCCCGAGAAGCTCGTCGAGCAGCGAGACACCAACCAGTCGCATCTGCGCATGATCTACCGCCCCGAGATCGCCGTCGCCGATGTTCGAGAAAGGGCAGCGCTCGCGATCTACTCGACGCTGCTCGGCGGCTCGATGGGCTCGCGGCTGTTCGACGAGATCCGCGAGAAACGCGGCCTCTGCTACTCCGTGTACGCCGTCTCACATGCCTTCGCCGACGTGCCGATCCTGCAGCTCGGCTCGGGCCTCGACTCCAGCAAGACGATCGAGGCCTACACGCGCATGCGCGAGATCGTCGACGAGCTGATCGACCCCGACGAGGCGATCGCGGCGCTCGACGCCGTCACCTTCGACGAGGTTCAAGAGGTCGCAGCCGGCATCGAGGATCGGCTCGCGGTGGGCGTTGTCGGGCCGCACACAGCGGAGGAGTTCTAGCCGGGAGCGTCGATTTTGCCGTCGGGGCGCAGGCGCAGGGGTGGCGGCTCCGCCTGCGAACGCCGGTTCTCCCTCAGCTCCTCGAGCTTGTCGATACGGGCGTCCTCTCCGATCATCTCGCGGATCCACCGGATTGCCTCGTCGACGTCGATCGATCGGGCCTCGATCATCGCTTCGATATCCACCCAGTCGCGCGGGCGACCGAAGAACGCCTTGAAGATCGCCAGCGCCGTGCAGTCGAGGACGGGGATCGTGCGAGCACCGAACGGCACGTGCCGGATGTTGCGCTGGACCGCGTCGTGGAACGGGATCACGCTGAAGAACAGGTCGATGGGAGTGGCGTCCCAGAGCAGGCGCACCTGGCCGTCCCGTTCGGCGACTTCGACATCTCGCCCTCGGATACGGACGCCCTCCGGAAGTGCGGCAAGCACTTCCCGGGTCCTGCTCGGTGAGACGAAGACGTTGACGTCGACGTCCTGCGTGCCACGCGCCTCGATCGTGCAATAGCCGAGAGCGATGGCGCCGCCGATCGCGTGCGGGAATCCTGCCTCGCGCAGCGCATCGTGCACCGCGAGCATCTGGTCCGCGACCCCGATCATGCCGCCAGCTGCATCAGCGGTGGATACTTCAGCTCGCCGCGCGGCTTCGAGGGCAGCCTATCCGCCAGCGCGAGCACTCCGATCAGGATCTCGCCGGAGCGTGCGAGCGCATCGGCGTCGCTGAGCGGCGAGATCTGCAACTCGAGCCCGGCAGCCCCCGCGACGCGTGCGAGCGCAGCGACCGAAGGCTGTCGGCGGCCGTGCTCGTACGCGCTCAGCACGGACTGTGGGATGCCCGAACGGCGGGCGAGCTCCGCCTGCTGGAGGCCAGCCGTCTGCCTGATTTGAGCGATCAGGCCGGCTGCGACCGAGTCAATCTCGTGCGGCACGCGCGGATCATAGCATATCCGCGAAGATTAAGCCAGTAATCATAGCGTATCCGCCATTTACCCGATCGCCACCATCCGGTCGATCGGCACCCGCGCCCTTGCCGCTGTCTCAGCGTCCACCCGCACCTCGAACTTCCCGTCGCGCAGCGCGTCTCGCAGCTTCGGCAGCGTGATCATCTTCATGTAGACGCACGATGCCTCCGCGTTGGCGGGGATGAACTCCACGTCGGGCGCCGCCATCCGCAGCGGGTAGAGCATCCCCACCTCGGTCGCAACAACGGCTTGGCGAACCGGGTGGGTCGCCACGTCCGCCGCCGGTGATGCGGTCGTGTCCTTCAGGCCCGGTTCCGCGACCTGGCCGCGCGAGGCGCCGCGCGCGGAGTGCTCGAGGGACTCCGCGTACCTCAGCATGCCGCCCGTCGAGAGCATGTGAACACCCTCCGCGTCCACGTCGCCCGCAGCGACATACTCCATCACGCTCGTCGAGCAGCCACACTCCGGGTGGATCAGGAAGTCTGCGCCCGGGTGGGCGGCGCGCGTAGCTTCGATGTCAGCGGGGCGGATGCCGGCGTGGACGTGGCACTCCCCGTCCCACACGTGCATGCGCCTGCCGAGCTCCTTCTCGACGTATGCGCCCAGCCACATGTCGGGCCCGAACAGGATGCCCGCCACGACGCGAGCTGCTCCGCATCGATCGAAGCGGCCAGCGAGCAGCCCGCGTCGAGGTCGGGGATCAGGACGGTCTTCTCGGGACAGAGGATCGAGGCGGTCTCGGCCATGAAGTGCACACCACAGAAGACGATCGTGCCCTCCTCGGCAGCGGCGGCCTGGCGGGACAGACCCAGCGAGTCGCCCACGTAGTCGGCGACGTCCTGGACCTCGGGCACCTGGTAGTTGTGGGCGAGGATCACCGCGTGGCGCTCGGAGGCGAGCGCTCGAACCTCGTCCTTGAGCCGTGAGATCTCCCCCGGCGAGAGCTCCTGAGGGGTTGCCTGAACTGGAGCCATGGGAAGGTTCATGGCAGCGCCTCCAAGGTGAGGGAGAGGTCCAAAGCGGGCGCGCTGTGCGTGAGCGCACCCATCGAGACCCATTCTACCCCCGTCTCCGCCACCGCCCGGAGCGTCGCCAAGTCCACCCCCCCGCTCGCCTCGAGCTCCGCTCGGCCGGCGACCTGAGCGACGGCCTCCCGCAGCCGCTGAGGGTCCATGTTGTCGAGCAGAAGACGCGGTGCTCCCGCGACGAGTGCCTCGTCGATCTCCTCGGGGTTGCGCACCTCGACCTCGAGCCGGCCCGCCAGCTCAGGCGAGGAAGCTCGCGCCCGCTCGACCGCGGCGGTGATCCCACCCGCGGCTGCGATGTGGTTCTCCTTGATCAGGATCGCGTCGAACAGGCCCGCGCGATGGTTCACGGCACCGCCCGCGGCGACCGCAGCCTTCTCGAGCGCCCGCAGCCCCGGCGTCGTCTTGCGGGTGTCGAGGACCCGCGCGCCGGTGCCCTGGACCTCACGAGCCGCAAGGGCGGCGATCGTCGCCACTCCCGAAAGGTGAGCGAGGAAATTCAGCGCGGTGCGCTCACCCGTCAGCAGCGCGGCGGCCGCCCCCCGGACCTCCAGCACCGGCCCGCCCTGCTCTCGCCAGCGCCCCTCCTCGACCAGCCGCTCGATCTCCGCCGCCGCGTCCAGCGCGAGGAACACGGCTTCGGCGGCGTCGAGCCCGTAGATCACCCCGGGGGCCTTCTGCGTGATCCTCGCGAGCGCGCGCGCATCGGGATCGACCGTGGCGGCCGTCGTCACATCCCCCTCCCCCACGTCCTCGGCGAGCGCGGCCCGCACGAGCGCCCGCAACCCCTCCACCTAGCTCTCCGCGTGCGCCTTGGCTGAGGAGAGCAGATAGGCCCGGACAAAGCCGTCGAGGTCCCCGTCGAGCACTCGCTGCACGTCGCCCATCTCGTAGCCGGTGCGGAGATCCTTGACCATCGTGTAGGGATGGAGCACGTAGGAGCGGATCTGCGAGCCGAAGTTCACGTCCTGCGCCTCGCCCTTCTCGCGCGCGATCTCTTCCTGGCGCTCACGATCTTTGCGTTCCAGCAGCTTGGCCGTCAGCATCGCCATCGCGGTGGCCCGGTTGGAGGACTGAGAGCGCTCGTTCTGGCACTGCACGACGATCCCCGTCGGACGGTGCGTGATGCGCACCGCCGAATCGGTCTTGTTGACGTGCTGGCCGCCCGCGCCGGAGGCACGGTAGGTGTCGACCTGCAGGTCATCGTCGTTGATCTCGACCTCGCCGGTGTCCTTCAGCACCGGGGCCACCTCGACCCCCGCAAAGCTCGTCTGCCGGCGGTGGGCGGAGTCGAATGGCGACAGGCGCACGAGGCGGTGCACGCCGCGCTCGGCTCCGAACAGGCCGTAGGCGTTCTCGCCCGAGGCCCTGAAGGTGGCCGACTTGATGCCTGCTTCCTCGCCCTCGCCGACCGCGAGCATCTCTACCTTGAAGCCCCGCCGCTCGGCCCAGCGCATCTCCATTCGCAGCACCATCTCCGCCCAGTCCTGGGCGTCCGTTCCCCCCGCGCCGGCGTTGACTGTGACGAGCGCGTCGCCGCTGTCGTAAGGGCCTGAGAACAGGCGCTGCTCCTCGAGCTCGGCCAGGCGCGCCTCGACCGAGGCGATCTGCTCGTCGACCTCCTGCTCCAGCGAGCTGTCCTCGGCGGCCATCTCGGCGAGCCCGTCGAGATCCTCCACATCGCTCTGCAGCGCCTGAAACCCCTCTAGACGCCGAGACGCCCGGGCGTGCTCGGAGGACACCGAGGCGGCCCGCTCGGCGTCGTCCCAGAACCCGGCAGCGCCCATCTCGCGCTCCAGCCCGGACACCTGCTCAGCGAGAGCTGCCGGGTCAAAGATAGTCCGAGAGCAGCTTCATCTGCTCACGGATCGCGGCCAGGCGCTGCGGTGTCGACTCGCTTGCATCCGTTGTGGCCACGCTCCCACGCTATCAGCCGCCCGGCCCGCTTCAGCCGCGCCGAATACGCTTGCCGGCTGATGGCGGCGATCACCCCCCAACCCGCGCCCGGTACGCCCGAGGAGCTGTCCGCCGCGTTCGCACGGGCGCTGGCTCGCGGCGAACTCGAGCAGGCGCTCGCGATGTGGGCTCAGGACGCGACGATCTTGACGGCCGCGGGCGAGGCGGTGCGAGGACGCGAGGCGATCGCAGCCGCCCTGCGGAGCCTCGTCGACAACGGCACCCAGGTCGAGATCGAGCTCTCCCGGACGATCACCGCGGGCGACGTCGCCTTGGGACTCGGCACGCTCACGCTCACCGGCACCAGCCACGACGGCCAGGCGTTCCGCCAGCAGAGCAGCTCGGTGGTGATCTACTCCCGAGCCGCCGACGGGCGCTGGCGGATCGCTCTCGACGCGCCCTGGGGACTGCCGGAGAGCTGACTGACGCGCCCTCGGGTCCGCCGGGCGCTAACCGGGCACCACGACGAGCTTGCCCGCCGGGTGGCCATGCTCGCTTTCGCGCAGCGCCTCGCCGACCTGGCCCAGTGCGAAGATGCCCGCCACCGGGAAGCTGATGCGGCCCGACTCGATCAGCGGCAGCACCTCCTCGAGCGACGCGCGCTGGTGCCCGCCAGCGCCACCCGCATGGAACTCGACACCGAGGTCCTGCGCTTCGGTGTAGGCGGCGATCGAGACCACCCGCGCGGCCCCTCCCGCGAGCTCGACGAGCGCGCCGAGCTCGCCGTGTCCGGATGCGTCGAGCGCCGCGTCGGCACCCTCCGGTGCGGCCTCCCGCAGCCTCTGGAGCAGGCCATCGCCGTAGAGCACCGGGGTCACGCCGAGAGCCTCCACCTGATCGGCCCTGGCCGCGCTTGTGGTGCCGATCACCCGCACTCCCCGAGCGACGGCCAGCTGCGCGGCGAGCGAGCCGACGCCGCCTGAGGCGCCGGCGATCGCGAGCGTCTCGCCGGGCTCCGGCGCGAGGCGGTCGAGCGTCGCATAGGCGGTGCCGACGACGACGCCGAGCCCGCCCGCGATCTGCCACTCGAGCTCGGGCGGCTTTCGGACCAGCATCTCGGGCCGCGCGAGGGCGAGCTCCGCGTAGGAAGGTCCCGCGGGGATGCCGAGCACCTCGTCACCCGGTGCAAAATCGTCCACCCCCGGTCCGGTCTCCTCGACCACACCCGCGACATCGAAGCCGAGGCCGCGGGGCGCCTCGAGCGGGACATCGCCGGCGACGACGCCGTGCACGATCTTCCAGTCGATCGGATTGACTCCCGCCGCGCGGACGCGAAGCGAGAGCTCCCCCTCGCCGGGCACCGGGTCCTCGATCTCCTCGACGCGCAGAACGTCGAAATCGCCGTATTCGTGAAAGCGAACGGCCCTCACGCGTGCCGACCCGCGCGCATGTCACAAACGCACCGGCGATCGCACGGAGTCGCTCGGATGGTGGGCTGGGACCCTCGTGAGTGCGGCTGGCCACACGCGCGCTCACAAGGGTTCCGGCCCGCCCTCACGCGCCGTGGCACCTCTTGTACTTCTTGCCGCTGCCGCACCAGCAGGGGTCGTTGCGGCCGACCTGGTGCTCGGAGTCGACGACGCGCTGCTCGACGACCGGCATCGCTTCGAGCTCTTCGCCGTCCCCGTAGCCCTCGGCGCCGGCCGCACCGGCTGCCGCCGCCGCGGCGGCGAGCGCCCCCGCGCCCGCCGCGCTGTGGCCGCCGGAGTAGGAGACCCGCCCCGCTCGCGTCGAGTTGCCGGCGGCGGCGAAGGACGGGGGCTGGCCACCGGGCCCGCCGCCGTTCTCGCCCTCGACGTTCACCTGCACGTTGAAGATCATCCGCGCGTAGTCGGTCCAGACGCTGTTCATCAGTTCGCCGAACAACGTGAAGGCCTCGTTCTTGTAGGCCACCAGCGGGTCGATCTGCGCAAAGCCACGCAGGTGGATGCCCTCGCGTAGGTAGTCCATGTCGAACAGGTGCTCGCGCCAGCGCTCGTCGATCGTCTGCAGCAGCAGGAACCGCTCGAGCGCGCCCATCAGCTCCTCGCCCAGGGACTCCTCGCGGGCGTCGTAGCGCCGCATCGCCTCCTCGAGGATCGTCTCGACCAGCTGGCTGCGATCGATCGTCTGGTTCTGAAGCGCGGCGTCGTCGATCTCGACGGGGAAGAACTGGCCGAGGCCGGTGTACAGGCCGTCGAGGTCCCAGTCCTCGATGAACTCGCCCGGTGTGTACTGGTCGATCGTGCGCTCGATCACGTTGCCGACCTCGCGCCGCGCCTCCTCGCCGATCGGCTTGCCTTCGAGCACCTCGTCGCGGTAGGCGTAGATGACGCGACGCTGCTCGTTCATGACGTCGTCGTACTCGAGCACCCGTTTGCGGATCAGGAAGTTCTGCTCCTCGACCTTCTTCTGGGCTTTCTCGATCTGTTTCGAGAGCATTCCGGCCTCGATCGGTTCCTCGTTGCCCTCCTCATCGACGCCGCCGAGTTTGTCGAGGATCCGATAGATCCGGTCGCCGGCGAACAAGCGCACGAGATCGTCCTCGGCGGACAGGAAGAAGCGGGACTCTCCCGGGTCGCCCTGGCGGCCCGAGCGGCCGCGCAGCTGGTTGTCGATGCGGCGCGACTCGTGACGCTCGGTGCCGCAGATGAACAGGCCGCCGGCGGCCATCACCTGCTCGCGCCTGTCGGCCACCTTGCCTTCGAGCTCCGGCAGCAGCTCGGCGACCCGCCGCTCGTAGATCTCGTCGTCCGGGGCGATGTTCTCGCGTGCGAGCTGCTGGTGGGCGAGGTGTTCCGGGTTGCCGCCAAGCTTGATGTCGACACCGCGGCCCGCCATGTTGGTTGCGATCGTCACCGCGCCGGGCTGGCCCGCCTCGGCGACGATGTCGGCCTCGCGAGCGGCGTGCTCGGGCTTGGCGTTGAGGACGGTGTGCTTGACCCCGGAGCGGGTCAGCCGATCGGAGAGCAGCTCGGAGACCTCGACGGAGATCGTGCCAACGAGCACCGGCTGTCCGCCCTCGTGGCGGGCCGCGATCTCTTTGACCACGGCCTCCCACTTGCCCTCCTTGGTCTTGTAGACCTGATCGTTTCGGTCGGCACGGACCATCTCCATGTTGGTCGGGATCTGCACGACCGGGAGCTCATAGATCTTCATGAACTCCGTCGCCTCGGTCAGCGCCGTGCCGGTCATGCCCGCGAGCTTGTCGTAGAGCCGGAAGTAGTTCTGATAGGTGATCGTCGCGAGGGTCTGGTTCTCCTCCTGGATCGCGACTTTCTCCTTGGCCTCAACGGCCTGGTGCAGGCCCTCCGACCAGCGCCGTCCGTCGAGTATGCGCCCGGTGAACTCGTCGATGATCTTGACCTCGCCGTCGATCACGGCGTAATCGACGTCCTTCTTGTAGAGCGCCTCGGCGCGCAGCGACTGGATCAGGTGGTTGACGAGGTGCCCGTTCTCGGCGCGGTAGAGGTGGTCGATGCCGAGGAAGCGCTCGGCCTTGGCGACCCCCTGCTCGGTCACCGAGACGGTCTTGTGCTTCTCGTCCACCTCGAAGTCGAAGTCCGCCATGAACTGCTTCTTGCTGCGTGGATCCATGCCTTCCGGGGTCTTGCCGAGCTGCATCCGCGGCGCCAGTCCCGCGAACTTGACATACAGGTCAGCCGCCTGTTCGGGCGCACCGGAGATGATCAGCGGCGTCCGCGCCTCGTCGATCAGGATGTTGTCGACCTCGTCGACGATGCCATATGCGTGGCCGCGCTGGACCTTTTCGGAGAGGTCCTTGGCCATGTTGTCGCGCAGGTAGTCGAAGCCGAACTCGGAGTTGGTCCCGTACACGACATCGCAGGCATAGGCCCGCTGCTTCTCCTCGTAGGGCTGCATGTTCTCGATCACGCCGACGCTCACGCCAAGCGCCTCGTAGATCGGGCTCATCCATTCGGCGTCGCGCCGTGCCAGGTAGTCGTTGACGGTCACCAGGTGCACGCCCCGGCGGCGCGGGCGCCCCTCCGGGTCGTCGGGGTCGGGGTCTCCCACAGCCAGCGAGTTGAGCACCACGGCGAGCGTCGCCGTCAGGGTCTTGCCCTCGCCGGTCTTCATCTCGGCGATCTGGCCCTCGTGCATCGCCATTCCGCCGATCATCTGGACGTCGAAATGACGCATCCCCATCTGCCGCTTGCCGGTCTCGCGGACGATCGCGAAGCACTCGGGCAGCAGCTCATCGAGGCTCTCCCCCTGCTCGGCTCGCTCGCGCAGCGAATCCATCCGCTCGCGCAGCTCGGCGTCGGAGTCGTGTTCGAGCTCACCCTCGAAGGCGCCGATCAGCGCCACGCGCTTCTGGTAGGTCTTGAACTTCTTGTTCTCGCCCGCGTTGAGCGCGCGATCGATCAGCGACGGCATGAGGCCAAGGATAGCCTGCCCCGGCGGACCCTTTGCTCCTCGAGCCGACCCTACCCGGGGGCTCGGCTCAGCCGAAGCTGAAGGTCTTGCTACGCCCGCCTTTGCAGTCGGTGAGCGTCACGTTCAGGGGCCCGTCGGCGCTGACATGCAGCACCGCCGAGCAGTCCACGCGTGCCCGGCGCGCGTCGATCGTGACGCTGGAGACGTTCGACGCGGTGATGTCGAGAGTGTCTGCGACGGGCGCGCTCGGAGCCGGGCCCCAGGCCTTGGCCTGACTCGTGTAGGGGATCGCCGGGATCTGCCCGCCGGTCAGCGCGCCCAGGCCGTGGGTCGTTTCGCCGGGCGTCGGGTCGCCCTTGCCGAAGCCCTCCGAGCGCACGTCGACGCTGCCCAGCGGTGTGCTGCCGGCAGCTTCGCGCAGCGTCACGCCGTACACCCAGTAGGCGTGGCCGGCGGTCGTGCCGTCGGCCGGGAAGTCCATCGTCGGGTTGTAGACGTAGGTCACGTGCGACGGGTTGCGGTCGACCGTTTCGGTGCCGAGGAATTCGGCGGCCGGCTCGAATTCGTCGTTGATCGCGAGAGTCAGGTGCTCGCCGGCCTGGAACTGGTCGAATTCGTAGCGGTAGCCGAGCGAGTCGAACTTTTCGACCTGCTTCAGCACGCCCGCGATCGGCACCAGCTCGTCGGCCGTCTCATCCCAGATCAGGAACGGCACGTTGCGCACCGACCCGAGCATGCGTTCGGTGAGGGATTGTTCGCCTCCAGGCCCCGGCGGCGCAGGCGGAACCCAGATCCCCAGCCCCGGCGGCCCGACCGTCGGCTGCGCGCGTGCGAACAGGTCCGGGAACTGGCTGGTCAACTTGTAGGTGCCGTAGCCGCCCATCGAGTAGCCGGCGATGTCGGTGAAGCTCGGGTCGAGGTGATAGTGGGAGGCGACATCGGCCCACACTTCGAAGGTGTCGGCGCCCGCATGGTCGTAGTACCAGCCGTCCGGGCCCCGTCCCGCGGGCGTGATCACGATCGATCCGGAGCCGCGGGCGGCGAACTCGGACTGGTTGTGCGAACCCGAGAACTGGTTGTAGTTGGCCGACAGCGAGTGCAGCAGCAGCGTCAGCCCCCAGCCCGAGGCGGGGACAGCCCCGGAGGGGACGTAGATCGCGTAGGGCTGGAGCTGCCCGCGCAGGGCGCCGCTGCAGGCCACCGAGGAGCCGCAACCACCGGTCGCGTAATCGGCGCCCTGCCCTTCCGAGAAATGCGAGGCCAGGATCCGATCGAGGACGCCGGTCTGCGGCACGCCCGTCGGCTGGCCGGGCATGTCGTCGTTGACCTTCGACGCAAGCTTTGCGAAGTCGACTTCGGCGTGGAACCGGCTGATGTCGCCCGCTGCGAGCGCCTGGGCCTGTGCGGATTCCCGCCACCACGCGGGGTTCGCCGTCGTTTCGGGACCCGACGTCCCGGGCACGGGCTCCTGGGAGTTGAAGCGGAAGGCGACGTCGAAGAACGCGGGCGGGTTGGCCGCGGTTCCCGCCCCGCCCGGCTGCGTGGCGCTGCGCGTCGCCGCCGGCAGCAGGTAGCTGCCCGTCGATTCGTCCCACAGCCCGACGCCCGCGGCGAGCCGCACGGTCGAGGTGCCGGGGTTCCACTCGCTGTGCGGGACCTCGACCGTGATCTGCCGGCGGGAGAGGTCGACCGATACCGTCGGCGCCGGCCCGGCGAGCGGCGCCCCGGAGACCGCGTCGGTGATCACGGCCGTTTCGCCGTGGATCGTCAGGAAGTAGCGCGCCGGGGCGCTGACATTGGCGCCGAAGGGGAACGGGTGCGGTTCGCCTTCGTTGCCGCCGATCGCGATCGCCGTGGCGACCAGCGCAGGATCTTCGAGCGTGTTGAGCGTGATCCGGAAGGCGGTCGCCTTTCCCAGCGGCTTGACGCGCAGTTCGACGAGGTCGGCGGCGTTTTCGTCGTAGCCCGGTGCGCTCGGATAGTCGTAGGTGCCCGTCGGCGCCGAGAACAGGTCGCCGCCGCTCGAGTCGCCGCCCGGCGAGTGCATCGGGTTGCTCGGATCGGTGACCTCCTTGGCGCCGTGGTCGTCGTAGAGGTAGCCCTGATAGAGGAACTCGCCCTTGCGGTAGGCGCCCGCGCCCGAGACGAGGATCGGCGGGGCTTTCCAGATCGAGGCCGGGGTATTTTCGAGCTGCGGCGCGGCGGCGGGCTTCGCGTAGAGCACCGGTGGTCCCGGCAGAGGTCCCGTGCCTTCGGCGGCGGGCAGCGAGCGCGGCCGCTTCGCGCCGAGCGCCGGCGTGACGGTCGACGGTGCGATGACACTCGCCGCGCAGAGCGCCCCCATAACGACGGCTTGAATCCCCCTGATACGCATCCCCGCAGCGGACGTACCCGCTGTCGCTCACGCCCTAAACATCGCGGGCGTCCAGAAACAACCCCAGCCCGGACAGGACCGGCCGCCGCCCCGGGCCAGGCCGGCCGCCGCCCCGCGCGAGGGCGGCCCACGCCGCCGTGCCAGGCCGGCCGCCGCCCCGCGCGAGGGCGGCCCACGCCGCCGGGCCAGGCGACCTCGTCTAGATCGACTGCACGCTCGCGCCGACCACGCGCGCGGAGGAGCCATGCGCCTCGCGGCGGCGTCGCAGCTTGTCGCGGTGGCGCTTGACCTGGCGCGCGAGCTCGTCGACCATCAGGTTGAGCGAG
>WNFI01203315.1_pt1 | contig 15682 bp, 24 predicted proteins | sample 5400471 | NCBI WGS metagenome assembly WNFI01 (sample SAMN13153348, study PRJNA577476) | soil metagenome | isolation source: 100 cm saprolite on Douglas fir-dominated hillslope | place: USA:California | collected 2013-09-17 | reverse complement strand
GCTCGAGAAAATGGCCGACGACGCGCTCGAGATGGCCACAGTGAAGCGCGCGCTGACCGGAAGTCGATGTCGTCACCCAGGCGCTCGGCGTTTCGGCCGGGCTCGAAATCATTCTCACGCCGACGCGGTTTTTCTCGCGGGTAGACGGACTTCGCGGAATGGAACGTTGTGGAATGTCGAGCAGCTCCTGTCCGGCGAGCAGATCAACGAGCGCGGGCCCCGCGCCGCGATAAGGCACATGCACGAGGTTCACCCCGGCCATCATCTTGAACAGCTCGCCGGACACATGGGGCGTGCTCCCATTGCCGGGCGACCCATGCTGATTTTGCCCGGATTGGCCTTGGCGTAGGCGATGAACTCGTGAACGCGGAGAAGAAACGCCAGCAGCCCAGCAGCGGGATGTCCCGGCTCTCCGCCCTGCTCACGGACCGCGACTCACGCCGGAACGTATATTGACGACAGGATAAGAAACATGCCGAGAATTGTGTAAACCAGGATGCCCGTGCTGTCCGAAGTCCAGGTCATGACGGTATCTCCGTTCCAAACAACTCGACGTTGTCGCTACGCGGTCTGCGTCAGCGGAATCGAGCGACGTCGGGAACAGGATGTATTTATCGCCTCTGACAAGCATTTGCTCGATCTTGCGATCGCTTTCTCCGGCTTGCGGTAGCCTTCGCGGGGGTGTTGGGTCGGGCGGCACCGACGCGCGCGTGCGGGATGACGGACGGTATTGTCCATGCGCGTCGATGCAGCGCCCGAGAGAGCCAGACCCAATGCACATCGCTCATCGATCCATGACGTACTGTTTCTTCCACTCCTCAGCGCTCATGGGCTCGTCAGAGATGGCATAAATGACGTTACTGTTCTGCGGGCGTTCGTCGAACATTCCGAGGTACTTACCCAGGACCACAAGGGCCGCACGACCGTGCACGCATGGCCGCACGCGAGGCAGCGTGATTGCGGATGGCCGCGTGCCGGGTGGCCCAGCATGGCTTAGATTTTTACTTGCCGCTTTTGTGGCCAGCTTTACGCGCGCGGGAAGAACCACCAAGGCTTCGTCAAGCTACCGCTTCCAATGGGCTTTCGCGTTGGTCAGCGCGTGCGCATTACTTTGGGCGCGGCGGCAAGCGTAACCGTGAACCCGGCCGGTTAAGGAGCCCTGAGGTGGTGTACCAGCGATGCGACAGTCGCATTTACTGGGCCTGGGCCATCATCTCCTCTCGCTGGCATCGGAGGTATGTCTGCGTCCCCCGCTGGCTCTTCCAAGAGAGGCGATTATCCTTGACGCTCAGGCTGACGTTTGCGGTCCAGCGCTCGTGCGAGTTGGAGCAGCTTGCGACCACGTCCCAGCCAAGTTTCGTCTGCCGCTTGCTCTCGAAGGCGCACAAAGTCTCGCCAGCCCGAGCGCCATCAGTATCGATGACAGTGAGCAAGAAGCCGCTCCGATCGAGCGCGGAGCAAGCTTTAGCGTCGGCAGCCCATATGCCGACGAAAGACATGTTGACGGCGTCGTCGGTCAACAATTTATTCTCGCGCGTCCCTTCACTATCGGCCACGGGCATGTTCACTCCCGGTGTTTGGACCCGAACGTCACCTGTTGGAGGCTCAATCAGACCATCCGGTTCTGCAGCGTTGCGCGGACCGGGCTCGCTTAACCCTCCGCGTCCGCGTAGCACCGGGCGCGGCTCAAATTCTTTCGCCGGCCCAGGGCGAAACAGGTCTGATGCTAACCAGTGGGCGAATGCGATTGGCTGGGATGTTTTAACGAGAGCCGACACGGCGGCAGGCAGGGGAGTTTCAACGAGAGCCGATACGCCGGGAGGCTGAGGCATTTCAACCGGAGCCGAAATGGCGGTTAGCTGGGACATTTCAGCCGGAGCAGACACCGCCGCTTGCGGTGCGCTATCTGCTGGGCTGGGCAAGCCAGCCCTACGGTCTGGCGCAACAGTAAAGAGGGACGGCATTACCACGACTGCAAAGCAGGCTAGCAACGCCACCGTGGCGAGCATGTTCCCCGGGTTGAAGTAACGAGATCCGCAGTTGGGCGAAAGCCGACGTAAGCTCCGTGCCTCAGACATTGGTTTCTCTTTATTCACGCCGTCGATAATTTCAAAATAGGTCTCTTCGTGCCAGGCTCCATGCTCACACCTACGGGGCAAGTTTCCTTTCCCGCCCGAAGAGCTGTTCGCAGCTTTCGGCAGAATTCGTCATCCTGCTCCCGATTTACCCGAACCATAAGGTCTTCGTCAGCTCTATCAGAAACAGCTTCGTTCCATTTAATCATGAGGCCCCCCTTCCCCATTGGTGCGTTTAGGCGCATTTGCCATCGTTGCTGAGGAGCGCGGTTTTCTGAAGCTCTCCCGTGCGCTCAAAGCTCATAACTCAACGGCGGTTCTTTTGCGGCGGCAGTTTGCTGTTATCAGGCCGCGTCATTCATCTCGACGGCGATAGTTTGATATTGGAACCGCATTCCAGCGGTCATCACGTACCGCTTTCCTATTGCGCTTACGGGGCTGATCAATAGAGCCGTTGGGAGCCGCCACTTGGTACGCGCATGGCTGGCGAGCCGAGACCCATTGACTGCTTCGGCCCCGCGCCACCCTGGTGCTCAATGACGAGACGCTAGGGACGGGGCATCCAGGGCCATCGGGGCGGTGGTCTTGCGGCAACGTTTTCGTTGGGTTGTGCAGGGGGCTGGTGCAGATCGTTGAGTGCCGGTCAAACAGCTACCGCGGGAGGCTGATCATGCTAGAGGAATATTTTGGAAGTAGTTCGACGCTACAGCGCAACGAGCGGGTCAAGTTAGCCGCGATGTTCTGGAATATCGTAGGCGCAGGTATGCTCATCGGTGGGGTTACCGAAACGTCATGTTCAGGGCAGATCACCTCGTCGGCATGGGACGAAGCCGGCAGACATTTCGGTCGCGCAGCCGACCAAGTTCAAACCCGCGTCGCCGCGATAAGCGCGCCTGCTTGCGGCAGACTCTCGAGCGCCCACAACTGGCGCAGCAGATTATCCGTTTGCGCGGCTGGCAGCTGCCGGCGTGCTAGAGTCCGGAATTTCTCTTCGACTTCGGCATCCGTCATCGGATTTTTCCAGTGCCCGCGATGGTATTCCACCCGCACGTTCTTGCGCCGTCCCGATTTGAGAACGACCTCGAGATCGCACAGATTCATTTCTCTTTCGACGCGGTCGGCCTCGTCGGATGGCAGGCAGCGCACGCGACTGACAAGATCCATGAGGCGCTTGTCGTGCAAATACGGGTCTTCGTAATGCTGCTCTTCGATCGTGCCATACATCAGCGCCACGCCCGCCGCATAGGGCATGCTGTGGTCAGCGGTCTCGTGGGTCTGAGGCCGCCACTTGTCGGAGCTGTCCGCCATCACCTGGATCGCGATGCGCGACACCCGGATGTTCACCTCCTCGATTTCCTCGACATTGGCGAAGAAGGACCGCGCTTCTACTGCCGCCTGGGCGACCGTCTGTGAATACTGGCCGAGTGCGAAGCGCTTGGTGAAACAACGCATTCTCCCGAATGGCTCGCCTCCGCCGCCGAGCTTCGGAAGCCTGAACGGCTTGCGATCTTCGCGATGCAGCTCGCGCAAGCCGGCATGACGGGGCCCAACCAGGTATTCGAAGGGCGCGACGGTTTCTTCAACCGCTGCAGGTGGCCCGTGAGCGTGATCGCCAACCAAGAGGCGATTCGAATAAGCATGTCTCCAAGGGACTACTTGAGCGGCTCGAAGCCGAGAATGCACAACTTCGAGGCAGTGTGGTGGATCTCTTGCTCCAGATTCAAGCGTTGCGCGATGCCTCCAGATAGCTCTTGCCGTCACCTGGAATAGTCTTGCCGCCCGATCTTGAAGCAATAATTGCTCGCTCAGGCGCTGGGCCAGCTCTGGGTAATTGGCGACCAATCAGTACGCCGCCCTCGGTGGCCGCATGTCCGCTTCACCTCCAAATAGCGACTGAATTGATGCAGCGCCGCGAGCCGACACGTTAGGTCCGCTTTGCCCCTCGGAGCGGACAATTAGCAGACGCTCGTTAGAGTAAGCCGCGTACCGGCATGGCGAGTGTGGCAAACAGAGCACACTGCCGGAGGAATCTAAGAGGGAAGAAAGAAAAGGGCAGTCGTCGCGGGAACTGTCTGAAAGGTTGGATGTTGGTCGCCCCGAGATGTGGGGCTTTAGTTCCGAACATTTCTGGATCGATGGGCTGCGACTGCGGGCCGCTACGAAGGCGCCCCAGCGCGGAAAAGGCCGTGCCGTTCCCGCGCGCTGCTCGTCGATTTGCTCAACCGATGGTGGGGATACAGGGGGTAGTTCATGAACGAGAGCTCTCGATCAAACAGGATAAGGAATGTGCTGAGCCTGCAGTTGGCTCGCCAGCATGCTCGGCGACCAAGAGGCGGTCCGAATGGACATGTCTCCAAACTCAGCAATCAGCGACCAGTTGAGCGGCTCAAAGCCGAGAATGCACAGCTTCGAGACACTGTGGTGGATCTCATGCTCCAAATTCAAGCATTGCGCGATGATGCCAGATAGCTCTTGCCGCCAACTAGTTGTGGTCCCGCCGACTGAAAACCGGCTGACCCCAATGTACGTTTTGTGGTCAATAGCGGCGCAGGCCATCAGCGCCAGCCGGCAGCGCATGTCCGCTTCTCCCCCAAAAGCGGACATTCGCCGGTTAGCTTCGATATGTCCGCTTCGTGCCATAACCGGCTGTGAGCAATCGCAGCAAAACCAATCCTTATTTGATTACCTCGTGGGCGCGGGCGAGCAGTTGCGATGGCACGTCGAGGCCAAGCGCCTTCGCGGCCTTGAGGTTGATCACCAGCTCGTACTTGGTTGGCGCCTGTACCGGAAGGTCGGCAGGCTTCTCGCCCTCGAGGATGCGGTCGATATAGCCGGCCGCGCGTCGGTATTGGTCAACGAAATCGGAGCCATAGGAGATCAGGCCGGCGGCAACGGTGTAGGAGCGTTCATAGTAGACCGCGGGCAGCTTGTGCCGAGCTGCCAGCGCGATAATCAGGTCCCGATGAACCGCCGCCAACGCGCTCGCTGTCACGATCAGGCCGCCATTCGAGGCGCGGGCGAAGGCCGCGACAACGCGCTCAATCTCTGCGGCATCGCGCACGCTGACCGGGATCACATCCACGCCGACCGTCGGCGCCACGGACTGGATGACGGCGAATTGGCCGATCCCGGACGTCAGGGCGGGATCTCGAAGGACCGCCGCCCGCGTCACGCTCGGCGCGATCTGCTTGAGCAGTTCCACCCATTTCCCGCTCAAACTGTACTCGAACTGCATAAAGCCAGTGACGTTGCCTCCGGGTCGTCCCAGGCTGTCAACGAAGCCGGCGCCGACCGGGTCGGCGACATTCACGAACACGATCGGCACCATGCGCGTCGCTTGCAACAATGCCGCCAAGCTCGCGGTGCCGCTGGCCAGAATGACGTCCGGCGCGAGGGCGGCCAAATCGTCCTGGCCCGAACCCCAGAAATAATCGATCCGCAGGTTGCGGCCGCTGGTCCAGCCTAATTGCTGCAGCGCCAGCACGAACGCGTCGTTACCGGCCTGAGCGTCGGGATCGTCTGCGCCGACACCGGCCGTGAGCACACAGATGCGGCGGATGTTCCCGCCCTGCTGCGCGCGTACTGCGAGCGGCCATGCGGCAGCCGCGCCGCCGATGAGCGTGATGAAGTCGCGCCGCCTCACTCGATCACCTCGTCGGCGCGGGCGAGCAACGGCAAAGGCACTATGATGCCCAGTGCCTTTGCCGTTTTGAGGTTTATCATCTCGAACTTTCGTTGGCCGCTGCTGACCACGGCGCGACTGAGTTCGTTTAGGCTGCTGGACGCTGATCGGGTGGATTACGGCTCGGCGACGAAGACCGGAATTTGACGTTCTGTGCGCGCCTGATAATCCGCATACGGCGGGTATGCCGCCACGGCTAACGTCCAGAAACGAACTCTTTCCACCGCGTCCTTGACCTCACGCACGCGCATCGGGCGTACGATGGTCTCATCGCGAAGCTCGATATGCGGATTGACGCGCAGATTGTGGACTACAGGTAACCCGGTGTCCCGCAGAGTGGTGCCTTTGGTGCCGCCGCTATTTTCGTATAGCTCTACCTGCTCACGCACCCAGTCTCGAGGGCTCGGGACATACTTAGCCATGGGCACCCTCCCTCCGAGGTCGGCGATCTACATCACGGCTTAGCAAATATGTCGCGAGCCGTACCACTTTGCTCGCCTCGAGTCATGCGCGGCATAGCCGCTACACCTGAGTAAGTAGACCCTCTCAGCGGGCAGGCGGGCGTCGGGGACGGGCGCCCAATCCCTTTCCGTCGCTCAACCAAGCCTCAGCGGTGCTATACTGCGCCACATGAAAGTCGAAGAAATTGCCGAAGCTGTTGCCAAAGCTGCCGCCGGATCAACTCGCCCGCTTTCGAAGTTCTGCCGCCTTTAATTTTGCCTCAATCCATTGCAAACAATGATGCTCCATTCGAAGGGGGCCAAATGCGAAAGCTTCTTGTCGGTCTGCTTATCACAGGCAGCCTGAGTCTAGCGGTTACACCTCAGACTGCGGTCGCAGGCAGTGGTGAGGTAGCCGCCGGCGTCGTTGGCGGCTTGGCCGTTGGCACATTGTTTGGAGCGGCGATAACCTCGCATCCAGGTTTGCGACTGAGCATCCAGGTTTACGAGTGAAGTTTAAGCCCCGAGTGAAGAGCCCCGCTCCGGCGGGGCTTTTCTTTACATTTCAGGCGGCCGAGAACTCTTTACCTGCAATCGGGGATTCTCTCGCGCCCCGACGGAGTTGATCGACGCGACCGAACGCAGTGCAGCAGGCAGCATCCTATTCGATCACCTCGTCGGCCGCGGCGTGGCATCAGCTTTGATCCTTCGTTCGCACCGGGGCCGCTAGAGTTCTCAGTTGCCGGCGCACAAAGGGGGCGGCCTTGACCGCGCCGATTACCGCGGCAAATCCTGAAGCTATCGTTACGAGCCAAATATAGAGAACGTGCGGGCACTCCTCGCTTCCACGCTCGATCAGTTGGTGCCCGTCTGCTTGATCGCGCCCGATCTTGAAAATGTCTTGCAGTTGCTGGTCCGTGAGCGCATTCAAGTCTGGCCGTACTTGGTCGTTTTGACTGTCGCTTTCATCCTGTTTCAGCCATTGCGCAATCGGGTCGTCGGCATGCACTGGTGCGCCTGGCGCCAGCAATATCAAGAGCGCCGCAGCCAACACGTACTTTGTAGTTGGCGCGAATCGCAAACGCTCTTGCCACCAATGCGGCTTGCATAGTGCTGAGGTTGGCAATGGCCTGCTCTCACCGATTGGCGTTCACAGCGCCTCCGTTGAGGGTCCTAGTCTAGTTTGCTTTCTGAGCCCCAAACGTCTGCGATGCCTGATGGTCATGCTTGAAGATGCCGCGGTAATCATCCGGCGTCGTAAGGCTTTGGCTTGAGGATCACCTTTTGCACGTTCCCCGGCAGAACATATCGGCCCACGTACCAATGCGCCTCGATGTTAGCTCCATAGGACCGGCCCACCGCGTGCGACATCGTATCCGCGACGAATTCACCAAGCGCCCACAATTGTAGTTCCCGCGCCCGAAACAGTCGGGCAAACGGACGCGCAAGCTCCTGGAGCTCGATGTAGCGGAAGAAAGGCTGCGCTCGCCGCCGCTAAAGCGCGCGGCAAGAAGGCTCGGCGCTCCGCGGCCGGCTGCAGTCCGGCAAGCGTCCATCGAAGCCCGTAGCAAGCTCGCTGATGCATTCGCTGCCAACGTCTGGCCAATCATCGAGGAGAGCCAGGCGAGCGGCGTTAGCAGCATGCGCGGCATCACACGCGCCCTAACGGCCCGCGGCATTCCAACCGCTCGTGGTGGTGATTGGTCAGACGTACAGGTCTCCAAAATCTTGCGGCATAATCGAAATCTGCGTCGGCCTTGAGATTAACAGTTATCTGCCGGCCGAGTTCTGATTGCCCACCTGCCCCTGCGCCGGAAAGGCAATGAGCGCTAGCGTAAGAATGGTGATGACGAATTTCATTGTCCTACCAGTTCATCCACCAGATTGACGGCTCTGAGCTCGGCGTCCGCGGATGCGCCGGCATCGTCGGTCGCCAATCCAAACCGCGCCGCTCACGACGCTCTCTGAAATCCCTGCCATCCCCGTGCAACTTCGACGCCAACACAAGCGCCCCGGCCGCCGCGTTCGCGACGTCGTCGTGCCCACCCGGTCCATGATCGATGCTGTCCTTGCCGCTGCGACCAGTTCGCCTCTCGAGGCCAACCAGCTGCGTCACTATCCGATCATTGTCGAGCAGGTCGCAGCCTCTTGAATTTAGGATCGGCAACAAGTCGGTGTACAACTCGCTCTTGCTACGCTCGCTCGGCAAATAGCTGATGTTGCGCTTAGCAAATTCCGACGTCACCCACGTTCCCCCAAAGCGATCGCCCGTTACGCGCGTAATGCGGTAGGACCGCAGCAAATTGACGAACTCATTGACCAGGGGGCGATTGCTAGAAGCTGAATTTCAGGCAAGCGAAGCCAGCCTGGTGGATTTCATTAAGGCTCGCGGCAATACGAAGCCACATCTGACTGGTCTGATGCAAGGTTCGCGAATTGACAGTGCAAAATGATTGGAGACGCAATGATGAAAAATTCGGACAATCCAGACGGAGGATAACCTTACAAATGGGCGTGGATTAGAAAATCGGAGCGCTTGAGGGCTTACCGCATTATCCGCAATCACAGAATTTTCTAATTTGTGTCCAAGACCGCGCAAGCCGACTGTCGAGTGCATCCCGCTGTGTCGAGCATAAGGCACTCAGACGCTCGGCTCCTCGCCGCCATTCGTCCCGGCTGTCGATGAGGTGGTCGATGTACCCGACGAGTAATTCGTTTGTTTTCCGCGCTTCGTTTTCCAGCGCGCGCAATCGTTCCAACTCGATGCGTAATAACGATAGTTCCCTCCTCATTGCCGGTACTGGATCGGTCCGGTCCTGCGGCGGCGCCTCTGGGAGTAATCGTATGATCGGACTCAGGTTGGTGGCGGCGCATCGATTCGGCATGGGGCAAAGCCTGCCGAGATATGGTTTACAGATGGTAAATGCCCAGCCAAAGCTGCGCCACGCGCAATAAGCGTCCAATTCGGAGGAACATCAGCGGAAATTCAGTGCATTTCTGAAAAACGGTCCGCTGCTTGGCTCTTGTGAATGTCGTAAGTAGTGCCTTTTTCGACGCAATCATACGAAGGCTACCCGATCTCTAATCAACTGTTAGGGCCAACACTCTAATATTCCAATCCAGCGCTGGCGACTAAAGGCGAAAAGCGCCTTGGGCTTGGGTCTTCTAAGAATGCGACACTTGTGTGCGGTGCCCTGGCTAACTCCGAGCCGCCAAACGCTGCTCAGTATTGGAGTTGCAACGATCCTCGTTCTCACTCTCCTCGCGGTTCTGGAAATTAACGGCGGCGGGAGACAAGTACCGACTAACGAATTGCTCACAGGTTCTATCCCTAAGGCGGCTGCTGTTCGTAAGTCTGCGTCCGACGATCCGATCGTCGCTTTTTTCACATCCTCGACTCCATCTGTCACGCAACCCGCGCAAATCGCGCTGGTGGATCGGCATGCAGTTCCTTTGCCTCGCCCGCGGCCAAAACGGCTGTGAAATCCCGCTAGTCTCGAATTGAGGTAAGCCCCGAGGGGACGGCGTGTGTCGGTGACAGCCTATTCGTGGCAGCCCGCACCATCTGCGCCACAGCCCTCGGCAGCTCTTTGAGAAAGGCGTGCGCCAAGCGCGGTCCTCCATGTCAGTGGGTGAGGTGTTTCACACATCTCAACGAGCAATTTTTGGACGAGGGTCTATCCGTTCGGACAGCGCGAAGTCCTGACGGGCAGGCAGCGATCTTGATCTGGCAGCTATGCCATGAGACGGCCGTGATCAGGCGCATAATTTGGTCGTGGTCGGCTGGCCACAGGCCATCGGGGGCAGTTCATGAAGATGTTGACGAGCGCGGAACTCTTTGATCCACCAAAGAGGACACGCAGGATACGCAAGACCAAAGACTGGTTTGAGCGCGCGAAGTTGGTCGTAGCTGCGGCGCGAGATCGCGCGGTAGAGACGACTCAGCAACGAGCGGCGCCGTCAATGAAGCGCCCTCCCACCGTGTTGCAGAGGCGCCGCGTGGCTGAGAGGCTGAGGCCAAAATTTCGCTAACGGGTGAGTTCTTGATCAAAAAAGATGCCCCGGCCGGGGGGTGCGCCGGGGCTTTCAACGATCGAAGACCGCCCGCTCCGCCTCCTCCAGCGAAACACCGAACCGTTGAGCAATGAGGCGCAGCGATTCGCCGGAAAGTCGTGCTTGAAACATTGCCTCTCCGACATCAACAGGCCCAGCGTCAACACCATCGACGGGTTGCTCAGGTTGTTGTCTTGGTCCTCTTGCCCTTGGCACGATGGAGTCCCTTCTGCCGTCGCTTGATAGCTTCAAGCATAGCACTGAGCGCGGCCTTTGCCTCAGCCTCGCAAGCGAGCAGCTTGGAAACCCAGCGCGCATGAAGGTCGGGGCGACAGCCGCGTGGGCACGGCGGCAACCGCCCGAACGGCATCGGGTCCCCAAACCAGGCGAGTCGGTTCCCCGCGAGAGCAACCGTCCAGCAAATAGAGGATGCGACGCAACGTGCCGCAGCAGGGCGCGACGAAAAAAGATTCCGAGCCGCCGAGAAACCGGTCTTGGCGCGCAAGCTCGACCGCAGTCTCAACCCGGCGACGGTCAAGATTACGGGCGTTGGTTCCCCACGAGAGGCCAGCCCGAGCGGCGGGTTGGTTGGGTATTTCCACGTCATGACGGCACCTGGGGCAAGGGCACCCGCGGCGTGCCGCCGAATAGACCATTGACAGGATATTCGAGGGCGCGAAGCCTGCTGATCTTCCAGTCGAGCAACCGACCAAATTTGAGCTAATCATCAACATGAAGGCGGCGAAGGCACTCGGCATCGAGGTGCCGCCGACGCTGCTCGCCCGCGCCGACGAGGTGATTGAATGAAAAGGCGCGAGTTCATCACGCTGCTGGGCGGCGCTCCAGCCGCGTGGCCGCTGCTGGCGTGGGCGCAGCAGCCAGAGCGCATGCGGCGCATCGGCGTGCTGCTGCCGGATCATGCAGCAAATGCGGAGCGGACCGATACAATTGCGTGCTCTCGCGGAGGAATTGGACGCGCGCCAAGAAGCGACCGCCATTTCAGCCGCGCGACAGATTTTAGCAATGCGTTTCAGAATGTCCGCGGGTTCACAAGGCGCGAACCGTGCAAATATAGCCCTGGAGGTGACGACATATTCGTGCCGATCTTCGCGGGTTAGAAATTCAAAGCGAACACTTTCGGCGCGAGCGAAGTCGCCAGCCTTGATCGCGTCGACAAAGTGACAGATGAGCGTAAGGGTCGGTACGCACTCCAAACTTGCGACGCAGCGCGCGCGTAAACTCGCGTCGACAGCGTCCACCACAGCAAAACGTGAACGCTGCCGCAGAGATTCGACCAATGACCCCTGCATGTTCTTGGCTGTGATGGCGCGCTTCGCCATGTTGTTGCGAACGTCGCGGACAGCAAGAACGGTCCGGTCACGAACGACCGAGGCTTCCCTCCGCAACTCGTTTGGCCCAAGGCACAGCTCTTTTAGTGCGGCAACTTCGTCTTCGCCCTTCGTGATCGCGTAATCAACGCGGGCGTAATCAGCGAGTTGGCGTCGCTCAATCTCAAGCACTTTTGGTAGCATCGTGGCCATACCTGGCTACCCTGCGGAGCGTCAGTAACTGGCAGCGGCATACTGGAAACTGCGATCCGCCTTCAACTCGTCTCTGCCACGGTCCGGTAGCTGTCCCGCGGCGAACTTGCCCGGCGGGCTTTCAAGACGCTCGACCACGACGAGGCGAGTGACTTCGCCTCTGAGGAAGGCGTTCAGGAACTCGGGATAATCGCTCAATGACACGCATCCGTTCGATTGGCCGTTCGCGCCTAGCATGTAGGGGTGGGCAAGGATGCCGGCGCGACCGTACATCCGGCTGCCGTCAACGGGGTTGAGACGGATGGCGCGAACCCCGTGAAACAGTCGCTCGCGCAAAGTGAGATTATAGACGTTCGGCGGCGTTGCCCCCTGCATCCTCACGTGCACATGGCGAGGATTGTCCATGAGGTCGCCAAAGCCAGAATGGGCCTCCAGCCGGCGACCACTTGGCAGGTACATGGTCCGCGCCGTGATATCGTAGATCGCTGTGCGGCCGTCGTCCTCGAGCGGCGGGGCCTCCTTGCGTGGTTGCGCGAGGCGAACTTCCGCTTTCGAAACGGTCGCTTTCGGCGGCGCATCGGCTCGCTTTTTCTGGACCTCCCGATCCGGCGGCAATCGCAGACTGTTCGCAAGCACCTCCATCGCCGACGCGAGACTCTCGTTGGAGGACGACTGGCAATCATCTGCCGAGGCGAATCGATTGTCGAAAGACGCGGGACGATCCTCCAAAGCGTCGAAACGCTCCTCGAACGGCGCGTCACGACACGCCGCTGCGGACGTGTCGGTCGGCATGGGAGCCGCCTTGGCCGGGGCATCGAACAATCCGACCTGCGGTTCCAGGCTTGCCACTTGTACGCGATCGCTTGCCGACCCTGATCCTAGCGGCGCGCTGAGCCGGAGAATCTCGGGGTGGATTGTCCCAAAAACCGAAACACGCAGACCGGGCAATGTGGCTGCCGGACCTGCCTGCGTCCCTGCCGATTTAAGGATGAACCCGAGAACCATCGCAGTGATTCCAAACGGAATCGCGCGGAGCCCAAATTGACCCAATACGCCCCCCATTCGTACGCCACAACGCCGCTAGCGTAGCGTCCAACGGCAACGCACGTCCCCCGACGCACGCGGAAGCAAACATGCTGATTGCGGCAAAAATCGTTCCAGTCGATCCAGCCGGCGACTCCCGGTGATTGCTCATGGCTGTGTTCTGTACCACGAACCGCGTAGATGCTCTGCCATCGCAAGACAACGATGAGCCGCCTTCATCCCACCAGCGTGCGGCTGCCACATCCCAATCGTGCAGGAAAATTACTGAACCGATTGCCGCCCAATGGCGGTCGACTCTCTTTACATTACCTGATGTGTTGCCGCCAGACGCCAATGGCCGGTTCACGCAATCTGAGTGCCGCTCGGCCAGCTCCAAATAGTTTGCTGCAAGCGTCATCAAATGTTCGGCCTCGCTCGGCTTAGTTCACTCCTTCGCTCGGCGGTCATCCGCCGAGCGCGCTACGAGCAGCAAAACAAGTTCTGGAGTTCCTATCGGCGTCATTTTCGTGAAATTCGTCCTCTGGGCGACGGCTAGAAAAGCCGCGTAGATGAATGTGGAATGAGCGCTAACACAAATTTGTTGGCTACGGAAACGGCCACGCAAGAGTTCCATTTGGCCGCCAAGCGGTCATATTTTCATGTCATCGCGGATCGATGGTGCGCTCGCGGGGGCACCGCGCGCGAAGCGGGGCGTCACAACCGGCCATTGGTGTATGGAGTGGATCGCTGTCGGCGATCGGCTTTTGTTGGAAAAGGGCTGGCGCGATCCCAAGCTAAGCTTCCTCGAGGCGGTCGGACCACGTAAGTGATGTGGGAATTGTGCTCGTAAACGGGAGGGGCGCATGGCGCTTAGCTTACGCGATGTTCGACGAGATCCGGTTGCGAACCGCGCTCTCGAGGAGCTTATGCACCACTATACTGTAGCAGAAGAGAAGAGCCGCTTGGTTCTGACCAAAAAGGCGGGGAACATGAAGCTCTTCTTGAATGACCTCGACGACCTTCATCAATTGGATTTCGTCCATAATCAGAAGATGGTGAAGGAGATCGAACGACTGCGTGTGCTATTGGCCACGATCGAGCAGCAGCGGGAGAGTTGGAAGGTCCGCGCCTTGATGGCAGAGGCGCAATTACTCGAAGCTATTGCCAAACCCAGCCACAATGGTCGCTGTCAGAATGTCGGTGACGTCAGGTATGCTTCGCTCAAGCGCTTTCTGGCAAAGCAGTTCCACCCTGATTACGCCCCCGGACAAGGCATCGAGAAGATTGTTCGAAACGAGATCTTCAAGGAAATCTGGAACGAGATTGAGCGCCTCGATCAAGGAGCTTCGGCCGCCCGCTTCGCGACGGCGCGATCAGCTTCGGCGGCCTGATCGGGCAATTTCCGCTGCTCCGTGCGGCCTTGCAATAACGCCCACGCCTGCGGGGATGGGGGTTGCCGCCTGCAGGACGCAGGAACAGCGCATACTTCTGGCGCATTGGCTCGACGACGTCGGTGTCAAGCGCAACGTAAGAGTGAGCGATGGACCAAGATCAACATCGCACAGCTACAGCTTGAGCAGGCCTACCATCTAAACTGACGGAGAAACATCATGACCTATGTCGATGGATTTGTTGCGGCCGTCCCCACCGCCAATCGCAAAATCTACAAGAAACATGCGGAAGCCGCTGCCGTCGTCTTTAAGGAGCACGGCGCATTGAAACTCGTCGAGTGTTGGGGGGACGATGTGCCCGACGGCAAGGTCACGTCGTTTCCCATGGCGGTCAAGCGTAAGGATGATGAGACAGTCGTCTTCTCCTGGGATCACCTGGCCTTCGCGCAAGGTGCGTGATGAAGGCATGAAGAAGGTCATGGCCGACCCACGCTTGCAACCGGACACGAATCCGATGCCTTTTGACGGAAAACGCATGATCTACGGTGGCTTCGAAATGATCGTGGAGGCATGAGCGCCTGGGGCGTGTGACCGAGGACTTGGCTGGCGATCGCCGCCCGCCCAAGAGTCTGTCGGGCGAAATTGGAACACTCGCGACGCTGGTTTCGGGTGCCCTTACAAATTGTACCCATCCCCGCGAAATGGTCATACTCGCTTCGAATTCAATTGGTGATCACAATCGTATTTTCCTGTCACTGGAGTAGCCGATGGGGATGATCATGTTCCGATGTCCGACGTGAGATTTCGACAGACTGGCCAAGGCTAAGGGCGGTGCAGAGATCGCTGCCGCCAGCATCGATCATCTGCATCGATACATCGAGCTTTTGTTTGAACCCGCAAAACGTAGAGGAAAGGAAATCTCATGAGCGCAAACAACACATTTCTCGCGGTGTTTCTCGGCAGCAAGACGAACTCGCGAATGACAGCATGGAATGCCCTGCCAGAAGCGGAGCGACTCGCGAAGCAAAAAGAGGGGATAGCCGCTTGGAAGGAGTGGGCCGAAAAACATCAATCCGCAGTCGTCGGCATGGGCGGACCGCTCGGCAAGACCAAAAAAGTCTCGCAACGCGGCATCGAAGATACAAGCAATGAGATGGGTGCCTACATGGTCGTTCGCGTGGACTCGCATGAGGCTGCGGCCGAACTCTTCGAGAGGCATCCGCATTTTACGATCTTTCCCGGGGAATCCGTCGAGATCATGCCCGTTCTCCCGATACCGGGCGCCTGAGCGGCTGCGTCCAAGAATTGAACTGTCTATCAACTACCCATAAGGAGAAATGACGATGCCCAACACTGTTCGTTTGCATCGTGTGCTGGCGGCCAAGCCAGAAAAGGTCTATCGCGCATTCATCGAGGCGGATGCGCTAGCGAAGTGGCTGCCTCCCAACGGCTTTGCATGCACCGTGCATCAACTTGA
>WNFI01038944.1_pt2 | contig 15683 bp, 10 predicted proteins | sample 5400471 | NCBI WGS metagenome assembly WNFI01 (sample SAMN13153348, study PRJNA577476) | soil metagenome | isolation source: 100 cm saprolite on Douglas fir-dominated hillslope | place: USA:California | collected 2013-09-17 | reverse complement strand
GAGACAACTCCTCAACCAATCCCAGAGCAACAGCCATCACAGAGCCCGTCGCGCATCTTGCGAGCGGACGGATTACCGCAGGCCACGGATCCGCTGGATGGCTTCAGTGGAACTAGTTCTGGGCCGAACTTCGAGTTAACTCCCACTTCGGCCAAGCGCGACATGGATCCTTTGGCTGGTTCTCAATCTTTGGGCCAGGGCGCGCTCGATGGTCTGCCGACCGGGCGGAACTTGCTGACCACTCCTTTTGAACCCAACACCACGGAAGTCTTCACAGGAAAAAACGGAAGGGAACTGCCTTCGCGAGCAGACTACCCGAGGAGAATGACCAGGGAGGAAGACGTGACGCCCGTGAGGATGGTACACCGCGCAAATCCCTACGCGGATATTCCATCGCTCTACGACATGTACGTGCAAGCGTCGGTGCGCCAGCGGCCAATTGAGCGTTTTGGCCTGGAGGTCTTCCGCAACACTTCGAATGATCCGCGAGCCATTCCCATGGATCTTCCCGTTGGCTCCGATTACGTCATTGGCCCCGGTGACGGCCTCGCGATCGATATCTGGGGCGGCGTCTCGCAGCGATTGGTGCGAGTCGTTGATCGGGAGGGCCGCGTATCCTTGCCTGAAGTCGGACCGCTTCTCGTCAGCGGACGGAGTCTGGGCGACGCGCAGCAAGCAGTACAACAGCTGCTGCGAACCCAGTACCGCGATATCTCAGCAGATGTGTCCGTTTCGAAACTGAGAACCGTTCGTGTGTATGTGGTTGGAGACGTAGCGGAGCCAGGCGCTTACGACATCAGCTCACTTTCGACTCCCTTGAACGCATTGTTTGCGGCGGGGGGTGTAACTCCTCGTGGCTCGCTGCGCGCACTGAAACATTATCGCGGCAAGCAGCTCGTGGAAGAGGTGGATGCCTACGACTTGTTGCTGCACGGAGTACGGTCCGACATGCGCCGGTTAGAGAACGGAGACACGCTGCTCGTTCCCTCTCTGGGGCCACAGGTGACGGTAGACGGAATGGTGCGTCGACCGGCGATTTACGAGCTGCATGGCGAGAGTTCTCTTGCGGACGTGCTGGAGCTGGCGGGAGGAATCTTGCCCACGGCGACGCTGCGGCACATTGAGGTTCAACGCATCGAAGCACACGAGAAACGCACCATGCTGACACTCGATCTGGCGCCAGCTGGGGACGTAGATTCCATCAAGAAGCAGATGGATGCGTTCAAGATTAACGACGGCGACGAAGTGCACATCTTTCCGATCGCTCCCTACAACGAAGACGCTATCTACATTCAGGGACACGTGCTGCGGCCCGGGCGGTATTCCTACAAACAAGGGATGAGCCTTTCTGACGTGATCGGGTCATATAAGGATCTGTTGCCTGAACCTGCGCCGCACTACGCAGAGATCGTCAGGTTAAATCCGCCGGACTTTCACCCCAGTGTTGAGAGTTTTGATCTAACGGCGGCGCTGGCAAATCCAGCCTCAGCGCCAAAGCTGCAGCCGCTTGATACTGTTCGCGTGTTCAGCCGCTACGACTTTGAGGCGGCACCGGAAGTCTGGATCGGCGGCGAAGTTCGGGAGCCCGGGAAGTACCGCACTTCGGGGCAAGCGCACTTGAGGGACGCGGTCTATCTGGCAGGCGGGGTCACGCAGGACGCTTCGCTGGACTCCGCGCAACTCTTCCGCACGCAGCCCGATGGCACGATGAAAATCCTGAGCGTCGATCTCAAGGAAGCTCTCGCGGGAAATCCCGTGGACAACGTGGTGATGCAGCCGCGTGACCGCTTACTGGTGCACCGCAATCCGAGCCGTGTTGATCCGCCAACGGTTTTCATTAAGGGAGAAGTAGCCAAGCCAGGGCGTTATCCACTCACGACAAACATGCACGTCGAAGATCTGGTTCGCGTGGCCGGCGGACTAAAGAGGAGCGCGTATACAGAGAGTGCCGACTTGGCGCGTTTCGAGATGAACGGTCCTCAAAAGGGGCCGGGTGACCGGCTTGAGGTAAACCTGGCAGCAGTAATGACCGGCGATCCGAAGACTGACGTGCCCCTGCGCGACGGAGACATCCTGACAATTCGACAGCTCCCGCGCTGGAATGACATCGGTGCGTCCATGACCGTGCGCGGTGAAGTTCTGCACGCGGGCACTTACGGCATCGAGCCGGGAGAACGGCTGAGTTCGGTTTTGGCGCGAAGCGGGGGGTTCGGTCCAGAAGCGTATCCGTATGGCGCCGTCTTGATTCGAAAAGAAGTTCGTGAGCGTGAAGTGAAATCACATGTGGAACTCGTCCTGCGAGTCAAGGCCGAACAGGACTATATAAAGTCCTTGCCAGAAACCGATACAGATCAGAAAAACGCGAAGCTAAGAGCAATTGCGCAGACGCAGTCGACCCTTGACCAGCTTGAGGCTGCTTCGCCGATTGGACGTGTTGTCATTCACATTCGATCGGATTTGCGCTCCTGGCGTAACACGTCCACAGACATCCCCATCCGGGATGGCGACCTACTGATCGTTCCCAAGAGCGCAAACTACGTCACGGTTACCGGCCAAGTGTTCAATCCAACTGCAGTCGCAAACGTTTCCGGCCACAGCGCCAGGTGGTACCTCAGCCAAGCCGGCGGGGTGACCCAACTTGCGGACAAAAAGGCCGTTTTTGTAATCCGAGCTGACGGTTCAGTGATCGCCGCGAAAAACAACAATTCTGGTTGGTGGGGCGGCGACCCGCTGAACGCAACCTTGCGCGCAGGAGACACGATCGTTGTGCCCGAAAAAGCGCCAAAAATCGCTGGGCGTAATTGGGCGACGATCATGCAATCAGCGCAACTGGCTTCGTCTGTAGCTTTGGCAGTGGCGTACATCCATCCATGACGAGGAATGCTCTTGATGCAGACGAGGGCCATCGTGCTGGCGTTTAGCTGTGCGGCGTCAAGTCTGACGCTGACGGCAGCGTCTTGTATGTGTGTACCTCAGCAGACACAAGAGCAACGCGAGGTGGATGCGAAAGAGAGCAGTTCTGGTGCAGAAGCAAATAAAATGTCGCCGACAAGAAAAATCGCGGGCGGTCCGGAAGTGGAACCTTTTGAGAGTTCAAAACCAGGCGTCACCGGATTGGGGAAGCGGTTTTTGGAGGACCAAAAGCAGATCTGGACGAGTCCGGCAAAGGTCCGATTCTCGGATGTTCAGTGGCTAGTGCCAGCCAGTGGCATAACGGCGGGGCTCTTCGTCACAGACAGTGATTTCAGCAGGCACCTTTCTAAAAATCCCACGACTATCAACCATTACAAGTCAATTTCGAATGCCGGTCTGGGGGCGCTCATTGGCGGAGCTGGTGGAATGTGGTTGTTGGGTCACGTGAGGCACAACGAACACTGGAGCGAGACAGGGTTCTTGGCCGGTGAGGCGGCACTGAACAGCTTGGTCGCGGTTGAAACATTCAAATACTCGCTGCGTCGCCAGCGGCCTTACCAAGGCGACGGAAGCGGGCCCTTTTTTCAGAATGGCGGAACCTCTTTTCCATCGGAACATGCAGCGGCGGCATGGTCGGTAGCGGGGGTAGTCGCCCATGAGTATCCGGGGCTGCCGATGAAAATCATGGCCTACGGTCTGGCATCGCTAGTGGACTACTCACGAATTCGCGCACACCAACATTTTCCATCTGACGTCTTCGTCGGCAGCATCGTTGGAAATCTCGTTGCGCAGAACATCTACAGCCGCCACCACGATCCAGGCCTCGGAGGTGAGGCTTGGAATTCCATCAGTCAAATGTTTCGCGGTGTCGGGAATCTCACTCCGGGCAATATGGGCTCTCCGTATGTTCCGATGGACAGTTGGGTGTATCCCGCATTCGACCGCCTTGCTGCCATTGGTTATGTGAAGAGCGGAATGTTTGGGATGCGCCCCTGGACTCGATTGGAATGCGCCCGGCTCCTCAACGAATCCGAAGATCACGGAACCGTGGATGACAGTTCTTCGGAAGCCGCAAGAATAAATTTGGAATTAGCGAAAGAGTTTAGCGGCGAGTTGCGAGAAATGTCCGGAGGCGAGAACACCGGCGCGAAGGTGGAATCGGTTTATGCACGCTTCACCGGAATCTCCGGGCAGCCCCTCACGGATGGGTTCCACTTTGGAGAAACCATCATCAATGATTACGGCAGGCCTTTCCAGGAAGGATTGAATTCTGCCGATGGTATCTCCGCGTGGGCGACTACAGGTCACTTGGTAGCTTACGTGCGCGCGGAATACCAGCATGCCCCGTCGGCACCGGCTTTCTCCGCAAGTGCTCGACAATTCATTTTTTCCACAAACACTCTTCCCTCTGTTCCTCCACCGACATCTTTCGGTGCCGTAAATCAGGCCCAACTTTTGGATGCCTACTTTGGTCTCAATTTCTCTAACTGGCAAATTACATTCGGACCTCAGACTTTGTGGTGGGGCCCCAGTTTGGGCGGGCCGTTAATGTTCAATGACAACGTAGTGCCTGTAAACATGCTTCGCGTCAACCGTGTCTCTCCGTTCAAGTTTCCGGGCATCTTGAGTTGGCTGGGACCGTGGCGCGTGGAATGGTTTCTCGGGCAACTGACAGGGCATGATTTCGTCTTCCAAACCAACACGGGACTTGTCGGTCAGTTTAACCAGCCTCTAGTTCGTCAGCCCTTTTTAGATGGGCTTAGATTCAGTTTTAAGCCTTTACCTGATTTTGAACTAGGTTTTTCTTTGACCACGGTATTTGCGGGTGGTCCTACTCCGTTGACAGCTCATACGTTTTTTCAAACCTATTCCGCTGGACAGGGTAATGGCCTCCCGGGTAACAGCGACCCAGGAGACCGCCGATCCGGACTCGACTTTACATTTCGAGTTCCAGGCGTGAAAGAGGGGTTAAGTTTTTACACGGAGGCATTTGTTGAAGACGAGTATTCACCCGTAGCCTATTGGCGGAATGCCGCGATTTGGTCTGGGATGTACCTGGCGCAAATCCCCAAACTCAATAAATTGGATTTTCGAGTCGAGGCCGGTTACACGGATCTTCCCGGCAACCTCCAGAATGGTACTTCTGAGGCCCACTACGCTCCTGGGATTTTCTATTCGAATGGCCGATACCCCAACGGATCCTATCTGAATGATGGCAATCTTCTCGGAAACTGGATGGGTAGACAAAGTCAGGGGGTCCAAGCCTGGAGCAACTACAGATTTAGTCCGCGGAGTTTTATTCAGGCCAGCTTCAGGCATCAAAAGGTTAGCCAGCAATATATGCCAGGTGGGGGCACGCTAACAGATGTGTCTCTGCGCGCTGACTGTTGGCTTCGCAATGACCTAAGCGTATCCGGCATTGTTCAGTACGAGCGTTGGCTATATCCGGTCATCACTCCTGGAGCCCAGTCCAACGTGACGACATCGTTGCAGCTGGTTTTCTGGCCGCAGTCTTGGAAAAGATAGATTGAAATCATTAACCGAGGGGATGGAGTGAGAATTTAATGTTTCAAGTGCTGCTGGTGGAGTTGGGCGAAGCGAATTCACTCTTGTGGCGGACGAAGTGAGAGTGATCGAATTCGAATTACGTTTGGAAAACGGGGGACGTAGGAGAGAAGAGAAGTGACGCAGACAGCTGCCAAGCCACAGATTGAGACCGCCGTGCCGCCGGTCATCGAGGTACTTCCGTTGCAGGAGGTCTCTGTCGATGAGATTCGAGAGCGGCAGGCGAAACTCCTGCGATTATTGTGGGACGCCAGGCGATTACTCTTTCGATCTGCGGCGATCGGTGTACTCGCTTCAACTCTTATTGCTTTCTTGATTCCGAAATCCTACACCTCGATAACCCAGCTGATGCCTCCTGACACACAATCTTCGTCTGGGCTTGCGATGATGGCGGCGATGGCAGCGAAAGTAGGCGGTGGACTCGGATCTGTCGCAGGCGATTTGCTCGGCGTAAAAAGCTCAGGCGCTTTATTCATCGGAGTCTTGAGGAGCCAGACAGCAGAAGATCGCCTCATACAGCAGTTTGATCTAAGAAAAGTCTACGGCAAAAGACTCATCGCTGATGCACGTACCAAACTCGATGAAAATACCGTGATCTCGGAAGACCGCAAGAGCGGAATTATTACCATCAGCGTCACGGATCACGATCCGCGGCGCGCCGCGGCCCTGGCAAATGCCTATGTTGGTGCGCTGAACTCGCTCGTTTCCGAGCTTTCGACTTCTTCAGCTCACCGTGAACGCGTGTTCCTCGAAGAGCGCTTGAAGGTTGCGAAGCGAGATCTCGATGAAGCCGTGAACGCGCTTGCACAGTTTTCCAGCAAGAACAACACGCTCGACATTCAGCAGGAAGGCAAAGCCATGCTGGATGCCGCGGGAACAATCGCAGGCGAAATGATCGCGGCTCAGTCTCAACTGGAAGGACTGCGCCAGATCTATACCGACAATAACGCCCGCGTCCGTTCGCTGAACGCCCGCGTTGCCGAACTTCGCAAGCAACTCGAGAAGCTCGGCGGCACGCAGGCTAATGCGGTGAACGGCACCAGCGCTCCCCCGAGTCAGACTAACGATCCATCCGCTGACAAGGCCGGTGGTGGCCTGCCTTATCCCACCATTAAGAGTCTGCCGTTGCTGGGAGCAAAGTACGCTGATTATTACCGGCGGGCGAAGATTCAGGAAACCGTTTACGAACTACTCACCGAACAGTACGAGCTTGCAAAGGTACAAGAGGCAAAAGAGACGCCGAGCGTCAAGGTTTTGGATCCGGGCACAGTGCCCGAAAAAAAATCGTTTCCACCGCGGTTGCTAATCATATTGCTGGGAACATTTTTCGCAGGTTCTTTGTGCGTGATGTGGGTGGTGGGTGCGGATCAATGGAATCAAGCCGATCCGAAGGACCCACGGAAAATGCTGGCGCAGGAAATGGCTGCGACGATCAAAGAGCGGGCGCCATGGGCGTCGCGCAACGGGGCCGGAGCGGAAGCGGGTGAACAGGATTCTTCGAGCCAGGACAACGGCGGCACGCCGCGGGGCGGAGCGCTTAGGCCGTAGAAGTGGCTGTAAGTTAAAGAAACATAAAGGGTTAAGTCGCATGATGCCCTGTAAGTGACGGGGCGAAGCTGTGTACGGAGCCTTGGATGGAGATTTCAAACGAACAGATAACGACTGGTCGTATGCAGTGCGACATTGGTCCACTTACGGTCCCGGACTCGTTTTTCGAGCCGCGCTGGTATGCGGTATACACGCGCGCGAACCACGAACGACGGGTGGCGGGCCAGCTTGCGGAGCGCGAAGTGGAGCATTTTCTGCCGGAATATGAATCGGTGCGCCAGTGGAAAGACCGAAGGGTGAGGCTGCAGATGCCGCTCTTCCCGGGGTATGTATTTGTCCACGTGGCGCTGCGGGAGCGGCTGCGGGTTTTGCAGGTACCGGGCGTTGCGCGGCTGGTGGGTTTCCATGGGAGCCCCACGCCGATGCCGGAGGAAGACGTGAACCGGATCCGGGAGTTTCTGGGACATGGATGGCGAGCGGAGCCGCACCCGTATCTGCAAGCGGGGAGAAGGGCGCGCGTGGTGCGCGGCCCACTAACGGGCCTTGAGGGAATTGTTGCGCGACGGAAGAATCGCAGCCGGCTCGTGCTCTCGTTCGAGGTGATCCAGCGGTCGATGGCAGTGGAGATAGACGAAGGGGACTTGGCGGCGATTTGAGGAGCCCCCTCCCCCGGTTTTTTGTAAGTGTTGCATCTAAAGGGTTTAGCTAGGCCATTAAGTCCTTTGTTTGCAACACTTGCGAGGGGGGTTCATAAGTGTTGCAGCTGAAGGGTTTAGCTGGGGCGAGAGATCCCTCGACTCCCGACAGTCGCTCGGGAGACGCACTCCTGGCCCGGTACGTTTTTTGAAACGATATGATTCCAAAGGGGTTAAGGGATGGGGGGTCGGCAAAGGATGTGATTCGACGGTGTTTATTGGCGCGGGGCAGAAGAGTAGCGGCGGACAGTAGGAATTGCCGAGAGTTGCGGTTAAGAATCACAACTCATGTTAACACGTTGACAGGGTACTAGTCAATTAGAATTTTAACCGGTCTGAAATCAGGAAGATGAAGGGACCAGCGGGAACACGGTTTGATGGGCAACGCCAGGGGACGTGCTAAAGCACGTTCCTACAACGGCGGGAACAGAGAGCAGGGGTGGGTTTCGATAATGCAGGCGGAAAGGGAGAAAAAATGCGCGCTTTGATTACGGGCATTACAGGGCAGGATGGGTCGTACTTGGCTGAGCTGCTGCTAGAGAAGGGATACGAGGTTTTCGGACTGGTCCGCCGAAGCAGCGTCAAAAAATACGACCGGATCGAGACGCTGGTAGAAGATATCGAGCTGGTGGAAGGCGACCTGACCGACCAGACGTCATTGGATCACATCGTTCAGTCGGTGCAACCGGACGAAGTGTACAACATGGCGGCGCAAAGCTTTGTGCCGGTTTCCTGGAACCAGCCGGTGCTGACGGGAGACGTGACGGCGCTCGGGGTGATCCGCATCCTGGAAGCCCTGCGCAAACACCGGCCGCAAGCAAAATTCCTGCAAACTTCAAGCTCAGAGATGGGCAACGGCCCGGCGTGAGGGCGGACTTCCGTTAGGGGCGAATGAGTTGACAAGGACCACGTCGGAACAACATAGCGGCGCTAGCAACCAAGCGGGTATCCGAGTCTTTAAGAACTACTCGTTTCTGGCTTCCTCGTATGCTGCGAGCCGCCTATTGACCTTTTTTTCCCTGGTGTACATTGCCCGGCATGTGGGCGTGCAGTCCTTCGGCCAAGTTAGCTTCGCATACGCCATCTTCATGTACTCCACTCTGCTGACGCACCTGGGACTGATGACGTTCGGGACGCGAGAAGTGGCTCGGGATCCTGGTCGAATTCAGTATCAGGTCAGCCACATTCTATCTCTCCGCCTGGCCCTTACGCTGGCTTCCTTCTTATTGTTGCTTGTGTTCACTTATCTGGTTCATCTGGAGGTGCAACTCAAGATCCTGATTGTTCTCTTTGGCCTCTCGCTGTTCCCGACTGCCGCGCTGATGGACTGGGCATTCAAGGGCGTAGAGCGGATGAATGTTGTGGGGGTAATTGAGATCGTCCGGGCGGTACCTTACCTTGCTCTGGTTCTATTCCTCGTCAAACAGCCATCTCATGTCCTGCGCGTGCCCATTTTCTTTCTCTTGTCTACCCTACTGGCTGCGGTTTTGGGTTTGCTTCTCTTTTGGCGTGACTACGGATTTCTCCGGCCCCAAGTCATGCCGGCCTTTTGGAAAATGGCGATACAAGAATCCCTTCCGCTCGGCTTTGGTTTCCTGCTTTTACAGGCCTACTACTTGACGGACACCCTGGTCTTGGGTTTTCTGCGAGGCGATGTTTTCGTAGGATGGTACAGCGCAGCCTACAGAATAGCCGCTTTCATTCTGGTCCTGGGAGGGTTGTTTTTCGAGACCACCTTCCCTGTTATCTCCCGCTATTACAAGAATGAGCGCGAGAAGCTACCCTCGCTCCTCAGTTCCTCTCTGCGAGTAACTGCCCTCTTGGCGATTCCCATGGCGGTGGGCGGAACAGTTTTGGCGGGACCCTTCCTCGTTAGCCTCTACGGGCTGGAATACCGTGCCGCTACGATAGCGTTTCAACTCTTGATCTGGGCTGTGGCCATCGAGCTAATGGGGACGAACTGGGGGTACGCGTTGATGGCCTGCGACCACGCGAAAGAATATATGAAAGCAGTGGGACTTGGCGCGGCCATCAGCGTGGCATTGAATCTGGCGTTGATTCCGAAGCTAGGGCTGATGGGAGCAGGACTGGCGCGGTTGGCGTGCTCGGCGGTCATCTCGTTTTATTTTGGGCTCCAGTTTCGGCGCATTTCTCGTCTCAGATGGTCGCGGTATTTGTTGAAGCCTGCCCTAGCCAGCGCTCTCATGGTCGCGGTCATGGTTTTCGTAGGCCATTCGTGGGTTCTCCAGATGATGCTGGGGGCCTTGGTCTACGCCTGCACAATCCTGCTAATCGGCCCGTCAGAGCGCACCGAAGTCTTGAGGATTGCAAATGCAATCTTTGCTCCGACAACGGGACCGATGGCCTCTTCACTTGCCGGCTCCACAAGTGAGAGATTTCGAGCCTCCGAAGAATTGTTGCCAACCGAGGCGGCCGAGAGATGACTCGCGATACAGTTTCGCAAAGCCCGTTTTTGCCGCCATGGGTCTGGCTGATCCCCCTCGCAGCCCTCGTTTTGTTGTTGGAAGCTTTGCAGCCCGGGCTCGGCAGTCCCACGGAACGAATGGTGTGGTATTCGGTTCTGATTATTATTGTGGCCGCAGCCCTGACGCGAGTATGCCGCGTCCAAAAACAATTCGATCTTTTGGAACCCTTGCACATGGTATTTGCGCTTTTCCTGATCTTCTATCCGGTTCGCGCCCTTTTCGCTGTCTGGCTGGACGAATCGTGGTTTGACCCCGCCAATACGGCCGCATGGAGAGGGCTTTCCGCTGCGGTGCTGGGTTTTGTCTGTTTTGCGATAGGCTATAAAATCAGCCTCAGAAAATCCGCAGTCCGCCGAATCATTTGGCTAGACCGCAGCTGGAACCTGGAGCGGGCCAATGCCGTAAGTCTTGCCTTTTTGGTTGCCGGTCTGGCCGGCTTCCAGGCTCTGCGTGTTCTTGGTGGATCTTTCTTTTACTTTATCTTGTTAGACCCCGACATCAAGGCTCCCGGAGAGATTAAGGCCTGGTTTTTCTATTTACTTTGGATTTGTCTGCTCATTCAAGTGGGTGCGCTAATCCAGTTTGGCGCCTGGCTCTCTTCTGGCAAGCTGCCGTTACGCACCGCCCTCTATTGCACTCTCGCCCTCTTGTCCACGTTTCTCTTGGCTCGATATTTTACAGTCCTCTTCTTGATGATGCTGGCGTTTGCTTGGCATTACCAGAAGCGAAAAATCAGGGCCATGCAAGTCGCTTTCCTCTGTTTATTGATGGTTGGTTACCTCGGGGTCGCCGGCTTGTATCGAGAATGGATTTCTCCAGGATATGACCTAGCCAAGACCGGCGAATTAGCCGAACTGGCCGGCCAGCAAAAAGAGCTCGCGCTGCGCTACGTTGTCGGCAACTTGGAGGAACTCTCCAACCTTTCCGAAGTAATTTCCATGACACCCTCGGAACTTCCGTATCAATTCGGCTCGACTTTCACTCCTGTGTTTCTCAAACCGATTCCCCGGGTGTTGATGCCTACGAAGCCTCTCGGCGCTTCCGCGCTTTTTACACGGCAACTCTCCGCCGGTTCATATGACAGTGGCTTAGTTACTGCGCTGGGAGCTTGGGGGGAGTGGTATTTGAACTTTTCCTGGCCGGGACTCATTTTAGGAATGGCACTAACAGGCGCACTGTGTTCCGCTGCGTATCAAGCGGTGAAGGGGTCGACCGAGTTTGGCCGTATTCTGTTGTATTCAAGCCTTCTTGTCGTCCTGTTTTCCTGGCTGCCAAGTGATTTCAACTCAGCCACAACGTACGGCCTTTATTACTTTATTCCTGCGATCATTGCACTAGCGTACGTCACCGATGACGGTCGGGGGTCGCGAACTGTCATTTAGAGTTCCTACGGATGTCGGCCGTCTTTTATGGAACGCTGTGAAAATGGCCACGCTACTTGATTATTCCAAGCTCATGCTGGAACGTGCGATGTCCGTCACCAGGAGGGCGCTCATCGGCCGTCACGTCGAAGCCGTTCTCGTCAGGGGCGATAATGGAATTTTTCTGCTAGACGTCGAAGACATGTCGGTGGGGCGGCGCCTGGCACGCGATGGGGAGTATGGCGCTGCGGAGCTAGAGAGACTGCTGTCCGTTGTAACGGAGCAAACTAGTGTCCTTGTTGTTGGTACGCACGTCGGGACGCTGGCCGTGCCGGCTTCGAAGCATTGTCGCAGCTTGATTGCCATCGAGGCCAATCCGCGAACCTTTCAGCTTCTACGCGAAAATCTACTGCTTAACGAATGCAATAATGTTCGAGCGCTGAACATCGCGGCGAGCGACAAAAATGAAGAGATCCAGTTCGTTTTGAACAGGACAAACTCGGGTGCCTCGAAACGAATGCCTATGGTTCCGAACTATGCATACTTCTACGACTCTCCGAAGGTGGTGTTGATCGAGGCTCATCCCCTAGACGAGGTTCTTGGCGATTCGCAAATTGACATCATTCTGATGGATATTGAGGGTTCGGAATATTTCGCCCTGGGCGGCATGCAGCAGATTCTCAGCCGCGCATCCGCGTTATTCATGGAGTTCGTACCTCATCATCTCAGAAATGTGAGCGGCGTGTCGGTTGACCAACTCGTAGGACTGATCAGACCGCACTTCTCAACGCTGTTTGTCCCCAGCCGAGAGATAACTGTTTCAAAGGACCGGTTCGTTGAGGTGTTGCAGTCAATGTTCGATCGGGAACAGAGCGACGAAGGGGTTATTTTCAAGAAATAGCCGACCGGAGAGGAATTGGAGATGCGGATGTCGCTTGGCCAGTTACACAACCGCACAGACCTGTTGAAAGGCTACTTTGCATCAGAGAAGGACTTCCCGATCGGATTGCGGGAAACACTTGCGAAAGGTGTGCTAAAGCTTCCATGCACGATGATTGGGCCGCGCTACGTTTCCCGCATCGAAGAGGCCGCTGAATACTTGCAGGTCTGTCTTCGAGGGATTCATCATCCATTGTTTTGGCCCCGGAAACTGGGAACTTTTGATTTGTACAAGGCCGCAACCGATTGCCTACATGAAGAAGACTGGCACCACTACGAAGTACCGGAAACCACCGTTCGACCAGGAGATGTGGTGCTGGATTGCGGAGCCGCTGAGGGCATTTTTGCGTTGAGTGTGCTCGACCGGGCCGGTCAGGTGGTGATCTTCGAGCCATCTCCGGACTTTGCCGACAGCCTCCAGCGCACGTTCGGTAATGTCCCCAACGCGACCATCGTTTCCGCCGCACTGGGCAGCTCCGAGGGTAAGGCCTTCCTGGCAGGGAATTCGCTGTACGGGTTCGTCACACTGGACGATGGGATACCGATAAACATAACAACAATAGACGCCTGGGCGGCCAGGACGAACACGCGCGTCAACTTCATTAAGGGTGACCTGGAGTCTCATGAATTCGAAGTACTGAAGGGCGCGAGGGCGATCATCGAAAGAGACCGGCCGAAAATCGCTTTTACCGTCTACCATCCCGGAAACAATTGGAAGGAGATGGTGACTTTTCTGCGCGGGCTCGTGCCTCAATATCAATTCCGGATCAAAGGTCTTTCCTACAACGCAAGATACCCGCGGCCAGTCATGCTTCACGCATGGACGTAACGTCGAACACAGTCAAACAGAGGAATGGATGAAGATTCTTTACACGACGGCACGCTTTCCCTATCCGCCACTGCGCGGCGATCAACTAACGCCGTACTTTCGAATTCAGCAACTGGCACGAAAACACGAGATTACACTGCTCTCGTTCGTCGAAGGACCAGAGGAGATGGAATACGTCCGCCACTTGAAGCCGCACTGCGCGGAGGTGCATACAGTGCCTTTGCCGCGGTGGCGATCCTATGCCAGCGTGCCCATGGGCGTTCTTAGCTCTCTCCCTTTGCAAGTCCTGTACTATTCGTCGCGCGAGTACCAGAGGAAGCTGCGGGAAATCCTGGCGAATGGCAGTTTCGATGTCATTCACACGGTGCTATCGCGGCCGGCGAATCACACGATCCACGTCGAAGGCGTGGTGAAGGTATGCGAGATGATTGACGCCGTCTCCCTCACCATGAGGCGGCGAGCAGATGCTGCCCGTGGACCAGCCCAATGGGTGTGGAGGATGGAAGCGGAGCGCATGCGCCGTTTTGAACAACGCATCTGCAAGAGTTTCGATGGCGTCGTGGTCGTATCCGAGGTTGACCGGCAGGAGCTGAACGCCCCGAACGTGACGGTGGTGCCTGGGGGAGCTGAAGTTCCCGTCCGGCGGAGATCTTCGCCCAACGGACACAAAATCGTCATCTTCACCGGTAATTTCGCTTACCACCCTAATCAAGACGCCGCGATCTTTCTGATCAACGAGATCTGGCCTCAGCTACGGCGAGTCGTGCCGCAGGCGCGGCTCCGAATCGTTGGCAACAGTCCCGGCCCTAGTCTCCTGCGTGCGGCGCGCCAATTCCCCGACGTCGAGGTGACTGGATTTGTGCCGGATCTATGCCAGCATCTGCTGGAAGCGGACGTTGCCCTCGCGCCGATTCGTCTAGGCGGTGGTGGCATACATAACAAAGCGCTCGAAGCGATGGCATGCGGTACCCCGCTAGTGGTTTCTTGCCGGGTGACCGGAGGCATACAGGGATTGCCGGGGAAAGACTTTCTCGTGGCCGCGGATGCGCCGGAATTTGTTCGAGCAGTCTGCAGCATCTTCGAGAATCCGGGGCTGGCGACGGCGCTATCGGAGAACGGAAGGCGACTGGTCGTCGAGAAATACAGTTGGGAGAAAACCACACAGCGGCTGGAGTTGCTCTACGAGGAACTATTAGATCGCCGCTCGCAGTCCACCAACCATGCGCATCGGAATTGACGCCCATTTAATGTTAAGTTTCGCGATCCCAAAGGCCTACCCTATCCCGTGTGGGAGCAATTGGTGTTGCCGATCAGGGTGCGTCAAGATCGGCTCGACATTTTGCATTGCCCGGCCAATACGGCGCCCATCGCTCTTCCACGACGGCTGAAGCTGGTCGTAACTGTCCATGATGTTATGTATCTCCTCCCGGCTTCCGTCCTATCGGCGTCGAAGATATTTCGCCAACGGCTGGGAAATTTCTACCGTAGGGTGGTGGTGCCTCGAGTGGCGCGCCGCGCGGACCGCATCATTACGGTCTCGGAATTCTCGAAGCAAGAAATAGTTGAATACCTAAAGATTCTCCCGGATCACATTTGCGTTATCCATGAGGGCATTGACCCACACTTTGCGTCTCTCGCGGATGCCATCGTGGCGCCTCCCAAGGAAATTGGCGGGAAGAGCCTCGATGCGCCTTTCATCCTGGCTCTGGGCGCCGGCGATCCAAGGAAGAACACGTTGGCGGTGATTCGCGTGTATGGATCGCGGTGGCGCGACTTCCCGAATCAGGAAAAACTGGTCATCGTTGGACTGCGGGATTGGCAGGCTTCCGCAGCCTATCAGCTAGTTCGTGAACTGGGTTTAACCGACAGGGTGTTATTCGCGGGATATGTATCCGAGGAATTGTTGGCGTGGCTTTACACTTCGTCGCGCTGCTTCCTGTACCCCACGCTTTACGAGGGGTTCGGTTTTCCACCCCTGGAGGCGATGGCGTGTGGAGTCCCTGTCATTACCTCTGACAGTACCTCGGTCTCGGAGATTGCCAGAGACGCCGCGATTCTCGTGGACCCGTCTTCTGAGGAAGCGATTGGCAACGCGCTGGTGCGGCTTCTGCGCGACGAGCCGCTGAGACGGCAATTGATTGAGCAAGGAAAAGCCCGCGTTCAGAAGTTTGCTTGGCGCGAAACAGCCCAAAAGACGCTGAGTGTTTACGAGGAATTGCGTGAATGCGCGATAGGCGAAGCTGTGCCTGTTCTTCGAGGTGAACACTCTTGATGAGAGATAAGCTGGCTTTGCTGGTGGGCGACGTCGCGCTGACGATTGCGACTCTGGTGATGGTCTCAGTGCTCT
>WNFI01153794.1_pt1 | contig 15689 bp, 12 predicted proteins | sample 5400471 | NCBI WGS metagenome assembly WNFI01 (sample SAMN13153348, study PRJNA577476) | soil metagenome | isolation source: 100 cm saprolite on Douglas fir-dominated hillslope | place: USA:California | collected 2013-09-17 | reverse complement strand
CATGAAGCGAATCAACAGCCAGCTCACGCTGTTCACACCTTTGTCGAAACTCGTCAATGCACGTTGCCCCAGAACATTTTTCGCAAGGGAACCGAACATTGTCTGGCTTCCCGTGCCGACCACCACAGCGGTCGCCGCGCCACTGACGATGTTGGTGCCAAGGAAGCAAAGTGTCGCAGAGTCGATTGGATTCCCCGCTTCGCCCGGATTGCCGGGTCGTGCTGATTTTTCCATTACATTTCCAAGCGTATCGTATTTTTCCACCGGCAACGATTCACCGGTTAGGGCTGACTGGCTCACGAACAAATCCTTCGATGACAAAAGTCGCACGTCGGCCGGAATCATATCGCCCGCGGAGAGATGAATGACGTCGCCTTGAACCAGTTCCTGCATCGGAATTTCGCGCCTTGTAACAACGCGATGCCCCAGTGTGCCTTCCCTCAGCTCCAGCGTAATCCGGCTCACTGTGGCGGTGGTACGAACCATCGCCTTCAGGTTTTCCGCCGCGCGGGTCGAGCGGAACTCCTGCCAAAACCGAAGGATCACGCTGACACCGACCATGATTCCGATGATCAACGCGCCGATCTTGTCGTCCGTAAAATATGAGACGACACCGAGGATCAACAGAATCACCACGAACGTATTGGTGAAGCAACTCAGCAGCTGCATCCACCACGCCGGTGGTTTCTCATGCGCGATTTCATTGCGTCCGTTTTTTGCCAGGCGATGAGCGGCTTCCTCATCCGTGAGGCCGTCCGCGGACGTCTTCAACATTTCAAGCGCATAATCGGTGTCGCCCTCTCCCACCGTCGCGAGCAGAAAAGAAAAGCGATTGATCCGCGTTTTCTGGGACGGAGAAAAATTCTTCGCGAACAGGTCACGAAATTTATTCAGTAAGGCTGGATTGAACATAGGATCGCTGAAGTTGTGAGCAGCTTACCACACAGCGCCTAAAGAAAAGCCGATGCAGGAATTAAAAAACGTTTAAAATGCATGAGGTCGAAGGGGCGTCTGACGCGCAGGACGCCTGCGCAGTTTACGGTTCATGGAGTTCCTAACACAAACTAACTGAGTCCGGACGACGGTGAACAGTGAACCGAAAACCGTAAACAATTCTTAAGTTCGCCTTAGTGATGAGTGACGACCAAACGAACAAAATACCATCCATGAAGTCGCCGAGTACGCAGCACCATATTTCCGTGTAAGCCGACTAGCGCAGCAACGATGCGGCGGCCGAGAGCAAGATTGAAAACATCGGCCGTGGGCGCTTTCGTCAGATTGCCGATCACCAGCGAGGCGAAATCGTTCCGCGCGTTCAATCTCACGCGTACGGGACCGGTGCCATGGCGGAGGGCATTGTTAAGGAGATTATAGAGAATCTGTTTTGTGTATTTTGGATCCGCGGTGACGTAAGCTTTTCTGGGAAAAAATTCGACGGCACGCCCCTGGTCCTGAGCGAGCAAACGAAAATCATCGATCGCTTCATTCAAGAGATTCCCGAGATCGAAGCGAATGGGATTCAGTTGCAGGTGCCCCTGCTCTGCGCGCGCAACCAAAAGCGATTGCTCGACATGCATGCTTAAGCGCAGCAGTTCGGCCTGGATCTCTTCCGCCAGCTTCGGATCAATTTTATCGGCGGCCTGCTCGATCTTCAGCCGCATCACCGTAAGCGGCGTCCGCAACTCATGCGCCACCTGCGAGGTATAACGATTAAGATGCATCAGCGTTAACCGAGCATGGGCGAGCTGGTTATTGATATTCTCTTCGAGCCGCCGCATTTCGCCGCTCGCATCATCGAGGGTCACCTGCAATCCCGCATCCTTCGGCTCGAGCACTTCGAGCTGACGATTAAGCGACCGGATCGGTTCGAGTATCCGATATAGAATGACCACCGTAACAGCGCAAAATGCGAGCAACATGACCATGGCGTATAGCGCTTCTAGCCGCGTTATTTCGCGCCTGCTCCAATAAATTTCCGTGCTCCCGGTAGCGCGGTCTCGATTCGGATAAAAGTGGGCGGTCGAACCGGAAAAAACTCCGACTTTACTTGGGAGGCGACCCTCCAATTTCCAATAGCTCAGCGCAACAAATGCACCAGACACACCGAGAAAGGTGAGACCATACCAAATGAGTACGCGAAACCAGAGCGTCTTCAATCGGGCTTTTTTAAAACAAAGCCAACCCCGCGGATGGTGTGCAGCAAGGGAATGAGTCCCGGCAAGTTGATCTTTCCTCGCAGGTGGCTGATGTAGACATTAACGACGTTCGATTCGGAATCGAAGCATTGATCCCAAATACGCTCAATAATCACGGCGCTACTGATGGGCTTTGGGGCGGCCATCATCAGAAGCTCGAGCAGCGCAAATTCCCGATTGGTAAGATCGATCACCTGGCCACCACGAATCGCGGTCCGAGACACGATATCAAGTTCCAGGTCTTCGTGGCGAAGAATATTGTTTAGCTGAGGACGCTGACGGCGAATCAAAGCTCGCAGGCGCGCGAGCAATTCCACGATGGAAAAGGGTTTCACCATGTAATCGTCGCCTCCGACGTCCAAACCTCGCACTTTGTCTTCTACATCGCCGCGCGCTGTGAGGAATAAAATCGGCGTGACATTTTGTTTCCGCCTGAGGTCCCGCGCCAAGCTAAACCCGTCGCGGATTGGCATCATAACATCCAACACCATGACATCGTAGGCATGGTTTTCCGCGAGCCACAGGGCTTCATCTCCATCGTGAGCGTAATCTACGGCGTAGCCCTCGGCCACCAAGGCTTGGTTCACGTGGTGCCCTACTTTGTCATCATCGTCGGCAAGTAAGATTCGCATCGAATGCCCAGTTACCCCAGAAACTTCTCAAAGTAAAGGGTGGCAAAAATTTGATTTTATAAAGGGCGCTCGTTACCGGGAGTAAACTCGTTCGACGGCCATTTACATGAGCGGAAAGCAAGTGCGATCGGCTTGTTGTCCGGGCCGTCGCCCTTGACTTTTGTTAAATTATGCCGATATCCCCTTCACTAGACATGATTTTCAAGGCTCAGGCGCTTCGACTTACTTGCCCGCACGGTCTCTAATTGCTGCTTAGCAGCTGATCGTGCGCAGTCGCCTGTTCGTTTTCCCCGCCGCCTCCGTCGCGGTGTTGGTTCGCTTTCCGCGTCTTTTCTCATCAATCTAAATAGTTTCTCTGTCATGTCCTTTTCGCCCGCTTCAAAATACGCAGCGTTTCCGCCCGTACCTCTGCCCAACCGCCAATGGCCTAACCGCACGCTGACCAAAGCGCCCATCTGGTGCAGCGTCGACTTGCGCGACGGCAATCAAGCCCTTGCCCAACCGATGAACGTCGAGGAGAAGCTCGAGTACTTCGATATGCTGGTGAAGATCGGTTTCAAGGAAATCGAAGTGGGCTTTCCCTCCGCATCGCAAATCGAGTTCGATTTCATCCACCGGTTAATTGCGGAGGACCGAATCCCCAGCGACGTCGCAATTCAGATCCTCTGCCAGTGCCGGGAAGACTTGATATCCCGCTCGGTTGAGTCATTGCGGGGCGCAAAAAATGTGATTTTTCACATCTATAATTCCACGTCGCCTGCGCAGAGAAAATACGTCTTCAAAGCGGACAAGAAAGAGATCTTAAAGATGGCAACGCAGGGCACTCAGTGGGTCAAAGATTATGCCCACGATTTGATCATTGCCGGAACCAATGTGCGCCTCCAGTACTCCCCCGAAAGCTTCACGAGCACGGAATTGGATTTCGCTTTGGAAATTTGCGAAGCCGTTACGGATGTTTGGCAACCCGCTCTCGATAAAAAGATTATCCTGAACCTGCCCGCCACAGTCGAGTATGCGACGCCGAATGTTCATGCGGATCAGATCGAGTGGATGTGTACGCATCTGACACGACGAGATTCGACAATCGTTTCACTGCACACCCACAATGATCGCGGCACCGGCGTTGCCGCAACGGAGCTGGGCATACTGGCAGGAGCAGACCGGGTGGAGGGAACGCTCTTCGGGAACGGCGAGCGCACCGGCAACGTCGATATCGTCACGGTCGCACTGAATCTCTACACCCACGGCATCGATCCGAAGCTGGATTTCTCCGACATCAACGGAATTCGCGAGATCTACGAGCGTACAACCAAGCTCGAAGTCCCGGTGCGCCAGCCCTATGCGGGAGAGCTCGTATTTACAGCGTTTTCCGGCTCGCACCAAGATGCGATCAATAAGTCCTGGCCCGCCCAAGAGGCCGGCAAACCCTGGGACGTACTCTATATCCCGATCGATCCGGCCGACCTCGGCCGCACGTACAAAGCGATCATCCGCATCAACAGTCAGTCAGGCAAGGGCGGCGTGGCTTATGTGATGGAGCAGGAGTTCGGATTTCAATTACCGAAGGCGATGCACAAGGAATTTGGCAAGCTCATCAACGATATTGCGGATGAACGGAAAACAGAGCTCTCGCCACAAGAAATTCACGACGCGTTTACTGCCGAATATTTCAAGCGTGAGACGCCTCTCAAGCTCGAGCATTTCCGCACCACCGAACGCGACAGCGCGGTGAAATGCGAAGCGAGCGTTATTTTCAAAGGTCGCTCGCACAAGCTCAATGGCTCAGGCAACGGACCCATCGATGCTTTCGTGCATGCGCTTGGCCAGGCCGGAGTACCGAAGTTCGAACTCCTCTCCTATTCGGAACACTCATTGGGCACAGGAGCTGATTCGAAAGCCGCCGCTTACATCCAGATCAAATCAGAACGGAGCCGGCCGCTGTTCGGCGCGGGCTTGGATACCAATATCGAACTCGCTTCGATCAAAGCGATCGTAAGCGCGCTCAACCGTTCGCTCACCTGAGCGGAGCGGAAAGCAAATCTGTCTTAACCACAGAGGCACAGAGAAAATCAAAAATACGATTAGCCACAAAGGAACACAAAGATCGCAAAAAATGCTTTGGGGAAAGCCTGTGATTCCCGGCCGATTTCTTCTGTGATCCTTGTGATCTTTTGTGGCTTAATCTCCGTGCCTCCGCGTCTCTGTGGTGAAAAATCAGATTCGCGAACGGTTCGCGCTACCCAATGATTTCTTCGATAAGCTTGGGAGAACTGAGCCGCTCTTCACCCACTGAGATCGCATTCTTCAAGCCTTGGATTGCGTCCGCTTGAGCGTTCTCGTCGTTCGCGTGAACCACGCACAGCGGCTCGCCTGCGCCTACGGATTGGCCGACCTTAACCAAGTCGCTAACACCGACGGCCGGATCGATGCGGTCCTCCGCCCTGGCGCGTCCCGCTCCCAGTCGAAGCGCGGCCAGCGCAACACCCATCGCGTCAACGTCCGTCACGAATCCCGCGCGAGGGCTCTTTAGCACGGTTGTTAGCCGAGCACGTGGCAATCGGTTGGTGTCGTCCACGACACGAGCGTCGCCACCTTGGGCCAAAATCATTTGCTTGAATTTCTCCAGCGCTGCGCCCGATACGATGCTCTTTCGCAGCTTTTCCCGGGCCTCCTCCATCGAAGCCGCGGCATGAGAGAGCAGCAGCATTTGCTCACCAAGCGCATAAGTCACTTCCATCGTATCCCCAGGTCCACCGCCGCGCAGGCAGTCGATTGACTCGATCACTTCGAGCCCATTACCCACCGCTTTACCGAGGGGCTGATCCATTGCCGTCAGCACGGCACGAGTGGGCTTGTTCATCGCCTTTGTTACAGAAATAAGCGCAGACGCGAGTTCACGCGCCTTCGCTTTGTCTTTCATAAACGCGCCTCGGCCGAACTTTACATCAAGGACGAGTGCATCGATTCCTTCCGCCAATTTTTTTGCGAGAATACTTCCACAGATCAGAGGAATGCTCTCCACCGTCGCAGTGACATCGCGCAGCGCATAGAGCTTTTTATCCGCGGGGGCCAATTCCTTCGTCTGGCCAATCATGGCGAGACCGATTTTCTCCAACTGGGCACGGTACTCTGGAAGTGAGAGACCGACACGGAAGCCTGGGATCGCCTCGAGCTTATCAAGCGTGCCGCCGCTATGCCCGAGCCCGCGCCCGCTTATCATCGGAACCGCGACACCACACGCGGCGATCATGGGTGCCAGGTGAAGAGAGATTTTGTCGCCGACGCCGCCTGTCGAGTGCTTATCGACTTTCGCCATGCGCAAGGACGAGAGGTCTGCGACGACACCTGAATGCATCATCGCATCCGTGTACTGAGCCGTTTCTTCCGCCGACATGCCGCGCAAGAAAATCGCCATCAACAATGCGGAGAGTTGATAGTCCGCCCAGGAACCGTCCGTCGCCCCCCGCACGAAAGCAAAAATCTCCTCTTTAGTGAGCGTCGCGCCATCACGTTTTTTTGCGATGACGTGCTGCGGAAAGAGCGAGGTGGTCATGGTTCGTTCAAACAGGTGAACGCATCAGATTCAGCCAAAAGATCATTCCAAGCCGCAGGCTTTGCGCGCTCGCTTCAATACACTGGCCGCAACGCCACGCGCCCGCTCCGCGCCTTCGGACAACACTTTGTTGACGTAGTCGAGGTTGGCCAAGAGTTCCGAGCGACGGGCCCGGGCCGCTGAAAAATAATTCCAGTAGTGCTCGAACAGGGTCTTCTTCAAATCGCCGTAGCCAAGTCCACCGGCGCGAAGACGATTTTCATAGTCGGCCGCAATGTCAGGCGGAGCGACGAGTTTCAAAAGCTGAATCGCGAGGTTTTGATCCGCGTCCGGCTTCGGCTCAGCCGGCGTACGACTGTCCATCATGATCCCCATGATTTTTTTCCGCGTCGCCTTCTCTTCGCCAAAAATGTCTATGGTGTTACCGTAGCTCTTGCTCATTTTCAAACCATCGAGACCAGGCACCACCGCGATGTCTTCGCGTATATCGGGCTCTGGCACCACAAAGGTCTCTCCGTAGGTCTGATTAAATTTGATCGCGATATCGCGCGTCATCTCGAGGTGCTGTTTCTGGTCGCGACCGACGGGAACGACATTGGTGTCGTAGAGCAAAATATCCGCCGCCATGAGAACGGGATAGGCGAAAAGCCCAAAGTTCGGAGAAATGCCCTTGGCCGTCTTGTCCTTATAGCTGTGCGCGCGTTCAAGCAGCCCCATGGGAGTGAGCGTGCCGATGATCCACGTCAGCTCGGTTACTTCCGGAACGTCGCTCTGACGCCAAAAAACGCTTCTCGCCGGATCGAGCCCGCACGCGAGCCAATCGATCGCCACGCTGAGCGTATTCGCACGACGTTCGGCTGGGTCGAGCAATGAGGTCATCGAATGATAGTCCGCAACGAAGTAAAAACATTCGCCGCGGGTTTGAGCATCGATGGCAGGCCGCATGGCCCCGAAGTAGTTACCGATATGAAGTTGCCCGGAGGGTTGGATGCCGGTGAGCGTGCGCATAATTGCTGAATATAAACGGTGATTAGAGAGCGATTAGCCGCAGGAAGACGAGAACCTTTTCCAAAGAGGAAATGAGGGCCTAAGACTGGGAAAGCTCGCGCAAAGGCGCTAAGACGCAAAGTAGGGAGCTCTTCAATGGACACCACTTGTTTACGCTAAACTTTAGTTCTTCTAAGTCGTACTCGAGCCACGGACAGAGCTATCCGAGGTAAGGCGGGACCGCTAGGCCCGCCGTCATGCGGAAGAGGCAACTTTGTCTTCGATGGACCCAATCTGCTTACGTCTATTTTAAATTTTTCTCCGTTATAGCTCCAAAGGCGGGCCCCAGCGGTCCCGCCCCCACCTTAAAACCATTTCTACTTCACGGCTTCGTTATTTATTTTAAAAAATACGCCGTACCAACGTTTTCGATCCACGAGAGATAGTTGCGGCGAAGAGCGAGAGGACCGTTGATTTTAACCGAACCCTGCAACGGGGGCAATGGGGCGCTCATGCCCCGTCTTTTCACATGTTCTATGCCATGAAAGCAGGGTAGCGCGGTGCTTCAGCCCGCGTCCCACAACCCTCGAACACGGGCTGAAGCATCGCGCTACTTTGAACTCAGTCGCGGCGCGACTGCTGAACGACTGTCGCGCGGATTTTTGCGATCGTTTTGGCTGGCAGGTAGCCGGTGAACGCAACCGTCGGCATCACCAATGCCATTGGGCCCAGAACGCTTCCCGGATTGAGCACCGCGTTGCAACCCACCTCGGCTTTATCGCCTAGAATCGCGCCAAATTTTTTCAAACCGGTCGAGTAGACCGCGTCATTCGTTCGAACCGTCACTTCTTTTTGATCCAATCTGAGATTCGAGCAAATCGCGCCGGCGCCCAGATGGGCTCCATTGCCCAGGATAGAGTCGCCAACATAGTTAAAATGCGGGACCTGCGCACCGTCCATGAGGAGGCAATTTTTAAACTCGCTCGCATTTCCCAGCACGCAGCCCTCCCCTACGATCACACCACCACGAATAAAAGCGCCCGGGCGAATCTCTGTGTTAGCTCCAATCCAGGCTGGGCCTGAAATGGTAAAATATTTTGGCAATCGAACACTGGGGTGGATGTAGACCTGTCCTTCTACGAAAGGCGCGCCACGGGTTGCCTCCGCTAGCTTCGCGGCGGCCAGCGCCGGGCCGATCTTTTTGATCCATTCCCAAGGGGGCAAATCGGGGGAAAAGAATTCCGCAAAGGACGCCAATGACGCAGGAAGGGTAAAAAAATCAGCAGCTTTCACTTAGAGCGTTGATAACAAAAAAGCCGCGGAGGAACAGCGGCATTTTCGACAAAATAATAAGTGAGCACCAAAGCGCTCGACGAAGCTACTCCTTCGGAACTTTGAAAGTGGGCCATTTGCTTGTATCCCAATATAGATCATCGATGCGCAAAGCCGGTATGCCGGAGTTCTCTGCATCATAGGCATGTTTCGCCAGCAACCACTCGTTTCCAAGCTGATACACGTACTGTCCTCCCGGACCTTTCCACCGGTCGCCCCCCTCTTCCAGTAGCGTTCCCCCACCCTTCAGCATATCGACACCGCTTTTGTCGATGAAAGGACCGGTGATCTGGACAGATCGTCCATAGGCGATCTTGTAGGTGCTGTTTATCCCCGCACAGCATCGATCGATGGAAACGAAAAGATAGTAATAACCATTCGCATACACGATATTCGCGGCCTCAATCCCATTTTTTCGCAGCGCAATGGCATGCATCGAGCCGCTGGGTTTCATCGTGCTCGCGTCGAGCGCAACCACGTGGATGCCGTCGAACCACGAGCCGAAGGCGAGCCATGGATTACCCGCGGCATCAATTGCCAAATTAGGATCGAGCGCATTGTACCCATCCGCTCCGCTGCGAGAACTCAGGATCAATCCATCCTCTCGCCAATTTCCCGCTGCAATGGTGGTGCAAGACTGCAATCCAATAGCTGAGTTATTTTTTCCGAACTCTGATACGCAATAAAAGCACCATGTCCTGTTCCCGAATTTTCTAACATCCGGAGCCCAGACATCCCGATTCCTCATGCTGGGAGCGTATTTCCGCCACCACGGAAGTTCCGTGTCGAAAAGCGGCGACTTCTGTTGCCAATTGAGACCGTCGGGAGAGGACTTCACCCGTAACCCTGCTCCCGTGGTAAAGCACCACCACGTGTCGCCCTCCTTGATGACGGTGGGGTCGTGCGCGGAAAGCTGCCCCGTAAGCGTCCAAGACGCGGCCAACGATAATCCTGGCGAGGCGGTCCAAAGCAGAACAGAAGCAATCGCCGTAAAGAATGGACGGCCGAGAAACACGCTTAAAATCTTCATGGCGTCGTCGCGCGTGTTGTTCTGTTTTCTCAAAATTCAAGGTGCTACTCCTAGGCGGACGACACTGAAGGAGTTTGCAGGAAGCGTGAGCTCGAACTTGGGTCCGCCAGGCGAAAACGCGGTCTGGGTGGGCGCAACCTGACTCGGATTTTCAAACGAGTTCACCGACTCCACATCGTCCGCATGCATGACGGTCAGTGTGCCCCGATAAACATGTCCTACGCCAGTGAGCTCGATGACGCTCTTCGTCTCGGCCGACCTAGCGTTGACCAGTTTCAAAATGATCTCTCCGGTTGTATCGTCAAAAGCAGCGGAAGAATAAAGCCGCTTTTGCTCGTCGGGGCTCATGCCGTTCAAGGTGACGGGCAAAACTCGATCGCCGCGATTACGTGCGAAGAGACGTTGCACGTGATAGCTCGGCGTACCGAGCGTCTGAAGATTATTTACCCAAATAAGATTCGGGGTCCATTGCCACGCGTCTGCGTGAGCGAAGAGAGGCGCGTACGAAGCCATCCGTACAACGTCCGCATTGCGTTCGAGTCCGGTCATAAAGGCCGCCTCTGCCAACGCACAGCGCAACGTGTTCTTATTATCGGGACTGACGACACCGACGCTCTGAGCGGCATACTCGCCCATAAATACCTTCGGGCCGTTGCGCTCATAGCTATCGTAGCGGTGCGCGTTGTCGAAAAACCATTCGGGTTTCGCGTAGCAATGTTCATCGACGATATCCGCTTTCAGCTGACGCAAGCGGGGCCACGCATATTTGTAACGCTCGTCGTCGAGCTCCGGTCCGGCGGCCGCCACCAAAGAGATCTCAGGATGCCGGGCGCGAAGCGTTTCGGAAAATTTCGTATAACGTTCGAAATACTGCGGCCCCCATTGTTCATTGCCGACACCCAGCATTTTCATATGAAACGGAGCGGGATGCCCGAGCTCTGCGCGCCGCGCACCCCAGGGCGTATCGACCGGCGCATTGGCAAAATCGATGAGATCCAGTGCGTCTTGAATGTACGGGTCCAGTTGGTTGAGCGGCACGAGTTCTCCCGAATTAAACTGGCAGGCCATGCCACAATTCAAGATGGGCAAAGGTTCGGCTCCGAGGTCTTCGCACAAGATAAAGTACTCATAAAATCCCAGGCCAAACGTCTGGTAATAGTCCGGTGTGGGACGGTGCTTGAATTCCGCATTCCAACGATTGAAGAGGAGCGGACGAGACTCCACGGGGCCAATGGTCTTCTTCCACTGGTAACGCAGTTCCAAACGGCTTCCCTCAACAATGCATCCGCCTGGAAATCGCAGAAATCCCGGCCCTAAATCGGCCAGCGCTTGAACCATATCGGCGCGCAACCCAGCCGGACGTTGCTTCCACGTTTTTCGCGGAAAGAGCGAAACGTGATCCAAGTCTGCACTCCCTGTTCCTTCGAGCGTTAAACGCAGCCGAGCGCGAGGTTCCGTGTGGCTTCCGACAAGCACTGCCTTTCGCTCAGTCCACGCGGAACCCCACCCCTTTATACGCGCAGAGGCCATAACAGCCCCGGAGGGCGCGCAAAGGTCTACACGCAAGGCGAGCCCGGGGGCGCCTCGCACCTCGACGCTAAAATCGTATGTGTTGCCCGCTTTCACACCGATTCCACGAAATCCCTCGTTGTCGACCGCGCCACTTTCTCCGCTTGATTCCAAGCGAAGAAAGTGCCCCTTCGCTCCACCGTCGGAGCTTTCGGTGAGGACTGCGAGACGCGTGGTAGGGGCATTTTCGGCGGGTATACTCCAACCCATGAGCGGCTGCGGAAATTCGAACGAAGCGTTTTTCACCATCTCCGCATAAAGTCCGCCGTCCGCGCCAAAATTGATATCCTCAAAAAAAACTCCCCACATCGCAGGATTGATCTGCGCCCCCGGATGATCGACCGCGACCGTTACCACCGCGGCCAAAACGCACGAGCCGCTCAACGCGAAAAGAAGGACCAGGGAGAAATAAATTCTTTTAAGCTTCATGAAGTGTAGAGCCGTAAGCTCGAGCGAGAGGCTATTGATGCGAAATGAGCGAGTGTCGTGCCGAACTTAGAGTGAGAGTACCCGTCCCTGTCGTTCGCTCACGCAGGGAAAAGTGGCGAACGACAATTCCGGCATCTCGTCAATTCGGTTGCTGCTTGCGAGAGCACGTTACCAGCAGATGCGAACGTCAACACGGCAAAGGCGCCTAGCGCCGCGAAGAGACGTCCGAAGGGTACAAACGGCAATCTTGGTCTTGAGGTTGCTCTAGGGGTCATAAATTACCTTTGAGGTTTGGAATATAAGGCAGCGTCCGCATGATATGCTCAGCTCTCCTTATATGCGCCGATCGAGGGCGAAACCCGACATGCAACGGATTTTTTCCATGCCGATCTAGTCGCTATTAGAGTAGGCTTTTACTACACGTACGCCGCCCGTCGTTCGCGGTCCGACTCTCGCGTTGATTAGACCTTACCTCCTAGTAATACAGATTGCGACGATACTCATTCCTTTTTCAGTTGCGCACCAACGGCTGCATTAGCTTCTTTCAAAAGAATACGCGCAAACATCCAGTCGAACCAGAATCCTTGGACCGGGCCGCCCTGCTCGAGCCGGCCCGAGTACTTATTCTCAATGATCTCGCGCCCGCGCATAAGATCGGCCTGAGCATCGACCAAACGACCTTTATAGCCGTAGGACATTGCGCGGATCAGATGAACCGTCGCCGTTCGCGATGCATTTGGCTCGGGAGACGCAATGCATGACTCGCACCATCTCACGGCGGAATCAAAGTCGCCTTGCCGATATTCCCACAAGGCAAGCGATACCGAAATCCAAGCTGCAAGGAACACATCTCCTCTGAGTTTAGCGTCCGCGTAAAACTTTCTTGTCGCGTTGGCGATCGGAGCGAGCGTCGACATGTCTCTCCCTTCAGCAGGCAACAGGAGGCCGATCTTCAAAATACGGTCGCCAAAAGGACACGGAGTTCCAGCGAAACGGGCAACAATTTCCTGCCGAAACCGTTCGTAGAGATTTGCATCTCCGAATTCAATCAAGGCTGGACCGCATCTGAGGCAGTCAAGACTCGCATTGTCCCATCCATCGAGGGTATTAAGGCGCAGCAAGAACGTTAGGCGTTCGGACGCTTCTTTCCAGCGGAGCGCGCGTGCGTGCCATTCACCGAGCGAGCGAAAAACCGAAGCGGCCTCCACCGTAGGTTGCGCAGAAGAGACTGTCACCGCGAGACGATCAGCCTCTTCGTACTTTTCCTGGCTGACGAGAAAAGCCACCTGAGTGATCTTCTCTCTTAACTCTGCGTCGCGCCGCAAGCGCGCCTGTTGTTGCTCCGCTGCCACGGCACGTTGCCGTGCCTCGCGTTCGCGCAGGAAAAGATAAGTGGATGCGCCTAGGCCGCAGACAAGAATGCTCGCAACGGCAGCACCTGCCGCGAATAAAATGCGGTTGCGGCGAATCAATTTGCGGAGGCGATAGATCCTGCTGGGAGGACGAGCGACGACGGGCTCATCGCTCAAATAACGCTGCACATCCACAGCAAGTCCATTGGCCGTCTCGTACCGGCGTGTACGATCTTTTTCCATCGCCCGCATCACGATCCAATCGAGGTCACCGCGGAGCGAAGCTGAAAGTTTTTGCGGATCTGCCTGACGAAAACCGGCGATTTTATTTCGTTCCTCGGTCTCGATCCCACGGAGGCGGATGGAGGGACGCGGCGGCTCATCTTCGCGCAGAATCCTCCCATTCGAACCTGCTCCGGACTCATATAAGCGGGCGTTCCGATCAGCGGTGCATTTACAGTCAGCATCATTTTTTCTGAAAGCCGCACCTCCGTGGCTTTGGCTACCCCAAAGTCGATCACCTTGGGCAAGGCCACGCCGTCGTGCTGAGCCACCATGATATTCGACGGTTTGATATCACCGTGAATGATTCCCTTTTGGTGCGCATGCTGAATCGCGTGGCAGACTTGAACGAAAAGATCCAAACGCTCGTTCGTGGTTAACCGGTGCGAATCGCAGTACTCCGTAATGCGCACGCCCGCCACGAGCTCCATTACAAAATAAGGCGAGCCGCGCTCTGTTGCTCCTGCGTCGTAAACACGCGCTATATTCGTGTGGTCCATCATCGCGAGCGCTTGACGCTCCGCTTCGAACCGCGCAATCACGCTCTTCGTTTCCATCCCGAGCTTGATGATTTTTAAAGCAACCTGCCGTCTTACCGGCTCTTCTTGTTCCGCCAGGTAAACAACGCCGCACCCGCCCTCGCCAATCTTGTCCAATAGCCTATACCTTCCGATTCGTGTGCGGAGAGGTTCTTCGTCTAAACCACGTGGAGCAGGAAAAGGACGAATGTCGCCCGGCAGCCTAAGCGCAGAGCCGCTTTCGGTGAAAAACTGCTCTGCCTCCGCTTCGGCTGACAAAAGCTCGGCGAGCCTATCCCGCATTTCGAGATTACCCGCACACGCGTCCTCGAGAAAGGCGATCCGCTCGAGCGGGTCCATCCGCTTCCGCGCGGCATCGAACAGGTCTTCTTCACGCCATGTATCCGTATCTCTCATTCGTGGGTCTATTCTTACATGCGTGGTTTCATCGCGAAAACCGACACGTCCGATCAAACAGGTTTCGCCGCGCCACAGATTTCCTGCCGAATCGTTTTAAAAAGCCACGCCTTGGCATAGGCCCATTGGCGCTCCACCGTGCGCTCGGTCACACCCAGGCTATGAGCGACTTCCTCATTTGTGTGACCACCGAAGAATTTGAGCACGACCACATTAGCTTTCTCCGGATCGTGAAGCCGCAATTTTTCGATAGCCTCATCGATCAACAAAATCTTTTCGTCCGGCGTGGTGCTTGCCAATTCAAGTTTTTCAATATCGAGAGCGACTTGGTTTCCGCCGTGTTTGAGCCGGGCTTTTCGACGTGCGTTTTCAATCAGTATCCGACGCATGGCCTCAGCCGCGGCCCCGAAAAAGTGTGCTCGATTTTGCCAGGATCTAGTTCCTCCTTTGACGAGCCGCAACCACGCTTCATGAAGCAAGGCCGTCGGCTGAAGGGTCTGCCCAAACGCCTCGCGCGCCATGCGGACGCCGGCATGGCGGCGCAAATCGTCGTAAACCAGCGGTAACAAAACATCAGAAGCGCCCGGCTCACCGCGCCCGACCGCTTGTAGGATTTGGGTAACCTGAGCCATAAAACGAAAGCTAAAAGGTTAAGGTTGCACGTCGGGATGAGTACCGACGTGTAAAACACAAATGGGTTTTATGTAAGCACTGCACCTGGGGATCGGGGTAAGGTAACGAAACGACATCACTCTGCAGCGCCTAGCATTACCATCAAGCAGCACTCTACATGACCGTCAAATGGACCAACCGAAATAACGCCGAAAGCGGCACAGAAGAGCGTCTGGATACAAAAAAGCGACCGGTGTAAAAACCGGTCTCTTTTCCCAAAATGGAGCGGGCGAAGAGACTCGAACTCCGACCGGCAAATTCGGAAGAACGTGAACATAGCTCAGTTGCGAATTTCGCGAACGAGCCCGACACACAACTGAGCACACATGCCTCCGAACTGGCTGAAATTGCCGCGATATGGCCACGGTTAAGCCGGGAATTTCAGATGGCGGTGATCACGATGATTCGGTCACAGCGCGCCGGCGGCCCCCTTTTAAGTGCGCCTAGCAAAACCGCGGCGCAAGTAGGCGAGAAAGCAGGACGGTTGCGAGCCATGGGATCGAATCGAAGCAGCGCCTAGGGCGCCACCGGTTTCTCCGAAGGCGGTGAGCGCTTCAGAAGAGTTCCTCGGCCAGCGCGACGATGATGCCCGCAGGGCCTCGCATGTAGCAGAGTCTGTACATGTCCTCGTACTGGGCCACCTCGCCGACGAGTTCGGCGCCGTTGGCGCGCAGGCGAGCGACAGTGTCGTCGACGCTTTCGACTGTAAACATGACGCTCC
>WNFI01500921.1_pt1 | contig 15690 bp, 13 predicted proteins | sample 5400471 | NCBI WGS metagenome assembly WNFI01 (sample SAMN13153348, study PRJNA577476) | soil metagenome | isolation source: 100 cm saprolite on Douglas fir-dominated hillslope | place: USA:California | collected 2013-09-17 | reverse complement strand
CACGATGGTCGCCTGGGGCAGGAGGCTGAGCACGGCGTCGCGCATCTGCTCAGCCGATTCCACGCGCGTTAGTTCCGCCGCTCCCGGCGGCGTCAACGCTGTGGGCCCACTGACCAGCAGCACGCGCGCACCGCGCCGCAGCGCGGCTTCAGCCACCGCGTATCCCATGCGCCCGCTGGAGCGGTTCGTAAGGTAACGCGCGGGATCGATCTTTTCGCGCGTCGGCCCAGCCGTAATCAACACGGTTTCATCGGCAAGATCCTGCGACGCGCCTAGCGCCTCCAGGACGGCCGCGACAATCGACTCATTTTCGGCAAGTCTCCCGGAGCCGGTCATTCCGCAGGCTAGATATCCTGAGTCCGGATCGACGATCTTCACCCCGCGCTGCCGCAAGATTTCCACGTTCGCCTGCGTCGCCGGATGGTTCCACATGTTCACGTTCATCGCCGGAGCAACCACGACAGGAGCAGTTGTAGCGAGATAAAGAGTAGTCAGGAAGTCGCTGGCAATGCCCTGCGCGAAGTGCGCCAGAGCGTCGGCAGTGGCGGGAGCGACCACGAGAGCGTCAATCGATTGCGCCACGGAAATGTGTTCGATGGCGGAATCGATGTTGGCGGCGTGCTCTTCCCCGGCCGAGAACATTCCGGTGATGACTTTCTCGCCAGACAGCGCCGCGAAGGTGAGTGACCGGATGAACTCCTGAGCCGCGCGCGTCATAATGACTTGCGATGAACTCCTGAGCCGCGCGCGTCATAATGACTTGCACGCGAATACCGCGGTCTTGCAGCAGGCGCACAATCTCGGCCGCCTTATAGGCCGCGATCCCACCCGTCACTCCGAGGGCAACTTTCATGGTTATTAGATGCAGTCGACCGCGGCGCGATTAAGCGTCGTGCCCGAAAGCCTGATCCAGAACTTCGGCAGCTTGCTCGGCCGCGCTGCGGGTTTCCGGAATCTCCCATTTCACCTTACCGGCGCGAATTTCATCCTGCGCAATGCGGCAGGGTTTGCGCGAGCTGGTTTGAACCACCGGCGGGGCGCCGGATTGAAGTTGGCGGGCGCGACGCGCGGCGACGAGAATGTAGCGATAGTTGCTGTCGAAGCCTTCGATCAATTTCATGGACTCTCTCCCTTGATACTGGGACACAGGATTTTGATTTCTGAAAGTTGCCGGTCTTCGTTCGTTGTTCTTCGCCAGCGAAAGCCAAGAACTGCACTCCTATTTTCCCACGAAATCAAGCTGACGGGGGCCTATGCCCTCCAAATTTGGTTACGGAAGACTATCCCCGCGATCCCCTCCCACCGCGGCCCCTTTAAAAGAAGCCAAAATCGGCCTCAGCCGGTCGCGAACGCTGGCCAGGCGGCAGTGGTTCGCAAGCGCCACGATTTTAGCCTGCTCGTCCGAGAGCGTGTCCCCCGAGCGGAGCAGGCGTTCGGAGCGCACGATTGCCTGTAGGATCGCCGACGATTCTTCCAGAATGTTGTTTACCAGAATGTAGTTGTAGCGGTCGTAATTCTGGATCTCACGACCGGCCGTAATCAATCGGCGCTGGATGACCTCCTCGCGATCTTCACTGCGCTTGCGCAATCGCTCTTCCAGAGTGGTACGGTTCGGAGGCAGGATGAAGATGCTGACGGCGTCGGGAATTTTCTGCTGGATCTGCGCCGCACCCTGCACGTCGATATCGAGCAGAAGGTCGTGGCCCTTTTGTTCCGCCTCGCGCAGAAAGCGGCGTGCCGTTCCATAATAGTTGCCAAAAACCTCTGCGTGTTCCAGGAACTCGCCGTCGCGGATCATCTTCTCGAATTCGGAGCGCGAGACAAAGTAGTATTGTTTCCCATTTTCCTCGCTGCCGCGTGGCAGTCGTGTCGTATACGAAATGGAAAAGTCCAGATCGCGCACCGACTTCAGCAGTTCGTTGACAAGCGTCGACTTGCCGGAACCTGACGGGGCAGAGATGATGTAAACGAGAGGTTTGTGGGCCACTGCGCTCATTCGAGGTTCTGCACCTGCTCGCGCGCTTTTTCGATTTCCGCTTTCATGGCAAGCCCGGCCTCGGTGATTTTCAGCGCCTCACCGGCCAGTCCGGACGTCTTCGAGAGCAGCGTGTTGGCCTCGCGATTCATTTCCTGGAGCAGGAAGTCCAGCTTCTTTCCCACCTCTCCGCGTTCGTCGAGGAATCCCAGGAAATGTTCGACGTGGTTCTCAAGACGAACGACTTCCTCCTGGATGTCGCTGCGATCGACCAGCAGCGCAGCTTCCTGAATCACGCGTTCCTTGTCAAAGGTGGAGCTCAGCAGTTCTTGAAGGCGTGACTGGAGCCGCTCCGCGTAGCTCTGCAACACCGTGCGGCGGTGCAGTTGCACGATCTTAACCGCTTCACGCAAGTGGGCCATACGTTCGCGAAGTTCCTGCTCGATGCTGCGGCCTTCCTGCTCGCGCATCTGATTCAGGCGATCGAGCGCTTCGCCCACCTTGGCCATCACCGCCGATTCGAGCGCCCCATCCTCGGGGTCGCTGGCAGAGTCGAGCGCGCCGGGAATGCGCAGGATGACATTGAGGTCCGGTTCAGCCGGAATGGCAAATTCACCAGCCGCCGCCCGAAATGCCGCGATGTAAGCGCTGACCAGCGGGCGATTCAACGCAAGGCTCTCGCTCCCGCCGCGCTCCAGGCTCAGCGTGACCTCAACGTGTCCACGGGCAATTTTTTCTTTGAACAGGCGGCGGAGTTGCATTTCGAGCGAGTCGGAACCAGAGGGCAGGCGAAAGTGCAGATCGAGAAAACGGTGATTCACCGATTTCAACGAGAGCGCGAAGGCAAGGTGGCCGTTGCCTTGAATAGAAGACGACGCAGACGGCAACATTGCCGAGCCATTAGGCGGCAAAGGACCGCTTTCAGTTTGGCTCGTGAGTTCGCCCTTGATCTGCGCAAAACCCGTCATGGACCGGAGAGGCATAAGTGATTTCCAAGGTGTCCGATTGCCGATCTTTTATTGCCGATGCTGGCTCGGTTCCGCCGGCTCCAGTTTCGGCTCGAAGTCCGCGAATTGCAATTCGTACAAACGCCTGTATGTACCCAACCTTGTCATCAAGTCTTCGTGAGCGCCAATGTCTGCGATCGCGCCATTTTCGATCACCACAATGCGGTCGGCGCGGCGCACCGTCGAAAGCCGGTGCGCAATCACAAACACGGTGCGGCCGCTGATCAGATTGTGCAATGCGGATTGCACCAGAGCCTCCGATTCACTGTCGAGGGCCGACGTAGCCTCGTCCAGAATCAGAATGGGCGCGTTCTTTAGGATTGCACGGGCAATCGCGATGCGCTGCCGTTCTCCGCCGGAAAGGCGCACGCCACGCTCCCCGATTATCTCATCGTAACCCGCCGGCAGGGCCTGGATGAAGTCGTGCGCCAGCGCGGCCCGCGCCGCCGTCTCGACGTCCTTCAGCGCCACGTGCGGCTGGCCATAAGCGATGTTGTTGCGAACCGTGTCGTTGAATAAGACCGTTTCTTGCGTGACGATTCCCACTTGTTCCCTTAACGAAGCCAGCGTCACATCGCGCACATCGTGGCTGTCGATCAGCAAGCGGCCCTGCGTGGCGTCGAAGAAACGTGGAATCAAGTGAACCAGGGTGCTCTTGCCCGAACCGCTGGATCCGACGAGGGCGAGCACTTCTCCCCGGCGGACTTCCAGATTAATGTCGTGCAGAACCCGGGCGTCTTCGCCTTCACTGCCATAGGTGAAGCTGATGTGATCGAACTGCACGGTCTCTGCGAATGGAGGCAAGCGCCTGGCATGTGGCTTTTCGCGGACATCATCTTCAATGTCCATGAATTTGAAGATTTCGCTGGAAGCGCCGAGGGCCTGCTGAAAGTTGTTATTGAACTGGGCAAACTTGCGGACCGGATTGTAGAGACTGAACACGGAGGTGATGAAGGCTACGAAAATTGATGGGGTCATCTCGCCGTGCTTAACCTGTTCGCGGCCCAGCAGCAGCAGAAGCGCAATTCCGGAGGCGCCAAAAACATCCATCAGCGGAGAACTGATCGCGGTCGCAGCCACGGAACGCAAGTTTGCGCGAAACAATCGGCGCGCCGCTCCCCGAAACCTGGAAATCTCCCACTTCTCGCTATTGAAAGCCTTTACGATGCGGTTGCCGGTAATGGCTTCGTGCAGGATGTTTTGGATCTCCGCTAGCTTGTCCTGCCCATGCCGGGTGGTGCTGCGCACGCGGGAACCGATCTTTCGAGACGAATAAACGATCACTGGCACGAACAGCAGGAGCGCCCAGGACAACCTTCCACCCAGGATAACCACCACGGTGGCCACCGACAGGAAAGTGAAAAACTGTTGCAGGAACTCCGCCAGCACCGTCGACATGGCGTACTGCACGCGCTCGATGTCGTTGACGATCGTAGAAAGCAAGGTTCCCGTCGTGTGCTTGGAAAAAAATGCGGCGGACCGGCGCAGGATCGCGTTGTAAAGATCGTCGCGCAGGTCGGTGATCATGCCGAAGCCGGCGTGGTTTACCAGATACGTGGCCGTGTAATCGAAAATTCCTTTGAGTATGGTCGAACCGATCAGCGCAACCGCAACCATGGTCCACGCATTCGTGAAATGCGAAGGCACCAACTGTTGCAGATAAACCGGATGGTGCGTAACCGGAATGACAAACAGTTGAATGTCTTTCGATCCCGTGGACGGATTCAAAACCCGGTCAAAGATGGGGCTGATCAGCAAAAACTTGAACGCGTCGAGTGCTCCTACCAATGCCATGAGCAGAACGGAAGACAGTATCTGCCACCAGTAAGGAACGGCATAGCGCATTAGTCGCGTCAGTTGGCGCATACTGCTCCGGGCAGGCCGCAGGGGCTTACGGACGGTGACATGAGCTTGGGATGCAAGCGCCTATTTTACTGCGGTCGTTGGTCGTTTGTCGTCGCTCGTTTGCCGAAGGCTCTTGGAAGTTTGGATTTCGAGGCGGCCAACGTCCAAGGACCGCAGACCAACGCCGGTCCTTCACCTCGGCATATCGCGATGCGCAACCTTCACGCGGTATCCGGCTTTGTGCAGCCGCTTGCCTACTTCCTCTGCAATCATCACTGAACGGTGCTGCCCGCCGGTACAGCCAAAACTGATGGTGAGATAGCTCTTGCCTTCGTGGATGTAGTGCGGCAGAAGATAAACCAGCAGATCGGAAATACGCCGGATGAATTCCTGCGTCTGCGGAAATGACCGGATATATCTGGCCACGCGCGGATCGCGGCCCGTCAGCGCGCGGAATTCCGACACGAAATGGGGGTTGGGCAGAAAGCGAACATCAAACACCAGATCGGCCTCTTCGGGCACACCGTGGCGGAAGCCGAAGCTGACGCACGAAACCAGAATGCTTTTCTCCGACGCCTGCTCCTGGAAACGTTCCGTGATGTGGGCGCGCAGTTCGTGTACGTTGAACTTCGCGACGCTTCCAGGAAAGCGACCTTGGTGGGAATCATGCGTCGAACGGCCTTCAATATCCCCGGGAGTTGTTCGAGTTTGGATCCCTCGCGCACGTCAACCACCAGCGCCGTGCGCCGAATCTCGGTTGACTGCAACGCCAATTCGGCGAATTGCGGAATCAGTTCCACGGGAAGATTGTCGACGCAGTAGTAGCCTAGATCCTCGAAGGACTTGAGCACGGACGCCTTGCCCGATCCGCTCATCCCCGTAATGATGACTAGTTCCGCAGCATGCGGGGCGTTACGTACAACGGCTTTACCGGCTTTCTTCCCGGTGCGTGACGGTTTCACGCGCTTGCGGGGGCCAGAAGATTTCCGCGGCGTCATCAACTGGATAGTAGCACCGAAGGCGGCTTGTCTTCTCACGTCTTCTGCGGCGCTTTCCGATTTGTCTAAGCCGGGCTCGGACAGGTAAGCTAAGTCGCCATGAAGAAGTTTCAGGAACTTAGCGAACGCGAAGTGCTGGCCTTGGCCATTGCTCTGGAAGAAGAAGACGAGCGCGTGTACGCCGACTTTGCCGAAGGGCTGCGGCAGGATTATCCCGCGTCGGCGGCGATGTTCGAGGGCATGCGCGAAGAAGAATCGGCTCACCGCAGACGGCTGATTGAGATGTACCAGCAGAAGTTTGGCGAACACATTCCCTTGATTCGCCGGCAAGACGTGCGCGGATTTGTGCAGCGTCCGGCGCTCTGGCTGATTCGTCCGCTGCGCATCGATGCAGTCCGCAAGGAAGCCAGCACGATGGAAGTGGAGACGCGGCGGTTTTACGAGAAGGCCGCGGCGCGCACGCAGGACGCCAGCATCCGGCAGTTGCTCGACGATCTCATCAACGAAGAACGCGAGCACGAAGAGCGCGCGCTGGAACTGGATAAGCAGAAGCTTCCCGCCAACGTAAAGGCAGACGAGGAACTCGCGCAGCGCCGTCTCTTCGTGCTACAGATTGTGCAACCTGGACTCGCGGGCCTGATGGATGGTTCCGTTTCTACGTTGGCGCCCGTCTTCGCGGCTGCTTTCGCAACTAAGAATACTCACGAGGCATTTCTGGTTGGGCTTGCGGCTTCCGCTGGCGCAGGCATCAGCATGGGCTTTGCCGAGGCGCTGTCGGATGACGGCAGTTTGACTGGACGCGGACATCCGTGGGTTCGCGGACTGATCTGCGGGGCGATGACTGCGCTCGGCGGCATCGGACACACGTTGCCATTTCTGCTGCGGGATTTCCGTGTGGCGCTGTGGGCTGCGGGCGCCGTGGTGATTGCAGAGTTGGGTGCGATCACCTGGATTCGGCACCGCTATATGGATAGTCCGTGGGTTTCCGCGGCACTTCAGGTTGGCTTGGGAGGCGTGCTGGTGTTTATCACCGGAGTGCTGATTGGGAGCTCGTAGGCACATTGATCGATTTTGCGATTGGGTCATCGGGCGATTGTTGATTGTTTCACGGCTGAGTGTCGAGCGGGTGTTTGCTCTTTTCGTAGAATTCGTTTTGCAGCTTTAGGCTTGCATCGTCCGCTTTCACGGCGCGGATCGTCTTCTCCAAGGTATCGATCCACCAATCCATCTGGAATTTTCCTAATTCTTTCGTTGCCGCAGAGCCGTCGCCGGAATAATGATTCGGGAAGCGGGCGTACCACCAGATTCCCGTGTAAACATCTTCGGGAAGACTTTGGCGGTGCTGGTCGGCGCCGGATTCCTGGTTCGCGCGGTCGAGGGGGACGGTGTCGGGACGGGAGATCATCATCTTCGAGGTTTCGCTTTCGCCGGCGTGCATATCGATCTTCGTCTTCTTTGCCGGACCACCGGACTGCGGCGTGCGCTCATCGAAAACGTAGACCACGTACTCGTGGGGCTTATCCAACTGCGATTGCGCGAAGAAAGGCAGCAGATGCTCGTTGCCGCCATGGCCGTTGGCGATGATTATCTTCTTGCAGCCGTTGCGGGCCATCTCGTCGGTGGTTTCCTGGAGCAATGCAAGTTGCATTTCGCGGCTGTAGGCGACGGCTCCGGGCTCGTGACGGGCTTCGGCAATCTGTCCGAAATAATATTCGGGGAAGACGACGGCGTATTCCTGCTCGGCGGCGTGCAGCGCGGCGTAACGCACGTCGAGGAGATCGGTGCCGAGCGGGAGATGGGGGCCATGCTTTTCCAGAATGCCGAACGGCAGCAGGCACGTGCCTTGCGAGCGGTGAATGCCTTCGCGGAAGTCGGCGGCGGTGAGTTCTTCCCAGTGGACAGAGAGCTTCGCTTGCGCGGCTTGCGCTGTGCTCGGAATGGTCGAGAGCAGCACCACAAGCAAGATGGGGAAGATCGTGGAGCGCGTGCTGGTCGTCATAGGCAAAGTTCCTCGGCGGCGAATTCTAGCACGGCACATTGTCTTCCCAAAGCGAAGGAGAGAGCCAGCTTCGGCTCGGCTCAGGTTGTGAATCTGATGCCGAAAATAGATTTGCGGAGCATGGCCGCTCCGTCCCTCACCTCGGCAGAAATCAAGGTTAGGCCCCCTCCCCCCCCCTTTTTGTAAAATATCTAGAATCATGGGGTTAGCGGGAATTTACCGGCAAAGTCCAGATGTCAAAGAACTTAAGTATCAAACTCTAGACAACAAAGGGCTTAGAGGCCGCCCCCAAAGGGCTTAGAGGCCGCCACTGAGGCTCGCCCTGAGTACGCCCGTCTCGACCATGATCGCTGATTTGAAAAACGAGCGCAAGGTCAGATGTCACAAGGGGGCTGTGGAAAACTCAGGTCTTCTGCTGGAGCGAGTTTGGTGCTGCGATAGACTTTAAAAGGGCACGAGGGGAAATCTCCTGGCTATCGGCTGACGAGTGCGCACCCTTCGGCTAAGCTCAGGGCAGGCTCTTTCGAAAACCGGCGAAAGGCGCGGCAGCCTCAGTTGTGGTGGTGTCAGCGTTAAGAATCAAAGGTGCGCCAGCCCCCAAGATGTCAAGTAGAATTAGATAGAATATTTGAAGGATACGACGTTTGCCCGTTTGACGGCGGGGATTGCAAAGCCTGTGACGGCCTTAAAAGTTTTGGGGGTGAAGCGTAGATCTTTACAAAGAGTCTCCATCGTCAATTCCACGCCATTGCCAAGTGAATTTAGAGCCAGTGATAAAAGCTCCGGCTCTTGAAAGGCTGGCTCTTCGGGTTCGCCGTTGCTCGTCCATCCCTTCCAAGACATGTACTTGTAGGCTTTTCGATACTCGACTGCGCTAAGTAGGCCAAGATCATACCCGCGCCTCACAATTGCCTGTGCGCTGGCGTTCCAGCGGCGTTTGAGCGCGAAGATGTGCTTCCAGTCGAAGCTTGACATCTGGAACTCGCGTCCGAAAGCCTTTCGCGGCATGAGAAAGGCACTCGCGAATCGGTTAGCGGCATCTTCCGTCTCCACGCTGCCCGTAGGGACACCACGGTGCATAACCAAGTGTCCGCATTCGTGTCCGATGTCAAAGTGCCAGCGCGAGGTGCTCTTGATGGCTTGGTTTAAGAAAATGATTGCTGTTGGGCCGCAACGTGAAAATGCATCCACGTCCGACTTAACCAGGTTTGGAACTATCACTACTCCGGCATTTTCAAGTACGCGCCCGATCTGATTTATGGGACCGTCAATGCCAAGTTGCCAATGCTTCCTGCACTGCTCCGCCGCCTTCTCAATATCCTCGATGCTAGCAGCTGGCACATCGGGGATATTTTGTTCTGGGAAGTGCAGAACTGAACGCAACCGATTGATGACCATGCCGATGAGCGTTCCATGCGCCCTAATCTTCGACTTGAGCACCTCTGACGCTGAACGCCGATGTCGCATACTGCATTCTTCTTCGCGGAAAATATCTTCGACTGGCCCGTAGAAAAACTCAGGCTCGAATCCGAGTACCTCTGCAAATGCCTGCACGAGATCAGGCGACGGGAAAGGTTTTCTGCCTTTTTCGCACAGCGAGATTAGCGCACGCGATGCCGAAACATCCTCGGCCAACTTCGCCTGCGTGAGGCCACAAAACTCCCTCGCGATCTGTAGGCGTTCTCCCCAGAAAGCCTCGTTCGGAAATAGGGTCGTGCTCATCCATTCTTCTTCTTATTGGCTTGCTCTGCCGCTTTCTTCTGCGGCTGCTGTTCAGACTTCTTAGGTACGACCATCGGAGGCTGTACATCGACCGCCGGAGCCTGTGCCGGTACTACGTTGGTCTTGGCGACGGCCAGCGGAATCAAATAACTATTTGTCACCCGACCGCGCTTGTCTACCTCAACTAGCGTGACATCAGTGGTCTCGCCTTGCTCATTGGTTTCCACGGCGACGCGAAGAATTTTGTCGATCGAATGCACGCCATCGAACTTCAGTACGAACTGAAACTGCCTGATCTCTGCGAACGTTCTGACAAGATAACGGCCGGGTGGTTCTTCCGGCATACCTCGATAGAAGCGGAACGGACGGCCAGAGATAGCGAACGTAGCCCGTAACCTTGGGATTGCATCGAGCGATGTAAGCCAAGGATATTCTTTAGTGCCCTCCGTCAGAGCAAACTTGCTCCACGCAAAGGCGCGGACGCCATGACTCCAACTGTCGTCACCGTGAGCCGCATCGTAGCGTTTTAGTGCCTCTGTTCGCGCTTGCCGGATGATGTCCGCAACGGTGGAAAGATATTCTTCCTTCAATTCTGGGTAATCGGCGAAAGGGTCCCAACTGTTATTGCCCATGCCTCAGCACTGTAACACACATTCTGGACATTGGTGCAAGAAAATTTACGGGTGGAAGATTATTTACGCAATGGTGGCAAGTTTACGGCAGTGTAAATTGTTTACACCCGATGTCTAGTCCCACCGGAACGGGCTGCACGCTTAGCGATAGCCTTTCATTTCGCCGTTGAGAGCTTCTTGGCTCTTGCCTTTCCGCCCTTTCGACCACCCATGCTTCCAAGGGCTACAGCATGGGGATTACGTGTATCCGGCTTCGGCTGAGGGAGTGGACTGCCGTCCATCTGTTCCCCTATCGCGTGCTCTACGACCGAGCGTGCCAACTTCCATGAAGTCGCGCTTCGGGCTTGATCGTTTCGGCATGACCCCATGATGCCACGGATTCACTAGCAATGCATCACCTGTGGGAAACATGAAGACCCACTACCCACACCGCACATTCTTTCAGCCTGCCCCTTGACGAGGGGTATAATTGCTTCCGCTTGCGCCCTCCCCGCTGACTTGCCCTCAATGTGTTAGTCCTGAAGAGAGGTCTGCCATGAATCGAATCGCACCAAGAAGCTCAGCAGTTGGAGTTACTTTACGGTTTTTAAGAGTGCTATCCACTGCCTTCATTGTGTTGGCCGCTCTGACTGCGACGAACACCATGACGCACGCTCAAACCGTGAACACTATCTACAGCTTTCCCGGTAACGGTGGCGGCGCACGTCCAGACGCAGAGCTGCTCCTTGACGCCTCGGGAAATCTCTACGGCACAACCTCATCGGGCGGAAACAACCGATCGAACGGTGGCATTGCTTTCAAGCTCTCCCCTTCCGGCGGCGGCTGGAGTGAAAATATTCTGTTCCAGTTCCTTGAAATCCTGGGAGATGAGCCCACCAGCGCTCTCATGCCCGACAGGCGAGGTAATCTTTACGGAACGACCCCGGTAGGCGGTTCTTATCGCGACGGAGTTGTGTTCCAATTACTGCCAAAGGCGAACGGCGCGTATCAGTATCGCGTCCTCTATTCATTCACCGGAGGCAACGACGGTTCCGGCCCTTATAGCGGAGTGATCGTGGACAAGACGGGCAATCTCTATGGAACTACGAATTTTGGCGGAGCCAATTCCTACGGAACGATTTTCGAGCTAGCGCGCCAATCGAGTGGCAGCTACATTTTCAGCGTGCTTCACGATTTTGGCGCCCCGAATGATGGCGTCACGCCCGTGGGTTTGATCTTCGATAAGTTCGGCAACATCTACGGGGCTACCAGCGCGGGAGGAGCAGGCAACAATGGAACCGTGTTTGAATTGGCGAAGGGGACAAACGGAGTATGGGCGTACAGCATTCTTTACTCGTTTGAGTTCAACTTCACGGGCGTGTCTGGCGGTGGCCCTGAAGCTCCGCCCCAGTTCGATAAGTTTGGTAACCTCTACGGAACCACAGTATCGGGCGGCGGCTGCGGTTGGAGTATCTACGGCTGCGGAATCGTTTACCAGCTCAAACGCTCGTCCGGCGCGACGTGGACCGAGAGCGTGCTCTACACCTTCCAAGGGGGATCGGATGGGGCATTCCCCCAATCGCAGGTAGCCTTCGACTCCGCAGGAAGTCTTTACGGAACCACAAGCAACGGAGGCGGCAGTTCGGACTGTTTTGAGGGCTGTGGGACAGTGTTCAAGATGAGCTACTCAGCCGGAACCTGGAGCAATACTCAACTTCACGCCTTTCAGGGGCAGAGCAGCGAGGATGGGAGCGATCCGACGGCAGGACTCGTCGTCGATTCGCTGAACAATCTGTATGGCACTACGAACGGCGGCGGCCTGTACGGATACGGCACTGTGTTCGAGGTTACTCCGTAAGGCGATGATCCGCGCGGCGCGACACAGGGCCAGTCGCCGGCGCCACGTCATGATTTCGAGACGGTGAAATTTCTTATTACTGGCCCGTGTCCCCATAAAGGCGAATCCACGCGTCGCGGATAACTGTCGACAATCGCCATGCGCTCACGGCAAGAAAGGTCGGGGTTATATCTAGTTCTTTCCCGGCTAAAGCCTGCTTGATTACGGTTGCTTTACGCGGCACTGAAGCTGTCCAGTTCCATCGTTGTGCACGCGCTTGGTGCAAACTCCTCTTTGAGTCCCGCGTGCTGCCTGCACGCAAGGGATCCTTCGACTGCGCGGCTGATTCGCTTCGCGAACCAGCCGCTTCGCTCAGGATGACAGAGCTTGTGTGGCCCGTTACCTTACACGGAAGGGAATGTTGCTTGAAAGGGTGCCGGCGGGCTTGGTTACTTTCACCAGGCCGGTGGTGGCGCCGAGAGGCACGGTGGTGGTGATCTCCGTGGCTGACACTATCGTGAAAGTTGCCGCGGTGCCGTTAAAGGTCACGGCTGTGACGCCGGTGAGGTTGCTTCCCAGTATGATGACTTTCGCTCCCGTCTTGCCGGATGCGGGAACTGTTTCCACGAACTTGCCAAGTCCCATATCCAGGCTGAAGATCGTGCCGCAGGGGGCAGAATCGCAGGCGCGACTGGTTCCGCCAGTCGACGTCGTGCCGTAAAGAATCCCGTTTGTAGCCTGCACCAGTCCGGCGTCAGGGGTCATGCCGTCGGTGGAGTCAAAGTTATGGAGGGTAGTCAGAGCGCCCGCTGGAGTCATGGTGAATACCGTGCCACAGCCAAACTGCGAGCAAACGAGGCTAGTGTCGCCGCCCGCGGCGGTCGTCCCGTAATAGTTCCCATCCGTGGCGAGAAAAAGTGGCGACGTAGGATAGCTGCCAGTGGCGTCAAAATTGTGTATCGTGGTGAACGTGCCACTGGTTGTGATTTTGAAGACGGTGCCACACCCCCATGGGCAGGAGCTGGGGTGGTGAGTTCCGCCCTCGAGGGCCGTTCCGTAGAGGCTTCCGTCAGCGCCCTGAATCAGTCCATCCTGGGGCCGGTTGCCGCTAGCGCCGCCGAGGAAGTTGTGCAGGACGGTAAAAGTGCCCCCCGCGGTGATTTTGAAGACGGTGCCGCAGCCCAAGAAGGCCCCCCCACAGGCGCTGCTTGCGCCACCAAGGGGCGTTGTCCCGTAGAAGTTACCGTCGGTGGCCTGAAGCAACACGCCGCCAGGCAGGGTGCCGTCGGCTCCGGTGAAAGTGTGCAGCGTGGTCAGCTTTCCTCCCGAGGTGAGTTTAAAGACCGTGCCCAGGTTGGCGCCATATGCCCCTGATGTCCCGTAGAAGTTGCCATCGGTGCCCTGGATAAGTCCGGCATAGGATCCGTTGCCGTCAGTGCAGCCGGGTTGAGAGCAAAAACTGTAGAGCGTAGTAAGCACGCCTCCTGCAGTGATTCTGAAGACTGTGCCGGCGGAATTTTGCCCCCCTTGTGGGGTTGCGCCGTAGAAGTTGCCATCCATGGCCAGCACAAGTCCGGCATTGGGTGCGACGCCGTCAGCGCAGCGGGGTTGAGAACAAAAGCTATAGATTGAGGTCAACACGCCGTCAGGGGTGACTCGAAATACTGTGCCGGAGTTGTTGTTCCCGGCTAACGCCGTGGTACCGTACAGGTTCCCGTCTGTGCCCTGGACGAGAGACCCGAGATACGGCGCCCAGCCGTTGGTCTTGTTGAAACTCACCAGACTGGTGAAAGTTTGTGCGGGGCTGGTCATCGCCGTCGCGACACAAAATAAGAGGATGGCACAGGCTGTTTTGCTGCCGCTCGACTGGCTCACCAGAGTTTTCCAAACGTTCATGTTGTCTCCTGTCGAAACTTGTCTCCGATCGAATCTTTTCTCTGATCGAATCTTTTCTCCGATCGAATCGGGGGGATTCCGCGCTGAAACGCTTTGACAGCGGATGAATACTGGGAAACCGCGAATCGCATGCCTCTCGGGGGAGGAGGCTAGAGCGAGGGCTTTGGACACCCTCACATCCGACGAGGGATTATGTGCCCAGCCAGAAGCATTGTCAATCTGAGCTTTAAATGATTAAGACATCTCCCGGCTGCGCTCAGGCGGGTTTTCGAGTGCGCGGGTGATTGAGAATCAGTCGCTGCGCTCTGGATGACAGAGCTTGTGTGGGCGCTCTGGGGTCGTGTCCTCTTGTTCGCCGTTCGGAATTACCATTTGGGTCAGCTCCGCCCTGTTTCATGGACGACGATGACCGGAAATTTCCTTTTGGCTTGGGCCAATTATGTACCTTGCCAGCGATTCCATCGGACAATCTTTTCTTTGCTGGGATCGAACCTTCGGCTGGGTTCAGGATCTCCGCTTGGCCGGATCGGAGCGATTCGGTGTATCCTCTGGAAGAACGATGCGCGTGCAATTTTCAAGGCTTCTTGCGTTCGCAATTCTTGTTGCCATGGGCGTTCCCCTCTGTGCGCAACAGCCGGGGGCTGCGCCTCAGGGCGGGGAGCGCGCACCGGCGTCTGCCGCAGCGAAGCCTACATTAGCAAAACCGGAAGAGACGGAAGTATGGGAGCCTGAGCCCAGGGTGGTAACGCCGGGCGCCCAGGATGCGGCTCCGCCCTCCGATGCGATCGTGCTGTTTGACGGCAAGAACCTCGATGAGTGGGTGTCGGCGCAGGACAAGGCGCCAGCCAAATGGATCGTTGCCAACGGGGTACTCACCGTAAATAAAGCTGCCGGCAATATTGAAACCAAGCGGAGCTTTAAAAACTATCAGCTGCACATTGAATGGAAAATTCCGGAGAACATCACCGGCAGCGGTCAGGCGCGCGGCAATAGCGGAGTGTTTCTCGCCTCCACTGGTCCGGGCGATGCCGGATATGAGTTGCAGGTGCTCGATTCTTACAACAACAAAACCTATGTCAACGGCCAGGCCGCGAGCATCTACAAGCAAAACCCTCCGCTGGTGAACGCGAATCGCAAGCCGGGGGAGTGGCAAACTTACGATGTGGTGTGGACCGCGCCGGTCTTCGCTAGTAACGCCGACGGCGCTAATAACGCCGATGGCTCGCTGAAAACTCCAGCGTATGTCACGGTGTTTTTCAATGGCGTGCTGGTGCAGAATCACTTTGAATTGAAGGGTGAGACGCTATATCGTGGGCAGCCATTTTACAAGCAGTACGATGCCGCACCCATTAAGCTGCAAGCGCACGGCGATCCCAGCGAGCCGATCAGTTTCCGGAATATCTGGGTCCGGGAGTTCAAGTAGCGCTCGGCGCGAAATCATTTTGTGCTCTGCTGGCGAATAAAGAGTCAAGGGCAAGCGGACAAGAGTGTCCGCTCCACACGGGCATAAGAGGGTGATGGGATTCCCAATTAAAATCTGTAGCGTTTGCGGCGAGGAGTTTGAGCTGAAGCCGGACAAGCCGGGGTTTGCCAACCGTTGTCCGGAGTGCAGTGAGTCAGAGATAGCTAGCCCTTCAGATCAGCGGAGGATGACAGCCGACGAGCGAAAAACTCTGAGTGAAGCGAATGAGGAGCGCCGGCGGGCGATGCGCGATCTGTTGTACCGCAAGGATAGCTGACAAACCGCATTTGCAACGCCTCGCTCGGCGGACAGGTCGAAGACCCGTCGCCACACAGCAA
>WNFI01633386.1_pt1 | contig 15692 bp, 21 predicted proteins | sample 5400471 | NCBI WGS metagenome assembly WNFI01 (sample SAMN13153348, study PRJNA577476) | soil metagenome | isolation source: 100 cm saprolite on Douglas fir-dominated hillslope | place: USA:California | collected 2013-09-17 | reverse complement strand
GTCAGAAAATCAATGAGCTTCTGAGCGCCATCTACACAGAGGCTGGGAGTGATCGAGTGATAGCCATCGGGAATATACTTGGTCGTCATAGGTCGATAGATTTAAATCACGCCGGGTGCAAATCAAGTCCTAGAGCCAATCGGCTGGCGATTTTACTAGCTTACAAATCAACTATTTCTTTACCTCTACTGCCCTAATTCTGCCTTAATTCTAAAAAATTCCGCGCGTATCTGTATATCTCTTATCACCGTTACCACGACCACTACATCTCACGATTACCGCCCCTCCAGGGGGATGGCAGACCCGATTATCTCGGATCCACTCCGGCTAGCCTGTGAATGCCATCACTACTACTTTGGTCAATCTTGCCAGATATGGACCCGGCGGCTAAGCGCCTTGACCATAGCAATGCCCGTGAGCGAATATTATCCCTGCGGTTTGTGTGATAGTTCAGGCCGAAACGGTGGGCACAAGGATCCTCACCGTTTCGGTTCGTCTCCCCAATGTTCCCAAAACCAAACTTAAGTATTTCGGCCGAGCCCGGTTCCGACGGAAAATATTATCTCTGGGTCGGCGATTTTGATCAGCCTTTTGCCGTTTTCAATACCCTTGAAGAGGCCCTGCAAGGAGTGAGCGACACGATCGAGATTTTTGATGAATAATTTGGAGATACCATTTGTTGGCGGATCGTCTCTCTCTCGAGAGAAGTTCCTTTGTGTTTCGTACCGCTTAGAATCTTAATCCTGTGCGAACGGTCAAACCCCCTTATCGGCCATGGATCTGGTGGACGTACGATATCCCTGAAAAGTTCCACTCCTGGACTCTAGATAATCTGCGCTTGGAGCCTTGGATTGAACGGTATATCGGCAGCGAGATTTTCTATCATGATGCCTCGGGGTTGCTTCGAGCTCCCCTAATTGAGTTTTGCCAAATTCACGGAAAATATCGGCATGAAATTCACGGCTACTGTTCTATCCAAAGAGCTCGAAAAGCGGTTAGACAAGTGGAATTCGCAATCTGTCAGGTTTGTGAAATTTCCACGTGTGTAATCTTTAAGGAGATACCCATTCGATGGTAGATCGCTGTGCGCCCCCGCACCGAATTTAGGAATTGCGTGGCAATGCGCACGCGCAAAAAACTAGAGACGTCTCAAGATGTCTCCTCTTCTAGTACGGATGTTGCGTAACGCCAGCGTTACGTAGGCGCCCGCGCCTGGCGCGAAATAGAAACCGGGAACCAATTCATTCACCGCCTAGGCCACGCCCGCCTGGGTCCTTCCGGACATGTCATCAAAGGCGGGCTCAGCCGACCCTCGAATTTGTGAGAAAAACATCACTTTTATTTAATTGATCGGCCATTGATTGGCCTTTCTGCTAAATAAAAATCGATTCTTGAGCATTTTTGCTTATAAATCATAAGCGATGGGTGCGGCCGCAGACATCAGCCCAAGATTGAAGAAGAGTCAGCCGGCGAGCGTGCATCGGGTACGATTGGAAAAACTGCGGGCGGATGGATTGGAATATGCGAACGCTGAACGGCGGGCTGGCTTGATAGCGGCCAATGAGGTTTCGGCGCAACTAGCCACGATCGGTGCCGCTTTGGGCCGAGTGATCGAAAGTTCGAAGTTGCAGTTCTCTGAGAAAGCGGAGCTCGCCGAAGATTTGTTGCAATTGACGGCGCCTCGGACGGTTTCAGCTTCTCCGCCCCAACGGAAAGCGAAACGACGAAGGAGGATAGTATGAGGCGGCGACCGCCAGAGTATTCGTGCGTGCTCGAACAACTGATTCGATGCAATCCGCCGTCGGAAGTAATCGGACTAAATCTAGCTGATCGTAAATTTGAGAACAAATCGTTCGACGGACCGGTGTTGGATCTTTCTTCCTTTCCGGTCGAGCTGCTGCGACCTGAGTCGAAAATGGGCTGGGTTCGGACGGAACACGGGTGGCGCATTAAAGACTAGCTTCCCTTTGCACGCCCATGCATGCGCCGTTCGAGGATCCCCGTCCAACCAAGCATCATCCAAACGGCGGCAGTGACTGGCGCTTCGACAACGAAGCGGTGCAATCGCAACTCTTAGCCTGGCAACGGACTGGAAACCCGCGGGCTTTACAAAGCGTGTTCGAAGGCTCACGAGCGCATGTTCTGCGCTTAGTGCGTGGTTTTCGCGAGGTACCACTGGATGAAACTATCAACGAGGTTTTAATTAAGGTGTGGAGCTCGGCCCATCTTTACGATCCGCAACGCGGAACTGCATTCAGCTTTATTTCCCGGGTGGCGACTACCGTGGCTTGCAACGCTCAAGGCAAGCATCGGGCATGGCGGAATCGACACCTGGAAGTCGAGAGCGATTACTGGGACGGCATTGAGGCCCCGGTTCAGGATCGGCACGGGCTTGAACATCTCCGGCACCAGATTATTTCCGGAATAAAAACCCGGCGCAAATCAGGGTGTGAAAGGGCAGCCCAACGGTGGATTATCGAGAGTGGGTTTGATGCCGATTTTCATCTACGGCGCTATCAAATTGCCAATGCCTGCATGAAGGTTTTTGGGCTTGGCCACGCGCAAGCCCGGCAACTTTATGATGAGACGACCCTCGAGATTCGCCGGGTGTTTTTGAACGAGCACCAGATTAAACCAGTTACACCACAAGAATTGGTCCGGACCAAAGAACGCTATCTAATCCGGTTCTCGAATTATCTGAGCGGTGAAGAGTTTAGTCGGCTGGTGGCATTGATGCGCAACTTGGCGCCGTACCTAATCAAATTAGCCAAGCCGGAGAATATCGGCGCGGTCATCTCAGGGGAACCGGAAGCCCAGGTTCGGGAAAATCTGCGCTTGATACTGGGTGGGGATCCGGCAGCGGTACCACTCTTTCCCGAGCGCTCACTGAGCACCGCTGTCGGTTGATGGGCAGAAGCTTAATGCGTAGCGGAATTGGACATCGGCTAGCAAATTGGTGATCACCTTCACGATATTGTATTCGGCCATGGAGAATGGATCGCTCACGACGTCGATGGCCGGCCACAAACCGATCAGACAATCACTCCAGCGACTCGAGAAAATAACTCGATCGGTGGCGGCGAGTTGGTTGGTAGCAATGGCGTTATAGCCGTTAACATTGTTAAATTCGGCCATCCAAAGATAGATCGGATAGTTGACCGCTTTAGGAACAATTTTCCATTTGGCTTTGGTCTTCGGGCTGACCAGATAACCCCCGGTACCATCCGAAATCTGATCGAGGCTTTCCACATTGGACTCAAACTGCACCACGTTAGCCCAGGAGGCAGTAGCGCCGAAGGTGACCGGTAAGGCGGTACTGCCATAAGCGGCTGCGCCGGCCGCGTTGGCTGGGAAATTCAAAATTCCGGTTGGTTGATTGACGCCGGTGCCTGCGAGCGCGGCCAAATCAAGGGCGGTTCCAATTCCCTTGCTCAAATCGTTGCGGACCATTTCGTCGATTTGCAAACTGGATTGCTTGAGTAACTGGCTAGAGAAGTTCGTCTGCGAAACAATCCGCTTCGGCGAGAGGACAATGCGATCAAAGCTGGAATCGGTCGGCGGCAATCCTTGATTTTCGGTAACCCAAGTGGGCGTTGCTGGCGTGATCTGGCGCGGGAAACTGACATTGCCAACCAAGTTTTCTAAGACGCTGCCACCAAGCGCGATGACCGCGGAACGTTTGCGCAAGACCGCGATAAGCGATCGCTCAACCGCGGTCTCGATGATGACTCCGCCGGCGCCGGGAATACCGGCCGAGAGATCGCGGCGCCCAGCCAAAATACTTACCGGTACCCAAACGCCGAGGGGCGGTTGCTCGAGCGTGCGGGTGAGTTCCTGGCTGATCTCCCGTTCCCATCCATCTACGGCGCGGCCTTGCAGTAAGACTTTCGATAAGGAATAGGTCTGCTCCATCAGCAAGTCACCGATTGGAGCGGAATCTCGCTTGACCTTAAAGGGTGAGCGGGGCGGGTTGTTCAATGCGCTTTGCATATTGGGATGAAATAATAGCATAAGGCCGCGTTGATATGATAGGCTTGACCCAGCTCGGATGAAGCGCAGCCCGAAAATCTTCTTTGTGCGGTTGGATCTGTTCTGCCGTCCGTCGCGACCAAAGCGCTTGATTCTACGCGACGCGACGCTAAAAACGGAGACGGAGGAGCACGCTCATCCGAGCAAACCATTGCTAATGCCAATGATCGTAAGCTCTGATCCGCGGCGCGCTCGGGCGATGTTGCAACAATACGAAGGCCGACTACATCCCCAGTCGGAAATGACCTTGCGCGCTTTAGCATTGGGCGCCGCCATTGAATCTCAGCCGAAACCGAAACGGTGGGCCGATCCGTAGTCGCAAAATTCCTATGATAACAGAACAAGCATATCTCTACCGATTGTCCCAACTTCTGGAAAAAGGTGAGGCTAAATTCACTGCCCAAACGGATTTCATATCACGAATCACCTCGCTCGAGCAGCTCATCAAGGAGGAGGCCGATCGGAATCCAGAGTTCCGGGAAGCTGGTCAAATATTCCAAGAGAAGTATCCCATTTTCCGGCGCTTGCCTCAATCGCCCTAGCCGAACCCGCGCGGAAGAAATGGAGCGACGCCTACTGAAGGGACTGGGGCGAGAGAGTGAATGACTTCGATTCTCCCTTGTGGTCATTGTAAGACTAGCGACTATGTCCGGTTGGAGTGGAGAATTGCTTCGGAGATTGCTGTCGCTGTCCACTGCCACTGGTGTCAGCAAACTAGCGACTTCTACCCCAATCGGGGACAGGCCATCCATCAATGGAACAGGCGCCAAGGGGAACTTTTGAAAATCTCGGCGCACGGCTCCAAAAGAGCGTAAGCGGATCACGATGGGTGAAATGGAGCCAAATAATATTGGGCACTCCTTGCTTTATTTCCTCAAAGTGGAGGCGGACCGCATCCCCGATTTTGCGGAGACAGTGAAATTGTCTATCTGCGTGGTGTCCGCCAGGAACTCCCACCCAGGCGACATCGAAAGCCGATTCGTTGAAACTCTCTAGGTAAGGGTCGGAACTAAGACTTGTTCTAAGACCTTTTGTTTCGCAATCAGGGTGCGGATCATGATTGCGTCGAGACTCTGGGCCAGGACGAGATGTTGAACTAACACGTTATCAAGCGCTCCTACCCGATGGAGACGATCTTCGCATTGAGAAAGTTCGCTCGGTACCCAGGAGAGCTCAGCAAAGATGCAATGGCTTGAAGCCGGAGCCAGAGTGATACCGAGCCCGGCTGCTTGGATATTGCCAATAAAGATCCGGCAATTGGCGTCATCTTTGAAGGTATCAATCGAGGACTGCTTTTGCTTTGCACTCATTCCCCCATAAAGGATAACCGGCGAATACACATTTAAAGCTTCAGCTAGGCCCACGATCATGGCGCGATGATGGGCGAAGATGACGACTTTCCCGTCATTTACCGACAAAGTTTCCCGAACGAATTCTGCAACCAAAGGAACTTTGGCGAGGGCCAGAGCCGCTCGAGCCTTGGCCAACCGATCCCAGGAGAGTGCAGCGGAAATTCCCTCCGGTAAAGAAACCCGTTTTCCGATAATGGGTTCAACCTTGCGTTCTGACGTCTTCTCCCAGCTTCTAAAAGCAGCTAACTCCGCTCGAACCAGTTTTCGTAAATCAACGTCATAGGTAAGCTCCACTACACTGCGCAACTTCGGTGGGAGCTCGGGTAAGACTTGCGCCTTGGTCCGACGCAACATGATTGATTCCCGTAAGGTCCGGCCCAACTCTCCGGTATTAGATGCTCCGCTATAGTCCCATCCGAAGCTCGTATAGCGGGCGGCACAGTAGCGGGAAGCAAACTTGAACCGGCTCGAAATCGGCCAGCGAATCGGATCTAGCCAGGTCAGGACTGAATAGAGTTCAATTGGACGGTTAGGAATCGGTGTACCGCTTAAGGCCAACCGGCGAAGAGCCTTGATCTGACTGACGATCTGGGAGCGGGCCGTCTCGGGATTCTTAATCAAGTGGCATTCGTCCAGGATGCATAGATCCCAACTTTCTCCGACCAAGAGTCCGCGGACTTTGGCCAGACGATCGTAATTGATAATCAGAATATGGACGTGGGCGAGGATCTGTTCGTCGAGAGGGTCGATACCAGCGACTACGACCCGAAGGGGTCGGATCAACCATCGACAGAGTTCCTCCCTCCAGACCAGACGCATGGTAGCAGGACAGATGATCAGGATTCGCTGGAGCTCCAGTAACGCGTTGATCACCCCGATAGCTTGGATTCCCTTACCTAGACCCATCTCATCGGCGAGCAAGGCTCCAGAATGCTCCAGCAAAAAGTTCACGCCGTCGAGCTGGTAGGGAAAAAGCGATCGCTGGAAAGACATTGCTAAGGGATTACTGCGGTTTCACCCCAGCTCGGGCCGGAAGAGAATTTGATTTTGGGAATCAACACATCCCCATAAAATTGAGCGAACGCGTTCTCGAACGCTCGCCGGATTACTTTAACCGTCTGAGCCAGCGTCTCGCGCGTAACCAGAGCATCAACCTCGTCATGCACGAGATTGACGATCTCCACTCCAGCGGGCAACTCCGGCACGAATTGATTGACCGCCCAGATCACCAGATCGGCACATCCCCCTTGGATGGGGGTATTGATAATGATCTTCTTACGTTTCTCAAAACTTGGCCAGTAGTCCCCGACCTGGTCATCGACCAGGGGTGGAAGCAAGCGCCGACTGCCCCCCGCTGTCCGGACATGGTCCAGGTTGGAAAGCGCGAGTTCCGCGGCCTTCTCGTGATAAACCCGGATTCCAGGAAACATCTCGAAAAAGGTGTCAAAAAATCCTTGGGCCTCTTCCAAGGTGTACTCAATCCCCAACTGTTCACGGATCTGACGAATGAAACCGAATGGAGTCAGTCCGTAGGAAGTGCCCAGGGTAGGAATCTTGGCGACAGTTCGAAGCGAGTCCGTGATTTGATCTTTATCAATCCCTCGTTCCGCTTTCCGCCCAAAAATCTGCGCTCCATATACGACGTACACATCGAGCCCCGCCTTGAGCAACGCGATTAGATTAGTGTCTCCCGTGACAACGGCGATCGCCAACATCTCAATCTGTTCTAAGTCACCTTTAAGCCATAAAAACGGATCGAGGGGCCGATAACCATTGCGCCAATCCTGGCGGACCTGCTGCAGATTCGGTTCAGTCGAGATGATTCGTCCGGTGACGGCCGCCAATTGATTCCAACCCGCGGCTCTGACCCGGGAATCAGGGAAAGTGGCGCGGCTGATGCCATCCATTTCATCCAACCATTTTTTAGCCCGGCGAAATTGGAGTAGTGTCCGCGTCTCGGGTCTATCGGCACGTACCAGCGTGATTTCGCGATTGTCTTCGAGCTCAATCCCATGAGCAGCCAGCGCTCCCAGAATATGATGAGGATTGGATGGCGAGAATTCCTCGGTTCCTTCTTGGGGGATCTTTCTGAATTTTCCGCCTTCAACTTGCACCTTCACTTTCGGCCGGCGTGATTTGGGGATGGGGTGCCGATAATCGGCGAAGATTTTCCGGCACTGCTCCCGAGCTTGTTCCTTCTCCGCCTGCACCCTCTCCCGATCCTGGGCATGGTGCGCGACATCAGTCGGGACCCCGGTCATCTTGATCTGGTTCAAATGCGGAAAGAACTCCATCCGCTGGCGGAATACCTCCACCAAGCCGGCTCCGGTGAGTTCACTCTGAAGCACTTCCCACAACCGGGGAAGAAGCGCGACGTCTTCGACCATATAGGCGTAGTGCTCGGGGGAGAGATTCTTCCGGCTCCAGTCCGATCCACCGAGTTTGGTCTGGGCTTTGGCCATAGTAACACCCAGATAGCGTTTCACGACTGCTTCTAACCGGTTGTCGGTTGGATTATTCTCCTGAGCGGTTCCTTGGTCCCATTCATCGGCAGTCAGGTCGCAAAAGGTCATTCCCTCGGGAGGTGGTTTGACTCGTTCCCGGCCCAACCCAAGGAGACGGGAACAAAGCATGGTATCGACGATCCGATCAGAAACTGTGACGCCGTAGCGTCGGAGGACGGTGAGATCAAAATCCAGGTTGTGCCCGACCAGGGTGGAGGTGGCGAGTGCTTCCCGGATCTCCACCCGGATGGGAGAACCGGCGGCCAGATCAATAGTCAGGGGAACAGTTCCCAGAATAGCGGCGGAATCATGCAAGGTGAGAAACCGTAAGGCGCACCTCCGCGGATCTTTCGCCCAAGGATGAGCGACGCCTCGGGTCTGTTTCCGCCGGAGCTCGCCTGGATCAGATTGTTTGGGTTGCGGGTGTGGATCCTCCAAGCCAGCAGGCCAAGGATAAAAGGTTTCAATGTCTAAAAAGATGAATCGTCCAGGATTGGTGACCGGGCTAAAGAATGCCTGAGCAGTGGAGGGAGGAGGTGTTTTAGAAAAAACATCGTCCAGACCCCTTTTTTTGCCTGTCATCAGGTCATCCAAGGGGTAAGTCGTTGGTGGTGTGCGAGTTATAGCATGACAGGATTGTTCTGTTACAGGGGGTGCCCCGGACAATCCTGTCATGCTGGAAGTCTCTGATCCCGAGCCACTTACCCCCTGGGTGTCCGGATGACAGGCAAAAAAAGGGGTCTCGGGAGGATTATTTGTTTTATCTGATTCCAGCGATATCCCATAGGTCCCCATTTTCCATGCCCAGTTGAGACCCGATCTGATTTTACAAGAAATTCTCGCAGTTCCGATCCTAGCTTTTTGGCTGACAGACCATGGAAATATTCTTTCCGATCCGCCCAGGGCGCTTGTTTATCGCGGTTGAGTACCTCAATAATTATATCGGTTGAAAGAACTTCCTCCTCTTTTCCAGGTTTATGCAGACCCTTCCCTTGAAAAAGTCTCCGTAACGAAAGCAATAATTGAATGGTGAAAGATTGCTCATCGTTATCGCTGGGGGTAAGCCACTTCGCTGCACCAAATACGCGAAGCGGCCAAGCACTACCAAAAATCGTGGCGATCTGCGCTAAAGGCTCCCAATTTTCTAGCGCACGATCATTGCTCAGATCGGGTAATGTGAAATCCGCCGAGAGGATCTGTTCCCCGTAATCGAGCGCCAACCTTCGAATCTCTCTTCGCAGAGAAATAAAAAATTCCTTCGGGATCTTCCGTACGGGAGTCACCTGGCGGGAGGACCATTTGCGCTCCAACCGGATAGCTATTGTTCGGTCAGCGTTGGTAGAGGGCAACTCACCAATCAACGCAACCGCTACCGGACAGAAAGTAGAGAACACCTCCGGCTCATGGGTTTCCGGCGCACACCGGATATGTTTTAATCCCCTGGTATGACAGGTATTCAAGATTCCTCTAAACTCCTCGTTCTGCGCCAGGAAAGCGTCATACTCATCAATCAGGAAACAGGGTTCATACCGCGCAATGGTGCGGAAAACGCTAGCTGGGGTAACACTGGCAGCGAGTAACGGCCGCCAGCAAAGCCGCTCCAGAATCTCGAGCAGTCGCGTTTTTCCGCATCGTTTAACGGCGCTAGAGACCCCCAGAATGGGGAGTAGTGATACGTGCTCTTTGAGATGGACTAGAACAATCCAGGGAACTAGCGCCCAATAATTCGGGTCACTGGTGATGACGCATCTCTTTAAGGCGGCCAGAATCTTCTCCGCCACCTCTAGCGGAGTAACTGGGTAGTCGCATGGCTCGGTTTCCTCCACGATGGAATCGGGAACCGCTGGCGTCTCTTCCTTGATGGACACTCCCCAAGCTTTTTTCAGATCCGCTTTAGTGGTTCCAAGCGCTTCATAAATACATTCGGCCAGCAAGCTTCGCTGACCTATCCCTGGCTGGATAGCAACCACTTCCCGGTCGAATAAAGTCCGCAATTGGGGAGTGATCCAACGCTCCGCCGCTGCTTTGGCACTTAGTGCTGAAACCGCGGCCAGGAGGGTGTCGAGTTCTTCCCGCTGTTTGGCGATGTTGAGCAGCGCTTTGGCGGAGACATAGTCGTCAATACCTTTAAAACACCCCTCCCATTGCACCAGTCGTACTGCCGCGCTAGCGCAAGAGAGCAGGACATAGGTGCGAACCAGACCCTGGAGGACATTTTGATTAGCCAGAAAATCAGAGTCGAAAAACAGGAACACCGGACGATTGACCCAATCAAATTTTGTCAGGGTATTGTGAAGTGCCACCGGCACATTTTCCACCCGCTTGGCCGCAACTCCGAAAGTGCCATCCAGAGCGATGGCATTTAGTCCAACCTGCCAGAACAGAAGTGCCGCGGTCTGTTTTTCCACTATACAAAGAGGAGCGCTGATATCATGGGCGGCCTTCCACACGGGCGGAAGCACATAAGGCCGGTATTCAATCCCCAGGGTAGCCAGGAACTTCGTCGAACTTCCGTCCGCTCGGATAACGGCGGGGAAACAGCGGACATAATAGTTGTGTGGATAAATGCTGCCATCCGCATCAAGCGTAAGATTTGGGAATACTACGGCGGCATCGAAAGAGTATCCGTTTTGACCAAGCCATTTTTGCTGTTGCTCGGTGGAAGGAAACGGTACCACCTCGACTTGATGCTCTTTGGCGGTCGCTTCTAGAACACCGCGGTCGGAGAGATATCGCTCGGCTTCGGGGGATAGTTTCATTTGCGGTTTTGGTAATATTGTTTTTCGTTATTTTTCAGCTCCCACAAAACCGTGCGTAACCGGCTTTCGATCTGGCGAAGCGTCCGGTTTTTTTTACGCGGCCAACTTCTCTGCTTGCCTGCCGCGGAGTAACACTCCGGATTCAGCGCTTTGCGCCAAGACCGAGCCTGCTGGAGCAATCTTTTATGTTTGGTCCGGAGCAGATGTTTGGTTTCGAGGTAATGCCGGTAGTTCAAATCCAAGGCGGCAGCTAACCACCAAGCAGGATAGTTCGGCAGCAAGTCGAGTTGATAGCCCAGCGGTACGGATGGATTAAGCACTGCCGCAATCTCTGCGTAGGAAATCCCGTGTTCAGAAGGGAATGACCGAGGGTCTAACATAACTTAAAAGTTAAAGTGTCCCGTCGGAGGGACATTCTCGCTACTTTCCGTCGAGATAAGATTCAATTGCTCTCCGGGTTTCTGGCCAGAGATCCTCGAAATTTTCCAGTACCCAGCAGAGGTAGTCCGCGGGGATATCCTGGATCTGTTCGCCGGCGTACTTACCAAAATGCAACGTCACTTCTCCCCATTTGGAGAAGGAAGAAGCCGGTTGGGACGCTGCTTGTTCCTTCTCCAGGTCGGCGATGAATTCGTAGCCGCTGGGGTATTTAACTAACCATTTCTTAAACAGTGCCCGTAGGGCGGCCATCGATTCACCCACGGGCGCACTCGAATCGAAGGCTAACAACACAAATTGTCTTTCTCGCGGGTCCAATTTCACAATCGGATGTGATCTTGCTCTTCGGGGGGAAGGCCGAACTTGTTTCGAAGACTTTCCTCGTATTCTTTGTTCCTCCGCTCCCACTCTTCGATTGAGATCGAAGGAAAACCGTCCGACCGACGAATGCTGACGCCGGCCGGGGGTTGCCCCTTCCCACCATTGGCAGGAAGAGGCGTTGTTACTTTCCCTCTTGCTGACGGCGTTTAAGTTCTTCCAGCAGCGCGGCCAGTTGGGCTTCGCTCACTCCTTCAAAACCCGCCGCCGGTGGAGACGGTGGCTCCTCCGCTTTAGCTACGGACGGACTAGTAAGAGTTGGTGGAGTTACCGGAGCCGGAGCTGGAGCAGCCGGCGCTGAACCGCCCCCAGGTGGTTTCCGCAACACGGTCGGAGGCGCCGCATTAGGAAAGCTTACCGTTGCCAAGCTTGGATTTTGCTGGACCGCATAGGATTTCGCATGGAAGCGAACATTGGCGATCGGAGCTCCATTATAGGTTTGATGATTCACGCCGAAATAAAAAACGCGATTCTCCAAATCATCGACGTTCACCACGAACTCCCTACCCTCGGGGAATTCCATCTCGCCGCTTTTGGCCATCTGTTCCCAGACCCAACCGGTTGAATCCATCACCCGCGCAAAGGTAGTAATGCTTCTACCATCGTGCGTGTGCAACGGGATCCGAAAGACGGGGACCGCGGCGGTCATCGTCCCATCGGGGTTACGTTTCGGTTTGGACCATTCCATATTCACTTTTCTGGCTTGCCCGACATATTCACCTTCCGGAAGTAGCGGAGCCGTTCTTTTGATAACTGGCATGTGTTAGTTGCCTTTCTTTATTTCTTGTTTTGCTAGGAGGGAGGCATCCTCTACAGGAAACCCCCATTTGGTTTGTTTTTACTAACTAAGGTTTGGACCGGGGCAATCAGCTAACCGCTGACCGCGAGCGAGGGCGAGGAGGGTCACCGGATAGGGCGATGATATTTGGGAAAAAAACGATGGTCGCCAGGGGGCCGATCTGCAAAAACCGGCACCCAGGGACGAACTGTTTTTGGTTCGGGAACGAAAGTTACACAACTCGAGCGTTCCTTTAGTGGAGGTTGCCAGCGAATTTCTGAGCTCATCACGAAGCCAAACTCGAATTGATCCGCCGCTGTCTTCCGGAGGGATTTGTTCATAGGTTGGGGGGATTAGAGTTGCTCTAGACTTTATTTAACAATGTTCGGGAGGAAATTTTCTTTCCTCCCAAACACGTAGGTTAGAGGTTACACAAAGATCTCTTCGGGAGATCGGTTGACGATGAGACGAGAGTTCTCGACTAAGGTTCGCCCCTGCCGACACTCAGCGATGGTAATGAGCCGTCGATAGGTGGCCGGCAGAGATAGGAAACTCTTCTCTGGAATCTGCCGGACGTGACGAACCCATTTACCGCCGGAAAGGCGGAAAGAGACGCTCGTGTCTTTATGAATAACCAGCCGATTTGGCTTATGCTTAGCGCTGGTTCCGTTTCGAGCTTGCAAGCGGTCACTTGCACCATTACGGTTGTGTCGATCTATTTTCATCTTGTTCTAAGCGTAGTCGCCGGCGACTTCTTGGTTGGAGCGCCGGCGATTTTTTCATGGTTCTGAGCATTCCCCGGCTCATCAAAAGATCCTTTAGACGGGCTCAAGTTTGGGGGCTTTGGGCCGTCCGCGACCTCGTTTGCCGACGTCGGGAAGTCGGCCTCGACGATTGAATTTATCTAGCCAGGCGTGAACCGTTTCGGGCTCACACCAGATCAGCCCTTCGAGTTGGGTATGGGGTAAACCCAGGAGAAGCAGCTGCCGGATTCTACGCTCGGAGATGTCGAGCTCTTCGGCCATGGCCTTGAGACGTACTCTTCGTCTCCCGACCGCGCCTTCTGGCGCAAAGTGACAAAACAGATAGGACCAGAGAATTCTCAGAATAGAGATCATGACTAGAAAGATGAAGAAATCTGCTTATAAGATCAAGCAGGAAAATGTGATTAATCATAGAAGGAAATATTTGCATTAATTTGCCTTGATTTGCTAGTGTACCTAGACTAAAGAGTGTGTCGTGGACGTAGTAGAGGATGACGATTACTCGAGTCAATTGCGCAGTTTGCGATTGATCTTAGGGAAAAATTTCAAACCGATTTCGACCGCGACCTTGGCGGCACGAGCGCACCTTGAACTGGTGGGTGTCCGCGGAGTCGAGGCTGGCCGCCGCCAACTTAATTTCGTGGATATGGCAAAGATTGATTTTTATCTTGGCGCCCTATGGAACCCAAATTCTCATCAGTGGGTTTGCTCATGGAATCTAGACGTTCCTTTCGATCGGCTGGAACACGAAGGTTACATCAGCCGACTGGAGAGTGATCTCGCTCAATCCAATCAAGTGCCCTTCCTCGAAGCCTTGGAATGCCTGTTAGCTGCTCTGTCGCCTAAGGAAGCCAACGTCACGATGTTTAAATTGCATCGTGAACTTTTGGAAATCGCCAAACAGAACAGCGTGGCTCCGGATATAATTGAGGAGATCGAAAGGTGTCGTCCTATCCTGGATTCCAAGCGTGACACCTTCCCCGTCAAGATCACGACGACTCCGGAGAAAAAGCGAAAGGCCAAACACTAAATGGCTCGCCCTCTCAAATTCAAAGCCGGCCGGGATTCAGTGTCGGGTAAATGGCGCGTCAACGTCGCGAAACGTCTATCCAATACTGGCCGGCGGGAACGAAAGTTTTTCGATACGCTGGCCGCTGCCACCGCTTTCATTGAAGAGCTCAAAGCCCGGCGTGACAATCTCGCAAGCGTTCCAGCACTGACCAGCACTGAGCTTCTGGAGGCAGCAAGTGCCCTCGAGATTCTGGCCGAGCATTCTATCACGCTGACCGAAGCTGCTCGTATTGCGGTCAAAGCGGCGGAAGCTCGACTCCTCGCCGTCACGGTTAGCCACGGTGCTAACAGGTTTAGCCATTTCCTCGCGTGACAATGTGCGCAAAGTGGTCCGCGCCGTATTCAACTATGGCAAGGATCATCTGGATTGCGTCCAGGTGGTGCCAGTCCGTTCAAGTGACTTCCGCGCGGGCGTTCGCACTGAAATCATTGTTCTGGCAGTAGCTAAAATCCGTTCGCTTTTAGAGAACGCCCTCCACCACGATCTGGAGTTACTCCCCCTTTTACTGATCGAAACCTTCTGTGGAATTCGACCGGCCGAAGCGATGAAGTTGCTCTCTAGCGACATCGACTTGTTGCGTGCTGTTCTCACGATCCGGGCCAGCATCTCTAAGACCAAGAGCGCACGCACCATCAAGCTGCGTCCCGGTATCCTGGCTTGGTTTGAGGCTTACCACCAAGCGGGCGGTAAAATGGGAGAAATGCTGGTGCCGTGCAATGAAAAGTCCTTACGCCAGCGTTTGCGCAAGATTCGATACTTGAGCGGGTACCGTGGCGCAGCGGCACCTTGGACGCCAGGGGCTTTGCGCGATGCCTTTTGCTCCTATCACTTGAACCATTTTGATAAGATCGAGCTGTTGATGCTGGAGGCCGGCCACACCAGTTTTCGTATCACCCGGAATCATTACTTGGGACTGGTGAGCGCGGAAGCGGCCGCTGAGTTCTGGAACCTCCTGCCTCCAGATAATTCAACGAAAGTCATTCAATTCGAGCCCTCTTCAAAAAAACATACAGCCCATGAATCAACGAACTCGAGAACTGCATCAGCAATTAGTTGAACGGATAAGGCTCAAATTTGGCAAGGGGGAAGAAGAGCCTTTGCATAATGATCCGAAGACGTTTGACGACATTATTGAAAGCATGGCAACACTGGTCATGGGTGTCGTGCTGGGGTGCTATCCGAAGGAGGATCCACTTGATTATTTCCGGGTTCTTCGCAAAAGCCATCCGCTACCAGCCAGCGAATCATTCGAGGACGAATCATTCGAGGAATTTTTTGCCCGAGATCTCTGGGACGCAGCAGAAAAAGTGATATCGGATCATTGCGAACGCCGTAACCAGAGGAACTAAATTCCACTGCCCTTTACTGCCTTAATTCCTGTAAAATTTGCAATTTGCTGCAGTTCTTTTCCGGAATTCTCCTAGGGAGCGCCTTTCTGCCTAGGGGGCCTTCTATGCTTGGTCGTCATAGGGTTTTATTGAGTTGGGAAGTTGTGCGATATGTTCAAGCGAACATATACGGCCCTCCCACCGATCCTTGTCAAGGCTGACATTCGACACAAACACTTTGCGGCCCTTTTGCCGATGAGGCGTTGCCAATAAATGGGATTCTCGGAATC
>WNFI01080226.1_pt1 | contig 15692 bp, 9 predicted proteins | sample 5400471 | NCBI WGS metagenome assembly WNFI01 (sample SAMN13153348, study PRJNA577476) | soil metagenome | isolation source: 100 cm saprolite on Douglas fir-dominated hillslope | place: USA:California | collected 2013-09-17 | reverse complement strand
GTTCACGGAAGTCTCCTAAAGTCTAGGACTGGGCAGCCAGTCAATGGTTACTCGAGTTGGGCGATTTTTTTACGCCAGGGGCCGGCAAGGGGCATTCCAGGAACTGTGCCGGCCTTTCCGTTGCAGCCGCGGTAGCGAGTGGGCTCCAGCTTGTGCTTCCGTCCCTCTGCCGCGATAGGAAACGACAAAAGAGGCGAAATCGTAGAAGAACGGCTTATGCAACAGGCGTCGGCACAAAATTCGTAGATGGAAACGCCAATTGCCTTCTAGACTATTGAAGCCAGATGATGGCTCCCCGGCATGGATTCGAACCACGATTCACGGCTCCAAAGGCCGCTGTCCTACCATTAGACGACCGGGGAAAATCGGCGCTGCAAGATGAGGTGCTTCTCCAGTGTAGCGTTGCCCTACGAGCCGCTGCAACGATCTGGTATCATCGCTCGTGGAAGCTAATCTTGGCCGGTGCCGGGCGCGGGCTTCAAACCCGTCGTGCGGTACTTACGTGTCGCATGTGGGTTCGACTCCCACTAGCTTCCGCCAAATTCGAGTACTGAGCCGGCCCATTACAATATCCAGTTGACCGTGCTGTCCCTTGTCCACCCTGCGGTTCGCGATCGCGCCGAAGCTCTGGGCCGGCAGTTTCAATCGGCCAAGCCATTCCGCCACGTCGTCATCGATGAATTCCTGGCGCTCGAGTTTTGCGCGCGGCTGATGGCCGAATTCCCCGTTTTCGATCGCGAGCACGCGCGTAATGAGATGGGCGATGTGGGCCGCAAAGCGGTCTTCCAAAATCTCCCCCAGCTTGGCCCGGCGTATGCGCAACTGGATGCCATGCTGCGCAGCCGCGAGTTTCTGTCATTCACCGGACAAGTCACAGGCATTCCCGACTTACGTTACGACCCCGCGTACGCCGGCGGCGGCACCCACGAAAACCTCAGCGGCCAGGATCTCGATCCGCATGTGGATTTCAACTATCACCCTACGACGCAGCTTCACCGCCGGCTCAATCTCATCGTTTTTCTGAATCCGGAGTGGCGCGCGGAATGGGGTGGCAACCTGGAGCTGCACGTGAATCCGTGGCTGCCCCCGGAAGAGGATCCGGTGACGGCCATTGTACCCATCGCCAACCGCTGCGTGATTTTTGAAACATCCGAGAGCTCCTGGCACGGTTTCAAGCGCATCCAGCTTCCGGACGACAAAAAGCATCTCACGCGGCGCTCGATCGCCGTCTACTATTACACGAAGCAGCGTCCCACCGAAGAGATCGCGCCGCATCATGCTACCGTCTATGTTCAGCGGCCACTGCCGGAACATATCCGCGCCGGTTACACGCTTCGCGATGAGGATGTCCAGGCCGTTCGCAGCCTGCTGATTCGACGCGACACGCAGATCCGCTACCTCTATGAGCGTGAAAAGGAGTTTTCGGAAGTCGTCCACGGCATACTTCGCTCAAAGTACTTCCGGTTGTTCCGCACTCTGACCTGGCCGGCGCGCAAGTGCTGGGGATGGATTAAAGCGCGCAGAAGCGCCTAAATCGCGATTCCCTGCCCTATGCCTTTCTCTCGTGCGCGTCCATAGGCCAGATGCGCGGCGGCCACATCCTCGACCGCCATGCCGAGCGACTTGAAGATCACGACTTCGTCCGGTGAGCGCCGCCCGCGAACACGGCCCAGCACCACTTCGCCGATCTCTCCGGCGATGTGCGCCGCGGTGAACCGGCCTTCACAAATGCCCTGCACGATGTCGCCTGCTTCCACCAGCGCCGCTGCACGGGAGTCCACGATGAGGCGCGCCCGAGCCACCAGCACCGGCTCCATCTCGCGCATCTCCGTACGGTAGGCTCCGAGCGAGACGATCAGCGCGCCGGCGGCTACCCACTCGCTTCGAATCACAGGCGCGGTTGAAGAAGTCGCGAGCACGATCACATCCGCTTCACGGACCGCTGCTTCGGCGTTGGCGGCGGCCAGAATAGGGGCGCTGGCGAGCCCAGCGGCATCGGCAACGAAGCGGGCCAGATTCTCTGGCTTCGGGCTCCAAGCCCGCACCTCGCGAAAATGCCGCATCCGGCACAGGGTCTCCACATGGCTGCGCGCCTGAACACCGGACCCGAGAATCGCGAGCACCGCAGAACCGGCGGCCAGATGCCGGACCGCCACCGCCGAAACCGCCGCGGTACGCGCTGCCGTGATGTATCGGCCGTCCATGAGAGCTGCCGGCGCGCCGGTCTCCGGATCGAGCAGCAGGATCACGGCATGATGCGTGGGCAGTCCCTTGGCCGCGTTGCCGGCGAAAACAGTGACGAGCTTCGCGCCCACCGCCGGCGGTGTCGGGACCGCAGCCGGCATGACGCCAAAGAACGCCCGTTCCGGCCCCACTTCTACGGCGGTGCGCACCGGCTGGTTCACCTGGCCGCTTGAAAATGCGGCGAGCGCCTGCTCCATGGCATCGACCAGATCGCCGGCCGGAAGCAGTTCGCGAACCTCCGCTTCGTTCAGTACCAGCATGCGATATTGCCTCAGATGAGATTCCGGACGGCAAACCAGACGTTGGCGGGACGTTCCGCCAGCCGCCGCATGAACCACGGGAACCAATATGCACCGTAGGCGATTAAGATCCGCGCGCGATAACCGTCCCGCTTAAGCCTGACCAGTTCCGGCCGCTGGACGCCATACAGCATCTGGAACTCGAACTCGTCCTTCGCGACGCCGGCCGATGCGGCAAATTCGGTAATGCGGGAGATCAGTTTACGATCGTGCGTGGCGATCGCCGTGCGCACGCCCGCACGCCGCGCCGGTCCGGCAAGCAGTTTACAAGCAAGCGCAAAGAATTTCGCATCTGCGTCCTTCTTGTCGGGGTAGGCAACGTTCGGTGGTTCCCGGTACGCTCCTTTGACCAACCGGATGGCCGGAGCGAGCGGCATCAGCGCCGCGATATCCTGCGCGGTCCGGTAGAGATACGCTTGCAAGCAGACGCCAACGTTGGGAAACGAGGTGCGGGCGCGCCGGTACAACTCGAGCGTGATATCCACATATTGGCTGGATTCCATGTCGATCCACACGGTGCTTTTGGGATCTGCATGTTGGATGATGCGCTTCAAGTTGCCGTAGCACTGCGCGGAGCTGAAGTCCAAGCCGAGCTGCGTCAGTTTGACCGAAACCTCGCTGTCCAGCCTGCGCGTATGGACTTGATCCAGGAGCGCAATGTATTCATCTGTGGCGCGCACTGCTTGGGAGGGGTCGTTGATGTTTTCTCCCAAGTGCGTGAAGACAGCGCTGATGCCATGTGCACGGAGCGCCTTCGCCGCCCCTAGCGCGTCATCTGCGGTCTCGCCGGGCATGAAACGGGTCACGGTTCTGCGCGCGAACTTGTAGCGCGGGGCCCGCTCGCGCAGCCAGCGATTCTGCGATGCCGCAAGCAGAGCCGCTCTCATCATTGCCATTGACGGGTCCATCGCTGCGTGCGCCCAAGGCTAGGGACATTTCGCGCCGGCTGTCTCAGCTTCATCATGTAAGGTACAGAGAAGGTGTTTGATAACTCGCCGACGTATGATAACGCGTCCCAGCTTCGCGCGTCACCTGGTCGGCATGGCCCGCGGTATTTCGCCACGCTCCAGGAACGTGCACCAGGCTTCCATCGTCCGGCGGGCGACGCTATCGTAACCTCCGCGTGACAGATCGTGGCCCGCGCCTTCGATCGCGAGCAACTCGACCGGCCCTGGAATGAGGGTCAATGCCGCACGAATTTCATCGAGCGAACCGAAAGGATCGCGCGAGCCATGCACGAATAGAGCAGGTACCTTTAGCTCGGGTAGGTGCGCGGTGCGGAGTTGATGTGGCTTCTCGGGCGGATGCAGCGGATAAGAAAGCAGCAGCAGGGCGTCGGCGGACGACGGATCTTCCGCCGCCAGCATGCTCGCCTGCCGGCCCCCGTACGAGTGCCCGCCCAGGAAAATGCGCCCGGGCGCGAGTTCGCGCAGAAGGTGCGCCGCCCGGCGCAGTCCGGCACGATCCTGTGCTCCGTTGCCCGTGGGCGGACCGTGCGGACGCATCTGGCGGAACGGCAGATCGCATCGCAGAACAAGATAGCCGGCGCCGCTAAAGGTTTCGGCCACGCCCACCAACAACGGGGCGCTGCAATTCGATCCTGCGCCGTGCGTTAGAATCAGCGCGCCGCGTACGTCGTTTTCGGGCCTGTGCAGAAAGCCGCGCACCGCCGGTTGCCCGGGCGTCTCATCGGAAAAGCTCTCGATCACGCTCATGATGCGGTCATGCTACTGTCTCACGATCCTGATACGCGTGCGCCCTATTGGCTCCGGCCGCGGATCTCCTGCATGGTCAGGGCAGCCTGCTGGCGGACGCGGTCCGGCATGCCGGTGACGCCGCGAGCGTAGCGCTGCACATCCTCCAGATCCGCTTTCTGTCCCACCAGCAGCAGCGCGCGAAGGGCCTCCCAGGCATGCTCTTTATCCGGCGAAAGCTCAACCAATACTTCACCCACTCGCACGGCAGCCCCTTCATGCTGCCGGAGCTCCAGCACTTCCCCAGGCAGCGGTGACCGGATTTCGGCCGAATCCACGTGCCCGACGAGCGTTCCCGGATTGACGAACTCCCCCAGCTTCAGCCGGTAGCGCACAACCCCGGCACCCGGCGAAACGATGGCATAGGCATGCAGCATGGCTAGCAGCTCGCCGCGGCCGGCCGGATCTCCAAAAGTGGTGAGCGAGAGAGCGGCGTTTCGCCGCACCATAGGAGAGGAATCGGCGAGAAGTTTAAGCAGCGCCTCGTGAAACGGCTGGTATGTGTGGTCCTGCCCCATGATCCAGGCCACCGTCTGGCGCAGCTCGATGCTGGTGCTTGCGCTAAGCCCAACAATCGCCGGATACCACTCGACGGCGCGCTTATCGCCACGGCTCATGTCCTCGCCGAGCTGCACCAGCGCGTGTTGCGCCTTGCGGGGCTTGGCGGAAGCGTCGCGCAGGTATTGCGAAATCTGATCCCGGGTGAGCTTGCGTCCAAACCAGGTCCCGTACCAGAAGAGAAACGGGAACAGCACCAGGAGCAACGCAAAACCGGTAATCAACAGATACGCCCGCCGTCCGGGTCGGCGTGAAGAGTTGGAAGGGGTCACCAGGGGTCTATTTTACCGTGGCAGGGTTTTCGGCGCGGCACGAAGACGCCTCTGATTGTCCGGTCCAAAAAGAAGCGCCGGAAAACTCCTGCGAGTCTCCCGGCGCGTCAGACTGAGCCTGGTGAAGAAAACTACTCGGCCAGCGACTCCTCGCCGCCCGCGACTTCTTCGGTGAGGCCGCCGGAATATTGCAGCCGCGTTTCCTCGTCGTAACCGGGAATGGCTTCAAGCGGCGATGGCTCGACCACGGGCTCTTCCACCACATCCTCGCCCGCAATCTTCACCTGGCGGTAATACTCCATGCCGGTTCCCGCCGGCACCAGGCGGCCCATGATGACGTTCTCCTTGAGGCCGCGCAGGTAGTCCACCTTGCCGTTGATGGCGGCCTCGGTGAGCACGCGCGTGGTCTCCTGGAATGACGCCGCGGAAATGAACGAGTCGGTCGAAAGCGACGCCTTGGTGATGCCCAGCAGAATGGCTTTGCCCTGCGCCGGACGCTGGCCGGCTTCCACCACACGCTGGTTCTCCCCGCGGAACTTGAACTTGTCGACCACTTCTTCGGGCAGAAATTCGGTGTCGCCGATATCTTCCACCTTCACCCAGCGCATCATCTGGCGCACGATGACTTCCAGGTGCTTGTCGTTGATATTGACGCCCTGCAGCCGGTAAACCTCCTGGATTTCATTGACCAGGTACTTCTGCAGTTCCTTTTCGCCGAGAACGTCCAGAATGTCGTGCGGGTTGCGCGGCCCGTCCATCAGCGGCTCGCCCGCCTTCACGCGCTCGCCTTCCTGCACGTTGATATGCACGCCGCGTGGCAGCGAGTATTCGCGCTGCTCGCCATCGTCGCCTACCACGTAGATCTTGCGCTGGCCCTTGGTAACTTCGCCGTACTTCACCGCGCCGTTGATTTCCGCGATGACCGCCGTCTCCCGGGGCTTGCGCGCTTCGAACAGCTCGACTACGCGCGGCAGACCGCCGGTGATGTCTTTGGTCTTGGTGGTCTCACGCGGGATCTTTGCCAGAACGTCGCCCGCGTGCGCCTCGTCCCCATCACGAACCATCAGGTGAGCATGGGTCGGCATGAGGTATTTTTTCGCCTCGCCACGGCCAGATCCAGCTTCCGGCCGCACGACCACCATCGGCTGGCGCTTCTCATCGGAGGAATCGACCACGACCAGCTGCGACATGCCGGTGACTTCGTCCACCTGCTCCTGCATGCTGATGCCTTCTTGCAGGTCTTTGAAGTGCACCGTCCCGCTGACTTCGGTCAGGATCGAGAACGTGTACGGATCCCACTCGAGCAGGATCTGGTTGGTGCGCACCGGAGCGCCATCGTCCACTAGAATGCGCGCGCCGTAAACCACGTCATACCGCTCTTTTTCACGGCCCTTGTCGTCCACCACCACGATCTTGCCGTTGCGATTCATAGCGATCAACTCGCCGGCCTTGTTGCGCACGGTGGTGACGCCATAGTTGAGGAACCGCGCGAAGCCATCGGACTTGGCATCCTGCGTGGATTGTTCCGAAATTCGCGTGGCCGTTCCACCAATGTGGAAGGTACGCATGGTGAGCTGGGTTCCAGGCTCGCCGATCGACTGCGCCGCGATCACGCCGACCGCTTCGCCGCGCTCGACCAAACGGCCGGTCGCCAGGTTGCGCCCGTAGCAAGCCACGCAAACGCCGCGCTTCGATTCGCACGTGAGAACCGAACGGATCTTTACGCGCTCGATACCCGCCGCCTGAATCAGCCCGGCGAGTTCCTCGGTGATTTCCTGGTTCACGCCGACGATCAGGTTGCCTTCGAAATCGCGCTGATCTTCCAGCACCACGCGGCCCACAATGCGGTCGCGCAATGGTTCGATAATCTCGCCCGATTCGATAATCGACTCGACAAAGATGCCTTCGCTCGTGCCGCAATCGTTCTCGGCAATGATGACATCCTGCGAAACGTCCACCAGACGCCGCGTCAGATAGCCGGAATCCGCCGTCTTCAAAGCGGTATCGGCCAAACCTTTACGCGCGCCGTGCGTGGAGATGAAGTACTGCAGCACGTTCAGGCCTTCGCGGAAATTCGCCGTGATTGGCGTCTCGATAATCTCGCCCGACGGCTTGGCCATCAGTCCGCGCATCCCCGAGAGCTGGCGGATCTGCTGCTTGGAACCGCGCGCGCCCGAATCGGCCATGATGTAAATCGGGTTGAGGTAGCGGCCGGTACGGTCGTCCTCTTCCATCGCCGACATCATTTCGTCGGAGACCCGCTCTGTCACTTTCGACCAGATTTCGATGATCTTGTTGTAGCGCTCGCCGTGGGTGATGGCTCCGTCCTGATACTGGCTCTCGACGTCGACCACTTCCTTCTCGGCCGCCTTCACCAGCCCGGCCTTCTCGCTCGGCACAACCATGTCGTCGATGCCGATGGAGATACCCGCGCGCGTAGCGTACAGGAATCCGAGGTTCTTGATCTCGTCCAGCATCTGCACCGTGGTCTGCAACCCGAATTTCAGGTAGCAGTATTGCACCAACTGGCCCAGGCCCTTCTTCTTCATAAGGCCGTTGATGAACGGCATGTCGGTGGGCAGATGATCGTTGATGATCACACGGCCGACGGTGGTGCTCATGTACTGCTTCACGTACACCGCGGGCTCGGTGTGCAGCACGTTCTGGTTGTCGAACGCTTTAGTCAGCTCGATGACTTTGCCGGTATAGCGCAGCTTGATCGGCGTGAGCGTTTCCACTTCGCCCATCTCGAGCGCGATCAACACGTCTTCGCTCGAGGCGAAAGTACGGCCTTCGCCCTTGGTGCCCGGCCTGGATTTGGTCAGGTAATAGCAGCCCAGCACCATGTCCTGCGTCGGCACCGCGATGGGGCCGCCGTGCGCCGGCGAGAGAATATTGTTCGACGCCAGCATCAGCGTCGACGCTTCGATCTGCGCTTCAGGCGATAACGGAATGTGGACTGCCATCTGGTCGCCGTCGAAATCGGCGTTAAACGCCGTGCAAACCAGTGGGTGAATCTTGATGGCTTTGCCTTCGACCAGCACCGGCTCGAAAGCCTGAATGCCCAGGCGGTGCAGCGTGGGTGCGCGGTTCAACAGAATCGGGTGGTCCTTAATCACCTCTTCGAGGATGTCCCACACCACCGGATCCTGCTGCTCGACCAATTCCTTGGCCTGCTTGATGGTGGTGCAATGCCCGCGCTGCTCCAGCCGATGGTAGATGAACGGCTTGAACAACTCGAGCGCCATTTTCTTCGGCAGTCCGCACTGGTGGAGTTTCAGCTCCGGTCCGACCACGATCACCGAACGGCCCGAGTAGTCCACGCGCTTGCCCAGCAAGTTCTGGCGGAAGCGGCCCTGCTTCCCCTTGAGCGTGTCGGACAGAGACTTCAGCGGGCGGTTGTTGGCGCCGCGCAGAACGCGGCCGCGGCGGCCGTTGTCGAACAGCGCGTCCACGGCTTCCTGCAACATGCGCTTTTCATTGCGGACGATCACGTCCGGCGCGTGCAGCTCGATCAGCTTTTTCAATCGGTTATTGCGGTTGATGACGCGGCGATACAGATCGTTCAAGTCGGAAGTAGCGAAACGGCCGCCATCGAGCGGCACCAGCGGGCGTAGCTCCGGCGGAATCACCGGAATCACGTCGAGGATCATCCACTCCGGCTTGTTTCCCGACTTGCGGAAAGACTCGACCACGCGCAGCCGCTTGGCAAACTTCAGCTTTTTCTGCTGCGACGCCTCGGTCTTCATCTTCTCGCGAATTTCTTCGCTCAAAGCTTCGACGTCGACTTTCTTCAGCAGTTCCTTGATGCCCTCGGCGCCCATCATGGCGATGAACTTGCCGGGGAATTCCTGATCCAGCTGCCGCTTGCGCTCGTCGCTGATCACTTCGCCCTGGCTAAGTCCGGTGCCATCGCCCGGTTCGACGATTACAAACGCCTCGAAATAGAGCACGCGCTCGAGTTCACGCAGCGTGATGTCCAGCAGATGGCCGATGCGCGACGGCAGGCCCTTGAAAAACCACACGTGCGAGCACGGGCTGGCCAGCTCGATGTGGCCCAGGCGCTCACGGCGCACGCGCGCCAGCGTCACTTCCACGCCGCACTTGTCGCAGATGACGCCGCGATGCTTCATGCGCTTATACTTGCCGCACAAGCACTCCCAATCCGTCACCGGGCCGAAGATGCGCGCGCAGAACAACCCGTCGCGCTCCGGCTTGAAGGTGCGGTAATTGATGGTTTCCGGCTTGGTTACTTCTCCATGTGACCAACTGCGGATTTTTTCCGGCGACGCAAGACTGATGCGTATGGAATCAAAGTCCGCAATCATATTGGCTCTATCGTACGGAGAGGATCGCAAAATAACCTCCAGAATTCTGTTAAGAAAACGACGAAACTTTCACCGCCGAGGCACAGAGGAAAAAATTCATTGCCTCTTTGTATCTCTGCGCCTCTGCGGTGAGAAAACTTAATCCGCTGCCAGCGCCGTGTCGATCGTCACTTCACGCGGCTTCTTCATCAACTCCACGTCCAGACACAACGACTGCAATTCGCGAATCAGCACGTTGAACGATTCCGGCACTCCCGGTTCGATGGCGGCTTCGCCCTTCACAATGGCTTCGTAAATCTTGGCGCGGCCGTAGACATCGTCGGACTTGGCCGTCAGCAGCTCCTGCAGAATATATGCGGCGCCGTAAGCTTCGAGCGCCCACACTTCCATTTCGCCGAATCGCTGTCCACCGAACTGCGCCTTGCCGCCCAGCGGCTGCTGCGTGATCAGCGAGTACGGTCCGATGGAGCGCGCGTGAATCTTGTCGTCCACCAGGTGCGAGAGCTTGAGCATGTAGATGTAACCTACGGTCACCGGCTGCTCGAACGGAATACCGGTCATGCCGTCGAACAGCTCCGTTTTTCCGGCGGTCGGCAGATCGGCCGCGGTCAATTGTTTCTTAATCTCGCGCTCGGTTGCCCCGTCGAAAACCGGTGTAGCGAAATGCAGGCCGAGAGCGTGCGCGGCCCAGCCCAGGTGCGTTTCAAGAATCTGCCCCACGTTCATGCGCGAAGGCACGCCGAGCGGATTCAGCACGATCTCCACCGGCGTACCGTCCGGCAGATACGGCATGTCTTCATCCGGCAGAATGCGCGCGATCACGCCCTTGTTTCCATGCCGGCCAGCCATCTTGTCGCCCACCGAAAGCTTGCGCTTCATGGCGATGTAGACCTTCACCAGCTTGATCACGCCGGGCGGCAGCTCGTCGCCCTTGCGCAGCTTGCCGATCTTTTCGTCGGTGATCTTCTCGAGCACCGCGATCTGCCGCGACGTCATCTCCTCGATGTCGTCGATCTGCTCGTTGAGCCGGACATCTTTGTCCTTGAGGCGCATGCGCTTCAAGTCGCGCGAGCGGACCTTTTCGATCACGTCACGCGAGAGCGCCGTCCCCTTGGCCAGCAGCTTCTTGTTGGTCTTCTCGTCGTGCAGGTCGGCCAGCAGCTCCTTGCCGTCCAGCAGCACGGCCAGACGTTTGGCGCGCTCGTCGTGCAGAATGCGCTTCTCGTCTTCCAGGTTGCGCTGCAGCCGCGTGATCTGCGATTCCTCGATGGCCTTGGCGCGTTCGTCTTTCTCCTGCCCCTTGCGCGAGAAAATCTTGCAGTCTACGACCGTGCCCTCGATTCCCGGCGGGCAGTAAAGCGATGCGTCTTTCACATCGCCCGCTTTCTCGCCGAAAATCGCGCGCAGCAGTTTCTCTTCCGGCGTAAGCTGGGTCTCGCCTTTGGGCGTGACCTTGCCAACCAGAATGTCGCCCGGCTTCACCGTGGCGCCGATGCGAATCACGCCGCTTTCGTCGAGATTGCGCAGGAACGAATCGGCGATGTTCGGAATGTCGCGCGTGATTTCTTCCGGTCCAAGCTTGGTATCGCGCGATTCGATTTCGAATTCCTCGATGTGGATCGAAGTGTAGTAGTCTTCCTTAACCAGTTTTTCGCTGACCAGGATGGCGTCTTCAAAGTTGCAGCCGCGCCACGGCATGAACGCCACCAGCACGTTCCGCCCCAGCGCCAGCTCGCCCTGATCGGTGCAGGGCCCGTCCGCCAGCACGGCGCCTTTGGCCACTCGCTGGCCCTGGTACACGATGGGTTTCTGATTGATGCAGGTGTTCTGGTTCGAACGCTTGAATTTGGTGAGCTGGTAAATGTCTGCGCCCACTTCGCGCGAGAGCTGGCCTTCGTGCGCGCCAGTGCCTTCCACGCGGACGATGATACGTTCGGAGTCGACCGAATCCACCACCCCCGGCCGTTTGCAGAGCACCACCGCGCCCGAATCCCGCGCCGTGACGAGCTCCATGCCTGTGCCCACATAAGGAGCGTCGGCGCGCAGCAGCGGAACCGCCTGCCGCTGCATGTTGGAACCCATGAGCGCGCGGTTGGCGTCGTCGTTCTCGAGGAACGGAATCAAGCTGGCGGCCACGGAAACAAGCTGCTTCGGGCTGACGTCGATGTATTCAATCTCATCGCGGTGTTTCAGCACGAAGTTGCCGGCCTGGCGCGCGTTGGCCAGTTCCGGCACAATGCGGCCCTTCTCATCCAGCTCGACGTTGGCCTGCGCGATGATGTACTTGTCTTCTTCCCACGCCGAAAGGTATTCGCAGTGGGCTTCGTATTCGGCCGGCTGCTTTTTCGCGCTCAGGTCGCGGTTCGCCTTCTCCACTTCCGCGCGCCGGGCAATATCGCCGACTTTGTAGTCGGTGTCTCCCGGGTTCAGGATCTTGATCTCATCGGTCACCACGCCCTTAATGACTTTGCGGTACGGGCTCTCGATGAAACCGAACTCGTTGATGCAAGCGAAACACGAAAGTGACGAAATCAGGCCGATATTCGGACCTTCCGGCGTCTCGATGGGGCAGATGCGCCCGTAATGTGTCGGGTGCACGTCGCGCACTTCGAATCCGGCGCGCTCACGCGACAGGCCGCCCGGTCCAAGTGCCGAGAGACGCCGCTTGTGCGTGATCTCGGAAAGCGGATTGGTCTGATCCATGAACTGCGACAGCTGGCTCGACCCGAAGAATTCGCGGATCGCCGCCATCACCGGCTTGGCGTTCACCAGGTCGTGCGGCATGGCCGTCGACATTTCCTGGTAGACCGACATCTTTTCCTTGATGGCGCGCTCCATGCGCACCAGGCCGATGCGGAACTGGTTTTCGAGCAGTTCGCCGACTGCCCGGACGCGGCGGTTACCCAGGTGATCGATATCGTCTACCACGCCGATGCCCCGGCGTAATTTCAGCAAATACCGGATGGTGGCGTAGAAATCGTCCGGCGTGAGCGTACGATCGTCGAGCTTGGTGGCGTCGGCGCGGTCGAACAGCTTGATGTTGAACTTCATACGGCCCACGCGCGAGAAATCGTACTTGCGCGGGTCGAAGAACATTCCCTGGAAGAGCTGCGTGGCTGTGTCGAGCGTGGGCGGATCGCCCGGGCGCAGTTTGCGGTAGATCTCGATCAGCGCTTCGTTCTGCGTCTTGACGGCGTCCTTGCGGATGGTGGCCGAAATTACCGTCCCCACGTCGTCGCGCTCGGGGAAGAAAATCTCGAAGTTGTCAATGCCGGCTTCAAGCAGTTTGCTGATGGTGATAACCGTCAGCTCCTGGTTGGCGTCGATCAGCACCTCGCCGGTGGTCATGTCGACGACATCGGCCGCGATGTAGGCGCCTTCCAGATCGTTGGGCGCGACTTCGACCTGCTGGATGCGCGCTTTCTGGATCTCCTTCATCAGTGAGGACGTGATCTTCTTGCCCTGACCGACGATGGTTTCGCTCTTGGTCCCGATGGCGTGCGAAAGTTTGAGGCCGATCAGGCCGTCGTCCACCACCCAGAAAAGCTTCTTGTCCTTGATGTTGATCTTGTCGATGCGGTAGAAGGTCCGCAGAATCTGCTCGTCGGTTTTGAGGCCGAGCGCGCGCAGAAACACCGAGCCGTAGAACTTGCGCTTGCGGTCGATGCGCACATAAAGCAGGTTCTTGAGGTCGTATTCGAACTCCACCCAGCTCCCGCGGTAGGGAATGATTTTGCCGAGGAAGTATCCCTGCGCCGGAACGCGCTCGAAGAACACGCCGGGCGAGCGGTGCAACTGCGAAACGATGACGCGCTCGGTGCCATTGATGATGAAGGTGCCGTTGTCCGTCATCAGCGGAATTTCGCCGAAGAAGACTTCCTGCTCCTTAATGTCGCGGACACTCTTGGCGCCGGTCTCGGGATCTTTGGCGTACACCGTCAGGCGAATGGTGACTTTGAGCGGCGCGGCATAGGTCATGCCGCGTTCCTGGCACTCCACCATGTCGTACTTCAACTGCAAACCGACCGGGTCGCCGCACTTGTTGCAGAACGTGACTACGTTCTTGTTGAACGTGCCGCAGTGATGGCACAACACATCGCCGGCGTGAAATGGATCGGTGCGAATGGTCGCGCCGCACGCCGGGTTGCGGCAAGTGGAGCGCAGATGGTGCAGGCCTTTCAAGTTGCCGCACTTGCACTCCCAGTTGCCGATCGAGTAGTCCACGAACTCCAGCTGGCTCACGCCGCGAAAATCGGAGATCGGAAATACCGAATTGAAAACTGTCTGCAGACCGGTATCTTCCCGCTCATTGGGGAGCAGGTCCATCTGCAGGAACCGCTCGTAAGAATGTTTCTGAACCTCGATCAGGTTCGGAATCGGAATCGACGTTTTAATCTTAGAGAAATCCACTCGCTCTGGGGCGGCGCCATTTCGCTGACTATTCATCTATTGCTCCTGAGGGCCGAACGAGCTAGGCTCAACACTCGAGTTAAAGTCCAATAACTCTAGCGAACCGCAAGAAGCTGAGCTCCGTTGGTCCGCCTGATCTCGTGAAGCACGCGAAGGAAAGAAACAGTACCCGAAAAAGTTCGGCCGCACGGACTGGCATCCGTTGGGCCGGAGTTTGGAACGGAAGAAAAGGAACGCTTCGAAACGAACACACCCCCGGCGTTGTAAGCGGATCGGAAAAGAGACGGAAGGATCCTCTGTGCAGCAACAATCGTACTGCAATCAAAATGCCAGATTTCCAGATTCACAGTCGCCAAATCCGGGGTTCAATCCGGTTGTCACTAAGCCCGAGAATTAAGCTTATCAGAACCTTATACTTCCAGTCAAATGGGCAGCTAGGTGCTTGGTTTTAGGCGTCAGGCGCCAGCCAAGCCCGCTTCCGAAACTGGCGCTCGCTAACACCTAAAACCTGGCACCTGAAACCTTCTTATTTCACTTCGACGGTCGCGCCAGCGTCGATAAACTTCTTTTTGATGGCCTCTGCTTCGTCCTTGCTAACCCCTTCTTTTACCGGCTTGGGAGCGCCATCCACCAGATCCTTGGCTTCCTTGAGCCCGAGACTGGTGACTTCGCGAACGACCTTGATAACATTGATCTTATTCGCGCCAGCCGCCTGCAGGACGACCGAAAACTCGGTCTTCTCCTCAGCCACCGGAGCCGCCGCCGCCCCGCCACCCCCGCCGCCCGCCACTACTGTCGCGGCTGCCGCTGAGACCCCCAGCTTCTCTTCCAACATCTTGACCAGCTGGGACGCCTCGAGCAGCGTCAGGCCCTGAATCTGATCCGCAATTGCGTTGATATCCGCCATTTCAAAAGACTCCTTAAAACTCGTTTTCGAATTTGACCGTTACGACGTGAACTTGTTTTCCTTGCAACCCTGGTCGATCACTACCGCGAGGTTTCGGCCCACGGCATTGATCACCGTTGCCAGCCGCTGTGCCGAAGCGTTGATCAGGAACAGCATCTTGGCGTAAATCTCTTCCTTCGAGGGCATCGAGGCCAGATCGCCGATGGCCTTGATGTCGATGACGCGGCCTTCCACCAGGCCGGCCTTGAATGTAAATGTCGGATTGGCTTTCGCGTACGCCGTCAGCGCCTTGGCCAGCGCCACCGGGTCCGACGAAGTGTAAGCCAATGACGTCATACCCTTCAGATCCTTCAGGACTTGCTCCGCCGGTGTGCCCTCCGAGGCCTTGGCCGCGAGGTTGTTTTTCACAACGCGGTATTTGCCGCCCGAGGCGCGGACGGTCTTGCGCAGCTCGAAATCCTGGCTGACGCGCAGTTTCTCATAGCCAGTCACGAAGAGGTTCTTGGAGGCTTCGAGCTCCTTACGTAACGATTCGACGTCCTTCTTCTTGTCGTCCTTATTTTTCATGCGATCCTCGCCAGCCGCTAACTGGCCACCTTGACGATGAACTCCGTCACGTCAATCGAAATGCCCGGACTCATGGTGGAGCAAAGCGTCGCGCTCTTTACGTACTTGCCTTTGGCCACGGCCGGCTTGGCCTTGATCACCGCCTGGATGAGACTGGCGGCGTTCTCTACTAGTTTGTCGGTCGCGAAGCTGGTCTTGCCGACCGGCGCGTGAATGATTCCCGTTTTATCGACGCGAAACTCCACCTTCCCGGCTTTCACTTCCCTGACGGCGCGCGCCACATCCACGGTGACGGTGCCGGTCTTCGGGTTGGGCATCAGGCCGCGCGGCCCAAGAACCTTTCCCAGTTTGCC
>WNFI01690422.1_pt1 | contig 15694 bp, 17 predicted proteins | sample 5400471 | NCBI WGS metagenome assembly WNFI01 (sample SAMN13153348, study PRJNA577476) | soil metagenome | isolation source: 100 cm saprolite on Douglas fir-dominated hillslope | place: USA:California | collected 2013-09-17 | reverse complement strand
GCCTCGCAGCATCGTATCGCCCACCCGCGCTTCGGCTGGGAGAAGGACAACTTCATCGGCGCGAGCGCGCAGGCGAACGGCTGGAGCGATGACTGGCTCGGTTTCTGGCGCGAGAAGCGCTTGCACGCGCAGCTGCGGCTGGCCGCGCGCAATCGCCTGCCGTCGCGCATGATCGATCGCGGCGAGCGGTTGATGGCCGATTGCGAGGCTTTCTTTCGCGGCTACGCTCCCGCGCGCTCGCTCCTTCACGGCGATCTCTGGGGCGGGAATGCGGCGGTGAGGGTCGATGGCACTCCGGTGGTGTTCGATCCAGCGGTGTACGTGGGCGATCGCGAGTCCGACCTCGCCATGACCGAGCTCTTCGGGGGCTTCCCGAAGGATTTCCATTCGGCGTATCGCGCCGCGTGGGCGCTCGACGACGGTTACCGGGTGCGCCGCGACTTCTACAACCTGTACCACGTCCTGAACCACGCGAACCTCTTCGCAGGCGGCTACGTCGACCAGGCCGAGCGATCGATCGCAAAGCTCAACGCCGAAATCCGCTAGTGCCGCGGCGTTGTCGCTAGAATCGGGTATGGATCCCCGCCGCATCCTCGTCGTCGACGACAATGCCGACGCCGCCGACAGCCTCGGCATGCTCCTGCAGGTGCGGGGCGACGAAGTCCGCGTGGCCTACGACGGGCTCGAGGCCCTCGAGCTCGCGGGGAAGTTCAATCCCGAGGTGGTCCTCCTCGACATCGGCATGCCGAAGATTTCCGGATACGACGTCGCGCGCCGCCTGCGGGAGATGAGCGGCGACGCCGTGTTCATCGTCGCGATCAGCGGCTGGGGGCAGGAAGGCGATCGCAAGCGGGCGCGCGAGTCCGGATTCGACCACCACTTCAAGCAGATTTTCCTCTGGCTGATCCGGCCTCACGTGGCGAAGTGGTACGCCGCCGAGCCCAGCTCGTTCGCCGAAGTCGTCGCCAAGTACGGCCCGCGCACCCAGGATGGCAACGCGGTGCGGGCCTTCATCGTGACGCTCGACGGCGCCGAGGTGGGCTACATCCAGGCCTACGCGATCGAGGCCTTTCCCGACTACCGCGAGCAGCTCGGTTGCGAGGAAGGCGTGGTCGGCGTCGATCTGTTCATCGGCGAGGAGCCGCTGTTGCATCGCGGCATCGGCCCGCAGGTGCTGCGGCGCTTCGTCGACGAGGTCGTGTTCGCCTCCATGGGCGCGCATGCGTGCCTCGCGGGGCCGGACGACGGCAACAGCGCCTCGATCCGGGCCTTCGAGAAGGCGGGCTTCCGGCGCTGGAAGACGGTGCGCATGGACGACGAGCGCAACGAATGCGTCCTGCGCCGCGAGCGCGACGCGCGTCCCTAGGACGCAAGCGGTTTCGGGTACTCGACGATCTTCGACGCCTTGCGCTCGAAGGCGTCGCGCTTGGCGAGGAGGCGTTCCTGGCGCTTGGAGATGAGCGGGTAGTGGCGCAGGTCGGTGAGCCGGTCGTGCGTATCCCAGCACGAGGAGCGCGCGGTCACCCAATCCTCGGGGTCGATGCGGCGCATGTCGAAAGCGTGCGAGTAGCTTCGCAGCGTCTTGTGGCCGCGGCGGTTCGAGTACTCGTGGAAATACGAAAGGGCCAGCTCGCGCAGCGTGCGGTAGATCGGATCGCGGTAGCGCAGCGGCGCCCCGTTGGTCTTGGAGATCGCGCCCCAGGCGCCGGCGCGCCGGAAAAGCGCCACGACGTGGGGAAAGTCGCTCTCGTGGCAATCGAGGTGCATCACCAGCGGCGGCTCGCCGTGCACCCACAGCGCGCACGCCGCGAACATCGCGCCCTCGATGCAATGCGCGCGTCGTTGCCGGATCACCTCGCGCACCGACAGCACGGTCTCGCCCCCGAGCTCGTGGTTGATGGGCGTGGCGTTGAGGAACCCCTGGATCTTCTCGGGGGTGGAGAGGCGATCGAGCACCGCGAACTCGCCGCGGGCGAGCCCCAGGTCCTCGCGGCGCGCGAAGCGTTTCCCCGGCGCCGGCCTTGCGGCCGCATGCCCGTTGCCGTTTCTCCCGACTTTGGCCTTGCCCACGCTCATTTCCTGCACCCTGCCCGTTCGTCCTGCCGCTTGCAACCGCTTTTTACCATCGATCCGAAACGATAAGCGGGCGGCTGCGGATGACGCTTCAGCTAGGCCCGGGCGTCGGGACGCAAACCAGGCGCGGCCCCGCGGGCGTGGCCACCTCGGTCACGTGCACGCTGACCCCGTAGAGGCGCGAAAGGCTCTCGGAGCCCAGGACTTGCGTGGTGGGGCCCTGCGCGAAACCCTGCCCGCGCTCGAGCAGCAGGACCCGGTCGGCCACCTGGAAGGCGTGGCCGGGATCGTGGCTGCAGAGCAGGATCGCGATCCCGGCGTCGCGCAGGCGGGCGACCTCGGCCAGGACACGCGACTGGTTGCCGAAATCGAGGTTGGCGGTGGGCTCGTCCATGACCAGCGACTGCGCCTCGGTCGCCAGCGCCCGGGCGATGAGCGCGAGCTGGCGCTCGCCTCCGCTGACCCCGCTCAAAGGGCGTTCGGCCAACGCGGCGATCCCCATGCGCTCGAGCGCGTCCCGCGCGATCTGCCGCTCGCGGCGCCCCGGGCGCGCGAACGCGCCAAGATGCGCGGTGCGGCCCATCTCGACCATTTCGGCGAGGCTGAAATCGAAATAGCTTGCCGAGGCCTGTGGGACGTAGGCGACTTCGCGGGCGATCTCGGCGCGGCTGAGGGAGGCGAGGTCGCGCCCGCGCGCGCTCACGCGGCCGCCGAGGGGCGGCAGCAGCCCGAGCAGAGTCCGGAAGAGCGTCGACTTGCCCGCGCCGTTGGGGCCGAGGACGCAAAGCACTTCGCCGGGAGAAAGCGCCAGGTCGAGCTTCCGGCCGACGACGTGCCCGGGGTATCCGAAATCGAGGGCGGCGGCGGAGAGACTCACGCGGGCCTGCGAAACGAGATCGCGAGCAGCCAGATGAATACCGGGGTGCCGAGGAGCGCGGTGAGCACGCCCGGCGGCAGCTCGGTGCGCGCGATCGTGCGGCAAAGCGTGTCGACCACGAGCAGGAATGCGGCGCCGAGGATCGCGGAGACCGGCAGCACGCGGGCGAATTCCGCACCCACGAGCAGGCGCGCGGCATGCGGGATCAGGAGGCCCACCCAGCCGATGATTCCCGCGATCGCAACACTCGCGGAAGTGGCGAGCGTTGCCGCGGCGATCACCGCGACGCGCAGCCGCGGCACGTCGATGCCGAGCGCGCGCGCCTCGTCGTCGGGAAGCGAGAGGACGTTGATGCGCCAGCGCAGCAGTGCCAGCGCCAGGAGCCCGGCCGCGATGAGCGGCAGCGCTACCGCAAGGTCGTGCGGCACGACGCCGGAGAGACTCCCCAGGAGCCAGAAGGTGATCGCGGGAAGCTGGTTGTACGGATCGGCAAGGGTCTTCGCGAACGCCACGCCCGCCGAAAAGAGCGAACCCACCACGACGCCGGTGAGCACCAGGGGGAGCACGCGGTCGTGGCCGCGAACCCACGAGGCCACGGCGAGGACCGCGCCGACAACCGCGATGCCGCCGGCGAATGCCAGGCCCTGCACCGCGACGGCCGGCAACCCCGCGAGGATTCCCGCGACCGCTCCCAGCGCGCAACCGCTCGATACGCCGAGGATATCGGGCGACACGAGCGGATTGCGGAACACGTTCTGGTAAGCCGCGCCCGCCGCGCCGAGGGCAGCGCCCACGCCGAGCGCCGCGGCCACTCTCGGGGCGCGGATCTCGAGCACGATGGCGCGCGCCCGATCGCCCACGACAGCGTCGCCTCCGGCGAAGACGGACCAGAGCGCGCCGGCAACATCGCGCGGCTCCACCGGAAAGCTTCCCACGGCAAGGCTCAACGCGGCCAGCGATGCGAGCGCGACGAGGCTCGCGGCGAGTGCCAGCGGCAGGCGGGAACGCGTGATGAGCATGGCGGGAGCGCGCGAAGGCGAATGCTAAAATTCGATCCGATTGTACCGATCCACCGGATGAATCCCCTCCCCATGTCACGTATAGCCTTCGCAGCATCGGTGCTGCTTTCCCTCGCCATTTCTCCCGGTGGCTTCGCCGCCGAGGGCACGCTGCGCCTCGCCACCACGACGAGCACCGAGAATTCGGGGCTGCTCAAGGCGATCCTGCCCGCCTTCGAGGCGGCAAGCGGCCTCAAGGTCCACGTCATCTCGGTGGGCACCGGCAAGGCGATGAAGCTCGGCGAGAACGGCGACGTCGACGTGGTGCTCGTGCACAGCCGTCCCGACGAGGACCAGTTCGTCGCGCAGGGATTCGGCGTGAATCGCCGCGACGTGATGTACAACGACTTCGTCATCGTCGGCCCGCGCGAGGATCCGGCGCGCATTCGCGGAATGAAAAACGTGCTCGCGGCGATGCGCCGCATCTTCGAGTCGAAGGCGACGTTCGTTTCCCGTGGGGATGACTCCGGCACCGACAAGATGGAGAAGAGCTACTGGGCCGAAATCGGACAGCGGCCGAGCGGCAGGCAGTATCTTTCCGCCGGCCAGGGCATGGGCGAAGTGCTGACGATGGCGGGGCATGTGGCGGGCTATACGCTCACCGACCGTGCCACCTTCGGCGCCTACCGCTCCCGCATTCCCCTCAACATCGTGGTCGAAGGCGACCCGAAGATGTTCAACCCGTACGGCGTGATCGCCGTGAACCCCGCGCGATATCCCGACGTCAACTACAGGGGCGCGATGCAGTTCGTCGAGTGGCTCACCGGCGCCGACGGCCGGCACGCGATCGCGGGCTTTCGCGTGAACGACGAACAGTTGTTCTTTCCGGCCTCGAGATAATGAAACGCCTCTGGAGCGCCGTGTGCGCTCTTGCGCTATGCGCGTCGAGTCAGGCGGCCGTGCTGCGCCTGGGCGCCACGTACACGCTCGAGGATTCCGGCGTTCTCGCGGTCCTCTTGCCGGCCTTTACGGCCGCGAGCGGCGTCAAGGTCCGAGCGCTCGTCGCGGGCACCGGCCAGGTGATGAAATACGCCGAGAACGGCGACGTCGACATCGTATTCACGCACAGCCGTGGCGACGAAGAGAAGCTGGTGGCGCGCGGCATCGGCCGATCGCGCGCCGACGTGATGTGGAACGACTTCGTCATCGCTGGACCGGCTTCCGATCCGGCGCGCGTGCGCGGCGAGCGCGATGCCGCGCAGGCGCTTACGCGCATTCGCGAAGCGGGCGCGAAGTTCGTTTCGCGCGCCGACGATTCGGGCACGCACAAGAAAGAGCTGCAGCTCTGGGACGCCGCCGGGGGGCGCAAGCCCTGGCCGGGCTACCTCGAGGCGGGGCAGGGCGCCGGCAAGACGCTCGCGATGGCGCACGAGCTCGACGCCTACGACCTCGTCGATCGCGCGACTCTCAAGCAGCTTGCGCGGCGCTTCCCGCTCGCGATCCTCGTCGAAGGCGATCCGCGGTTGAAGAACGAATACGGCGTTACCCGGCTCAGGCCGTCCGCGGGCCGTCCGGTGCACGAACGCGAGGCCGAGGCATTCGCCGCGTGGCTTGCCTCCGACGCGGCGCGCGCGCTCATAGCCTCGTATCGCATCGAGGGCGAACGGGCGTTCTATCTTCCCGGCGAAGCCGGCCGCGCGGGCGGCAAGTGACGCTCCTCGACGCCACCCAGCAGGCGTTCGCGCGGCTCTTCGCGGGCGACACGGAGTTGTGGCGCATCGTTTGGATCTCGCTCCAGGTCTCGGTGAGCGCCCTGTTGCTCGCCACGCCCTTCGCCGTGGCGTTGGGGTTCTGGGTGGCATCCAACCGGTTTCCCGGCCGCCGGCTGGTGATCGTCCTGCTGCAAGGGCTTCTCAGTTTCCCCACGGTCGTGGTCGGGCTCATCCTCTATCTCCTTTTTTCGCGCAGCGGTCCCCTCGGGCCGTGGCACCTGCTGTTCACGCAGGACGCGATGATCATCGGACAGGCGATCATCGCCTTCCCGGTGCTCTCGGCGTTCACGCTCGCCGCCATTCACGGCGCGGACGCGCGGCTGCGCGAAACCGCGGTGAGCCTCGGGGCGGGCAAGCTGCGCTCGGCGCTCACCAGCCTCTACGAGGTGCGCTTCGCGGTGATCGCCGGCGTGTTGAACGGGTTCGGACGCGTGATATCCGAGGTCGGCTGCTCGATGATGGTGGGCGGCAACATCGCCGGGTTCACCCGCAACATTCCCACCGCGATCGCGCTGGAGACGAGCAAGGGCGATTTCGCGCAGGGCATCGCGCTGGGCGCGGTGCTGATGATCTTCGCGCTTGTCGTGACCGCGCTGCTCGCGGTGGTCCAGAACGAGAGCGTGCCGCGATGAGCGCGCTCGTCTCGATCACGGAAGCGGCCAAGTCGCATGCGGGCAAGGTCCTCCTGGACGTGGGCGCGCTTACGCTCGCCGCAGGCGACCTCATCGTCCTCACGGGAGACAACGGCAGCGGCAAGACGACATTCCTGAAGATGCTCGCCGGGCTGGAAGAGCCCGACCGGCTGCGACTGCGGTTCGGTGGGCTCGAAGCCACGCAGCACGGCTATCCGCGGGAGCTGCGGCGCCTGATCGTCTACGTCCACCAGCATCCCTACCTCTTCAACACCTCGATCGCGGACAACATTCGCTACGGCCTGCGGCTTCGCCGGTTGCCCGACGAAGTCTGCGCGCGCCGCACGGCGGAAGCGATCGCGTGGGCGGGAGTGGGACACTTGCTGGGGGTCGAGCCGCGGCGGCTTTCGGGCGGCGAGAAGCAGCGCGTGGCGCTGGCGCGCGTCAAGGCGCTCGAGCCGCGCGTGCTGCTGGTCGACGAGCCCACGGCGAACCTCGATGCGCCGGCGCGGGCGCAGGTGATCGACTTGCTGAGGAAGACCGCGACGGGAGACAACTGCGTGGTCGTCGCCTGCCACGACCGGGAGCTGGTGGAGCTCGAGGGCGCGCGCCGCTGGCACCTCGTAGGCGGGAAAATCGAAGAGGAGAAGGAATAGAGAGAAAAGCGAGAGTTGTCTCGCGCCTCGCCTCAATCCTCTACTTCTTCGCCCCTTGAATCAGCTTCTGCAGCTCGCCCGACTGGTACATCTCGCGCATGATGTCGCAGCCGCCGACGAACTCGCCGTTCACGTACAGCTGCGGAATCGTCGGCCAGTTGGCGAACTGCTTGATCCCTTCGCGGATCTCCGGGTTCTGCAGCACGTCGACCGTGAAGATGTCCTGCGCGCCGCTCATCTTCAGCAGCTGCGTCGCGGTGGCCGAGAACCCGCATTGCGGAAACTGCGGCGAGCCCTTCATGTAGAGGACCACGGGGTGGGAAGTGACCTGCTGGCGAATGGTGTCCTGCGCGCTCATGCTCGTCTCCTGGATTGGCCTCTATTTTACGCGCCCGAGCGCCACCCGCGGGATGCCCGCGAGATCGGGTAGGGAAGAGATCGCGCCGAAGCCGGAGGCCTCGAGGAGCGCCAGCACCGCGTCGGCCTGGTCGTAGCCGTGCTCGAGGAGCAGCCAGCCGCCCGCCTCGAGGTGGTCGGAGGCGCCGGCGACGATCGAGCGGATCGAATCGAGGCCGTCGCGGCTGCCGTCGGTCAACGCGCGCGAGGGCTCGAAGCGCACGTCTCCCTGGGAGAGGTGCGGATCGCCGCGCGCGACGTAGGGCGGGTTGGACACGATCATGTCGAAGCGGCGCCCCGTCACGGCGTCATACCACGACCCCGCGCGCAGCTCGATGCGCTCGGCGCAGCCGTGGATGCGCGCATTGGACCGCGTGACCTCGATCGCCTCCACGCTCGTATCCGTGGCGCAGACGCGGGCATCGGGGCGCTCGCACGCGAGCGTAACCGCGATCGCGCCGCTGCCCGTCCCGAGGTCGAGGCACGAGGCACCGTGGTTGCGAAGCACCGCCGCGTGGTTGCGAAGCACCGTCGAAGGAAAAGAAGGAAAAGAACGCTCGAGGCGCGAGAGGGCCGCTTCGACCAGCGCTTCTGTTTCAGGACGGGGAATCAGCACCGCGGGACCGACGACGAAGTCTCTCCCGTAGAACTCGCGGCGGTGCAGCAGGTAGGCGACGGGCTGGCCCAGGGCGCGCTGCGCGACCAGCGAATCGACCTTCGCATCCTCGGCTTCCGTGAGCACGCGCATGGGATGCGTGGCGAGATATGCGCGGTTCACGCCCAGCAGGTGCGCGACGATCACGCTCGCGTCCACGCGGCCGACGGCCTGCGTGGCTTCCTCCAGCGCCGCGCGCAGCGTCCGGCGCATCGCTGCTAGGCGCTCTGCGCGAGGCCCGCGAGGAGCTCGGCCTGGTGCTCGGAGGCGAGCGCGTCCGTGAGCTCGGCCAAGTCGCCGTCCATGATGTATTCGATCTTGTGCAGCGTGAGGTTGATGCGGTGGTCGGTGACGCGGCCTTGCGGGAAGTTGTAGGTGCGAATGCGATCGGATCGACCACGATGCCCGTGGGCAGGTGCGTCATGCGCACCGCCGAATCGGTCTTGTTCACGTGCTGGCCGCCCGCGCCGCTGGCGCGGTAGGTGTCGATGCGAACATCGGAAGGATTGATCTCGATGTCCGTCGCGGTGACCTCCGGCATCACCGCGACCGTCGCGGCCGAGGTGTGGATGCGCCCCTGCGTCTCGGTCGCGGGCACGCGCTGCACGCGATGTCCGCCGGATTCGAACTTGAGCCTCGAGTACGCGCCGTTGCCGACGATGCGCGCGATGACCTCCTTGTAGCCGCCGGCCTCGCCGGGGCTCTCCGAGACGATTTCCACCTGCCAGCGGTTACGCTCGGCGAAGCGCGAATACATGCGAAAGAGGTCTCCCGCGAAGAGCGCGCTCTCGTCGCCGCCCGTGCCGGCGCGGATCTCGAGGAAGAGGTTCCTGTCGTCGTTGGGATCGCGCGGCAGGAGCATGCGCTGCAGGTCCGCCTCGAGGCCGGCGAGGCGCTCGCGGCCGGTCTTGAGCTCCTCCTCCGCGAAGACGCGCATTTCCGGGTCCTTCGCCATCTCCTCGGCGGCCGCGATGTCGCCCTCGGCCTTGCGGTACTCGCCGAAAGCCCGCACCAGCGGCTGGATCTCGGCGCGCTCCTGCGAGAGCTTGCGCAGCTTGTCGAGGTCGTTCACGACCTCGGGCTCGGTGAGCATGGAATCGATCTCGGTCAGGCGCGCGTCCAGGCTCGCGAGCTTCGCGGCGATGGACGGCTTCATGAATCCTGCGGCGGGTCGCGCCCTTCGGAGTCCGGATAGAGCGCGTCGATGGCGCGCTCGAGCGCCTCGCGCTCGGCCTCTCCGGCGCGCGACAGCGCCTGCGAGGGCTGGTGCAGGAATTTGTTGGCGAGCCCCTTGGCGAGCGCCTCCAGCACCTGGGTGGGATCCTCGCCACGCGCCAGGCGCGCACGCGCCTTGGCGAGCTCGGCTTCCTGGTATTGCTCGGCGCGGCGCCGCAGCTCGACGATCGCGGGCACCGCCGCGCGCGCCTCCTGCCATTCGCGAAACGCCACGACATGGCGCTCGACGATCGCCTCGGCCTCGAGCACCGCGGCGCGGCGGCTCTGCGCACCCTCCTGCACGATCGCGCCGAGGTCGTCGATGGTGTAGAGGAACACGTCCTCGAGGGCGGCCACTTCGGCCTCGACGTCGCGCGGCACGGCCAGATCGACGATGAAGATCGGGCGGCGGCGGCGCGCCCTCAACGCGGTCTCGAAGAGGCCCTTGCCGAGGATGGGGAGCGTCGATGCGGTGGCCGTGATCACGATGTCGAACTCGGCGATGCGCGCCGGCAGCTCCGCGAGCGAGATCGCCTGCGCCTGGAAGCGCTCGGCAAGCTCCTCCCCGCGCGCCAGGGTGCGGTTGGCCACCACGAGCCGACTGGGCGCCCAGCGCGGTCTCGGTGCGCACCTGCTTGGCCACCGTGAAGGCCTTGCGAAAGAGGCTGCCCAGGCGGTGCCCGGAGGTGCCGATGCCCTCGGCGGTGCGAACCGACTGCTTCACCTGCCCCAGGATCTGCGGCTCTCCGAGCGCCATTGAATCGAGCCCGCATGCGACTCGGAAGGCGTGGCGAACCGCCGCCTCTTCCGAATGGACGTAGAGGTGGCCTTCGAGTGCGAGGCCCGACTTCGCCGCTTCCGCCTCGAGCCACGCCCGCACCGTCCCGGCGTCCTCGCAACGGCAATAGACCTCGGTGCGGTTGCAGGTAGAGACGAGCACCGCCTCCGCAACACCCGGCTGGGCCGCGATGGCGATGAGCGCGTCGGCCTGGCGTTCCGGCGCGAAGGCGAGCTTCTCGCGGACCTCCAGCGGCGCGCTGAGGTGGTTGATTCCGAGGACGTGGAGGGGCATGGGAACCTAAAAGTATAGCGCGTATGATGAAGACGTTCTTTACAACTAAAACGCAAAAGGCGCATTATGGTATTGATTTAACGAGTCCTTTTATGGCCGCTCAGCCTACCCATTTCAGCGCCCTCGGCAGGGCTCTCGTGCAGCACGGACGCCTTGTACAGGCCGATGCCAACGCCATCCAGTCGGAGGCGTCCAAGGCCGGCCTCACCTTCATCCAGCAGCTCGTCGCCTCGAAGAAACTCTCCGCGAAAGAGGTCTCCTTTTTCGCCGCACAGACCTTCGGTTATCCGCTGCTCGACTTGAACGCCGTCGACACGGACACCCTGCCGCTCAACCTCATCGATACGAAGATCATCGCGAACCACCGCGTGATCGCGCTCGGCAAGCGCGGCAACCGCGTGTACGTCGCCATGTCGGACCCCTCCAACGAGCAGGTCCTGCAGGAGGTGAAGTTCGCCACCGGCATGACCATGGAGCCGGTGGTGGTCGAGGACGACAAGCTCACGCTGATCGTGCGCAAGCTCACCGACTCCTCGGCCAAGACGCTCGAGCAGGCGACCGAGGACGTCGACCTCTCCGGCATCGAGGTCACCGACGGCGAGGTGCAGCCCGACATCGTCACCGAGGACATCGACGATGCGCCGGTCGTCAAATACGTCCACAAGATCCTCTACGACGCCATCAACGGCGGCGCCTCGGACATCCACTTCGAGCCCTACGAGAAGTTCTACCGCATCCGCTATCGCGTCGACGGCATCCTCTACGACGTGGCCCAGCCGCCGCTGGCGATCAAGGAGAAGATCGCTTCGCGCATCAAGGTGGTCTCCAAGCTCGACATCTCGGAGAAGCGCGTGCCCCAGGACGGGCGCATGAAGATGGTGCTGTCGAAGACGCGCGCCATCGATTTCCGCGTCTCGACGCTGCCCACGCTCTTCGGCGAGAAGATCGTCATGCGCATCCTCGATCCCTCGAGCGCCACGCTCGGCATCGACGCCCTTGGATACGACCCGGACCAGAAGGAGTTTCTCCTCAACGCGATCAACCGCCCCTACGGCATGGTGCTGGTGACCGGTCCGACGGGCTCGGGCAAGACGGTGTCGCTTTACACGTGCCTGAACATCCTCAACAAGCCGGGCATCAACATCGCGACCGCCGAGGACCCCGCGGAGATCAACCTCCCCGGCGTGAACCAGGTGAACGTGAACGACAAGCAGGGCCTGACATTCGCCGTTGCCCTGAAAGCGTTCCTGCGCCAGGACCCGGACATCATCATGGTGGGCGAGATCCGCGACCAGGAGACGGGCGAGATCTCGATCAAGGCGGCGCAAACGGGGCACATGGTGCTCTCGACGCTGCACACCAACGACGCCCCGGCGACGTTGACGCGCCTCATGAACATGGGCATCGCGCCGTTCAACATCGCCTCCAGCGTGATCCTCATCACCGCGCAGCGCCTCGCGCGCAAGCTATGTTCGTGCAAGAAGCCCGAGGACATCCCCGAGGAGGCGCTCAAGAGGGCCGGGTTCAAGGACGAGGACCTCGACGGCTGGCAGCCCTTTGGTCCCGTGGGCTGCGAGCTGTGCAAGAATACCGGGTACAAGGGGCGCGTCGGGATCTACCAGGTGATGCCCATCTCGGAAGAGATGGAGCGCATCGTCATGAAGAACGGCACCGCGATCGACCTGTCGGACCAGGCTTCGCGCGAAGGCGTGAAGGACCTGCGGCAATCGGGGCTCGCGAAGGTGAAGAAGGGACTCACGTCGCTCGAGGAAATCGAGGCCGTGACCAACGAGTAGGGAGAAAGCAAATGGCAGCGGTTGCGAAGAAGGACACCGGCAAGGACGTCAAGCAGTTCAACTACGCCTGGACCGGCAAGGACAAGGCCGGCAAGGTGGTCCGGGGCGAGTTGCGGGCCGGCGGAGACGCGATCGTCGCCGCGCAATTGCGCCGCCAGGGCATCCAGGTCACGAGCGTCAAGAAGGTCCGCCAGAAGGGCGGCAAGTCCATCACCGAAAAGGACATCACCATCTTCACCCGGCAGCTCGCGGTGATGATGAAGGCGGGCGTGCCGCTGCTGCAGGCCTTCGACATCGTCGGCCGCGGCCACGCCAACCCTTCGGTGGGCAAGCTGTTGATGGACATCAAGACCGACGTCGAGACCGGATCTTCCCTCGGCCAGGCGTTTCGCAAGCACCCCAAGTATTTCGACAACCTCTTCTGCAACCTGGTCGCCGCGGGCGAGGCGGCCGGTATTCTCGATGCGCTCCTCGACCGCCTCGCGAGCTACAAGGAAAAGATCCTCGCCATCAAGGGCAAGATCAAGAGCGCGCTCTTCTACCCGATCGCGGTGATCGTGGTGGCCCTGGTCGTGACCGCCGTCATCATGATTTTCGTGATCCCGGTCTTCAAGGACCTGTTCAAGAGCTTCGGCGCGGACCTGCCCGGACCCACGCTGGTGGTGATGCACATCTCGGACTTCCTGGTCGCCAACTGGTGGTGGGTCTTCGGCGGCCTCGGCGGCGGCGTCTACCTGTTCTTCTGGACCTGGAAGCGCTCGACCACCATGCAGCGCTTCATGGACCGCCTCGCGTTGCGGTTGCCGATCTTCGGCGAACTCCTCAAGAAGGCCTCGATCGCGCGTTGGTGCCGCACGCTGTCGACCATGTTCGCCGCGGGCGTGCCGCTGGTCGAATCGCTGGAGTCGGTCGCGGGTGCGGCCGGCAACTACGTCTATTACGAAGCTACGCAGAGAGTGCAGAACGAGGTATCGACGGGCACCGCGCTCACCGTGGCGATGACCAACAGCGGCGTCTTCCCGAGCATGGTGCTGCAGATGGTGGCGATCGGGGAGGAATCGGGCTCCCTCGACGCGATGCTCTCGAAGGTCGCCGATTTCTTCGAGCAGGAGGTCGACGAGGCCGTGGACTCGCTCTCCTCGCTGATGGAGCCGCTGATCATGGTGGTGCTGGGCGGGCTCATCGGCGGCATCGTGGTCGCCATGTACCTGCCGATCTTCAAGATGGGCCAGGCGGTTTAAGAGACGCGAGACGCGAGATAGAGCCGATCGATCACCGGGCAAAAGCCGCACTTCGGTGCGGCTTTTTTTCTCGTGTCTCGTGTCTCGCGCCTGATCGTTGATGGAAATCATCTCCGTCCTCCAGTCCTCGCCCTTCTGCCTCGCGATCGTCGTCGGGCTCCTCGGCCTGTGCGTGGGTTCGCTGCTGAACGTGGTGATCCACCGCCTGCCGAAGATGATGCAGGCGCAGTGGCGCGAGGAATGCGCCGCCCTCGAGGGGCGCGAGATTCCCGCCACCGCCGCCTACAACCTTTTCGTGCCGCGCTCGGCGTGCCCCGAGTGCGCCGCGCCGATCACCGCCCTGCAGAACATCCCGGTGCTGAGCTGGATCGCCTTGCGGGGAAAGTGCGCCAACTGCAAGGCGCCGATCAGCGCGCGCTACCCGATGGTGGAGCTGCTCGGCGCCGGCCTCGCGGTGCTCGTGGCGTGGCGCTTCGGTTATTCGCCCGCCCTCGCCTTCGGCCTGGTGTACGCGTGGGCGTTGCTGGCGCTTACCTTCATCGACCTGGACACGCAGCTCCTTCCCGACGCCATCACGCTGCCGCTGCTCTGGCTGGGATTGCTGGCCAACTCGGCCGGCGTATTCACCGACCTCCATTCGGCGGTGCTCGGCGCGGCCGGCGGATACCTCATCCTGTGGACCGTGTACTGGGGCTTCCGCCTCATCGCGCGCAAGGAGGGCATGGGGTTCGGGGATTTCAAGCTTCTCGCCGCGGTCGGGGCGTGGACCGGGTGGCAGGTCCTGCCGGTGGTGATCGTGATCTCGGCGGGCCTGGGCGTGGTGATCGGCTCCGTCGCGCTGTGGCGTGCGCGCAAAGGCAAGGACACGCCCATCCCCTTCGGCCCTTATCTCGCCCTGGGCGGGATCGCCGCGTTGATCTGGGGCCGCGAAGCCGTGGTCGCGTGGCTCGGCCACTATCCGGCGTGATCACGGTCGGGCTCACGGGCGGGATCGGTTCCGGCAAGACCACGGTCGCCCGGCGCCTCGAGGCGCTCGGCGCGGCGGTGGTCGACACCGACGAGGTGTCGCGCCGGCTCACCGGCCCGGGAGGGGCGGCGATGGAACGCCTGCGCGAAGCCTTCGGCGAGCGCTTCGTGGCCACCGACGGGGCGCTCGAACGCTCCGCGATGCGGGAGCTCGTCTTCAAGGATGCCGAGGCGCGCGTGCGGCTCGAATCGATCCTCCATCCGGCGATCCGCGAGGCCACCGACCGCGCGCTTGCCGAGGCGCGAGGTCCCTACGCCCTCGTGGTGGTGCCGCTGCTCTTCGAGACGCGCGGCTATCTCGATCGCGTCCTGCGCACGCTCGTGGTCGACTGCGCGGAGGCGCTGCAGGTGGCGAGGACGCGAATTGTCAACGCGGGGCCGTTGCCCCACAATCCGGGCCAACCCAGGACGGGTCCGTGATCACCTACGAATATCCGCTCAACGAGCGCATCAGAACGCTCCTCAGGCTCGAGGACCTCTACGACAGGGTGCGTTTTTTCCTGGGCGAGGACGATCCACACGGGCACCACGCGTGCCTTACGGGAATGTTCGAGATCATCGAGGTGGCGAGCCGCGCCGACCTGAAGAGCGACCTGCTCCAGGAACTCGACCGGCAGCGCACCTTCCTCGAGGCGCTGCGCTCGAATCCGGCGATCTCGGAAGACAAGCTGAACGGCGTGCTGAAGGAAATCGACAGCGCGTTCGCCAACCTCCACGCCACCTCGGGAAAGACCGGCCAGAGCCTGCGCGAGAACGAATGGCTCATGGCGATCAAGCAGCGCATGGGCATTCCCGGCGGCACGAGCGAGTTCGACCTGCCCTCCTACCACCATTGGCTGCACCACCCGGCATCGCGCCGCCGCGCCGACCTGGAAGAGTGGCTGAAGTCCCTGCTGCCCGTCCACGCCGCGCTCTCGATCGTGCTGCGCGTGCTTCGCGAAAGCGGGCGCACCGTCTCGCTCATCGCGTTCCAGGGCGTCTACCAGCAGACTCCCGCGGAGAAACCCGCGCAGATGCTGCGCCTCGCGCTGGAAGACGGGGTCGCGTGCGTTCCGGAGATCAGCGCCAACAAGTACGCCCTGAACGTGCGCTTCCTGCTGCCGGAGGGCGTGCAGAGAACCCGGGTCTACGAGCACGACGTGCCCTTCGAGCTCGCCTTCTGCAACCTGTGAGCGCTCCCGGACGGCAGCCCGCGGAAGTCGCCTGCCCGGCGTGCGGGAAGTCGACGCGGTTCGATGCATCGAATCGCTGGCGCCCGTTCTGCAGCGAGCGCTGCCGCATCACC